>SXGS01470596.1_pt1 | contig 16189 bp, 15 predicted proteins | sample 3174681 | NCBI WGS metagenome assembly SXGS01 (sample SAMN11356861, study PRJNA531348) | freshwater metagenome | isolation source: freshwater sample F1-80 | place: China: Fuxian Lake, Yuxi | collected 2017-12-25 | reverse complement strand
GTGGAGCGCGACTGTGCTGAAAGCCAGTCGCAGCAGCATCTCAGGCTCGCTATCACGCCAAACCTGCTGCGGCTGGTGCTTCGCACACAACCGCGCTCCGGGCTGCCAGCCAAATTCACCGTCAACCTGCGGATGCACTGACTGCTGTTTGAAGGCTGAAAAAACCGTAGACACCGCGCCGCGAATCTCTAGCCTGATTGCCAGCAATTCCGCCATGGCTCCACCAGAACCATCCTATTTGGTCACGTCGCTGGTGGCTGCGCTATTGATCTTCCTGCCCGGGTGCGGGCCCGGCAAAGGGGCCGCGTCCAAACCAGTTGGGGATCCAAAGGCCTCCGCGCCTCATGCCGTTCGCGTAGCGCCAGTAGTTGCGGGTTTTTTGGACCGAGCCGTGCAGGTCACTGGAACCCTGGCCCCTGTCGACTTTGCCACGCTGAGCACGAAGGTCTCGGGTCGTCTTGAATCCTTGCCCGTGGATTTGGGCAGCGAAGTCAAAGAGGGCGACTTGATCGCGCGCCTCGAATCAAGGGACTACGAGCTCCGTCTGCTTCAGGCGCAGGCGCTGCTGGCCCAAGCTCGAGCTCCGTTGGGCTTGTCTCTCGATGGTGGGGAGGATTCAGTCGAACTGGAAAAAACCAGCGCCGTCAAGCAGGCCCGAGCCTTGCTCGACGAATCCCTCAAAGCCCGCGTCAGGGCGGTGAAGTTGCGGGAGCAGGGGATCCTTCCCGATGCCGAGTTCGATTCAATCGAAGCCGGCTTTTCGGTGGCTGAAACCAAGTATCAGCTCGCCGTTGAGGAAGTCCGTCAAAAACAAGCCCTCCTCGCCCAGCGTCGAGCGGAAGTCGAAGCCGCCAAGCAACAGTTGGCGGACACCCGGATCATCGCCCCGTTCACCGGGAAGGTGGTGGAGCGCCGAGCTCAACCGGGCGAGATTCTGTCCATTGCGTCCCCCGTGATCTCTGTCGTGCGGATGGACCCTCTCCGCCTCCGCTTGGATGTTTCAGAGCGGGACGCTCCCAAGATCAAAATCGGCCAGACAGTGCGCCTCACCGTCGACGGGGACACCAATCGCTACTCGGGAGAGCTCAAACGGCTCAGCCCCGTCATCAGCGACCTAACCCGCACGCTGGTCGCGGAAGCGGATGTTCCGAACGATGGGTTGCTCCGTCCTGGCTCGTTTGCCCGCGCGGAAATCGTCGTTGCCTCCCAGGAGAAAGCCTTGCTGCTCCCGCGCCAGGCTATCGCCACCTTTGCCGGCCTCGAAAAAGTGTTTGTCGTGAAAGAAGGCAAGGCGGTTGAGCGCAGCGTCATTACGGGGAGGCAAGACGGCTCCCGCGTGGAAGTCATTTCGGGCGTGAACGAGAATGATGCCGTCGTGATCGACCCGGGGAGTCTGAGAACCGGCCAGGCCGTTACTGTGGAGAACCAGCCCGCCAAGGACTCGAAAGCCGCGCCAAAGGCCATCGCCCGGCCCGTCTCTTAATGCAGAAACTCGCGGAAATCAGCATCCGGCGGCCCGTCTTCGCCACGATGCTCGTCATGACGCTCGTGGTCACCGGCGCCGCCGCGTATTTCAGATTGAACGTCGATCGCACCCCTTCGGTGGACATTCCCACCGTCTACATCAGCACCTCCATCCCGGGCGCGTCTCCGATGGAAATGGAGTCCTTAGTCGCGCAGCGGATTGAGGAAAGCGTCAATACAGTCGAAGGCATCGCCGAACTTCGCTCTATCTCGGGCGTGGGACGTACCTTCGTGATCGTCCGATTCAATTTAAGCCGCGACGCCAACATCGCCGCGGAAGATGTGCGCAACCGCGTCGCCGCCACGATCGACGAACTCCCGCGGGAAGCCGATCCCCCGAGAGTCATGAAGTTCGACACGGAGGCCGCGCCCATCCTGGGACTGGCTCTGGCGGGCGACCGGTCTGTGCGGGAACTCACGGAGATCGCGGACAAAATAGTCAAGATTCAGCTCGAACGTTCCGACGGCGTGGGCGACGTGGAAGTGTTCGGAGGCCTGCCTCGGTCGATCAACATATGGGTGGACGCGGATCGGCTTGCGGCCTACCAGCTCCCCATCACGGTGGTACGCGAAGCCATTGTGCGCCAGAACGCGAATGTTCCGGGGGGCAACGTGACCGGACCCAAGCAAGAGCAAAGCCTCCGCACGCTGGGTCGGGTGACGCGGTCTTCTGATTTCAATGAATTGGTGATCGCGACGGTCAAGGGCACGCCGATTCGCATCCGCGACATCGGCTGGGCCGAGGACGGCACCAAAGAACTGCGCTCTTTCGCCCGTTTGAACGGCCAGTCCACGGTCAGCATCGAAATCAGGCGGCAGGCGGGCGCCAATACGGTCGAGGTCATTGAAGGGATCAAGGCCAAGATTCCCTCGATCTTGTCCCAGCTCCCTCCCGATGTCCGGCTTGAGGTGATCCGAGACCAATCCCGTTACATCCACGAAGCGCTTCGCGAGATCAAACTGCACTTGTTGCTTGGCAGCATCCTCGCCAGCTTGGTCGTGTTGCTTTTCATGAAGAGCCTGCGGTCCACGTTGATCGCGGCAATCGCCATCCCCACCTCCGTCGTTTCCACTTTTGGAATGATGTGGGCGCTGAATTTCACGCTCAACAGCGTCACCATGCTCGCGTTGGTTCTGATGGTGGGCATCGTGATCGATGATGCCATCGTGGTCTTGGAGAATATCTTCCGGTTCGTCGAGGAGAAAGGAATGACCGCTTTTGAGGCCGCCCGGGCCGCGACCAAGGAAATAGGCCTGGCTGTCATGGCCACGACTTTCAGCTTGGTCGTGATCTTCGTCCCCGTCTCGTTCATGTCGAGCGTCGCCGGAAGGTTCCTCTTTCAGTTCGGCCTCACCGCCGCGGTCGCCGTTCTCGTCAGCATGCTGGTTTCCTTCACGCTCACCCCCATGATGTCCGCGCGGCTTCTCCGCTCGTCCGACGCTTCTTTCGCCCATCATGGCGGCGCGCGTTCGCGCAAAGGATTCTACTCGTGGATCGATCGCGGCTACTCGCGTTCACTCGAGTGGTCCATGAAACATCGATGGATCGTCGCCATCATCGCGGTGGCCGTCATGCTTTCTTCGGCGCCGCTCTACAAAATGGTTCAACAAGAGTTCACCCCCGGCAACACCGACGAAGGAGAGTTTGAAATCGCTGTCAGCGCCAAGGAAGGAACCGGTTTGGAAGTGATGAACCGGGTGATGCAACGCGTCGAGCAGGAGCTGAAGACTATTCCGACGATTCGTGTGCTGCTCACCATGGCGGGCGCCAGCGGGGGGCCGTCGGCGTCTCCGAATTCAGGGCGCATTTACGTCCGCCTGGCGCCGCACGAAGAGCGCGGCTTTTCTTTCAAACGCCTGCTGTCCGAGCGGCCGCTGGACGCCTTCAGAAACCGCACGACCCAGCGTGATGTGATGCAGGAGGTTCGAAAGCGGCTCAAGCCTTTCACGGACGTTCGCGTGAGCGTGCGCAATCTGTCGTCCTCCATCAGCCTGGGCGGACCCAACTACGAAATCGATTTCGCGCTTCTCGGGCCCGATCTGGAACAGCTATCCGCCTATGCCGAGGCGTTGCGGCAGAGAGGCCCCGAGCTCGGTTTGCTCGACTTGGATACCTCACTCAAACTCGACAAGCCTGAGTTGCGCGTGGAGATCGACCGCGAGAGGGCGGCCGCGTTGGGAGTAGACACCCAGGACATCGCCACCGCGCTCCGCATCATGGTGGGAGGCGATCCCCGCGTCTCACGGTTCCGCGACAACAGTGTGAACGACGACTACGATGTGCAACTGAGGCTTGCTGACAGCGATCGAAACGATCTCTCCGCCATCTCCAGGCTTTTCGTTCCGAAGAAGGGCGGAGGGCTGGTCCGGCTGGACAACGTCGTTCAGATCGCTCGGGCGCAAACGGCCTCGCGCATCGACCGGCTCGAGCGCCAAAGGTCCATCAGCGTGCGCGGCTCCGTCGCGCCCGGATTCGCGCTCGGCGACCGTTTGGATGCTCTCCGCGAGGCGGCCAAATCGTTGAACATGCCCCCCGCCTACTCTTGGAAAGTGTCTGGCCGCGGCCGGGAACTCGAGACGACGTTCAAAGAGTTCCTGTGGGCGTTCCTGCTCTCGGTCGTTTTCATGTACATGATTCTCGCGTCGCAATACGAGAGCCTTGTGCATCCAATCACGATTCTGCTCTCCCTGCCGTTGTCGCTGCCCTTCGCGCTGCTCTCGCTTTGGATTTCCGGCAACACCCTGAACTTGTACTCGGCCCTCGGATTGCTCGTGCTGTTCGGGGTCGTCAAAAAGAACGCGATCCTTCAGATTGATCATATGAACACCCTGCGCAGGCAGGGCATGGATCGTTTGACCGCCATCCTCCAGGCGAACAAGGATCGGCTCCGCCCAATCCTCATGACCACCCTGGCGCTCGTTGCCGGAATGCTCCCTCTCGCCGTCGGCGCCGGACCCGGCGCCGAGGAGCGCAGGGCCGTCGCGGTCGTGGTCATCGGGGGACAGAGTTTGTGCCTGCTGCTGACGCTCCTCGTGACACCGGTGGCGTATTCCTACCTCGACGACTTCGGAGTGTGGTTCCGAGCCCGATTGGGGAGTGGAAACGTTCCAGCGGGAGGCTTTCACGGGAAGGAATTGGAGCACGCGATCCAGGAGGCTGGAGCGCTGAACGTCAAGCCATGAAAGTGTCCGCCGCGAGACTCGGCGCCCAGGCGGCGGCCATTCTTCGAGCTTGGGGCTTTGACGAAGACAGCGTGACCTCAACGGTGGATGTGATGCTCTACGCGGAATTGCGCGGCATTGAGTCCCACGGCGTTTCCACCCTGGCCCTCTACGATGAGTATCGGCGTTCCGGCAAAGTCACTCTCCACCCCGAGACGCGCGTCGTTCGCGAGACCCCTGTCACGGCGCTCCTCGACGGCGGGGGCGGACTCGGCCACCTGCCTGCCACGCGCGCCATGCGGATGGCCATCGACAAGGCAGCGGCCTTCGGTGTGGGCGCGGTGTCGGTGCGAAACTCAAATCACTTCGGCGCCGCGGGGGCCTACGCCATGATGGCGGTGGAGCGGGGGTTGATCGGAATGGCGACGACCGCGACTTGGCGCCCCGGCATCGTGCCCACTTTCGGGTCGGAGCCAATGTTGGGGACCAATCCCATCGCCTTTGCCGCGCCGGGCCAAGGCGGCAACGTTTTTTGCCTCGATATGGCGACCAGCACGGTGGCCTTCAACAAAATCAAGCTGGCGGCGTGGCAAGGAAAAGAGATTCGCCCGGGCTGGGCCATCGATGCGGACGGCCAGCCTCTTTTGGACTCCTCCGCGGCCGTGAAGTCGATCCGCCTCACGCCTTTGGGGGGGCTTCCTGAAATGAGCAGCTACAAAGGGTACGGCTTGGCGGCCATGGTCGAGATATTGTCCACGACGCTCAGTGGTTCATTTTTCGCGGCCACCCGCCTCGCCCGCCACCCGGAGTGTTCGCGCTACAATGTGGGGCATTTTTTTCTGGCCCTCGATCCGCAGGCGTTTCGGGATGAAGAGGGCTTCGCCTCCGACTTGGATGAAATGACGAACGCACTTCGAGAGACTCGGAGAGCCGATCCCGGCCAAAGCGTCCTCGTGGCCGGTGATCTGGAGCGAGCCCAACTGGAGGCGCGATCGAGAGAGGGCATTCCGGTCTCCTCGGAAGTCAGGGAGCTCCTGGCCAGGTTGGCCTCAAGCAGTGGCGTGGCGTGGCTGATCGGGTGATCGAACGGGCGCGAGTTCCGGGTAAAGGGAAGGCGAACGATCGCGGCATTCCGCCGCAACAGCAGTCTCATTTTGAAAAATGTAGGGCAGGTCTCCGTCCTGCCGGTTCGCGGGATGTCCCACTTTGCCGACCAAAATGAGATCTCCCCGGTTCTTAAGCGCGCCTTGCGCCCTTGAACCTGACAGGTTCAGGGGCAGGCTCCACCCCCAAACTTTGGACGGGCAATGTGACGATGAACCAGTTGCCTCTCCCGCCCTTCCGCCGTCGCCACAAGGGCTATGGCGGACAAGTCGGGCACCCTCTCCTCCGCCCCAAAGCGGAGGAGAGGGACGCGGAGAGGAGGTTCTCCTCCGGTTCAGGGGCAGAACTGCCGCCGCGCGATTGGAACGTTTTCGTCGACGGACCCTTAGTGGCGAACCTCTCTTGCCTGTTGCTTCTTTTCCTCTTTCTCGAGCTCCAGTTTTTTTCGTTCGCTCACCAGCTGGCGCTGCAGTTGTTCCACCGCTTCGAAGTCTCCTTTGGCGGCCGACTTCTGGATCTCGCTTTTCAAAAAAATCTCCCGTTCCGCGACGCGCGCGGAGTAAACAGAGTCAATCTCCGCGATGGCTTTCTTTTGTTCAGCGGTGAGCTTGACGCTCGGCCCGGTTTTGTTGAGACGTTCCATCGCAAGTTCGTAAGCGGATTTCATAAATTCAAAAAAAGATCTCAACTTCTCCATTTTCAAGCCGCGCCGGGTAGGAGCGGACGGGACGTTCCGGGTTGGATGCGCAAGCGCCTGTCTCCACGTCGAAGCACCATCCGTGCATCGGACAATAGACTCGGGCGCCCTCGACGAGTCCCGCCCCCAAAGGCGCTCCCCGGTGAGGGCACGCGTCCTCGATGGCGTGAAACTTTCCGTCCACGTTGAAGAGAGCGAAGCGGCGTCCTTCGAGTTCAACCGTGCGCCCCTGCCCGGGAGCGAGACTGTTCGCACTGGCCGCGGGATGGAATCGAGGAGGTGGAGGAACCGTGGGAGCCATAAGTTGAAGGGGAGGCCAGGCGGGATCACTCCAAGGGTTTGACGTGGCCGTCCCCCGCAGTAGGCGCCCCCGCCGGAACGGCTTTCTTTTTCCAGGGCATCTCGGGAAACTTCGTTGGAATTTTTGGAGCTGAGGCAGTTTTTGGCGCGTTGATGGCGAGGTCGGGATCGGAAGGCCCCGAAGGGTCCGGAGCGGTCATGTTACCGCGCCAAGAAGCAATTCTAGCCTGCAATCCATGGTGTTCAGCCGTGGTCTTATCGCCCAATTTCATATGGAACAAGGAAAGATTGGTGTGCACCAACTGATCCAAGGGGCGCATTTTTTCCGCCTTTTTTCCCTCCGCGACCGCCGTCGCGTAGTCTTCCATTCGGTAGTAAGCCATGCCAATGGAGAGCTGGGCGTCAAAAAAGCCCGGGTCCCGATCAAGGATGGCCTTGAATTTCTCGATCGCGGCGGGGTAGTCGCCACGGCTGAAGTCAAAGATCGCGTCATCGTAATCTTCTTGGGCACTTTTCATTCGGCTTCGCTTGCTGCTCGCCATCCAGAACGTCACCCGTTCCGCCAAAAGGGATCGTGGCGCGGTTCTCATTGACAATGGAGGATATCCCCGGATTCTGCAAGCAGCACTCAGATCTCAGGTATGTCCAACGCCATCCGGTTAATGTCCACTGACTTCGACGGCACGCTCTTCGCCGAATTTGAGAATCCTCCGATTCCCGCCGAACTCGAGACGCAAATCTCGCGTCTGCAACAACAGGGGGTGAAATGGGTGATCAACACGGGCCGCGACATGTCCAGCCTGATGGAAGCTTTGGGGCGCTCCAGGCTCGGTGTGCAGCCTGATTATTTGGTGCTGGTGGAGCGCGAGATCTACCAGCGCGAAGGCACGCGTTTTGTCGCTCTCGAAGATTGGAACAGGCGATGCCACGAGGACCACGATGCCGTTTTTGCCCGAGTCCGCGAGGATCTCGAGCTTCTCGTGCGTTGGATCGAGGACCGATTCACGGCAACTCTCTACGAAGACCTATTCTCCCCACTTTGCCTCATCGCCAAGAATCAGCGCGATGCGGACGGAATAGTGGCTCATCTGGAAGCCTACGCGAAGTCCATTCCCAGCTTGACTGTCGTTCGCAACGATGTGTATGCGCGTTTCAGCCATGCCGATTATAACAAAGGCACCGCGCTCACGCACATCGCCAAGCGGCTCGATCTGCGAGCCCGGGAGATTTTCGCGGCGGGCGACCACCACAACGATCTGCCCATGCTGCGCCGGAAGCACGCCCATTTCCTCGCCGCTCCCGCTAACGCCATCGAAGAAGTCAAAGAGGCCGTGCTGTCGCAGCACGGTTACGTCAGCCACCAGGCTTTCGGGAAGGGCGTGGCGCGGGCTCTGGAGTTTTTTCTCGAGGTCAGGCAACTCAAGGCGGATCAGGATGCTCGCTGAGCCGTGGCTGGGCAATACGCGGCAGGACTGCGCCAGCAGTCGCCGAATGGGGCGGCCAATCTCTAACGCCTCTTTTCCGAGGAGACGGTGGCGGTCGCCGCTTTCTCTGGGCTTCCCAGGAATTCAGGCATCGTGGCTTCCCCCGCGGCGCTAATCCCCTCGCGGCGTAAGACGCGCCAAACCGTCAGCCATAAGATCCGCAAATCCAGCCAGATGGTTCGGTGTTTCACATACCACGCGTCGAGCTCAAACCGTTGCTCCCATGAGATGGCGTTGCGGCCTTGGATCTGAGCCCAGCCGGTCAAGCCCGGGGGGACCTCGTGCCGCCGCGCTTGGTCGGGTGTGTAACGATCCAAATACTGGACCAGCAAAGGTCTGGGGCCCACCAGGCTCATCTCGCCGCGCAGGATGTTGATCAACTCAGGAAGCTCGTCCAGCGAGGACGATCGGAGCCAGCGTCCGAAAGGCGTCAGGCGCTGAGCGTCGGAAAGCAGCCTGCCTTCCGTGTCACGAGCGTCGGTCATGGTCCGGAACTTGAGCATTTCAAAGATTCTACAATCGAGGCCAGGCCGCTTCTGCCGGAATAAAACGGGGCTTCCGAGCTTGAGGCGAACAAGAAGGGCCACTCCGCACAGCAAGGGGATCCAGGCCGGCGCGCTGATCAGGATCAGCGCCAAATCGATGCAGCGTTTCATGAGAGGAGTCTCGCGGCGGTTTCCGGTGTCAGCACTCGCCATCTTCCTGGTTTCAGATTCAGATCCAGCAGCCGAAGCCCGCCGATCCGCGCGCGCACCAAGCGCAGAGTGGGGTGCCCCACAGCCGCCGTCATGCGCCTCACCTGGCGGTTTCGGCCCTCCGACAGTTCGAGGGCGATCCAACAGTCGGGCACCGTTTTTCTGAATCGCACGGGGGGGTCGCGAGGCGGAATTGGGGGCGGAACGCTGAAGGTCCGGACGCGGCACGGTCTGGTTTTCGTCCCTTGAATCAACAAGCCGGCGCGCATTTTGTCCAGATCGGATTCGATGGGAATCCGCTCGATTTGAACCCAGTATTCCCTGGTGTGGCCTTCTCGGGGATTAAGAAGCGCGTCATTCCATTTGGGTTCGTCGCTCAGCAGAAGCAACCCTTCGGAGTCGGCGTCTAGCCTGCCAATGGGGTACACGTTCGGCGGGAAACCAAAGGTGTTGAGGGTTTTCCATTTGGAACCGTCCTCCGTGAATCGCGAGAGCACGCCAAAAGGCTTGTCGAACCCGATCAGCATGCGCAACCGACTTGATCCGCCTCGGTGATGGGCCCTGTATGCGACGAGCCCAAGCCACCAGGATCCTTTAACGTGGCGAACGGTTCCAACGTCATCTCCTCATCGTGGTCCAGATACTTTGAGCAAATCGCAAAAAATCCGGCCTCATCTGAGGCGCGGCGCATTTCATAGAGGAATCCTCCGCCCGGATCCACTCCGAGTCCCAGATAGTTCATGTATTTTTTCATCTTTTGAACCAGAGCCACTTCACGAATAACAGGTGGTTTGACTTCATGATAAAGCTCGGCGATGTAGCGCGAAACCTCCTTTCCAGTGGGCAATCTCGGTTTTTCACCCCGAAAAACCGACCGCGTTTGCTCGAAGATCCACGGATTTCGAATCGCCCCTCGGCCCACCATCAGGCCCCTCGAGCCCGTCCTTCGAAGCACGTCCACCGCCTTGCCCGGCGAATCCACGTCGCCGTTCGCCAGAACGGGGAGCGTCAACGCCTCCACCGCGCGTTTGATCAAATCGTATCGGACGGGGCTCCGGTACATCTGGCCCACGGTCCTGCCGTGCACGGTCACCAAGTCGGGCCGGTGCTTTTCGAACAAGCCTAGGAGGGGATCGAAGGCATCCGCGTTCTCAAAACCAATCCGTGTCTTCACGGTGAACGGGATCTCGATGGCTTGGCGAAGGGCGCCAAGGATGGCGTCCACCTTGTGCAAGTCACGCAACAATCCGCCGCCCGCGCACTTGCGATAGACGATCGGCGCCGGGCAGCCGAGGTTGAGGTCAATCGCCGCGATCGGATGGCGTTGCAGCTCCTTGGCGGCGCGAACCAGGCTCGGAATGTCGCTGCCAATCATCTGCGCGATAATGGGTTTGCCGGTCGGGTTTTCGGTTACGGATCGGAGGATCTCCCGCTCCAATGTGGATGTGGGATGCACTCTGAAATACTCGGTGTAATACACGTCCGGCCCTCCATAGCGGGACATCAGCCGCCAAAAAGGGAGATCGGTGACATCTTGCATCGGCGCCAGCGCCAGCATCGGCGCTTTCCCTTGGCTCAGATTCTCGCGGAATGCCGCCGGCGCGTCGAGAGTGGTCGGGGCAGTGTTCACGCGAACTGAGGGTGGGCTTGGAGCCTTTCCCAAGTTTCCGGGGTGAGCCGCGATTGGGTATACAGGGATTGGCGAAGCGGTTCCGCGCTTGTGGATCGTTCCGCCCGGCGGAGCCAGCCTCGGTCCAATGGGTCGAGAATCTCCTGGCGAACGTTCGAGGCGACGGTGGTTTCTTCCTTCTCCCCGGTGGCGTGCCCTCTGCCCACAAAGAATCCAGCCATCAGAAGAGTCACACGAAACATCGTGCTCCGAGAATAGGTCGGCATCAAGCACGGGCGTGAGTCAATCAGGCAACGGCGCAGGTTTTTAAACAGCGACAGCGTCCACATTTCCGGGTTTGTCGCCGGAGAAAACGCATCGAATAGCACGAGGTGCGGCGCCTCCAACTCGATTTTGGACTCAAGCAAAGTCGGAAAATCGGCGATTCGAAGATGCCACCGCGCCTGTTGTTGTCCGTTCCGAAAACAGGAGCCGCTCCGCGGAGCACCCCCGCTTGAGCCCTCCTCGGACAAAACGCGTTGCAGAATGTCGGCATAGCCTTGCAAATACCCCAGCGCCTCCTGATGCCTCAAGGCGAACCACGCGGGTTCAGTCGTTCGGTCGAAGCTGATCAAGCCCATTCTGGTGGGTGATTCGGCGGTGGCGCGCAACAGGGATATCGCATTGGCCGCCGCGCCGAGCCCCACGTCCCACACGATGAATTCATCCCCCATCGGCATATTGGCCAGCCGCTCGCGGACCCCTGTTTGCTTGATGTACAGGGCCTCGGCCTCAGCGGCAGGCCCGATGACCGGGTGGAACGTTTCGTCTTCGGCTTCCGAGTGGACGCTGCAGGCGCCATTGGCCAGCCGCACCAGCCGGTAGGGCGCATGTTCCACCGCGCCCCGGGTTGGGGAAGCGGGCTTGCCCTGAATCGGGTTTAAAGAATCTAAGTTAGAGTTCAACGCTGCGCGAGCCTCCGTGTGAAGGGCCTATCGATGCCACACGCAACCGTAGGCGAGCCCCCACAAAATAAGCAACAGCAACAGAAACAGAGCCACAAATCGGTTGCGGGCCACTCGCTTCTCATAGCGCAGTGGCCGGAGACCTTGGATGGTTCCAGAGGCAAGATAGCTAATCAGCATTGGATTGTGAGCGTCCGGGCCCTTGAATTGGCGCATGAGGCGATGCCAAGCCCCTGCGAGGTCGTATTTGCGCATCCCCAGATCGTTGAATTGCTCGGGTGAATGCGTTTCCGGCGGCGCCGTGACGCGATTCAAATTGACTCGTTCGAACACCGGCGCTTCCACACCCCTCGGTTCCGGGGCGGGAGCAGCGCGTTTTGGCGGTTCCGGAGCCGAGTCGCGCGCTGGCTGGGCCGCCGGGAGTTTGCTGCTCAGCGCCTTGATTTGGGCTTCGAGAGCCGCGATTTCCCCCTCCAAACGCCGGGCAGCATCACTAATGGGATCGGGCTTTTTTTTGAAGAAACCCATGACCAATGGCAGTGGAAGAGCGATTGTCCAACCGTCGAGGGCCTCCAGGATCAGTTGCCCCGCGCGATCAGAGCGCCCAGAAGTACAATGACCACAATTCCCGCCAACAAGACGGGCCATGTGAACGCCAACCCCATTTTCGTCAATTCGAGAAAACGATTCCCTTCCCCTCGATCTCCAGCGGACTGAAACAACGAACGGGCGGCGCCGTCCTGAGGTGGCCCGCCAGCCGCCTGGGGCGCGTTCGTCAGCTTGCTCCATTTCACTCGGGCTGAATTCCATTCCATGCGCGAGTTGTCGACAAGAGTCAGCGCGCGCGTCAGTTCCTGGCTCCAGTTATCCGCGGTCCATTGAGACTCCTTGATCCCTTGAATTTTGGCCAGCGCGTCCCGCAAACCCGAGAGCGACCGCCCCATCTGCTCCGCTTCCTGGCGCGCGGAAAATTCCTGCTCCTCGAGCGTCGCGATGCCACGGGTCAGCTGATGAATCATTTCCTCCCGGCCGGTTTGAAACTCGGCCCGCCGCCGCCGAGACTCTTCGAGCGAGGCTCGTTCCCTTTCCAGCTCCTCCTGAGCTCGGCGCAGTTCGCTCAGCTTATGCTGGGCCTCGCCGACCTTGGCCTCGAGCTCCTCGCGCGTGGGTGGCCGGTCGGCGGCCGCGCGCGGTGCTGTGGGTTGCGGGGCCCGTTCCGCCGGCCCCGTTACCCCCCCTTGTGACGGAGGGGCGTACGCGGTCGGAGTCGAGGCCTGAAACTCACGATCGATGAAATCCGTGTCATCGAAGGACATGTTTCAAACAATAGGTTGCTCGCTGGAAAAATGCCATAGCAACGTTTTGACCGTTCGCGGTTCGGACCAACTGAACGGGGCTCCGCTCGGTCGGGAAGGCTAGCTCTGCGCGTCAATCGGGGGGGGCGAACGACAGACGGGGTTGTGCCCCCGCCACGGCTTGCCCAACGGCTTGCGCCAGCGAGTCCGCTGCGATGCTGGGTGCAGGTCGCAACCCTGGCCCCGGGTGTCGCTTGAGCTCCTCGCAAAAGGTCCCCGTAAGTTCCCGCGGAACCACTTGCGCGGTTTCAACCAAAGATTCTTTGTGATTGCTTGTCCAATTTGACAGAAAAAGAATGTGAAGGCGCTTTCAAAGCAGCGCTCCAACAGCCACATCGATGCGTCCATTCCCAACGTGAAGCATCCTTCTCGCTCTCGACCACCCATCCATGAAAACACGCATGCTCAAACTCACTGCCGCCGCGCTGCTGCTCGCGGGCACGCTCGTGTCAACCATCCTGGCGCAATCCACCTGGCACCCGCGCCACCCACTGCCGACGCCGCACGGCCTGCTCGGCGTCACTTACGCGAGCGGGTTGCATGTCGCCGTCGGCTATCACAACACGATCCTCACTTCGCCCGACGCGGTGACGTGGACGCGGCGCGCACCGGAGTCCCCCGCCTTGCTCACTGATGTCCTCCACACACGGGGACAGTTCCTGGCCGTGGGTTATCAGCACTCACTCGATTACCGCCCGGAGCCCGGCTGGGAACCCATCGCCGTGTTCCTCTCGTCCACGAACGGCATCCAGTGGACGCCGCGGGAAGTGCGCCAAGCGTTCATTCCTAACCAGGTGATCGAATGGCGCGGCCTGCTCGTCAGCCTCGGCCATGTGCTCGACGAGGAATCCCAATGGCAGCTCGCCATGGCGACCTCAACTGATGGGCTCACTTGGATCGAACGCTGGCGCGGCGATTGGGTTAGCAGTCCCGGGGATAGATCGTTGCCACCGATAACAGTCACGGATTCCACACTCCTGGCCAACCCCCCTTGGCTGGATGGGGTGATCAGTTCCACTAATGCGATTGACTGGCGGTCAGTGGCTGCGCCCGGGCAGACATTTAAACATCTCGCCACTGATGGTCGCAGGTTTATCGGCGTATCGCATGACAACAAGGCGTTCGTTTCGGAGGATGGATTGGCTTGGGACAAAACGCTTGGGCCGCCCTTCGAGCCACCCATCCAGATAAGGGCCGTTACTTACGGCGGTGGAGAGTTTCTACTGCTTTCCGGAGGGATTTCGGGTGACGATCCCTCCTACGCGCATCGCTCCAAGGACGCGCGCGTCTGGACGGAAGCGAAGGTCGCTGAGATGAGCTTCGGCCACGGAAGTCATAAGATCCACACCGTGTCTCGGATGATCCGTTCGCCCGCCGGCTGGGTTGTGGTCGGCCAGCCTCAGGACGGCCAGGGAGGCGTGAACAATCTTGCCCGCATTTTCACCTCATCGGACGGCGTGAACTGGACGAATCGCACCGAGGAGGTTCCCAGCTTGAGCAGTTCCTGGTTTTTGTCCGGAGACACCAACGGTCTTCTGGCGCGGCGAGGCAGCTATAATCCCGAAGGCTCGTGGCAAATCCGATCCGACGACGGCGGCGAATGGAGCCGGCCAGTTTTTGATCCGGCCCCCTGGGATTCACCCGCGCGTCGCGATCTTGCCCGCGCGACGGACGGCAGGAATCGAGTGCGGATACGCGAGGAAACGTGGGGAGGAACGCCCGAGGTGCCGCGGCGCACGGTCGCCAAGATAGCCGAACACTCGCTGGATGGCGTCGCGTGGCGGGAGACCTTTCGCCGTGAGGACTGGCCAGGGAGCGGTTCGCTCGTCGTCGCGCATGGCAACGGACAGTTCCTGATCACGTTGTCTGTGACCGGCCAGGACTCGCCGTCGCTCGTCTTCACTTCCCCAGACGGGTTGGGCTGGACGAAGCGTTGGGAGGGAAGCCCTTGGTGGTTCGACGTGGAAGAAGGCGCCAGTGGATACCTCGCCGATCTCGTCGTGGCCAACGGCGAGTTCCTAGTGTTGACGCACTCCTTGAGGACTGCCGAGTTCCGCCTCCTCTCTTCCGCCACGGGCGCGGCATGGACGGCAAATCATGTGGGATGGAACCTGGGCTATCAAGCGTCTCTCTTCGCCACTGCTGAGAGCTTGTTCGCCGCCGGCGTGAGCATCCAGCAATCGTTTTGGGACTTGAAGCTGAGCGCCTTGGGGCGTCGGGCGGACGGCACTTTGGAGTTGCAAGTCTCGGGCATCGTTGGCCAGCAGATCGAACTGCAATCCACGTCCTCGCTCGCCACGCCTGACTGGCAGCCAATCTCGACCGCTCCCTTGACCGCCAGCCCGATGATTCTCACGTTGCCCGAAGGTCTAGATTCCCCGCAACGCTTTTACCGTGCCCACGCTCGTTGACAATCGCCGCGCCACTAACACGGCGCGCGTCTCCTTCCGGAGCGTGGGTTTCCAATCGGGCCCGGTGTTGGAGGTGACCGCACCCCGCCGGGCAGCTTGGAATCGACGTTCCGCCAAGTGCTACTACCGGGCGGTGGCGCGGTGAAGATGAGTTACCCAGCGGGAGTGATGACCACGAGCCCGCAAGCCCGCAAGCCCAACAAAATCGGGCGGTCGGGGATGCGGACGCCTCAGAACTCGTCGTACATCACCCCGTCCTTGTGCTGGGGGTTGGGGATGAGCTTGCGGCCCTGGCAGTCCACCACCAGGTCCAAGTCTTCGAGCGGGATTTGCCCCACGAGATTGCGCAAGTCATCGGGGATCTCAATCACGCTGAACTGGCCGGAGCGGCCCTGTATTTCAAGATCCACAGGCGAAAACACCCGGCGCGTTTCGCGACGATTCGACATCGTACGCGAAGTTACTTCACCGATCGGACGCAAGCCCAACTGCACGATGAGCGTGTGTTGCAGGTAGAGCTTCACCGCGCCGGTGTCCACGAGGGCCTCGACTTCCGCCAGCCGAGCCGGCCGCTTGCGCTTGCCTGTGGCGATCAGTTCGAGGTCGCCCCAGTTTTGCAGTTTGATTTGAATGGTGACTTTGCCCATGCGTGGAAAGTAGCCCATGTGGTCCGTGGCGACAAGCGCGGCCTTCCCTTGCGAAGCGCCGGTGGTGTGGGCGGATTCCAAGCAGGGCCGATGCGGAGATTGATGCTCAGCTCCACACCGTTTTCTGCGCTTGTATCGGCGCTAAGTGAGCAGGTTGCCCCTTTCTCCCTTGTCTCCAAAGCGCAACATCATTTCAAGGCCCGCACGCCAACTTGCTCGACGGCTTCTATGGCGGG
>SXGS01274977.1_pt1 | contig 16199 bp, 13 predicted proteins | sample 3174681 | NCBI WGS metagenome assembly SXGS01 (sample SAMN11356861, study PRJNA531348) | freshwater metagenome | isolation source: freshwater sample F1-80 | place: China: Fuxian Lake, Yuxi | collected 2017-12-25 | reverse complement strand
GGCCGCGCGATGGAGATTGTCCGCAGCCGGGCGGAACTGCTCCACTACATGCACTATGTGGTGGAGGTAAGCCCGGACGCCCCCATCCTCGTCGACAAGTACGTGTTGGGAAAAGAGGCCGAAGTGGATGTGATCGGCGACGGCGAGGACTGCCTCATTCCCGGGATCATGGAGCACATTGAGCGCGCCGGCGTCCACAGCGGCGACTCAATGGCGGTCTTCCCGCCCCAGTCGCTTTCCAGCGCGGTCCAGGGCAGGATGGTGGACTATGCCATCCGGGTTGCCCGCGCATTGAAGATCGTCGGGCTGATGAACATCCAGTTCGTGGTGGACGGTGAGGATGTCTTCATCCTGGAGGTGAATCCTCGTTCCAGCCGCACGGTGCCCTACCTTTCCAAGATCACCGGCGTACCGATGGTGCAGGTCGCCACCCGCTGCATGCTGGGCGAACGGCTCCGCGATATGGGATACAAGACCGGGCTGTATGCCGGAGGGACGGAGCGACCGGTCCGCCATGTTTCGGTCAAGGCGCCCGTCTTCAGCTTTGCCAAGCTGACGAAAGTGGATGTAAACCTGGGCCCGGAGATGAAATCCACCGGCGAAATCATGGGTACCGACTTTGACTATCCTCGCGCGCTCTATAAGGCAATGGTGGCCAGCGGAGTGGACATGCCGCCGCGCGGGGCGATCATCGCCACGATCTCCGATCCGGACAAGCAGGAGGCGCTCCCGGTGCTGCGCGGGTTCTACGACCTCGGCTACAAGCTGATCTGCACGGCGGGAACCGCCCGCTTCCTGGCGGACAACGGGATCGAGGCGCAAACCGCCAATAAGATCCACGAGGGGGGGCGCACCCTCGTGTCGTTGATCCAGGAAGCCCGGGTCAACCTGCTCATCAACACAGTATCGAGCAACAAGCGCTCCGAACAGGAGGCCCGCCTGCTGCGGCGGGCCGCGGTTGAGAACGGAGTGCCCTGCCTGACGAGCCTCGATACCGCTGCTGCACTCTTTGAGGCCCTGGCTGCGCGAGCGAGTGGCGACGGCGGCCGCCCGCACTGCCTCACGATTGACGAATACTGCGGATTGAACGAGATCGCCGCGCAGTAGGTAGGAGATAGACTTCGGCTAATCTGTAGGGGTGACGGGACAGCATCGAGGGTCGCCTGGGGGGACCGACCGCTGCCTCATTCCGCGGAAACGACTCCAGGAACTGCGCGGGGCAGCGTGCTACGCCCCCTGTTTTCGGTCGAGGTCTGCATAGGAGATGAGGAGGTAGACGACCCGCTCCGCTCGTCACTCGCCTCGTAGGACCACTTGCTCACGCGCGTGGCTCGGGTACGGGGATGTACTCGTCGTCCGCCGTGCACATCCGCTACGGGGACCACTTGCTACGCCCAAAGGGCACCCGCCGCGGCTCGGGTACGGGGGGTGTTCGCCCTTCGCCCGAAACCCCACACCCGACATCCCACACCCGAAACCCGACATCCCACACCCGACACCCCACACCCCACACCCGACCCCATGCGCACTTCCGCTCACCTCTCGCTCCTCATCGCGTGCCTCGTTGGATTTGGTTCCGCCGGAGCCGGGCTTTCCGCGCCCGGGCGGACACCGCCGACCGCAGCCGCACCGGACTTCAACCGGGACATCCGACCGATCCTGACAGGATTCTGTTTCAAATGCCACGGTCCCGACGATGCGCAGCGGCAGGCGGGACTGCGGCTCGATGAGCGCAGTGCGGGGCTGGCAGTACTCCCGACGGGGCGCCGCGCCCTTATCCCCGGGCGTGCGGAGACGAGCGAACTTGTGCGACGGGTGTTTGCCCCTGCGGGATCTGGGCGCGAGATGCCGCCTGCGCACGTGCGAAACCCGCTCTCCGAAGCGCAGAAGCAGCTTCTCCGGCAGTGGGTGCGGACCGGCGCGAAGTACGACATCCACTGGGCGTTTCTCCCGCCCCGGGCCGTTGTGTTGCCGCCGGTGCGCAACAACAGTTGGTCGCGCAATCCGATTGACCGGTTTGTGCTCTCCCGGCTGGAACGAGAGGGACTTGCCCCCACGCCGGAGGCGGATCGCGCCACGCTTGCCCGCCGCGTCTTCCTGGACCTGATCGGGCTCCCACCCACGCCGGAAGAGGCGGCTGCGTTCGTGAACGATCGGACTGCCGATGCGTACGAAAAGCTGGTGGATCGGCTGCTGAGCTCCCCGCGGTATGGTGAGCGTTGGGCCCGGCGCTGGCTCGACCTGGCGCGCTATGCAGATACGAACGGCTACGAGAAGGATCGGCCGCGTTCCGTCTGGCCCTACCGGGATTGGGTCATCCGGGCGCTCAATCGCGATCAGCCGTTCGATCAGTTCACGATCGAGCAACTGGCCGGGGACATGCTTCCGTACCCAACTCGCGACCAGGTGCTCGCGACCGGATTCCACCGGAACACCATGCTGAATGAGGAGGGCGGGATTGACCCTCTGGAGTACCGGTTCCACGCGATGACCGACCGGGTGAGCGTGACGGCTACCACGTGGATGGGTGTCACCCTGGGGTGCGCACAGTGCCACAGCCACAAGTACGATCCTCTCTCCCAGAAGGATTACTACCGGTTCTTCGCGTACCTTAACAACGCGGACGAGCCTGAGGTGGAGGTGGAACAGGCCGACCCGGACGGAAAGCGCCGGGAGGGAATGCAGCGCATCGCCGCGTTGGAGGCCGGACTGGCCGGGCGTTTCCCGGCGGCCGACGGCCGAACCCAGGCGGAGAATCTCGAACTGCGGTACCGGGCCTGGCTCACGGAACAGGAGCGAAAGACGGTGCGCTGGCTTCCGCTCCGCCCCACCGCAGCCCGCGCGAACCTGCCGCTCCTGACCATCCAACCCGATGGGTCGCTTCTTGCCAGCGGGGACCAGACGAAGCGCGATGTATACGACCTGGAATTCGGCCCGGAGGCCGGCGCCGTCACTGCAGTCCGGATCGAGGCGATCCCGGATGAGCGCCTGCCGAAACGCGGGCCGGGACGGGTCTATTACGAGGGGCCGCACGGCGATTTCTTCCTCAGCGAGATTTCGCTCCTGAGCCGCGGACAGCCCGCGGCGTGGTCTGGAGCTTCCCACAGTTTTGCAGTCGGAACCGGCGCTCCGGGGGCGATTGACGGCAATCAGCAGACCGGCTGGTCGGTGAACGGGGGCCAGGGCAAGCCCCATCAGGCTGTGTTTACCCTTGCGCGACCACTGGATCCGGGAAGTGCGTTCACGCTCCGGCTCCTGTTCGAGCGCTACTACGCGGCGGGCCTGGGACACTTCCGGGTTTCGGCCACCACGGACGGACGCCCGGTCCAGGCGAGTCCTCTGGCCCCCGAATTGGAAGCGGCTCTGCTCCTGCCCGAAGGGGGCCGTACCTCCGCCCAGACGACGGCCCTGCGTCAGGCATTCCTCGCGCAGGCGCCCGAACTGAAGACGGCGCGCGATGAAATCGAGAAGCTCCGGGCCGAGTTGCCCCAGCCGACCACCGCCCTGGTGTTCCAGGAACGACCACTCACCAACCCGCGACCCACACACATCCACCGGCGGGGCGAGTTCTTGCAGCCGACGGAACGGGTAGAGCCCGGGCTACTCGCCTCACTCGCGCCCCCGGCCGGCGCGGCGCCCCGCACGCGACTGGAGTTCGCCCGCTGGCTCGCCAGCCCCGCGAACCCGCTCATCGGGCGCGTCACCGTCAATCGTCAGTGGGCTGCGTTCTTCGGCCGCGGGTTGGTCCGGACGACGGAAGACTTTGGGGTGCAGGGTGACCCGCCCAGTCACCCAGAACTTCTGGACTGGCTCGCCACGGCGTTTGTGTCGAGGTCCGGCGCAAATCAGGGCGCGCGCAGCAATTCGGCACTCCAGCTCGACTGGTCGCTCAAGCGCCTGCACCGACTCATCGTCACCAGTGCCGCCTATCGCCAGGCATCGCGGGTGACTCCGATGCTGGCGGCACGGGATCCGCAGAATCGGCTGCTCGCGCGGGGGCCGCGAGTCCGTCTCGAGGCGGAACTGGTGCGGGACGCGGCGCTCCAGGTAAGCAGCCTGCTGTCAGCAAAGGGAGGCGGCCCGAGCGTGTTCCCGCCGCAGCCCGCCGGAGTTACTGCCGAAGGGACCTTTGGGGCGCTTCAGTGGAAAGTGAGCGAGGGTGAGGACCGTTACCGCAGGGGTCTCTACACTTTTGCGAAACGAACGGCGCCCTACGCGATGTTTGCCACGTTCGATGGACCCAGCGGAGAGGCGTGTGTGGCGCGGCGGGAGAGTTCCAACACGCCGCTCCAGGCGCTCACACTGCTGAACGATGCGGTGTTTGTCGAGGCGGCCCGGGCGCTCGGGCAGCAGGCCGCCGCGCAGAACGGCCCGGATGAAGAACGTGCCGAGTCGCTGTTCCGGCGGGTGCTGACCCGGGCGCCTACTCCGGATGAGCGGGCCCTGCTGGTCCGGTTCGTGCAGGCGCAGCGGGAGCGCCTGCGTCAGGGCACACTGAATGCGGGAGCTCTGGTCGGCGCCGGTGAGGGCGACGGGGTGGAACGCGCGGCCTGGGCGGCGGCGGCGCGGTCACTGCTGAACCTGGACGAGTGGATCGTCAAGTCGTAAGGAGAGACGTGCAATGGATCGAACACGAGCAATGGAGATCGCGCGGCGGCACTTCCTGCAGGAGTGCGGCGTAGGCCTCGGCAAGATTGCACTGGCGTCACTGCTGACCGATGCGTTCACCGCTCGCCGGGCCGCAGCGGCGCCGATGCCGCCCCCGGCCGACCCTCTGGCGGAAAAGCAGCCGCACTTCACGCCGAAGGCGAAAGCCGTCATCCACCTCTTCATGTCGGGCGCACCCAGCCAATTGGATCTTTTCGACTACAAGCCGAAATTGACCGAGTATGAAGGGAAGTCCATTCCGCCCGAGGTGATCGGAGGCCAGCGGTACGCGTTCATCCGTTCTGACGCGGCTGCGCTCGGCCCGCGGTTCAAGTTCGCGAAGCATGGCCGGAGCGGCGCCGAACTCGCGGAAGTGCTGCCCCACCTGGCGAAGGTAGTGGACGACCTCTGCATCATTCGCACTGTGCGCACCGATCAGTTCAATCACGCGCCGGCACAGATTTTCCTCAACACCGGGGCCGGGCAGCCGGGGAGACCCAGCATGGGCGCGTGGGTGCTCTACGGCCTCGGCGCCGTGACGCGGGACCTCCCGGCGTTCGTCGTCATGTCTACCGGCGCGGGGATTAGCGGCGGCGCGGCCAACTGGAGCAGTGGGTTTCTGCCCACGCACTATGCGGGTTGCCGGTTCCGGAATCAGGGCGACCCGATCCTGAACGTTTCGAACCCCACGGGGGTCGATTCACGGCTGCAGCGAGACTCCCTGGATCTGGTGAATGCACTGAATCGGCGCCGGCTGGAATCGGAAGGCGACCCGGAGATTGCCAGCCGTATCGCGTCCTACGAACTCGCACACCGCCTGCAGACGTCCGCCCCCGAACTGATGGACCTCACCACCGAGACGCCGGAGACCCTCGCCCTCTACGGGTGCGATCCCAAGCAGCCCTCGTTTGCCCGCGCCTGCCTGCTTGCGCGGCGGATGGTCGAACGCGGCGTACGGTTCATCAACATCTACCATGAGGGGTGGGATGCGCACTCCGATGTGGCGGGCAATCTGAAACGAAACTGTGTGACTACCGATCAGGCAAGCGCTGCACTGCTCCGTGACTTAAAGCAGCGCGGATTGCTGGACAGCACTCTGGTGATCTGGGGGGGCGAGTTTGGCCGTACGCCGATGGGAGAGACAAATTCGGCGCTGGGCCGCTCCCTCGGCCGTGACCACCACCCGCAGGCCTACACCATGTGGCTGGCAGGAGGCGGCATTCGGCCGGGCCTCACCTACGGGCAGACGGACGAGTTGGGCTTCCACGCCGCCGAGAATCCCGTCCACGTGCATGACCTCCAGGCAACAATTCTGCACTGCCTGGGCCTGCAACACGAGCGCCTTACTTTCCGCTCCAGCGGGCGAGACTTCCGCCTCACAGACGTTCACGGGAAGGTGGTGCAGAACATTCTGGCGTAGACCCCGCCCCCTGAAGCAGGTCGTGGTAGGAGACGGCGATGCGATCTGCACTCCGCAGACCCAACGCTTCGGCGAGATCGCACAACTCGGCTTCCGCCTCCGCGTCGCTCTGGGTGGTCACGACCGTTTCCAGTTCGACGAACGACCCCAGGCCCTCCACTTCGTCCAGATGGATGCGAGTCCGGCGGTGCAGCAGGAGCCGGCGCCGCTTGCACACCCGTCCTTCGCTACCCAGGGAATGTTCGAGCGCGGCGGCCAGGGAGTCCGGGGCGTCGGTGCGGTAGAGGCGATAGTCACTCACGCGCTCGCCCGGATGGTCCGGGCGCACATAGCTGATGAGTTCGCCCCGGCCGTCAGGGAAGCGGCGCAGCTTGAGACGTCCGGCAGGAGTGCGAAAGAAAAGGTCGTCCTGTTCGAGCACACCCGCCTCCTGCGCCCCCAGAGCAAGCGCGCGGGCCCGCACGGAGTCGGGATCGTCGCACCGGCATTTCAGTTCAAAATTGCGCATGCTTCTGCCTGAACCCGGGCCGGGGTCGGGCGGGCCGTCCCTCACGAGTATTTCCCTGCATGGCCGATTCCATCCCCCAACTACTCCAGCGCCTCGAAGCGAACCTGAATCAGGTCCTTTTTGGAAAATCCGACCGGATCCGGCTGGTGCTGATCGCGCTCACCGCCGGCGGACATGTGCTGCTGGAGGATGTGCCGGGCACCGGAAAGACGACTCTGGCGAAATCGCTCGCACGCTCGATTGAAGGGGACTTCCGGCGCATCCAGTTTACCCCGGATCTGCTCCCGGCGGACATCCTCGGCAGCAACCTCTACCACGCCCGGGATGCCACGTTCACCTACCGGCCGGGGCCGGTCTTCACGCACGTGCTGCTGGCTGACGAGATCAATCGCACCTCGCCGCGCACGCAATCGGCACTGCTTGAGGTGATGAGCGAGGGGCAGGTCACGGTGGATGGGGAACGCCGGGATTTGCCCGAGCCGTTCTTCGTGATTGCCACGCAGAACCCCGGAGATTTCCACGGCACGTACCCGCTCCCCGAAGCACAGTTGGACCGCTTTCTCCTCCGACTGAGTCTCGGCTACCCGTCGCTCGATCAGGAGCTGGAGGTGCTGTTCAGCCAGCAGGAGCAGCACCCCTTCGAGCGCCTCGAACCCGTGGTCACCGTGGATGATGTGCTGCGAATGCAGGCAGCGGTGCGGGGCGTCCGGCTGGATCGGGCAGTTGCAGAGTATCTGCTGCGCGTCGTACACGCCACGCGTGACGATCCGCGCCTGCGGCTCGGAATCTCGCCGCGGGGATCGCTGGCGCTTGCACGGGCGTCGCAGGCGCGTGCACTGCTGCTGGGCCGTGACTACGTGCTGCCCGAGGACGTGCGCACGCTGGTAGAACCGGTCCTGGCCCACCGCATGGCTCCGGACAGCCGCGCCCGGTACGAGGGCGTGACCGCGGCACTGATTCTGGAGCAAGCGCTGGCACGCACGCCGGTGCCTCGATGACGGCATTCGCCGGTGCTGGTAGTGATCGGATGGCGTGGACGCCTCCAGCATCGGGATGCGGGAGGCGTTCCGAGAAGATTTCGGCGCCGCCAGCGCTGCGTTTGCTGTCGGCTCCCGGCGGACCCGCCCACGCCACTTCGCTGCGGCGTGGCCTATTTCGCGGGTGGTTGTGCGACGGAATTCGTGCAGGGAATGGCGCCGCACATAGGACACGGTCCACGCCCACGCAGGCCGGTTCCGGGAGCGGACGTCCCTGTGGGAGAAGGACGGTGTCCACCCGGAGACCCCGAGCCGGCAGGATGCCGGCGTTCCCGGGCGGCGCCGTTTCCGATGCGGTGAACCCTCGGCAGTGACAGGCGTGGACCCGGAATCGCGTTCGGTGCGGTTACGCCGGACGGGTCAAGCATCTGCAGACACTCTCCCCCGAGCCCAACCGGGCCAGCCATCCCATGACCGGGAGCCCCGGACACGTACTCGGTCGGACGGCCGAACAGCGGGGCCCAGTTTGCGGCGAGGGCACTGATCCCCATCCCAAACAAGACGCAGACGGCGGCCAACAATCCGACGCGAACACGCCGGTCGCGTCCCAGCCCCGCGGGCCGGCCGGCCCGGCGGTGCGCTCCTTCTCGCACTTCAGTGCGGATGCGCGCGCCGACCGCATCCAGCAGGCGATTCTCTTCCCAGCCGGCCTGCGGCAGCGGAGCAAGTCCCTTGCGCAGTGAGTCGCGCTCGACCACCCAGCGGGCCCAGCGCGCCCGGCAGGAAGGGCAGGTCTGCAAGTGGGATTCCGTCGCGATGCGCTTCAGCCCTCCCATCTGTCCATGCGACAGGAGAAAGACATTGTGTTCCCAGCGAGTGCAGGTCATGCACTGGCCCTCCGTACCCGGGTCGGTGTCGGTGGCGATTCCACTCGTTCGAGGCTCTTTCGCAGGTGACGGTGCGCCTGATAGAACCGGTATTTCAGTGTAGAGAGATTCACGTCGAGAAGACGGGCGATCTCCGGCAGGTTCAACTCGGCGTAGTAGTACAGTTCCAGCACCTGCCGTTCGGGTTCCGGCAGCCGGGAGAGTTCCTGCTGCAGCTCAGCACGTTCCACCAACGCGGCCGTCCACCCACTGGGGTCGGTGGTTCGGTCCGGCTCCCCCCAGTCTTCGTGAGCACTGTCCATGTCACCCAGAATCGTGCGCAGGCGTTGATGCTTCCGCCACGCGTCGGCGCAGTGGTTGAGTGCGATGCCGAACAGCCATGTCTTGAAGCGGGATCGGCCGCGAAAGCCGGGCAACTCCCGCCAGGCCGTGACGAATACGTCCTGCGTGACATCGTCACAGTCAATGGCCGAGTCCAGACGCGCGCGGACGAACTGACTGAGACGACTCTGATAGCGATATACCAGGGCGTCGAAGGCGCGCACGTCTCCGTTGCGCGCGGCAGCAACGAGCGATGCGTCCGGGTCCGGTTTGGGGAAAAGGGAAAGCACCGAGGGAGGCACTCCTCAGAGGGTCGGGTGGAATGATGCGAACCGGAGGTTCACAGGTTGAGTGGGCCCTGCGTTCCCCAATAGTTGGGCAGTGCGGTAGATCGACGGGGAATTCGGGTGCATTCGGCCTCGCAAACGCACCCGAACCCGATTCCCGGTCAGACTTCCTTGGGCACGACGAAGGGCGCCCGATACTCCCGGGTGAGGAGCTTGTTGGCGTCCCTGTCGCCGCTGAAGTTCTCCCGCCGGGTGTTGATCTTGAGTTTGCGGCCCAGGCGATACATCCCCGACTGCATATTGACGCCGTTCTCCGCGAGGTGCTGTTGGAAGCGGCCGAAGGTTTCGCTCGCAGCCTCCTCACCTTCGAACGCGGCCGGCATGCTGCTGAGCGGAGTCTGATCGCCGAGCACGTAGGAGATGTTGCCCAGATGGCAGAGCGCGCTGGAAAGATGCCCTTCCTCAATCTCGCCGTGCAATTCCTGCCACCGCCGGCTGCGCACGCAATCGAGGAAGTTCCGGTAGTGGTCGCCGCCGCCCTCAAACTTCATGACCATCTTCCCGTCGAGGTCGAATGCGGCTCCGGCCGAGTAACCGGTCAGGACAACATAGCCCTCGGTTCCGTGGAACACATTGCCGATGCGGGCGCCTTTAAAGTCCTTGGTGGGCAACCCGCGCGTCTCGAAGATGAGTTCGGCGTCGCCGTAATCGAACAGCGCCACATGACTGTTCGGGGTCTCACCATCATCTTCATAGCCGAGGCGCCCCCCATAGCCAATCACGCTCTTCGGCAGCCCGCGCTTCTGCAAACCCCAGCGGGCCACATCCATCTGATGGATCCCCTGATTCCCGAGGTCGCCGTTGCCCGTGTCCCACATCCAGTGCCAGTTGTAATGCAGGCGGTTCTGGTGGAAGGCGCGCATGGGCGCCGGCCCCAGCCAGAGATTGTAGTCGAGGCCCTGCGGCTGCGTCCCGGCCTCTTTCTTGCCGATGCTGGCGCGAGGCTTGTAGCACAGTCCGCGGGCAACCAGCACCTTGCCGAGCTTGCCCGACTGCACGTAGTGGATCGCGTCAATTGAGCCCTGCATTGAGCGAATCTGCGTGCTCGCCTGGCAGACCCGACCGTACTTCCGCGCCGCTTCCACAATCCGGCGGCCTTCGAGCACGTTGTGGCTGACCGGCTTCTCGACATACACGTCCTTGCCCGCCTGCATCGCCCAGATCGCCGCAAGGGCATGCCAGTGGTTCGGGGTGGCGATGGAGACCGCGTCTATCTCCTTGTCGTCCAGGATGCGCCGGAGGTCGGGCACGTACTTCGGCTGCGGCTTGCCGCGATCGGTGACCAGCTTCATCGCGCCGGGAACGACGTTGGGGTCCACGTCACAGATGGCCGCAACGGTCACATCGTTCATCCGCGCATACGAACCGACGTGATCGCGCCCCCGACCGCGGACTCCGATGACGGCGACGCGAATCTGGTCGTTGGGACCGACTTTGCGTCCCAGGGGATTGGGATTGACGCCGCCCTGAACAGCGGCCTGAGCGCCGGACGCCGTCGCCGCCAGTGTGGCGGCGTACATGCTGTCCAGGAGGAAATCGCGTCGTGATCGTGCCATGACCTGCGGGGTGCTCCTATTTGCGAAAACGAGTCGCAGCACGCGGGCGCGCCACCGTCTGCGCATCCGAACACGCGGCTGCTGTGCCGCGAGGTCCGGGCAGCAGTGCGGCAGCACCGGTGCCTGTGCCAGTCTCTACCGTTCTATCCCGGATCTTCTAGATCGGCACCCGGAGTGCCCGCAACAACCACCAGACCCACCAGCAGAGCGTGAGAGCGAGCACCGCCAGCGTCACTAACTGCGCCAGCACGCCTTCCAGAACCCCACGTGCACCTTCTTGCACCAGCTTTCTCCGGTCCGGCGCGCGGCGCTCCGCGGCGGCATCCAGTGCCTCAGCGACGACCTGCGGCGGAAACAAGAAGCCGGCGAATGGGATGAGACCCAGGAGTTGCGAGGAGACGAAGTGCACCCACTGCCGGTGGAGCGAGTAGCGTACTGTGAGTTCGCCGACCCCGATTCTCCGCGCGGAACGTACGGCATCCACGATGGAGACTGTCCACAACAGGACGGCCAGGGTCCACCAGGTGGCCCAGAGCCGGTCCTGGTACAGGCGCGCGAGATCCGCCAGCGGTGGCCGCGGCCACGCCGCGGGAACCCATCCCGCCAGCGCGGGAAGAAACAGCACCCAGAGGCCGGTCCCCAGCAGTGCACCCAGCAGGCTCCAACAGAGTAGCGCCCGGTCAAGTTGTCGGTTGTAATGCTGACCGGCGCCGGGCAACAGCGCCGACCAGCAACCCGCTCCGGCCGGTGAGGGGCGGAAGTCGGATGGTGGACGCGCGGCGCCGAAATTCTCAGGTGGACTCATAGCATCCTGCAGGAGGACTCCCCTCCCTTCCGTGGTGAAAGTATCTCCTGTAGAACAACGTCGTTCCGCCGGGCGCGGTTTCCTTACCGTTGCCTGCGGTCCGGTACCACCGGATGTCGTTCCGGTCCGTCACCCAACCTGCCTTGAATCAACGCCGGCTACAGACCCGGCGAGGGAGCGAGGAAGGAGGAGTGGTCAACCATGCTCGGCATAGACACCCTGAAGATCTGGGGCGCCGCCTTCTCCGTGCCCACGGAAGAGCGACGACCCGAAGTAGCCCCTGGATTACTTCACTGGCTGGAAGCGGGTCAACTCCGGCTCGTGCATCCGTCCGAAGGGGCGATTTCTCCTGACCGCTGGTCCAGCCTGCCGGCCGGGATGCGAACTCACGCTCTGGAGGACTTTCGTCGGCTGGTCGCCAGCAATGCGAACTCCGCCGTTATCTACCTTCGAGATTAGACGCACAGCGCTACTCCGAACGGAGTAAGGAACTGATCCAGATGCCCGCTGAAGAACGCCGTGACCCCTGGGCCGGAGAGAAAATGTCCCGGAGCGAGGCCCAGCGCAAGTACATCAACCTGATTCAATATCAGCTCCGGCCCATGCTCGGGAATCGCGGGCTCTCAGACGACGGCCGCGTGGGGGTGTTGAAGCGAATGGTCCGCGAGGCACACCGCACGCGGTATGAAAGTGGCGCGGTGCCCGGTTCGGGCGCGCGCGAGGAGGTGCAGGACCTCCTCGCCGCCTACCTGAAGCCGGATCACTGGGCAGGGGAAGAACTGCGGGACTGGGTGAAGCGAACCATGCGAGCGTACGGCGGTACGGTGGAGTCGGAGGGCTGATCTCCGAGTCGGAACGCAGGAATACGATCCAGTCTCGCATCCCGGACCGGGTATGCTAAGATTGCAGGGACGGCGCCGAGAGGTTGCCGCCCCTGTCTTGCTGTTCGGAACCGGCCCGCACAGCGTGCAGCCCTAGCAGTCACGCGCCCTGCGGAGCCTCCGGTCGCACCATCCACCCGCACTGTTTCGCCTGGAAGGAGTTCCCATCCCATGGACAACGCCGCCCCGTCGCTGCCGCGCCTCAATGAACCGGCGCCCGACTTCACCGCCAACAGTACTCACGGGGAGATTTCCCTCTCCCAGTACCGTGGGAAATGGGTGGTCCTCTTCTCACACCCAGCCGATTTTACGCCCGTCTGCACCACCGAGTTTATCGAGTTCGCCCGCCGCTACGACGAATTCCAGCAGAAGAACGTGCAGCTCATCGGGCTGAGCATTGATAGCATCTATGCCCACATCGCCTGGATTCGCAACATCGAGCAGAACTTCGATGTGAAGGTGCAGTTCCCGCTCATTGCGGACCTGGACATGAAAGTGGCTCAGCTCTACGGCATGGTGCATCCGGGCGCCGCGTCCACCGCCACCGTGCGCTGCGTCTTCATCATTGATCCCATCGGCAACATCCGGGCGATGATCTACTACCCGCTCACCAACGGCCGGAACATTGACGAGATAGCCCGCATCATTGACGCGCTGCAAACCCACGAAGCGCACAAGGTCGCCACTCCGGCCAACTGGAGGCCAGGCGACAAGGTGATTGTGCCGCCGCCGGTCACCCAGTCTGGAGCCGAGGAACGGGTGCAGGCCGGCTTCGAAATGACGGACTGGTATTTCTGCAAGAAATCCGTCGAGGTCTGAGCGCTGTCCGTGTCGTTCCCATTCTGGAAATACCACGGAGCCGGGAACGACTTCATCCTCGTGGAGGGCGATGCGGGAGACTGGTCCCGCCTCGCCCCCGCACTCTGTGACCGCCGGCACGGCATCGGGGGCGACGGGGTTCTGGTGCTGCTCCCCTCGGCGGCGGCCGACGTCCGCATGCGCATGTTCAACCCGGACGGCACCGAGGACGACTGCGGCAACGGGCTCCGCTGCCTGGCGTTTCACGCCCTCCACGCCGGTCAGGTCAACTCCCCCACGTTTTTCGTGGAAACGCTGACCGCGATCAAGCCCGTGGCCGTCGAAGTGCAGACCGGCTGCCGGGCCGCCGTCACCGCAGACATGGGCCGCGCCGACCTTTATCCCGCTGCCGTCCCTGCTCGCTTTGACGGAAACCGCGTGATGGGAGTGGCACTGGATGTGGCGGGGGAGACCCTCTCCGTACACTCCCTGTGGACCGGCTCCGCGCACACCGTGTTATTTGCGATGCCGGACGAAGCCCGCTTCCGGCGCCTCAGCCCCCTGCTGGAGCACCACCCCGCCTATCCGAAGCGCACCACGGTGCTCTGGACGGAAGTCGTGAGCCGGACCGAGGCGCGCGTGCGCATCTGGGAACGCGGCGTGGGAGAGACCCTCGCCTGCGGGACCGGCGCCTGCGCGGTCGCCACCGCCGCATGGCTCACGGGCCGGACGGGTGCGCGGGTGAAGGTCGTGTCGGGCGGCGGCAGCCTGGAAGTTGAAGTCGGGGATGACCTCTCCCTGCGCATGCGCGGCCCGGCCGAGCGCACATTCTCCGGCAGGTGGACGGGGCCTGCCCTCCGGGACCCCACGCCGGAGGGCCGAACCACTACCTGACGACACACCCGACCCGGATCACCCCGCCCTACGCGCTACCCACCACCGTGGCTTCGAGCAGCAATTCGGCGACATCCGCGACGCGCAGTGCTTCGCCCTCCGGTGTTCCGGCGACGCCGTCCGTCATCATGTTGAGGCAGAAGGGGCAGCCGGTCGCCAGGGTCGCGGCCCCGGTAGCTACGGCCTCGGCCGCACGTTGCCGGTTGACGCGCTGGGCCGGAGGCTCGTCGAACCACATGCGGCCCCCGCCCGCCCCGCAGCAGAACGTGCGCTCCCCATGGCGCGGCATCTCTCGGAGCTGTGCCCCGGTGGCTGCCAGGAGGCGGCGGGTGGCCTCGGTCTCCCCATTGACCCGCGCCAGATAGCAGGGGTCGTGGAGCGTGACGGTGCGACCCGGCTCCGGGTTTGCGGCCGGCAGGCGGCCCGCGGCAACCAGTTCGGCGAGAAACTGGCTGTGGTGTACTACCTCCAGGTCTGCCCCAAACTCTCCGTACTCGTGCCGGAGTGTGTTCATGCAGTGTGGGCAGGGGGTGACCACGCGCCGGCGCGCCCCCACCGCCTCGGCGAGAACGAGTGCGTTCTCGCCGGCGAGTTGCTGAAAGGTGAAGTCGTCTCCCAGGCGGCGGGCCGGATCGCCGGTGCAGCGCTCGGCCCGTCCCAGCACAGCGAAGCGCACGCCCGCGTGTTGGAGAAGTTGCACCGTGGCCCGCGCCACCTTCTGGGCCCGCGGATCGAAGCTGGCGGCACACCCAACCCAGAGAAGTACTTCGGCATCCGGCTCTTCCGCCGGTGTCGGCACAGAGAGTCCCTCGGCCCACGCAAGCCGCTCTCGCTGGGGACGGCCGAAGGGATTGCCCTGGCTCCCCAGCCGGCGCAGGGCCTGGGCCGGGGGACCGCTGAGCTGCCCTTCCCCCACGAGCTGCCGGCGCAGACCGACGATCAGATCGGCGTGCCCGATCTGTACCGGGCACGCGGCCACGCATGCCTGGCAGGTGGTGCAGGCCCAGAGGGTCTCCGCGCGGATTACGGGCGCATGCAGCGAGGGCAGGCTCCGGTCCACAGCGCGCTTCAGATCCTGCACCAGGACTTTGGGGGAGAGCGGCTTGCCCGTCGCGTGGGCCGGGCAGGCGTCCTCACAGCGTCCGCACTCCATGCATGCGTCGAGGGAGAGGCGCTGGACCGCGTTCAGATCCGCCGGAACGCTCAGTCCGAACTTTCCGGTCTTCTCGACCGTGTCCAGAGACACCGTGGTGAGCGAACCCATCGCCCGGGCCGGGCGCGCCAGGATGTGCAGCGTCCCGGTGACGGCGTGCAGGAGCCGCGTGTGCGGCCAGAGGGCAAACAGCGCTGTGATCAGCAGGACGTGGACCCACCAGGCGCCGAGGTGCGCCGCGCGGGCCACCGCCCCACTGACCCCCAGTTCCCCCGCCGCCCCGCGCACCAGGTGACCTACAACCGACCACTGTGCGACTCCCTCTGTCGTGCCGTCGGAGGCGAGCCGGAGCCCTTCCAACACGAATCCGGTGATGCCGATCGCCAGCAGAAGCGCAAGGAGCGCCAGGTCCGCCGGTTGGTGCCCCAGGCTGGCGGGGCGGGCGACCAGCCGCCGGTACAGGGCCAGCGAACAGCCGGCTAAGAGCGCCAGCCCGAACAGGTCCATCACCAGTTCGTAGGCGAGAAAATAGGCGCCCCGGTGGAAATGGACCGGCCCCTTGTCCGCGATGAACAACAGCGTGGTGCCGACCGCGAGCACGAGAAACCCGGAGAACAGCAACAGGTGCAATACCACACCGGACCTGCGCGCGGGAGCCGCGGCCCGGACGCGCCGTTGGGCCAGCACTTCTCGTCCGAGACGCTCCAACCAGACACGCGGATTCCGCTCCCATTCCCCGGAGCCGCCCTGTCGCCAGACTCGTACACGGCAGGAGAGCACCCAGCCGGAATACGCCAGACTCGCGGTAATGAGGAGAAAGAACACCGCCTGCATCCAGGGGGCGACGTTCGCGAATACCTCACGCGTGGGCGCCGCGGTATCGCCCACTTGGGGTCAGCCCTCCGCCCGAGCTGCCCGCACGGCTTCGGTCAACTCCGGGACGGCCTGGTGCAGATCCGCCACCAGGCCGTAGGTGGCCGCCTGGAAGATTGGGGCCTCCGGGTC
>SXGS01576311.1_pt1 | contig 16202 bp, 16 predicted proteins | sample 3174681 | NCBI WGS metagenome assembly SXGS01 (sample SAMN11356861, study PRJNA531348) | freshwater metagenome | isolation source: freshwater sample F1-80 | place: China: Fuxian Lake, Yuxi | collected 2017-12-25 | reverse complement strand
GGGGGTCGGAGGCGCGGCGCGGGGAGCCGGCGGCTGCGTGGGGGCGGCTCGCTGTTGCTTCGCCCGCAGCGCGTGGGCCTTCAGCTCCGTGAGCCGATCTTCGGCCAGCTCGATGAGGTGCTCGACGAGCGCATGAGCCTCCGAGTTCCCGCTCCGTCGCGCGGCGGCGAGATTGTCGCGGTAGCCGGCCATGCGGTCGAGCACCGCGCGCTGGTCGTCACACCCGCGCAGGAACGCCCGCTCGGTGTCGAAGGCGGCCCGGAGCGCGCTCACCGGGGCCGGTCCATCATTTGCCGGGCGCGAAGCTCGGCGATTCGGTCGTCGATCAGCTCCACGAGGTCGCGCGCCCGCGCGGCGGCGAGCCCGTTCAGCACCTCGCGGGCGAGCGCGTCCTGCAGGTTGCGGCGCATCCGGCGGAGGTCGGCGGCCTCGGTGGACCCGCGCACCCGAGCGCGCTGTTCGCGGAACGACGCCTCGATGGCGGCGTCGCTGTTGTCCTCGTCGTCCTCCTCGACCGTCTCGCCTTCCTCTTCGGCGCTCTCGTCTTCCTCGTCGTCCAACCACTCGAACATCGCTCACTCCAGGTTTCTGAGCACTCTACCCGGCGGGTGGAGCGCCTGCACTAAATACTTGCCGAGGTGCTATAACCATGCCAGGATGCCAGTGCGGGTCGGCGACCCGCTCATGCCCGGAGCCCCCGTGAAGACCATCCACCCCGCCGACGCCGCCGACAGTCCGGCCGACTACCTCGACCAGCTCTACCGGGAGCTTCCCCGCCTGTTCACGCGCGGCGGCAGCGAGGACGCCGTGGTGACGCTGTTCGGCGGCGTCGGCGTGGCCCTCGCGGGCGCTCTGGACGTGCCGCACGGGGCCGACCTCGACCTCCGCATGTTCCCGCTGCCCTACGGCTGGGCGCCCGACTACCAGCCCAAACGCTCGGCCGCGTTCGACTTCGCCGCCGCGGGCGTGGACCTCGCCGACCCCGAGCCCGAGGTGCGGTTCGGGGACTGGAGCGGCCTGCTGTTCGTTCCCGCCGGGAAGCCCGGAAGCTGGCAGCGGTGGAACCCCGCGCGCGGTCCCGCGCCGAAGCCGAAGGACGGGCACATGCTGGTGACGCTGGTGCTCCTGCGCGCGGGCAGCACCGAGGCGACGATCTGCCAGATGCGCGAGGTGTTCGGGAACGACAAGTCGCTCCGGCGGCCGCTCTACAAGCCGGCGATGCAGCTCGCGCCGGCCTCCCCCTCCGAGTCGGCGCACCTGGTCGGGACGCTGCGGTCGCTCCTCGCGACCGACGAGGAGTCGTGATGTCGGGCGCGCTTCCCCGCTTCGTGGAGTACGGCCGCGTCAGCACCGCCGGGCAGGAGCGCCGGCAGACGTTGGAGGGCCAGCTCGTCGCGCTGGAGCGGCTGCGCTCCTCCCGGCCGGGCATCCCCGTCCTCCCCAAGCCGGTGTTCGAGTCCCACGTCTCCGCGATGGAGGTCGCCCTGACCGAGCGCCCCGAGTGGGTGCGTGTCGTGGAGCCCCTGATCCGCGCGGGAGCCGTCGACGAGGTGCGCGTCTCGGAGTTCAACCGCCTCATCCGCGAGGAGGGGCTGGACGACACCGCGTACGTCATGAAGCTGATGCAGAAGCACAAGTTCATCGTCGTGGACGGCTCGGGGGCCATCCACTCGGCGGGGGACTTCGGGCGGCGGGTCGCGCTCGCGATCAAGGGCCTGATGGGCGGCGAGGAGTGGCGGGACATCCGCGACAAGACGACGAACGGCCGCATCAAGGCGCTGCGGAAGGGCCAGCCCGGCAGCGGTCCCGCGCCGACCGGGCTCCGGCACCGCAAGGGCGAGGGCTGGAGCATCGACGAGAAGTGGGCGCCGGTCATCCGTCGCATCTACGACCTCTGCGTGGCGGGTACGCCGCTCGTTGGCATCTCCGAGCTGCTCAACGCCGAGGGCATCGCCCCGCCGAAGGGCAAGGGCTGGAACTTCACCTACGTCCGCAAGATCCTGCGGAACCCCGCCTACAAGGGCGAGGCGCACCAGAAGCTCCAGGGCGTGGACTACACCCTGCCCGTGCCTCCGCTCGTGAGCGTGCAGACGTGGGAGGCAGCGCAGGCGGCGCTCACCGCGCGTCGGCACGTCCCGATCCGCGAGAAGTACGCCGTCCCGGCCCTCTGTCGCTCACTGGCGCGCTGCGGCACCTGCGACCATCGCATGTGGGTCAACGGCGGGGGCGGCGGCGGGCGGGCCAAGCACACCCGCTACGTCTGCCCGGTCTGCAAGGGCGGCCCCTACCACCGCGCCGACCTCGTGGACGCCGCCGTGTGGATGGCGATCCGCGACGCGCTGATGCGGGCGGACAGCATCATCCTCGCGGCGGCGACGCCCCAGGCCAGCGGCGGGGACGACACGGCGGCGCGCGAGCTCGCCGAGGTGCAGGAGCACCTCGCCCGGAACGAGCGCAAGGTCGCGGGACTCACGGCCCGCTGGAAGCGCGACGCGATCACCGACGCCGAGTACGACCGCGAGCTGGACGCGCTGAAGGACGAGCGGACGGCCCTCGCCCGCCGCGAGACGGTCGCCCGGCGGGCCATCGACGCCGCCGAACGCGCGCGGCTCCAGCAGGCGACGCTGGCGACCACCATCGCCGCGCTGCGGAGCCGGATCGCCGGGGCGGACTACAAGACGAAGCGCGCCATCATCGAGGCGGTGGTGCCCCTGGAGACGGGCTGCATCCGCCTGAACCCCGACTACACGTTCTCGATCCACGGCGTCCTGCCCGTCATCACCAACGCCGCCGCGCCGGAGCCGGAGCCTGTGGTGGTGACTGGCGGCGACGGTGGGGACGAGGGCGGCGGGGGCGAAGGCGGCGGGAACGGCGCGGGCGGGACCGCTGGTGGCGGGGTCGAACCCACCTCTGGCGGCGCTCCGAGCCCCGGTGGCATGAAAGACTATACGGGGTCTGGGCTTCATCCACAATCAACAGGTCGATGCCGATGTCGTCCCAGGCGATCCCCGGATCGAACTCCCACCCTTCCGGCAGCTCCATTTGTTCGGCGATCCACGCCGCGACCCCTTCGTTCAGGACCGCTTGTTGCCGCTCGGTGAGCTTCCTTGCATCGGCGGCATTTCGCTGACGCAACCGAACCTCCCGGCGGATCGCCTCGGTGGATTCGGCGTAGGCGGTGACCGCCGCCTCGTTCATCCGGGTTCGAGCGAGCGCGGTGTACGTCAACAACACTACATCGGTTTCACCGGCTTGAAACCTTGTCCATTTGTCGGCGCGTTCTTTTGGGGTGTCGGTGTCGCTGGTGTCGAGACCCTTGCGTTGGCCCCGGGCGAGCTGCTTTTTCTTCGAGCCGATCACCGCGATCCGGTAGTCGGGAAGAACGCGGCGAAGATCGGCCTCCCATTTCCACACGATGGAGTTCGGAACGAGGATCACCGGCCTTCGGCACCACCCTTCTTGGCGGGCCCGCGCGAGAACGGCGGCTCCGGTGTAGGTTTTTCCAACCCCCACATCGAACGCCAACAGGCCGCCGCGGTTCGACAGGATCCGGCGTGCACCGGAGATTTGATGGGGATGAAGGCGAACGCCGTCTTTGGCCCAGCGGGCGATCGGAAGGGGTTCGGCGTCGAAGCTCGGCGCGACGTAGCCTTTGAAATGGCGGTTGTAAGCGTGTTCGACCTTGGTGCGAAGGTCTTCGTCGGAAGCGACCCAGGCGCGAAACGATTGTTCCCACTCCTGTGCCTTTTTGATCCGGATTTCGTCGATGTTCTCGTTCTGACGTTTCTTGGGTTGGAAGGTGGTCTTGTCGTGGTTGATCCAACCAATGCACCAGCGGGTTTCGGCGGAAACGTCCGCGCGTTCCAGCCGATCGTAGTTTTCGCCGTGAAGTTGAACGAGCCCTTCTCGGCGTTCCAAAGTGAGATTTCCGTAGTGGCGGTTGATGGACTCGCTCATCCAACGGCCAACGAGATCGAGTGGGAGCCAACCCTGGCGCGGCGAAACGCCGGTGAGATCATCGAAGACCGCGGGTTGGAGGGCGTCGATCAGGCGACGAAACTGCTGTTGGAGGCGTTCGAGCGGAACGGCGCCCCACAGCAATGTGTCGGGCGTTTCGTGGGCGTGTCTGGCGAGAAGGGCTGCAAGTCGGTCGTGTTTCGGCCACAGGTGTCCGGTAAGGTAGTCGCGCGCGGGAACGACGTGAAGGCTGTCGGAACGGCTCGCGGGTTTGGTCCATGCGGCGTCGTCCAGGCACCACTGGGCGTCGAGGAGTTCGGGGAGCCGTCGCGACACGTCGCGGGCTTTGGAGGCGCCTCGGAGGGCCGTGTGGGCTTCGGCGAGGGCCGCGACGGGGAGGGATCGGCGGGTGCGGTATAGGAATTCGGCGAGCTCGACGAGGTCGTCCGGCTTGCCACTGTATCGTGGCGTAAACGTTGGCTTTTGGGTGAGGCCCGGAATGAGCGCCCCGGTTTTGGTGAATGCGGCGACGAAGCGATCGACGGCCGAGTTGCCGCTTTTGGAAAGTTGGCGTAGCTCCACGTGGGTCCAGGGATTCCCGTTGGCTTTGGTCCACCCTGCAAGCGCGTCGACCAGCTCGGACCAAAGTTGGATCGGCTCGTCGTTGGCTTCGGAGGCGGTGATCGCGAGGTAGCGGTCAATGCGAAATCCGAGGGAAACGGCGGATGCCAGCGCGTCGGATAGCCCGGCGGTGGCGGTTTCCAGCCTGCGGGCGAGGCTGGGTTTGGGGACAATGGAAGGCGCGGCAACGATCGCGCAGGAGCCGCAGATGGGGCGTTCAACGAGGTCGGGGAGGTGTTCGAATGTGCCTTCGACTTGGTAACCCCAGCGCGAATTCTTGGTTTGGTCGTCGTCGCCGGCGTCTTTTCCGGTTTCGGTGCCCAAGATATGGGACGGAAACTGCTCGAAATAGCGGCCTTCGTGAATGAATCTATCGGCGTCGTCGACGGCAGAGAGTTCACCGCCACGGGCGCGGAAGAACAGCAGATCGGTGACGAGCAACGCACCCGGAAACAGCTTTGAAGGCAGTCGATAGGCGGCTGCGAGGTGGTGGCGTCGCAGGATTTTCTCGCGGAGGGCAAGGTTGGCGGTACTTCGTCCGGTGAGAAAGCCTGCTGGGACGAGGAAGACGCCGAGGCCGTTGGGTGCTAGCAGATCGGGCGCGCGGCGAAGAAAATAGGCGTAGGCGGTCTTTTCGCGGTAGCTGCGGTCGGGATCCTCGGTGATCGAAGCGCCACGTGCGCCGTACGGCGGGTTGGCGATGACCAAGCCGACGTGCCCGGTGACCGTGGCCCCGTGATCGCGAACCCAGCGTTCGAAGGGGCCTTGGAACAGGTCGAGTTCGGGCCGAAGCGCTTTGAGCATGCGCGCGGACAGCTCGGACCATTCGACGACGTTCCAGTGGGTGTTGGGAAAGTCGGCGGTGGCGTTTAGGAATCGACCGATGCCAGCGGAGGGTTCGAGCGCTTCAATGCGGCCGTTGTGGCGAGGAAGCGTGGGGAGAAGAGGGCGAATGACGCGCGCGATCTCCGACGCGACCAACGAGGGCGTGTAGTACTCGTGGATGAGGCCGCGGGGTTCTGGGACCGGAAAGTCATTCGGGAACTGCTGTTTGACCTTTTCGATCGAGAGCCCGCCCCAGCCGGAGTAGGCCGCGAGGATCTGGCGTTCAGTTTCAGAGAGCTTTTTCGGTGGGTTGGCGGCGAGCTGCATTGCGCGGAGGTTGGCGGCGGTGCGCTCGGATGCTGTCCAGAGGTCGGGTGCGGTGTGGGTCGACGAGGACCCGGATCGGGTCTTTGTGAGGTGGTCGTTCGCGATCTGGAGGAGGGCCGCTCGGTTCCGGCGAAGGAAGGCGTTGAAATAGGAGTTCGTCACGCCGGCGGGGAGGTGCTGGCGGACGTGGGTGGCGATGCGGTCGACGAGGATCGCTGGAGTCATGGAACCCGCGGGGTTGGACTCCTACAATGTCGTCGCGGAAGGGAGGATGGTCGAGGGGAATCGGTTCCCACGATTGTTTCAACTGATCGAGCCCCACCTCGCATCGAGTCCCGTCATGCACAGGTGCAAACATCGGCGCATCTGTATTTTGCGCTGTGGTGCGACATGCCTAGAATGGGTAGGCGGATGCCGCCGGCCGAAACAGCACATTGAACCGAAGATCGTGCTTGGCGAAGCACCGATCCTCCGGAAGCAGCACGCCGATCTGTGCCGCAAGCCAGCGGACTTGATCGATGTAGACCCGGGGCGTTCCACCGAAATAAATGCTCACGGAGGGATTCTTGACCTGGCGGTGTTCCACGGGAAATCCCATCTGGAGGAGAAGCTCCTTGAAACGCTGGTCGAACTCGTCCACCGGGGTCAACAACTTGATCGAGGGAAGTGCGAGCCGCCCGCGGCACCCCATCCACAGTTGGACGTCGACGGGGAGATCGTTGACGCGCTGGATCCGTGGACGTAATGGCCACATTCGCTTTTTTAGCCATCGAAGTACGTCCGCAGGCACGCGCGGGTGAACGCGAAGAACGTAGCCGCTTGGCCGCCGATGGACCGGGGACGCCAAAAAGAGATCCGATCGGAGTTGTGAGCACAGGTATTCGGAGAAGTGCGGAGGCTCGGACCATACCTCAATGCGAATCATGAAAACCTCTGGCCACGAGGTCTCCTACAGGGAAATGTCCCCGTAAGGCAAAGGACTGGCAAACAAATGCTCGCCGGGGTGGTTTCTCCGGTCAGTCGCGAACCGGGCCTTTGGGTCCGTCGGCCAGAGTCGCGAGCACGGCGCGCTCAAATTCCTCGAAGGGAAGGTTCGGATCCTGCACCAATGCGTGAAGCGCGCCGAGCACCACCAGTTGCCGATTCTTGATGGATTCCTTCCAGCGCGTGTGGACGCGTGCCCGCATCTCGTTCACCTCGCGCACGTGTTCCGGATCCGAGATGGTCGACGGATCGGGGGTCCACAGCCATGTCGCGTCGGTACCCCATCCACCGCCCCAGAAGATCATTTCGCCCTTGTGTTCGCGAAAGGCCTGCGGCGCGGAACATCCGACATAGGCGGTGCAGTCCTTCGGGGGAACGAACTGCTCGAACCAGTTCTGCCAGGTCTGTTCGGTGTGGCAGTACCATTCGGCCCACCAGATCCGACCCGTCTTTTGGTCGACCCAGCCGGAGCCGGCGTACGGTTCGACGATTCGCTGTTCGGAAGCATCCCGCCCGCGTTGCATTTCGTAGCGCCAACGGGCGAAAGTCTGGCCTTCGGCGGTATAGAGCTGCATTTCGGCTTGGCATTCCTGACCTTGGCTGACGAAAAGGGTCGCGAGCCGGGGGCCGAAAGGGGTAGGAACCGTGGGGACTCGTTTGCGGCCGGATCCCGCGATCTTGGTCCAACGTACCAGAATTTCCAGAGGTCCAAACACCCCTTCGGGTCGGGTAATCTTACGGCTTGTGAGTTCGGGCGACCGATGCCAACGATACGGGCTTTTGGGGGAAGTGCCGCCGTTCGCCGAACGCGGGGTTTGACCAGCTCGCGGGGTCGCCGTGCTTCGCACGCCGGAGATTCGGCTTCGGAGCCCTCCATGGCTGTCGCCGTGGGAGCCCGCGGGTCCCCACCACACGTCGAAGATGATGACGATCGGAGCGCCCGGGGTACCCGCTTGCCAACTTAATATATCCTCCTGGATCGGGGCTTTCATCGCAGCGGACGATTGAGGGTTGGCCTCGCACCACCAGGTGTCCGTCCAGACCAGGTGGGTGTTGTTTTGTCGTCGGCTGCGCGCGGGGGGATTTTCGGAGGGCGCCTGGGCTGCGTTGGCCATGGGGTGTCCGGTGTTCAAGGGGACTCCAGACCGCGCTGGGCACGCCATTGCGCCACCGCAGCGTGGATCTCTTCGGTGGATGCCCGGATTGGAGTTTGCAACAGCTGGCGGTAATTCCGGAGGACGAGTAGGAATTGAACCTCATTCCAATGGTCGCCCGCGAGATCGGCGGGGTCGGGGACCCAGACGATCGAGCGATCGCCGGACATCCATCCGCCCCAGAGCATAGGTGCTCCATCGACTTCCTTGAACACGCCCACGGCGGACTCTCCCGAGCATTGGCAGTCTGTGGGCGAGTCGAAGTGGTGAAACCAACCGTCCCACGCCTGTTCTTCGACGCATCCCCATTCCGTCCACCAAATCTTGCCGGTGATCGGCTCGATCTGACCGACGCCCACCGTCCGATCGGTGCCGGCGACGCGATAGCGCCACCGGGCGAACAAACTCTCGGCGGAGCGGTAAAACTGTAGTTCGGTGGGGCACTGCTGACCGGCCCGGCACATTAGGGTGGCGTGCTTGCCGCCGGTGGGGTGGGGTGGGGTGGCTGAGGCGCCTGCGATGGGCCAAGGGAGGATGGTATAGGCTGAATGAATGCCTGTGATGGTGTTTTGCGAGCATGCTTTGACCGGAGAATTGCGGTTGTCGGACATAGTTTCGTTACCTACTATGTATATGGAGTTGTATTCTTGGGAGCCGCATGTAGTCGGTGTGGTGTGGAGTGTCGACCGGGGTGTCGAAGAGCGCTGGAGGTGAACAGCGCAGGATTAGTACCCTTGATACGGCGAAATGCTCACGCAGGGCGGAAATCCTCCACCTCAAATGCGGGTTTCCAGTGATCCCACCCAGCCGTCCATACGAGGTGTTCGCCCGGCAGTGTTCTTATGAAGTGCTCTATTTCGCCCACCGACTTCTCCCCGGATCCACCAGGCCCCGAGTAGTGGTACCGCTTGGCGGTGCGAGGAACCGGTGGTGGTATCGAGCCTGCAAGCTCGGGAACGTCCTTCCAATTCTTCCACTCCGCCCATCCCGCCTGCCAGACCAAATGACTTCCATCGCGTGCCAGGGCGATTCGTTGCGTGATTTCCGTTAGTGAAAGCTCTTCTTGACCCGCCGAGCCGGAATAGTGGTATTTGGCCGTACCTGGAAGCGGTGGCGGAGCGGGAGATGGCGGCCTTTGCGTGTCGGCGTGGGGGCCAAGCCCGCCGCTTTCAATATCTCTGGGGATGGTCCGCCCGACCGCCTGGCCGAGTCCTATTCCAACCCCCAGCCCTACACCAGTGCCGCCCAAACCGGTATTTTTAGCGGCGGTTTGGATCGCAGTGGCGGCATTCAATTTTGCGTAGGCGTCAAGATTTCCGAGCACGCCCATCTTTGTGCGTTGATCGAGCGCTTTTTCGACCTCTTCTGGAAGGCTGATGTTTTCGATGGTGAAGTCCGTGAGCGTCACGCCGTAGGACTCGTTGAACAGAGGGTTCAACCGGTCTCTTAACTGATCTCCGAGGCTCGTGTAGTTTGCGGCAAGATCAAGAACCGGGATCTTGGCCTGGCCGATGGAGTCCGCAAGCGAGCTTACGAGCTTACGCTTCAGCTGTCCGTTGATTTCATCAGTAGTGAACAGGCCGTTCGTTCCGACAATCTGACGGATGAAACTTGCTGGATCGGTGATCCGGTAGGTGTAGTTTCCGAATGCGCGAATGCGAACCGGTCCAAATTCCGCATCCCGCATCATGACGGGGTTGCTGGTGCCCCATTTGTTATCGGTGAATTGGCGAGTAGAGACGAAGAAGATATCACCTTTGTAGGGGTAGTTTAGGCCGTAGGCGATGCTCTTGAAGAATGTCAAAATCGGGGTGTTCTGTGTGTCCAAAGTGTACGTGCCGGGCCCAAACACGTCGGAGAGCTGGCCTTCCGAGATGAAGACCACCGCTTGGCCTTCCCGAACGATCAGCTTGCTTTTGTCGGTGATTGCCTGGTTGAACACCGGAAATCGGTAGAGAAGGGTGTTGTTGGTGTCGTCCAACCACTGGATGACGCTCAAGAGTTGGGCTTTCGCGTGTTGGTCGAGTTTTAGCTCTTGCGCGGTGGCGAGTGCTGCGGTGGCGGCGGAGTTAAGTCCCGCCTTGGCGTATGCCGCTGTGGTGAGGATGGTATCCATTAGTTGGTTAGTGGCCCCGCTTGTCGGATGTTGGGATTGAGGTGTGGGCGCCGCGTCCGGTGGCGCCGCTTGGTTTCGCATCGATCGCTTAAGCGACGTTTGTAGCGAATTTCGCCACGCTTCCTCGTTTGGCCTAACGAGTTTCCCAGCATGAAGTGCGCCTCGAACGGCAGAGATTTGCTGTTCACGCTCCGACCGGGTTATCGGCGGAAGGTGCTCATTTGGCAAAAGCCTATTCGATTTCTTACTATTACATGATGCACATGCAAGCGCGAGATTACACACATGATAGAGCACGGTGAATTCGCGAAGCGACTTGTTCTTCCCACGCCAGAACGGAAATATGTGGTCCACTTTGGGCAACTTTGTGGTCGGGGCGTCGCAATAGCGACACTTGAGACCATCGAGATAGTAGGCCACATTGAAAGTTGCATACGCATAGTTTCTGGCTACAGTCCAGAGGCGGGCATCGTCGATGTCCTGGATGTCTTTGTTTGACCAGTTTTCGTCGTGGAAAGCGTCGCTCCAGCTTTCTTTCTTTAGTAGTTTGAGCCCATATTGCGGTAGCAACGCGCCGTGGGTATTTCGAAGATCGAGCCCAAACTCAGCGGCAAGATCATGTGCAAACCGCTCCGTTTCTTTTTCTGTTGATAGTCGTGTTTCGAGTTGCCGCCGCACCTCGTCCTCGGACATCGAGAATATACGCGTAGTCATCGTTCATCCGGGATCTGGGAGATTGTTGCAACGTGTCACAGGAGTCCGATGATGTCGAGCGTTGCGACGCCAGACAAGCTAAGGAACGCCTTCAACGCGCTGGCTTTGAGTATCGCAAAACCCACGAGGATTTTGACTTCCCGTCCAATTCGTGTCCTAGTCGGCGGCCCTACCACCACGACGCCGACTTCGGCACCAACTCCCGCGCCCGATCCGGCTGCGGCGTCTTGCAATACGCTTGGTCCCACCCCATCACAACGCAGTCGTAGTACATCGTCCCCGACGCCCGACCGTACACGTCAAAATGCGCACGCAGGGAATACGAATCGATGTCGCCGGATATCCCACGGCTGACGGTGACATTGGAACACCCCCGTGGGAAACCCTCCTGTTCGTGGCCGTTGAGCTTTGGAAGTTTGATTTTGGCGATGAGATCGCAAGCGTCGTCTTCGCTCATTTCCCCGGGGCCGCAACCCCATCCGAGCGCAACGGGAATGCAAACCAAACACTGGACCCACTTCACCACCTGGCACCTCCTCGACGACGTTGTTCTAAGCATGGCAATCGGACGGAAACGGCATTGTTGGATTCGTCGCACTCCGCAGCTCCCGCCGAACGCACTGCGAGCTCAAAATCGCGGTGCTTCTTCAGTTCAGCAGATGGGATGCTCCACGCGAAATCTTCGCTGGTTGCGTTCGCGTCGATGTTCAAGGTTTCCTGCCGAAACACGGTTACGGATCCATCGTTCGCCGTGCCGCGGAATTCCACGGTGGCGGTACCCGCCGAGCTGCCCGTGTTGGCGATTCGGAATTGCAATTCAAACCGTTTCCGCGCCACGCATTTGTGCTGGCAAGTGGACTGCCATTCGACTTGAAAATCCACCGAAGGAGGTGGATCGCTCACCGTGGTTACCCGCTCAGCTTGCCCGATCCCGGCGACCCAGCTGGGCTCCGGAAACGCCACCACCTGTCCGTCGTCCGACACGTTCAACTCGCGAAAGTCTTGGGTTGACCAACTGGATCCCGCGGCTGCCCGCCACTGCGGAGCGCGGTAAACGGCCACTCCGCCCTCGGTGCGGGAAACGAGAACTTCGAGCTGGTGATCCCCGTCGACGTCGACCACCACGGGGTATTCGAATTGGGTGATCGACGTGTGCGCTGGATCCACGAACCGAGTCGCGCCGGTCGCTCCGTTCAGGACGTAGAAATCCGTTTCATCGGCGTACAAGATCTCGGCCGAGCCGTCCGCGTCCAGGTCGGCGATCGAGCAGCCCGCGGAGCCAGAAGGGTCGTTTGTGGCGCGTTGCCAGAAGATCGTTAAGTCGCCGTGAAAAGCGGTAATGTGTCCGAGCGAGGGAACCACCACCTCCATCAATCCGTCGAAGTCCAGATCGGCCGCGCAGGGCGGGCCACCGTAGGCGTCCGGGAGCGACACCTTCCGAAGGAACTCGCCCGTATGTTCCACAAAATGAAGCTCAGAGCCGCGCACGGTCGCAAATTCGGGAGCATCGTCCGAGTCGAGTTGCACCACCGCGTTGAAGCCGGTCAACGCGTTTCCGGCCTGTCGCCACTGCTGCACTCCCAAGTGCGAATAGAGCCTGTCCCCCAACAGAATTTCCTGGGTGCCATCGAAATCGACATCGACGGTTGCCGGGGTTCGCCAAGGGTATTGGGCCCCTTGAGCGAGAGTGGCGATCGTGGTGCCATCGTCGCCGTGCACGACTCCCACATCTCCGATGACTTCCGCGGTTCCGTCGCCGGTGAGATCGGCGAGGGTGATCGACGGCCAGAGCATCGGGAATGCTTCGCTGGTCCACAATACGGCGCCCAGGTGGTCGACCGCGCGGATCCGATTGTCCACGGTGATCCCTACAACATCGGGGAACCCGTCTCCGTTGACGTCGCCGATCGCGGGCGTCGCGTCCATCCGAAACCCACCCGCCCGAACCCACTCCGTCCCGTCGATGTCCATCACCACCAGATCCGCCGGCGCGTTGGTCCACATCGAACCCCCGCCCCATTCGATCACTGCGACATCGGCCCGATCGAGGGCGTCGATCGCTCCATCGCCGTTGTCGTCCGAAAGTTGCCCGACGACCGGAACCGTGGCTGCGCCCGTTCCGATCAAACTGACCGTTGGAGGGCCTTCGGACGCCGGACAGGTGGGATCCGATAAGGTCAGATCCGAACCGAACACGCACTCGTGAGATCGCTCCGAAGCCGCGTCACCCGGAGGGTTGTCCATTCGCTCGGCCGCACAGGCGGGCGCCAGGACCAGCGCCAGCCAATGAACGGATACACTTTGGGATGGCGCAGAATTAGCTTGCAAAGCTGCTCCTCTACGGGGACACCGCTGTGGCGTCGCTAAGAAGAGCTTGAAGGAATTCGAAAGAATTGGCTATGGGACGGTAAAAGATGTGCGGAGGTGGGTCTTCTCCGGTCGGGGGCCGAGACGGCTGCATGATTCAGCCTCTTCTATGGCCTATCATGAGGGCTTTTTGGAATTTCTTTTTCCGAACGTGATTCGGTCGACAAGCTTTGAGCGGGAGAGGTGCAGTCCAACGGTCTCAGCGATCCGGAAGCACACGGGCGGGCATTACGCTGTCACAATCGCCGCCCGAAACGCCTCCACCAACGCCCGATCCCTGTCCGCCACCGAAACCTTTGCCTCTGGTACCGTCTTCGCGATCACCGTCGGCCCGACCTTCCGAACCACCCGCTCCTTCTTCACCGGCTCAACAACTCCATTTTCAACCACCGGCCTCCTCGTCGAATCCTTCACCGCACAAACCTCTCCCAACAACCCCATCATCCGCCCCAACCCCGCCTGAACCGCCTCCACCAGCGTCTTCGCAGCCCCCTCATCCTTCCCAGGCTTCGAAAACCACTTTTCCAGCCGTTCCACCTTCCAAATCCACTTTCCATCCCCCGACGTCACTCGTAACCACCCATACGACGCCAACTTCCGCTGCAACTCCACCCTCGGAACCCCACCGTCGCACACCAACCATCCGGACCATTGCCCCCGCAACGTCACCGGCGTCTCTTTCCCAGGAACCTGTGCCTTTTTCACCAACGTAAGTCCTTCCTTTGCCGACACCACCTTCGTCGGCGCACTTGGCGCATCCACCCCTTCCGAAGCCCACACCCGCGTCTGCTCCCGTGTGGTCAACACCAGCAACCCGCGCTTCTCCGCAGGCCGCAACACCAACGCGAACTCCCCCGCGCATGCCTTTCCATACGCCCGGATGATCCTCGGCACATCCTCCGTTGCGTTCTCAAACTTCAGCCGGAACCGCTTGGTTTTATCCGCCACCGCTCACCTCTTTTGCAGCAGAACCGGAATTGTCAACGCCCCGGCGATCACCGCCAACCCGCCGAACAACCACATCCCCATCCGTTTGGTTTCATCGATCGGGTCCGGTTGCACAGGCAAAGTCGACGGTTGTAGGGCTCGCCCGGTTTGGCTCGCATCGATCCGCGCGGCCAACTCCCGATCCGCGAGCTCCGTCTGTTCGCGCAGGTTCACCGCATATTCATAAGCGGCCACCGCCCATGCGATCCCTGCGATCCCGACCAACACACCAGCGACGATCAACCCGACCACCGCTGGCGCTACCCCCGTTCCTGGAACCGGCTGCGAATCCGCATAAAATCCTGCCGCCAATTCGTGGTACCGCTTCTCCAAGTCAACGTATCGGCGTTGGAAAACCAGATCAGCATGTCCCAACCGCGCTTTCACCCCGTTCAATCGAACTCGCGTTGCCTGCAGTTGGTCGACAAATGCTTGCACCCGACCCGAAAACGTCTTTGGGTTCGAACGAATGCTACTTTCATAGCGGCGAAGCGCCTCCCGCTGGAGTCCTTGCCACCGCGACGACCACGCCGCCCGAATGTCGGCCCACGAACTCATCGCCCACACCGCCCGCCACAATGCGCGCAGCCGACCTCCACGGGCTCGGCCCAGCCCACCACAGCCGCGGCCGGCACCGAGGGCCCCGGCAACGCGGGAGGGGCTGCAGGGGCCACGGGCGCGGGTTTTCCGTGCGGACCCGTGAGCACTTTCTTGGCCGCGGTGATCATCATCGGCGCCAACAGCGGAACGATGCCCAACGCAGGGTTCGTCATCGTTTCCGGCAGTTCGGCGACGAGGTCCAGCCCGGGCTTCAGGCCGATCACCGCCGCGCGATGCCCTTTTTGGGCTTGCACCCGCAGGTGTTGCCCCAATGGAACCGACGGTCCCCAGGACGGATCCGCCCAAGGCAGCGCTCGTCCGAGGGCTTCCGGTTGGAGATCGTCCACTTCGGGAAATTCGGGTTCCGGTTCAAGCGGCGTTCGAAGCTCGTTCCGGAGCCGAGCATTTTCCTGACGGAGCCGTTCCAGGCGTCGTTTCTCTTTTAACGCACGTCGCAACTTGCGTTCACGCGCCAAGGCTCGCTTTCGGCGCGGTCCGGCAAAGCCTTGAACCGAGTGCAGTGCGGTCGCTGGAAACAGCCTCATGGACGGATCCTCCCGCTCGATAGACCTTTCGGGTCCGCCCAGCGTCGTTGAATGGTGGGGTCGATGCGGCCGCCGTTCATGCCAAGGCGGGCGCTGGGATCGTCCCGAAAACGTTGGTCGCCGATGCGGTAGCGAACGATGCAGTGATAAAGCCCAGGATCGTCCGGTCGCGAACGGGTGGTGAGCATCACTTCGGCGTGGAGTTCTTTCGGTCGGAGCCTTCGGGCGAGTTCATAGCCTTCATCGCCGGGTTTTAAGGCTCGCCATCCTCGGGCTTGGAGTTCGCCGGCGCGCGCGGCAGCCAAGCCGTCGCAGTCTTCGTGGCCTTGGGTGAGCAAATTCAAGAAATCGCACCACGTTTCGCTGGATTCCTTTTTGTAGACCACGCCGGAATCGTACAACAACGGAAGTTCCGGCTGCGCCCTCAACAAGATGGCGTTTTCCTGCGCCAACCAGTTCAGCAGACGAAGGGCTGCGCGTTCATCAAACGCGAGTTTGACGGCGATTTTCATAGGCTCACCGGAACCAAGCGAAACGGAGCGTCGCTGCACAGGCGGGCGAACCCTCGAATGCGCGGCTCCGGATCGCCGCGAACATCGAGGGCAATTCGGATGATCGGGGCGATGGCACTCACCTCTTCCAGATCGGATCGGGTCAATTCGACGGGACCTTCCTCGTCGATGTGGTTGATCTCCAACCGGTGGGTGTTTTCCCAAGGAAGCTCGCCAAAGCTCATTTGCAGGATCACTTCGCCGGAACCGAGGCTCTCCAGTTCCCCACGCCAGTACACCCAAAAGCGCTGGGTATGATCGGGCGTATCGTCCGATTCGTAGGGAACGATCCGGTACCACTGTCCCACGAAGCCGGGATGGACCCAGCCCGATTCGGGCAAGATGATTTGGGAATAGCGGAGGATGGACATGGTTCACCTTCAAATGTGCAGAAAGAAGATCGCGCGGGCGTTTCCGGGATCGGGCGAACTGACTTCGATTTGGCCGACACCTC
>SXGS01575494.1_pt1 | contig 16204 bp, 13 predicted proteins | sample 3174681 | NCBI WGS metagenome assembly SXGS01 (sample SAMN11356861, study PRJNA531348) | freshwater metagenome | isolation source: freshwater sample F1-80 | place: China: Fuxian Lake, Yuxi | collected 2017-12-25 | reverse complement strand
TACTTTATTCTGACGCGCAGCCTTGATGGAGGAATCGAGAATTGGCATAGGAGTGCACAGAGCTTAGAGATGAGGTAGAGTGATGTCAATTCATCTTATGTGCGGAATTTTCGGATACATCGGCCCGAGGACCAGTGCGGGGGTCGTCGTCATCAAGGGTTTGAAGAATCTTGAGTATCGGGGCTACGATTCTTGGGGAGTCGCTATGCGCCTGCAGGACGGTTCGGTGCGTGTTGAGAAGGAGGTCGGAAAAATCGGTTCGGTTCGAAATGAGGACTTCGACGCTTCGAGTACCCTTGCCATCGCACACTCGCGTTGGGCAACTCATGGAGGGGTGACAAAGGAGAATGCGCATCCGCACTTGAGCGGAGACAAGCGAATTGCAGTCGTTCACAACGGCATCATTGAAAATTTTGAGGCGCTCCGCGATGAGCTTTCCGGCAAGGGCCACATCTTCCATTCCGAAACGGACAGCGAGGTGATTCCTCATCTCATCGAAGAGCTTCTGAAGGTGAAAGGCACAACCCTCTCAGAGGCGGTGAGAGCAGCCTGCAAGCGTTTTACCGGAAGGTACGCCATTCTTGTGCTGGATCGTACGTCGCAGAGTTTGGTCGCCGCTCGAACCGGCTCCCCCCTTATTGTGGGTGTCGGAGAAAAGGAATTCTTCATCGCTTCCGATATTCCCGCTTTTCTCGAGTACACGCGCACGGTCGAATATCTCGATGACGGCGAGATGGTGACGGTCGAGAACGGGGTGATTCGTTTCCAGAACATCGAGACCGGAGAGGAGCGCGCGAAGCGTCTCGTGACGATCGATTGGACAGTGAAAGATGCGGATAAAGGGGAATACGAGCATTACATGATGAAGGAGATCATGGATCAGAAGGAGTCGATCCAGCGCGCGGTGCACCAGGATGATCGACAGATAAAAGAGGTGGCGAAGGCGATCGAGACGTGTCTCGGTTGCATTCTCTCCGCATGCGGAACGGCAGGAAAAGTCTGCATGGCAGCCGATTACTTCTTTTCAGTCGTTGCCAAGCGTCACGTGAACTTCGCTCCAGCGAGCGAGTTCCCTATCTACCATCACTTCTTAAAGCCCGAGAGCTTGATCATCGTCGTCAGTCAGTCCGGAGAGACTGCGGATGTCCTCGAGGCGATGAAGGTTGCAAAGGCTGCGGGGTCCAAGGTTCTTGCGATCGTGAACACCGAGGGGAGTTCGATCGCGCGTGCTGCGGATTTCACGCTTCTCATCAATGCCGGTCCCGAGCGTGCGGTTGCATCGACGAAAGCTGCAACCGGACAGATGGCGGTGCTCCTTCTCATCGCGCATGCGGTTGCAGGCAAACTGAATGTCGGCCGAACATTGCTTCTCGAGGCGAGCGGACAGATCAACGATATGTTGAACCCGCGTTACATCGATCACATTCAGGGTATCGCGAAGAAGATCGCCCACCACAACAATATGTATATCATCGGGAAGGGCTGGAACTATCCGATGGCTCTCGAGAGTGCGATTAAAATTCAGGAAGTGAGCTACATTCATGCAGAGGGGTTTGCCGCGGGTGAGCTGAAGCACGGACCGATTGCACTGATCGAAGAAGGAACACCATGCATCGCGCTGATGGGAAACGACGAATTTACGGCCGATATTCTCAGTAACATCATGGAGCTGAAAGCTCGTGGCGCTTTCATCATTGCGGTCTCTCCCGTTCGTCATTCGGTATTTGATCTTTGGATCAAAGTACCCGATGCGGGTGCGGCTCAGCCGATCGTGAATATTATTCCGATTCAGATTTTGGCTTATTCGCTGGCAGTTCTGAGGGGAAAGGATCCGGATATGCCACGAAATTTAGCGAAGTCGGTGACGGTGAAGTAATCAGAGTGCCGACCCGCCTTCGCTCTCCGGAGTTTCGGTGGGCAGGGGAACTTGGCGAAGAGCGTGACAGTGAAGTAGTAAATTCGTTTTTCAATTTAAGGTATAATTGCTTGTATGAGGATATCTCTTACACCGTTATTCATTTGCTTAATTGCGATATCTGCGTGCTCTGTGAAATATGATATTGATGTGAAATGTGTACGAGTTGAGTTAGCGGAAAGCGATGCAGGAGTAACCACTAATTTTGAATGTATGGCACCGGATTATTTTCTTGTTAAATGCGACAAAAATACCATCCAGAAGATTGGAGATGACATATCTTGTTCTACTTTTGATGGCAAGAAAGTACACATCAGTCGTTTCTACTCTGCTCAATAATTTATCATTCTGACCGCGGGAAGCATCCCGCTCCCGTTGTGTGGGTTTGAAATTATAGGAGTAAAAGGGAGCGCGATGCTTCGCGCGTATGTTCTCCCATGCCTTAGAACAAATCTTTTGGCTTCCAAGCTATATAAATGGACTGTTCCAATCATCCCATGGATCAACGGGAGCACGATGCTTCGTGCGGTCGTTTTAGGATGTCAGCATGTTCCAACGTCATCCAATTCAGAATCAGTCACCCATGTTGATCACGACGAATACAAGGCAGCGAGAACCGATATTCGCAGATCCCGCCTGCGCCCGCGAGGCGATTGAGAGTTTGTATCGAGTGCAAACATTCACTCCGTTTTTCCTGTTCGGCTTCGTGATCATGCCTGATCACTGTCATTTTGTGCTGAATGTTCCTGAAGTTGGATCTATTTCAAGAATCATGTGTGCCTATAAAAGATCGGTCTGTTTTGAAATCGGCAAGCCGATTTGGCAGTCGAGATTCCATGTGAAGATCATCGATAATATCGGTGCCACTCTTCGCTACGTGCATTTCAATCCTGTAAAGAAAAATCTCTGTGAACAAATTGATGAATATCCTTGGTCATCTGCCTCCGGCCGATGGGATGTGTGTGATATTCCTTTTCTTTAGTTTGCTGTTCATGTGAACCGCGGCAAGCATGCCGCTCCCTTTTTCTACAATATTTCAAATACCTCAAACGGGAGCACGATGCTTCGTGCGGTTGTTCATCAAAAAATATTACTTCTCATCCGGCGGAATTCCATAGTAATCGAACAGCATCTGTGCGATGTCTTTGAAGAGCGGGGCTGCTGACTTGCTTCCGAAGTCGTCTTTCTTCGGACGATCCAGCTTCACGAGAATAAGAAACTTCGGATGGTCCACAGGTGCGTAGCCTGCGTACGTCGCGATCGTCGATCCCGTACCGCTCTCGTACTTTCCGCCGGGACCTGCGATCTGCGACGTTCCCGTCTTTCCTGCGATTCGGTAATTCTTCACCTTGCCCGCTTTCGCAAAGCCGTTCTGCGCGCTGTTCACCAGCATCGCGGTGATCGTCGCAGACGTCTCGGGCTTGATGACCTGACGGATGACTTCGGGCTTCCTCTCCTCCACGGTACCGTCGGGATGTCGTATCTCATCGATGATCGTCGGCTTCAGCAGCCTTCCGCCGTTTGCCAACGCTCCCCATGCCGCAGTCATCTGTATCGGCGTCACGGTGATTCCCTGACCGAATGCCATGGTCATGAGGAGAGCGGGACTCCATTCCCTCCACGGCTTCAGATCACCGGGAACCTCGTTATCCAATTCGATGCCCGTTACGATGCCGAACCCGAAATTTTCGAGAGCGGCATGGAACAGGTTTCGGCCGAGCTTCAGACTAACATTCGTCATGCAAGTATTGATGGAGAAATTGATGCAATCGACCATGGTGACTTTTCCGTAGTATTTGTTCAGCGCGTTCTTGATCGTATAGACGTCGACTTTCACCGCACCGGTATCGGTGTAGATGTCCGATGGCGACACCTCGCCTTGATCGATCGCCGTCGCCATCGTGATCGCCTTCATCACGGATCCCGGTTCGTAGACTTCCTGCACCGTTCTGTTCACGTACGATCCCACTCCGATGTTGTTCTTGTATTTCAGCCACACTCCTCTTTGATCCGTCGGGAAAATCTCCCGTCGGTTGTTGTCACCGAGGTAAAAGTAGTACCTCGAGATCGTCTTCAGATCGTAAAGTGCTTCCAGCTCCGTGATGCGGTCCTGTGCCTCCTTGCTGAGTGAGGCTCTGTTCTCGGGAAGGATGTCTCTGAGATACGCCTTGATCACGCGTGCGTTATTTTCGGGATTATAGACTTCCACGACGACGGTTTTCTCCCGTTCAGGATCAATTGCGATTGCCTCCTTTGCATACACCGATGCGTACGAGTTGTTATCGAATAGAGGGGCATTCGCCATCGCAAGGATCCTTCCGGTGAACGGATCGATGACGATCACTTGCCCGCTCTCCGCGTCGATTTTCTTCACCATGGCATCCAGCAATTCTTCGACATTGCTTTGAATGAAACGGTCGATGGTGAGGACCACGGTGGATCCGTCCCTCGGATCGATGAATTTCTGGTCTGACGAGACGATCTGACCGCCGAAAGGATCGCTGACGGACGCGATCAGTCCTTCCTGACCGCGGAGCATGGAGTCGTACGCGCGCTCGATGCCGTACTGCGGTTCCTGCAATGCATTGATGAACCCCACGACGTGCGAGGCGATTTTCGTATCGGGGTAGAAGCGCCAGTGCTCCGTGATGAGCGTGACTGCACGGAACGGATCGACGATCTGAACGCTTTTCTCATCCTTCCTCTTGTTTGCATACGCTTTCTCACGTGCGCTGGTGGATTCACTTTCCTTCACCTCACGTATTTTCACGCTGAGCTCCGGAGGAAGTTTGGCCATGATCGGCACGTACCTGAGAGGACGTCTGATGAGTCTCGCCTTGATCACGCTCGGGTCGATGACGAGGATGGGAGAGAGCGAACGTGATATCGCGGATAAGCTTGATTGATCGATCTGGTCCGGATTTGCGGAGATCAGGGACTGCGCTTCGTTGACGAATACTCCCGGGATTCCAAGTTGAAGAACGCTCTGTTGCTGTTTCTTGTTTGCTCCGTACAGAAGCGGCACGAATGTGACGCTTTTCTCCCGAATGCGATCTTCGATGGAGCGAGCGAACTGTCGTTGCAACTCCGGGCGATCCGGAAGAAGGGCTTTTTCCGCTCCGATGCTGCTACCGGTCAACACAGCGACCACCGCTCCGGAAGCACTGACCGTTTCCAGAATACTCACTCTTGCCAGAGGATCGAATGCGGCTTTATAGAAGCGGATGAGTTCCGTCGGACACGACGGCTCGCCCCGTCTGCAGAGCGCATCAAATTCTTCGGTCAAAAGGATTTGCGAGAGCGTATCGGCAACTCTCGCGTGATCGCTGTCGATGACGAGCGGATCGATGTACACGAGATCCAACGTCGTATTGGTCGCAAAGATGCTTGTTTCCTCGGTCTTGCTGTTCCTGCTGAGGATTTCCCCTCGTTGCGCGGACAATACCACGCCGCCGTACTGCTGCTCCTGTGCGATGCGGTGGTAGTCGCTGCTCTTCACGATTTGCAACTCGATGAGGCGTCCGACAATCACGAGACAGATTGCGAGAAAGATTCCGTGAATCACGATGATGCGACGCTCGAATGAGCGCCTCTTCTGCGATTCGGACACGGTGGAGTAGCTGCCGGAAAGCACATGCGCAGCATAGCTGCGAATTGAAAATTGATAATTGAAAATTAAAAATTCGCAAGCGAGTCATGATCATCTGTTCCGCTACGAGCGGACGATCATTTCTTCTCTGTCCTGTCCCGTTCCGATCAAACGAATCGGTACGCCGATTTTTTTTTCGAGGAAGAGAATGTAGCTTTGTGCGTTCTTCGGGAGTTTCTCAAATTCGGTGATCCCCTTCGTCGAGGTCTCCCAGCCCGCAAGTTTTTCGTAGATCGCTTTGCCCTTCGGATCGACATCGACACCGACAGGAATCTCCTTCTCCGTATCAAGCACATCCAGCTTCGTAAGGTTGATGGCGGTGAAACCGTTGATGAATGCACTCCGCACGAGATCAGGCAGGTGCATCCAGCCCGTGCGACGCGGGCGACCGGTGACCGATCCGTACTCTCCACCTCGCTCACGCAGCCTGTCTCCGGTTTCACTGGTTTCCTCGGTGACAAAATCTCCGGCTCCCACACGGGTGCAGTAGGCCTTGGCGATTCCGATGCAGGACGAGAGTGCTCGAGGCGGCAGTCCGAGTCCTTGCAGCGCGCCTGCTGCGGTTGTGAAGCTGCTCGTAACGAACGGATACGTTCCATGGTCGAGGTCGAGAAGTGTTGCCTGCGCACCTTCGATGACGATCTTTTTGCCGGAGGACATCAAATTCCGAAGCATCTCGGGAAGTTCTTTCACGACGCGGGGAGCAAAGACCTGAGCCTTCTTTAGCCCCTCGAGTTCTGCGGCGACATTGACCGTGATACCGAACATCTCTTTCACGGTCTTCGTTTTTTCTTCTAAATCCTCAGAAAGATCTTCACTCAAGCGTTCCATGCGGATGCCGCATCGATTCGCCTTGTCCATGTAGGCAGGACCGATACCTTTTTTGGTTGTGCCAATGCCTTTCGCTCCCCTCCTCTCCTCCAGTGCCGCATCGATATCTTTATGAAAATCGAAGAGGATGTGTGCGGCTCCCGAAATCCAGAGTCGACTCATCAGATCGATTCCTGACGATTTCAGTATTTCGATTTCTTCGAGAAGCGTCGGGAGGTGGATCACCATTCCCGAGCCGAGAATGACAGGTTTTCCTTCATGCAGACATCCTGCGGGCAGCAAGCGAAAAACATGTTTCTTGCCGTTCACGACGATCGTGTGTCCGGCATTCGCTCCTCCGCAGGATCTGGCGATCACATCGAAATGCTCTCCGAGGATGTCCGTGACCTTCCCCTTCCCCTCATCTCCCCATTGCGCTCCGATGATGGCAGTGACCGGGCCGAGGTCTTGGAGGAATTTCTTCACGCGGTGATCATACCGCAAACTTCGTATACTTTGTAGAGACGCGCGATTTACGCTTCCCGATTCTCAGTCGTGCACTTTTATGCTTCCGAGAAAGAGATCGACGTCATGATAAAACTTTATCATCTCCTTCAGTTCTTCCGGATACATTTTACTCAGTCTATGGATAGGATCTCCAAGTTCCTCTCCTAAGATTTTTACAGCAACGCTGAGCAAATCGCGATCCTGATGCTTTTGACGAATCTGAAGGAAATAACCGATGTCGTATATCGCAGTCAGATGGACTCGTTGTGTCGAGGTGTACAGTTTTACTTCACGTATGACATGGCCGCTTGGAGCGTCGTACGTATCTTGAATTGTTGCAGGAGAGCCTCCGATTGTTTGATCAGCTTTTTTTAAAAATATATTTTTCTCTTCGAGAAGATCCTGTTTCTTCATCTTATCGCAAAGATCTTGAATACTGTCACACACTTCTTCGTAGCGATACTTGTCCTTATCGTATCGCCTCAAGATAACATTTACATCTTCTTTTCCGTTTGTTTGTGACTGATGGACAAGACTGTCGAGTATAGTAAACGACATCTCATTTGCTGCATCTGTATTTTCTTGTGAATTAGCCTTAGATAATGACCATGTACCCCACGAAGAGGGGTGAGAAAAACTTAGGCCGAATTTTGGGTCATTCACAATGGGCCAATCAGCGGCAATGCTCGAAGCCTCGTCCGCGGGAGAATTGGGAAGAGTGATTTCTTGCGTCGCACATCCAACAAGACTACTAGCGAAGCTTATGATAACGAAGATGCCTACATCGGAGACGGATCGTTTCATATGTGACAAGAATACTACCGAACCAGTCGTGGCTACGATAGCTTTTTTATTTGTTCCGTTCGCATTTCCATCACGACTCCGACGCAGTTTTTGTTTCCCTTCGCTGCAATAAGCAAGGGTCTGATGAGACCGAGTCCGTCGCTTCCTCCGAAGAGCGCCTGGTGCGGCTCGAATTCGACGACCGTTTTCTCGACTGGTGTCCCCGCCGGAATATAGGGAGGATTGCTGACAAGCAGAAACGGACGATGGAAATTTCGCACCACATTCACTCCGTCTCCTTTGCTCAGTTGCACTTTCTCTGCTTCAAGCTTCTTTGCGTTCTTCATGGCGACTGCCAGTGCGGCTTGTGATGTATCGACGGCGATCATCGACTGGGTCACTCCTTCCAGTGCAAGCGTGATCGCGATGCATCCGCAGCCGGTTCCGATGTCGATGAGCGTTTCGATCGGCGTATCTGAAAAACGGCATACATATGCAGAAATTCCGCTGTCGATCTCATGCGTGACGGGCGTCTTTCCCTGAAGGAATTCCAAAGCATCTTGCACAATCGCTTCCGTTGCCGGCCTTGGAATCAGTGTGTCTTTCGTCACGAAAAATTCCCTGCCGAAAAATTCTTTCCTTCCCATGATGTACGCAAGCGGTTCGCCGTTTTTTCTTCTCTCGATAAACGATACAAGCATTGATGACTGATGTTCATCGAGGACTTCTTCGGGATGTGCGATCACGAAGCCTCTCGGTTTTCCGAGAACGTGCGCACAGAGGAGCTCCGCATCGGTTCGATCGAGGCCGGCATTGTTGATGAGGTCATTGATCGTCACTGCCCAATGCTACACTGCTTTCATGCGCTCCATAGGAATCGATTGCCGTTTTGCCTCTGGAAATGGAGGTCTTGGAACGTTCACTCGCTCCCTCGTATCGGCTCTTCTCAAGCGCGACGGCTCCACTCTCTACGTTCTTTTTGTCCGTTCCAGAACTGAAGCGTGGCTTCAGGATCTTCCTCAGAGCAGAGCCCTGAGGATTCTGGAGGCGCCGTACGACCAATTTTCTTTTGCAGAGCAAACGAGATTTCCCGCACTTATTCGTTCTTCCGGTTGCAATACTCTGTACTCGCCCTCGTTCAATGTTCCCCTCTTCTGCCCCGTTCCCTTCATTGCCACGGTTCACGATCTCATTTTGCACCGTTTTCCGAATGAGGCGGGCTTTATCAGACGTCTTTCCTATCGCTTTCTTTTCAGTCGGACGATGCGTCGTGCGCGCACCATTCTTGCGGTGAGCGAGACAACGAAAAATGATCTGCTTCGGCGATATCCGCTTTGTCGTAGCAAAGTTACCGTTTCCTATCCGGGGGTTTCCAGCATATTTGTTCCGGCATCGGAGAGTGCAGTCGATGCAGTTCGTTTAAAATACGGCTTACAGAAGCCGTTTCTTTTGTACGTTGGCAATTGCAAACAACACAAGAATGTCCCCCTGCTTCTCGACTCGTTCAGGAAAGCGAATCTCGGAGACATCGAGCTTGTTCTTGTGTGCGGTGGGAGGGAATGCAATTCGCTTCTTTCGTATGAAGGCGTGAAAAGAATCAGCAATATTGAAACTCACGACTTCCCTGCTCTGTATGGTTCAGCTCTTGGGCTTGTGACTGCCACCCTCGACGAGGGTTTCGGTCTCCCGATGGTAGAAGCCATGGCGTGCGACTGTCCCGTTCTTGCAACGACGTGCGGATCGATCCCCGAGGTGTGCGGAGAGCATGCTCTTCTCGTAGAGCCGACGGTCGATGCACTTGCTGCGGGGATGCAGAAGATCGTGCATGACCCTGCTCTGCGAAACGAGAATCGACTGCTTGCAGCCCGGAAATGGGTGAGAAGATACGATTGGGACCTGGCTGCCGATGTGCTTTTGCGTCAAACTTCGTCTTGCACATAGAAATGCCCTCCTCTACACTCCACCAGCATTTCATTCATGTTCTTCGAGTCCTATGCTTGTGATCCGCCTTCAGAGAACCGGTCGAGAAAACACCCCCACGTTCCGCATCGTCGTGTCTGAGAAGACCAAGAGCGCGAAGAAAGGCACTCTGGAGATCGTCGGTCATTTCATCCCGAACCGTGAAACCCCGGTGTTTGATTACAAGCAGGACCGCATTGAGTATTGGATCAGCAAGGGAGCACAACCAAGCGATACGTTGGCTCGTCACTTGAAGCGCGTAGGAATGAAGAATATGGACAAGTTCATCGTACGGTACACGAAGCAGAAATCGAGAAACGAGGAAGCGCCCGCAGCTCCGGTTGCGGCACCCGTAGCTCCTGCTGCAGAGGCTACTGCGTAGACAGCACATCAACCTGCGTGACTTTTTTTCAGTACACGCGTATTCTTCCAACCGTTATGACGCAGCAAGACAGCAGCACGCTTCCGGGGTATGAATTCATCAAGACGATTCTTGAGATGCTTGTCGAAGACAAGGATCAACTCGTTGTCGATGCGAAATCCGATGAACTCGGCATTCTCATCACCGTAAAAGTGAGTGATAAAGACATGGGAAAGTTGATCGGAAAGAACGGACAGACGATTCAGTCGATTCGCACGCTGCTGCGCACGATCGGCGGAACGGCCAATCAGCGAGTAAACTTGAAGGTCTTGGAGCCGAATGAAACACTCACAGCTTAATTTTTTCTTTCTCCCCTCACTTCCCATGATCAGAGATCTCATCGAGAACGGATCCGTTGTTCAGATTGTCGCGACCGTCATCGCATTCGGATTGATTCTGGCATCGGTTCTGAGCCTTATCTACATCATTGTCGGAGGCATCACCTTCATTCTCTCCGCCGGCAATGAGGAGAAGATCAAGAAGGCAGTGCACACCGTGCGCTACGCAATCATCGGTCTTTTCGTCAGCTTCCTCGCGTTTTTTCTTGTGTCGTGGATTGCGAAGCTTCTCGATGTTCCGTTCGATCTTTCGTTCTCGACGGTCCTCGATCTGATGAATGCACTGTTCGAGTCCTTCCGATAGGAAGAAACCTCTGAAAAATGCAGTCTGCTTCGTCACGGTTCGAGACGCTCTGATGAGCTCCTCACCGTGACAGCGTGACTGTCATGCTGAGGAGCATGAGCTTCAGCGAGTGCGTCTCGAAGCATGAACTAGGCAATGAACTTCTTCTGCATCGCAGCAGCACCCATGGAGACGAAACCGAGCATCATTGCGAGGAGCGTGTCCATTCCCGCTCCCGTTTCCGGGAAATCGGTGAGCACTCCTGCTTGATTTGTGCGCACTCTCTCCGTCAGAGAGAGTCCGTCGACATCGGCTCCGCGAAGGGTTGCGACGTTGTCGAGTTCCATGCCGCTCGGAGTGTTTTCGGAAACGGACAGGACGTAGCTTGTCTGCCATGACTCCCCCGGCTTTAGCACAGGGACCGCCCACACCATCTGAGCATCGGTGCGGCTGACGAGGTTTTGGGCGTTCTCGAAGCTCTCGATTGCCAGATACTTGCCGTCGAATCGGTCGACGATGCTTGCATCGGAGATGACGTGGTCGAGCGTGTTCTGGATGTAGAGTCTGTAGCGGATTTTTCCACCCGGAACGGCTTCGCCCCGATCAGAAGTTTTTCTGAAGAGAACAGTATTCTCGATCAAGCCATTTTCGTTGCTTTGCAGTACAACCTTGGTTGTGTCGCGAGATACCGAGTTGTCTGCACTTGCACTTGCTGTCAGAACGGATTCCATCGGTGCATCTGCGCGAACGCGCACGCTGTACACAAGAGTTCTCGTGTCTTTCGGAGCAATTTGAAGCACCAGCCAGCGAACGTTCGTTCCATCCCAGTATCCGCCTTCGGTTGCGCCGACGAACTCTCCGTAGATCGGGAAGCTGGCTGACACAGGAACGCTTGTTGCAACTTGAGTCGAGTTGTTCGTCACCTTCACGGTGTAGTTCAGGACTTGGCCGATCTCGGCAGTTTTTCTGTTGTCGGTGATGGAGGTGCTGATCGAATTGTATGGGAGTCCCTTGCGGGCAACGGTCTGGTCAATCGCAATCACGGCTCCTGCGTATGCCTTGGCACGCAGCAGGACTTTGTCGTTGGTCGTCGGATCGGTTTGGACCGTCGCTGTGAATGTCTTCGAAGCATTCGGTTCAAGAGTCACTGCTTTCCAGGTCACATTGTAGGAATCGCGTCGTCCGTCGTCGGATGCGGAAATAAAGTAGGAATCGTACGGCAGGGCAAGGCGGACATCGGTCGTCTGCGATTTCTCGCTCTGGTTCTTGATACGTACCGTATAGGTGGCCTGTTCACCGGGCCAAATGAATTCGCGTCCGTCCGAGAGGGTAAGAGCGAACTGACTGCCGTCAGTCTGGACATCGCTCGAGATAAGCGTTGTGTCCGTCGTCTCGGCACCTTCTACAAGAGCGCGTGCGACCATGTACTGTCCGGGAACGGCATCGGGCTTCACGTTCACATTCACCGTCAACGTTCGTGTGACATTTTTCTGCACGGAGACATTGGTCCATGTCACGCTGTTTGGGTGGGCATCCCCTCCGTCGGATGCGGAAACGATGTTGGCCTGATTCGGGACATGGAACGAAACGTTGACGTTTCGAGTGTCCTGTCTCTGCTGCTTGAGTGTCAGAACGTAAACCATCGAGCCCCCCGGCGCGACGGATTCACGCTCGTCCGTAACGGTGATGAAGTTTCCGCTGGTGTTTACACCCTCATAGTCGTCATCCAGAGACGAGCATGCCTCATCCTGAGGATAGTCGGTCTTTCCCGACCTGTCGTTATCAAGTCCGTCGGAACATTCCGAGTGATTGGCGAATGTTTCTCCCGAATGAATCGAGAAAACGGTCACGAATGTTGCGCTGAGCACGATGAGTGCTGAGGCGACTGAGGCGATTTTCTTAGTCACGGGATGTGGGGGGAGTAAACAAAAAGGGGATATTTATAAACCTTTTTACTACTATTGTCAAATGTATTCCTTCTTCAAAAATAGGCTTTGGCCCAAATCGCTCATAGGTGTTCTATAGTGCCTTTTGGCGAGGCTTTGGCTTCTTTCCTAGAGGTGTTCTCAGGTGCATTGGCAGTACTGCGGCTCCTTTCATTCCTTCTATACGTTCGATCAACTGCAGGTCTTCAATGGCGATTTTACCGATGTAGAGCTTCTTCTCGTCCCCGCCCTGCCTCACGAACTGCTCGATGGCACGCAGTCCCCGAAAGTATACGAGTGACTTCGTGAATGCTCCATGCTCGTTCGTTCGAGTGAACCCCCTCTTGATGTCGATTGCTTTCATCAGCGCCTTTTCCGGAGTGCATCGAAGCTCCTTACTCAGGTAGTTCCTGGTCTCGGCAAAAGAATGGTCCATTGCATAGGCCACTGCAAGAACGCTTTTCGCGTGCAGGAATCTCTTCTCATGATTCGGAGGAAGAACCCGGTTCTGATTGAAAATCGCTAAGCCTTCCTGCGTATCCAGATAATTTGCACATCCCCTTCGGAAAATTTCGTAGGGCTGCATCTTTCCGTTCTCCGTGGTCAGCACGTGCGTTTCGATTTCATGTGCGATCAGCGCTTGCAGATGGTCGGCACCGAACGTGCTCCCGATGCGGATCAGGACCTTGCTGTCGGAAACGGCACAGTCCGCCACCATTCCCTGCTTCAGTTCCACAGACCAATCATGAAGCCCGTAGCGCGAGAGCGCTTCTTCAAACACCTGTTTCGCCGCTTCCGCATCGACTCGATCTTTTTCCGATTCCATGATCTCCTGCATCTGTTGTTTCAGGTACTCCGATGCGAAACCGATCAATGCCGTACTGGGCGCCCCGAAGAGAGCGAGGGATGCTGCAATGAACCGTTCCCTGTTGCCTCGCGAACGAATCAGATCGATTTTAAGGAGTAGCTCGCGCTTTTTCTTGCTCAGCAGAATGCCGAGTGGGCTTTCGTCGGATTCGAGAGTTCGCAGAGTCCGTTCCATGTCACTCAGATCGAGCGCGCATTCCCTCAGGAGAAAAACAGGCTCATAGTTTTCGTCCTCCACAAGCTTCTCTCGTTCTTCCATCAGATTCACCGGTCGAAGGTATTTCAGGACAGCAAGCTCTTTATCGACTGTGCACAGAATCCGGTCCACTGAACGAAGATCTTTTCGCAGGCCAATCCGCACGGGATTCTTCGGGGATTTCGATGGATCGATGAGAAATCCCTTCAGATCTCGGCTGCCGATGCTTGCTCGCAGGCCGGCAGCATCGACGGCTCCCTGTGATACGACGGTCTGAATACGTCGGCCGCCCAGCGTGAACTTCACTTTGAACATCTTCGATTTTCCCTCAAGTGGTTCGGCAACTTTCAGCGTCATCAGCTCGCTGATGAATGTCGGGGAGAAGACTGTCGAAGGCTGATCGGGGGCAATGGCACACGCTTCCTCTATCAGTCCCCCCTCGCCTGTGATTTCGATCGTTTCCCTGAGCCCGAGTATGTGTACCCCCTTTCCCTTCAGGTCTTTTTTTGCCCGCTCGCCGAAGAGTTCTTGCGAGAGACGTACTCCTTTCTCCGGTGAACCGACGCTCAGGCCTTCGACACGCTCCAGTCTCGAGCGCAGAGGGGCAAGGTTCGCCACCTGGACCATCAGTCCTGCCCTTGCGTTGACCTCGAGGAGAACAGGTCCGAGTTCGCGATCGATCGTTAAGTCGACTGCCAGATACCCGATATTTGTGATGTATTGAATTTTCGAGGCGATGAGGAGAAGCTCTTCCCATCGAGGGAGCTGAATGCCACTGACTGAGCCCCCATGCGGAAGCTCGGTGATCATGGAATGGTGCTGCGCTGCATGCGTCGTCGTTCCTTTCGCTATGTCGATGCCGATGCCGATGCCTCCCTGATGCACATTGGCTTTGCCGCCACTTTCGGCCGTTGGAATTCTCAGCATCGCCATGACGGGCACCAAGTTGAACACGATGATCCGAATATCCGGAAGTCCCGCCGGACGAAAGGGTGTGAAGCACTCGTCCGCGATGAGTATTTGCTCGAAGAATGCAGTGTCTTGAAGACCGTTGACTGAAAATTTTCCGTCCAGAATATCCTCGATGTGCTCCCTCAGCCTTTGAGTGCTGATCGGTGTTTTTCCTTGTTCGAGAAATTCCCCGTTCCGTCTGCCCTTCAGGATGATGATCCCCTCTCCTCCGAAACCGTAGTTCGGCTTCAGAACGCAGACATCCGGCAGGGAATTGAAATCGAAGGATTGCAGCTGTCTGCGAGTCTCGATTCTCGCAAAGAGCTTTGCAGTCGGGATTCCTCTCGCGGAGAGGAAGGCCTTCGTCTTCATTTTGTCGTCTGCGAATGCGACTGCTTTCTTCGGATTAAAAGGCTTGATGTAAAGCAGGCTGCGTGCATTCAGCCCGAGAACTCCGCGGTTGTTGAAGGGGAAAACCATAGGTGCAGGCGATTACTCTTCCTCAGCCAGGTGCTTGAAGATTTCGCGGAAGCGGAAGTACTCAATGAGACGAAGCCCCGTCCATCGTCCAAGGAAGATGTTTAGAAGAATCGTCAGCAGGATCAATTCGGGGTAGGCCAGCACGAGGGATTGCAGCAATTGCCATTGGACGATCAGGACGCAGAGCAGAGCCCCGGAGACGGTCTCCGTGATGCCGAGAATAGCGGACATCCACCCCTCCTCGGATTTCAGATTCAAGAAGTTTTCCGCTTGCGTCGAGAGAATGAGCAGGATGAACACAGTTTCTCTCGAGAAGGAGAGGCCTGCCCATGTTCCGAACGCAACGAGAGCCAGCAGTGCGAAGCTGAGGACTGCAAGAATGATGGCGACTTTCGGGATGTACAGCAGTCTCCAGCGCTTCATGAATGAGCGCGCGCCGTAGCCTACCGCGAGAATGAAGAGGAGAAACAGCAGGCCGATCCACCATCCGAGCGCAAGGAAGCTAAGAGCGACGATGGACGGCGTGTACAAGCCGAAGGTCGTGATTCCAACCACCTGCTTCAGGAAGGAGAAAATCGTTGCAATAACCGGAAGCATCAGTAGCAGAATGACGGTCTGTCCTGACACTCCGTGCGAGAGCAGGTAGTTCACGAGAATGGAAACGATGTCCCAGAACCGGAGACGGAATGTCGCCTCGTTCACCGCCAGATTTTCGATACCTCGCTCGGCCATCGTCTCGGAAAATGCTGTCGAGTTCTCCGATGCGATGAGGGGCTTCATTGCTTCTTTTCTCGAAATGATGATCTCTTTCGGCTTTAGGAAGGAGTAAGCACCTCTGGTCGACCTTGCAAGGATGCCCAGACTCCGATTCGTGATAAGAACGATTGATTGGTTGCCCATGGCAACTGCGGCATCGGGGTCCGCCTTGGCCGCTCGCATCAAGGCCTGCACCCCTGCGATTCCATCGCTCCAGATGACAATCGACGATGCATTGAGGAGCATGGTTTTCTGCTCTGCCAGTTGCCTGTAGATATCATCCTCGGCTCCAAGCGTTCCGGTCGTTTCCGGAGAGCGGATGATTTTCAGAAATACTCCTTCTTCTTCCGCAAAGATCTCCGAC
>SXGS01004162.1_pt1 | contig 16204 bp, 7 predicted proteins | sample 3174681 | NCBI WGS metagenome assembly SXGS01 (sample SAMN11356861, study PRJNA531348) | freshwater metagenome | isolation source: freshwater sample F1-80 | place: China: Fuxian Lake, Yuxi | collected 2017-12-25 | reverse complement strand
GCGGCTCGGCGGCGACGAGTTCCTGGTGTTGCTCCGGGGTGTGGACGGCGAGCCCGGCGTGGCAGCGGCGGCGGCCACGGTCGAGGCGGCGATCCGGGCGACACCCGTGATCTTCGATGGGATCCCGATCGGGCTGGGTGCCTCTGTTGGCCAGGCGCTCTCCCCCACCTCGGGCACCGACGAGGCGACGCTGATGCGGGCGGTCGACGCCGACCTCTACGCGCGGAAGCGTGCGAAAGAAGGCACCTCGGCCGCGAGCAAATAGCCCCCTACTTCTGCGCCACGTCCCACTTCACGCGTTGCCAGGTGGCGGCGAGGGCGTCGTCGTCACTCACCACCGTGCGGCCCTCCTTCTCGATGGCGTCGATGAACCAGACGTAGTCGAACTTCCGGTCCTCCCGCTCGCGCTCCTCGGCGAAGTAGCGGATGAACTCGTTGGCGGGGAGCGTGCTGCGTCCCACCTTCTCCACGGTGGGGATGTCGAGGCCGAGCTTGCCCTCCGCGGGCCGGTAGGCGCGCCACACCACCTCCGAGCAGACGATGGCGTGCTCGGTGGCGAAGTCGAAGTCGAAGTCGTAGGGACGACCGAGCATGTCGAAGGCGGCGGCCACGGCCTGCGCCTTGGCGAGCTTCTCCAGGCGGGGTCGAATCGCGGCGAGGTAGTCGCCCGCAGCGTGGTCGAGGCTGTTGAGCACCACGCCCTCGCTGATCGCCTCGATCACCCGGGCCTCGTGACCGTCGACACCCTCGATGTGTCGCGCCCACTCGATGGGGTGACGCCGCGCGAGCCACTGGGAAAAACTCAGCCCCTCGCCGCCCTGCGACGCCACCCAGGTCTGCACCGCCGGATCCGCGTCGAAGTACGCGGCGAGTTTCTCGGGGCTGCCGGTGTAGAGGATGGCGTGCGGCCAGAAACCGGGCAGGCCCACGTTCGACAAGTACCAGTTCTTCCGCGACACCATCACGTCGCCGGGTTCGAGGCGTTTCTCCATGGCCTCGAGCTGGTCGTGGGGGATCAGGTAGGTGCCGATGCGACGCACCCGGGTGTCGCCCATCCACTCGGCGAGCTCCGTCTGTGCAGGGAACCAGGCTCGTCGAAAGCCACGTTTCAGAAGCTGCGCGTCGCCCGCGAGCGACTCGGTGGTCTTCTCGAGGAAGCCGAGCGCGCGCAGTCGCGACAGGGAAAGGTCTATCTGTCGCCAGGCTGCGCCCGCGCCCACCCGGTTCGCCTCGGTGCGGGCGTCGAGGGCCTCGTCGAGGAGCCGGGCGTAGCCTGCGCCCGCTTGCACGCGCGCCTGGTCGCGGGCGCCGAGGATCTCGGAGCGGAACTTCGAGTAGCTCTGTGCCTCGTGCCCGAGCTCCTTGTGCGGCGCGTCGAGCAGGTGTTTCACGTCGTCGTTGCCGTCGACCGCCGCCACGAAACGATGCGCCTTCTCGACGAGCGACACCTCGGCGGCGAAGCTGATGAGGAAGCTCCGGAGGTGCCTGGGGCGACCCAGTCTCGAGGGGTCGAAGCGGTACCAGTCCTCGTGGAAGATCCGCACCTGGTCGAGGGCGAAGGCCTGGTCGTAGAGCGAGGCCCAGGCGTCCAGGAGTGATTTCTCCTTGTCGGCGCCGAGCAGCCCGTCGGGACCCGGTGCCATGGCGCCCGGGGCCTCCACGCGGGCCAGGAGCGCGTCCATCGAAGCGTTGAGCTCCACGAGCTTCTGCGCGTCGAGGTCGGCGGCGGCCTCGTAGTCGTGCGCCGAGAGCGCGGTGAGCGGGGCCGGGGTGGTGGTGTACCACACCCCCACGCGCACCAGCCCAGCGAGGGCAAGGAGCGCCAGCCCCACCATCGAGCGCACGCGCAGGGTGCGCCCCTGTGGCGTTTCTTCCCAGAGCTTGCCGTGCAGGGCCCGGCCGACGAGCACCAGCACGAGACTGATGAAGGCGTACACCGCGAACAGCCCGAGGGCGTCGGGAATCCACGGCATGCCGAGGTCGCTCATCCAGTAGCCGAGAGCCATGCCGAGAACGGCGGGAACGCCGAGCTCGCCGGTGAGGGTGAGCGCGGTCGCGAGACGATGCCGGGCAGAGGCGTCGAACATCCCGCGGGGGTAACCGCCCTTGAGATAGGAGGCGGGTCCATGCACCCTGCCGCGAGGCCCGTCGATCGTTGGGACGGTGCGCTCGCCGCCGTGCTCGCCCTGGCCGCGCTGGCCGTCCGGGTCGCCGCCGCCCGCGAGTATCAGATCGACGTCGTGACCGGCCCTGACTCGCCGCTCTGGGGACTCTCCGCGCTCGACTGGCAAGTGGGCAACAAGCTCCACGTGCCGCCGCTTTTCCCGGCGCTGGCGGGCCTTGCGGGCTGGGCCGGGCTCGGCGTGGCCGACGGCGGCCGGCTGGTGAGCCTGGTAGCCGGTAGCGCCGCCACTGCGGGGGTGTACGCGGGCGCCCGCGCGCTGGGCCTCTCGCGACTCGCGGCCCTCCTCGGCAGCGCCCTGGTCGTCATGCACCCCGATCTCGTGGCGGAGTCGCTGATCTTCCAGCCGGAGGCGGTCACGGCGGCCGTTCTGGGCGCCGTGGCGGCGGCGGCGCTGGTGCACGCGCTCCGCCGCTCGATCCCGAGCTTCGTGGCCTACGCCCTGGCCGTGGGCCTCGCCGCGACCGCGCGGGAGCACGGGCTGGCGCTCCTCTTGCCGTCACTGCTGTTCGCCGCGCTCTTTCCCCCTCGTTCCCCGTGGGCCCGGGCCTGGGCGCCGCTGGCCCTCTTCGCGCTGGTGTCGCTCACGCCGGTGCTCGGCCGATCCTCGCCCCTGGTCTGGCCGACCGAGTGGCCCTGGGCCGACAAGGCGGCGGTCGTGCAGCGCGATCTCGTGGCGATCAAGGATGGCTTTCAGCCTGCCTACCTCAACATGAATGTCGACAGCTACCCGGCCGGCGACACCGTGGAGTCCCAGGCGGTGAGCGACGCCTACTCCTGCGCGATCCTGCTGCCGGCCGAGCAGCGCTCGCGCGCGATTCTGGGTTTGCACTGGCGACGGGCCCGCGCCCTGGGTCACGACCTACACGCCTGGCTGGTCGCTGGGCTCGGGGGCGCCACGCTCCTGGCGTGGCGCCGTCGTAACTGGGCGATGGCGGCGGCCTTGCCCTCGTTGCTGGTGGTGATCGTCCCGGCCTTCGTGGTCTGGTCGCAGCGTCGGCACGCGGTCGTGCTCATGCCCGCGGCGTTCCTGGGCGTTGCCGCGGGCGCCGATTCGCTGTCGGCCTGGGTGCCCCCGCGTGCGCGTGGGGTGGTCCTCGCGACGCTCGGCGCCGGGGCGCTGGGCTTCCTGGCGTGGAGTGGTCGACCGACGCTCGAGGGCGCGCTGGAACACCTCGCTGGGCTCGCGGCGGATCGACGTGAGACGGCCGCGTTTGGCCGGGCGATTCACCAGGGCACGCCCCAGTGGACCGAGGTGGCCGGCATCGGCCCCGACCAGGTTGTCCACGAGGGCGGGATGGTCTTGCTCTACGCCGAGCGCGCGCCCATCGCGTCTCAAGCCTCCGACGTGCAGGCCCGTCCCGACGTGCAGTCGCGACTGGTGCAGGTGGTCAGCGCCGCGCGGGAAGTACCGGGAATGACGCTCATCGCCGAGGGCGCGGGCCGCCGAGCCTACGCGCCCGAGGGGGTGGGTCCACCCCCTGGTGTCAGGCCGCGCTTCGTGGTCCCGCCCGACCTGAGCTCCGCTGCGAGCCTGATGCGACCGCGCTGCACGCAGGGGGGGTAGCGGTGACCGCCCTCGCCTCGGTCGAGATCTGCGCCGGTGGCGGGGGCCAGGCGCTCGGGCTCGAGGGGGCCGGTTTCGACCACGCGGTGCTGGTGGAACGCGACCCTCACGCCTGTGCCACCTTGCGACACAACCGTCCCCAGTGGCGCGTGGTGGAGGGTGATCTCGCCGCCTTCAACGCGCGACCCTACGCTGGAGTCGACCTCGTGGCCGGGGGCGTGCCTTGTCCTCCCTTCTCGAAGGCGGGCAAACAACTGGGCGCAGCAGACGAGCGCAACCTCTTCCCGGAGGCCCTGCGGATCGTGCGAGAAACGATGCCGCGCGCGGTGATGTTCGAGAACGTGCGGGGGCTGCTGGACCCGGTGTTCGACGAGTATCGGCGCTGGATCGACGGGGAACTCGCCGCTCTCGGGTTCGCTTCCGAGTGGAAGCTGCTCCAGGCAGCCGACTACGGCGTGCCGCAGTTGCGTCCCCGGGTGGTCATGGTGGCGATGCGTCGCGACAGCGACAGCGGATTCCGCTGGCCCGCGCCCTCTGGCCCGGCGCCCACCGTGGGCAACGTGCTGGTCGACCTGATGGCGGCCGGCGGATGGGAGGGGGCGGCGGCATGGGCGCGCGGCGCGCAGCAGATCGCGCCTACGGTGGTGGGCGGTTCGCACAAGCACGGCGGGCCCGACCTCGGTCCCACCCGCGCCAAGCGCGCGTGGGCCGCGCTGGGGGTCGACGGCATGGTCATCGGCAACGCGCCGCCCTTGCCCGGGCACGCGGGGATGCCGCGGCTGACCGTGCCGATGGTGGCCCGGATCCAGGGCTTCCCGGACGCGTGGCAATTCGTGGGTCGCAAGACGCACGCCTACCGGCAGGTGGGCAACGCGTTTCCACCGCCGGTCGCGCGGGCCGTGGCGACGAAAATTGCGGAAGCGCTCGCGATGAATAGTCATGACTAGGCTAGTCACGACTCAGCTAGTCGTGACTATGCGTCGTGAACAGTTTTGTGATACAAACGGTGGATGGAAGATTCTTTCGTCGGCCGCTCGCGGGAGCTCGCCTACCTGAATGCCGCGTGGTCGGGGGAGCGCGGCGCTCTCGTCCCCGTCTACGGCCGCCGTCGAATCGGCAAGAGCCAGTTGATACTCGAGTTTCTCCGTGGCAAGCCCGGAGTCTACTTTGCGGGCCAGCAGTCTCCAGCGGCCCTGCAGCTGGGCGAGTTCCTCGCGGCCGCGGCCACCGCGCTTGGCGCCCCGGTGCTCGCCTCGCTGGCCCCGCGGGGGTGGCGCGAGGCGCTGGAGTCGGTGGTCGCCGCCCACGTGGGTCCGGGTCGCCTGGTCATCGCGCTCGACGAGTTCCAGTGGGCCGTCGAGGCCAGTCCCGAGCTGCCCAGCGTGCTGCAGTCCCTCTGGGACCGCTCCTGGCAGCACAGTGGCCGCGTCATGCTCGTCCTGTGCGGTTCCTACGTGGGCTTCATGGAGCGCGAGGTCCTCGGAAGCAAGAGCCCGCTCTTCGGTCGCCGTAGCGGTCAGATTCACTTGCAGCCATTCTCAGCCCGTGAAGCGAGGTTCTTCCACCCGGGGTGGTCGCTGGTCGAGGTCGCCCGAGCGCGCTTTGTGTGTGGCGGCGTGCCCTGGTACCTGCGGAACTTCGATCCCGCGCGGTCCTTCACGCAGAACCTGCGAGACACCTTGCTCGACGAGCACGCGCCGCTTTACCGCGAGCCGGAGTTCCTGGTCCGCGAGGAGCTTCGCGACGTCCACAAGTACGCGGCGGTGCTTGCTTCGCTCGCCCGGGGCTCCGCCACCCCCGCCGAGCTCGCCGCGCGGGCGGGGGTGCCTCCCCAGAGCGTGGCCTACTACCTCAACACCCTGACCGAGCTTGGCTACGTGTCCCGCCGCGTCCCCCTCAGCGGCGCACCCCCATCCCGTCGCGTGGTGCGGTGGCGGATCAGTGATCCACTGCTCCGTTTCTGGTACCGCTTCGTTTTCCCCCGGCACAGCACCATCCGCCAGCTCGGAGCCGACCGGGCGCTGGCCGAGCTCGTCCTGCCGGACCTGCCGGCCTGGGAGGGCGTGGCCTTCGAGGACCTGTGCCGCGAGGCTCTGCCGCTCATCTACGAGGAAGAAGGGATGAAGCTGGGTGCCGAGGTAGGCGAGTACTGGGATCGCGAGGTGCAGGTCGACGTGGTGGCCGCCCGGGGCGACGGCTGGATCGACCTTGGCGAGTGCCGCTGGGGCGCCACGGGGTCGCGCGCGGCCGTCGTGGACGGCCTCCGAGCGAAGCTCGCCCGCGTGCCGAATCCGCGCGGCGCCACGGTGGGGCTCCGCGTGTTTGCCCGCGAGGCCATCCCAGAGGCCCAGGCCCGGGCGCTTGGCGTCCGATGGCACGGGCTCCGCGCGATCTACGGCGAGTGACGCGGGTGACGCAACGAGGCGGCGTGCTGCCGCGACAAGCTCAGTACCCGTAGAAGATGCTCACCGTGCCGTGGTCGACGCTGGTGCCCGAGTCGCCGGCCGCGCAGCCGAGCACGATGTCGTCGAGCCCGTCGCCGTTGGTGTCACCCAGGCCGCCCTGGCGACCGCAGGCGTCGGAGGCCGAGCCGTAGAAGACGGCGTCGTAGTCGGCGGAGAGGTCGTAGCTCCCCGCGAGCGGGCCGTAGATCAGCCACGCCGCGCCGGAGTTGGTGCCGTTGACGTCGGCCACGCTGGAGCCGACCAGGAGGTCGATGCCGCCGTCGCCGTTCACGTCGCCCACCTCGATGAGCTGGCTGCCGATCGCGTCGCTGGCCTCGGCGCCGATGATGGTGGCCTCGGCGTCGGCGGTGCTGCTCTCGTCCTCGCCGTTCTCGAAGAGGAAGATCACACCGGAGGCGCTGCCGCCGTCGTCGTCGCCGGTAGCTGCCACCAGGATGTCGCCCCCGTAGCCGTCGTCATTGTTATCACCCACCGTCTTCATGCCGTAGCCGAGGTAGTCGCCCGCAGCGGCCCCGTTGATCTTGCCGTCGTACACGGAGGAGATCGGCACGCCGGTGCCTGTCACGGGCCCCTTCACCACGTACACCGCGCCGGCGTTGCTGCCGCCGGTGTCGTGTTGGTACGCGCCCCCCCACGCGTCGGTGTAGCCGTCGCCGTCGGTGTCGCCGTCCTCGCCCCCGCCGACCGCGAACCCCAGCAGGTCGCTGGTGGCCTCGCCGGACCAGCTCGCCACGGCGGCCGACACGCCCAGGTTGGCGACGTAGACGAGCCCGCGGGAGCTGCTGAAGGTGCTGAGCCCGTAGAAGATCTCGTCCGAGCCCGAGGTCGCGCTGAAGTCGCCGCCGTTGACGAAGCAGCGGTTGCACCCGGCGGTCGAACCGTAGGAGTAAGCGGAGTCGGTGGAGTAGGAGTTAGAACCGTAGGAAATTGGGCCGAGGTAAATTTCGTTGGGCGTGCCGACGCTGCTGCTGTGGTAGCGACTCATCGAGAAGTCGCCGTAGCCGTCCTCGTCGATGTCGCCCATGTCGTAGATATTGTTGCCGATCTCCTGGTAGCTGTAGAGCGGGAAGATCCGGCCGTAGTCGCTGTCCTCCGAGTCCTCGGGCCCCGCCGCGATCGGGCCCTCGTAGAGGTAGGTCGAGCCCGCGTCGGTGAAGTAGTCGTCGTCGCCCGGCGCACCCACCACGATGTCGTCGTAGCCGTCGCCGTCGTGATCGAAACCGGTGGCCACGCCGCGGCCAAACTCGTCGTCTGCGCTCTCGCCATAGATGGTCGCGTCGGCGCTGGAGATGGCGAAGCCGCCGTAGTAGCCGCAGGCCTGGTCGGCGCCGTCGCAGTCCTGATCCACCAGGTCCTCGCAGATCTCGGTGTCCGCCGGCGAGATCCCGGTGTCGGTGTCGTCGCAGTCGTCGTCGTTGCTCACGGTGCCGGAGGGCTGCTCGCAGAGCTGGCTGTAGCTCGCGGGGTCGCCGTAGCTGTCGCTGTCGGCATCGGCGTACCAGGTGGACTGCCCGCTGCTGCTGGTGTCGAGGTCGTCGGCCGTGCCGTCGCAGTCCTCGTCCGTGTTCGACGCGTCACACACCTCGGCGTCGCCCGGAGACACCCCGGCGTTTCCGTCATTACAATCCGTGCTGTTGCTCACGTAGCCGCTGGGCACGGTGCAGGCGCTGGCGGTGGTGCTGCTACTGCCGTAGCCGTCGCTGTCGGCATCGCGGTACCAGGTGCTCTCGCCGGTGGCACCGGACTCGTCGGCGCTGCCGTCGCAGTCGTCGTCGTCGCCGTCGCAAACCTCGGTGGCCCCGGGGTACTCGCTACTGTTGCTGTCGTCGCAGTCGCCGCCAGTGGCGGCGTAGCCGCTGGGGAGCGAACACGCGGCGGTGGTGCTGCTGCTCTGACCGTAGCCATCGCTGTCGGCGTCGCGGTACCAGGTGATCGCGTCGGCGGCGCTGTTCTCGTCGGTGCTCCCGTCGCAGTCGTCGTCCTCGCCATTGCAGTACTCGGTATCGGCCGGCGACACGCTGGCGCTGGTGTCGTCGCAGTCGTCGTCGTTGCTCACCACGCCGGAGGGCGCGTCGCAGTAGGCCGTGCTCGCGGCGGCGTCGCCGTAGCCGTCTCCGTCGCTATCCGCGTAGAATGTGCTCTTTCCGGATGCGCTGCTATCGGCATCGTCGGTGGTGCCGTCGCAGTCCTCGTCGGTGTTGGCGGCGTCGCACACCTCGCTATCGGCTGGCGAGATCGCGGCACTGCCGTCGTTGCAGTCGTCGTCGTTGCTCACGTAGCCGCTGGGCGCGGAGCAGGCGGCGGTGGAGCTGGTGGCGAGACCGTAGCCGTCGCTGTCGGCGTCGCGGTACCAGGTGGCGGCATCGACGGCGCTGCTCTCGTCGGTCGAGCCATCGCAGTCGTCGTCAATACTGTTGCAACGCTCCGTATCGGCCGGCGATACGTCCGAAGAAGTATCATCGCAGTCGTCGTCGTTGCTCACGTTGCCGCTGGGGGTGGAGCACGAGGTCGTGGCGTCGGAGGCGTCGCCGTATCCATCGCCGTCGCCATCGTCGTAGCTGGTGGCCTGCCCGGACACGGAGGGGTCGCTGTCGTCGGAGAGCCCGTCGCAGTCGTCGTCGATGCCGTTGCAGGCCTCGGTGTCGGCTGGTGATACATCACTCGATGTATCATCACAGTCGGCGTTATCCGCCACGTAGCCTGCGGGAACGTCGCAGGCGTCGCGGGTGGCACTGGCGTTGCCGTAGCCGTCGCTGTCGGCATCGGCGTACCAGGTGCTGGGGTCGCTCACTGTGCTGTCGTCGTCATCCACGAGGCCGTCGCAGTCATCGTCGAGGCCGTTGCAACTCTCGGTCGCGCTCGGCGACACGGCGCCGTCGGTATCGTCGCAGTCGTCGCTCGTGGCCACGAAACCCGTGGGAGCCTCGCAGTCCGGGGTCGTCACCGCGCCGTCGCCGTGGCCGTCGCCATCGTCATCCGCGTACCAGGTGAGCGCGTCGCTCGCGCCCGGGCCGTCGGTCGTGCCGTCGCAGTCGTCATCGAGGCCGTTGCAGGTCTCGGTCGCGCTCGGCGACACGGCGCTGTCGGTGTCGTCGCATTCTTCGCACGCGGCCCAGCCGTCGCCGTCGTTGTCGGCGTAGCCAGTGGAGCCGTCGCAGTTGTAGTCGGCGGGGTCGGCGCAGTCGCTCTCGCTCGCGCCGGGGTGGTAGTCGGTGTCGGTGTCGTCGCAGTCGCCATCGAGAGACACGAAGCCCGTGGGCGCGTCACAGCTCACCGCGCTGGTGCTTCCGCCGTAGCCATCACCGTCGAGATCCTCGAACCAGGTGGTGGGGTCTGCGGGGCTGTCGTCGTCGTCGACGAGGCCGTCACAGTCGTCGTCGATGCCGTTGCAGGCCTCCGTGCCGGCCGGTGATACATCGATGGATGTATCATCACAGTCTTCGTTGTTCGCGACGTATCCGGAGGGTGCATCGCAGGCCGACACGCTCACGCTCGCGTCGCCGTAGCCGTCGCCGTCGGCATCAGCGTACCAGCTGGTCGGGTCGGCGGCGGTGTCGGCGTCGTCCACCAGCGTGTCGCAGTCGTCGTCGAGGCCGTTGCAGGTCTCGGTGGCGGCGGGGTTCACCGCGCCGTCGGCGTCGTCGCAGTCGGTGTCGTCGAGCACATTGCCCGAGGGAACATCGCAGGCGAGAGTACTGCTCGCAGCGTCGCCGAAGGCGTCGGCGTCGGCGTCGGCGTAGCTCGTGGCTTGCCCGGTCACCGAGCCGTCGAGGTCGTCGGCGAGGCCGTCACAGTCCTCGTCGGCGTCGGCGGCGTCGCAGGCCTCGGTGCCGGCCGGGTTGGTGGTCGCCACGCCGTCGTCGCAGTCCTGGCAGGCAGGCCAGCCATCGCTGTCGGCGTCGGCGTAGCCGGTGGAACCGTCGCAGTTGTAGTCGGTGGGGTCGGCGCAGTCGCTCTCGTCGGCGCCGGGGTGGATGTCCGCGTTGGCGTCGTTGCAGTCGCCCCCGGTGGCCACGTCGGCGCCGCTGGCGTCGCAGGCGGTGTAGGCGGTGGCGTCGCTGCCGCGGCCGTCACCATCGGCGTCGGCGTACCAGGTGGTGGTGTCGAGCACGCTCGTGTCGTCGTCGTCCACGAGGCCGTCGCAGTCGTCGTCCACGTCGTTGCAGGCCTCGTCGGCGCTGGGCGACACGCTGCCGTCGGTGTCGTCGCAGTCGTCGCCGCCATGATCCGCCGACACGTGCCCGTCGCCGTCCTCGTCGCCCTCGACCACGCTGAAGGTCACCAGCGCCGAGGCGGTGGCCCCGTGGCTGTCCTGGGCGGTCACCGAGAGGCTGTGAGCGCCCACGGCGGGGCTGAGCACCAGCCGGGCGTGCCCGTCGCTGTCGGGATTCGACGGCAGGCTGGCGCCGTCGGTGGCCGATCCGCTCCAGGTGAGCGCGAGCTTGGCGAGATCGGGCTCGTCGGCGTCGTCGAAGGCCACGTCGACGCTGATGGGTTCCCCCGCGAGGTAGGCGAGCCCGTCGGCCGGCGACAGGAAGCTCACCGTCGGCACGCCGTTCTCGATCACGCTGAAGCTGATGCTGTCGGTGCCGGACTCACCCTGCGGGTCGATGGCCACGAGCGCCACCACGTGCTCGCCCGGCGTGAAGGCCCCGGCGGGCACGAGCAGCACGGTGTCGCCGGACACGGAGCTTTCACCGTCGAGCCGAGCGGTGCCGTCGAGGGTCCACGAGAGGCTCAGCTCCGCGATCTCCGACTGCTCGTCCACCACCTTGGCGGCGAAGCTGAGGCTCTCGCCTTCCACCACCGAGGCGCCTTCGCCCGGGGAGGTGATCGACACCACCGGGGCGTTGTTGTGGACGGTGAGGCCATTGTCGCCGCAGGCGACGAGGAGGAGAGGGAGGAGCAGGCGCATGGGGCTGCCGATGGTAGCCGAGCCCGCTGGCGGCGCGCACCCGCCTTGTGAAAAGGACGTCGAAGCCTCGGGCCTGGACCCCACTCTGGACTACGGTTTCGCATGCGCCCTGTCCTTTCCCTCCTCGGTTTCTGCGCGCTCGCCTGCGGGGTGGGCCACGCCCCGGCCACCTACGACACTGCCGTCGACCCCTACGCGGCTGCCGACGCCGACGCCGAGGAATATGCCGAGGTGGCCACGGAGTTGGCCAGCTACCGGAGCCGTTTCCTCGACGACGAGGCGGACGAGCTCTACGCCGAGGGACACTGGCTTTTCTGGCTCACGTTTCCCGGCTACGACCCTGTGCTCCACGCCTGGGACAGTCGCGCGGACCAGCAGGTGGACTACGACTTCTCCATCGGCTCCGACACCTACAACTACCGGGCCAGCAGCGCGCTGGTGGTCACCGCCACGCCCGAAGGGAGCAGCGTGGTGTACAGCGCCTACGCCATCGACAAGGCCAGCGCGCGGGAGGGCACCGCCGAGTTCGACGCGCCCACCAATGGTTCGCGCTGGCATGCCTACGCGGTGGACGGCACCACGGTGTACCTCGTCGTCAGCGGCGGGCGAGAAACGGCGCTTTACACCTGGGAGCCGCCCGGCGAGCCCGAGCGACAGTGGAGCTTCGAGGAGCTTGGTTACGAGCTCGGGGAGTTCTGGGACTTCGACGTGGAGGGCACCACCATGATCTTCATCGAGAGCGGACGCATCTGGCGCGCCGACGTGCGCACCGGCGAGGGCGAGTGGCTCGGCAACGAGACTCAGGTGAGCGGCTCGGTGTCCTACGACAGCGAGGCGGTGATCTGGGCCACCGACCAGGGCATCTACTGGTACGACTACGACGCCAACGGGCGCGTGGTGAACCTGAGCGACCGCATCAACACCGCGGACTACCGGCTGAACGACACCTACGACAGCACGCACAAGCTGGTGGAGACCGGCTTCTGGCGCGATGGCAACGCGTTTGTCTACGAGGCCTACAGTGGTATCTACCTCTACGACCTCGGCACCAGCGCCTTCGAACCGATCATCCTCGAGATGCCGGACTCCGCGGTCCGAGTGACATGGCGCGACCCGGTGATGCTGGACGATGGCACACTGTTTGTGACCGGACTCGAGTCGGAGTCGGGGAGCGTGGGGGCGGACGGGCCGGTGTGGCGGGTGGATCACCCGGCGCTCTCGCGCTGACACAAAGGCCAGGAGCGTGTCAAAACGCCGCGAGCGTCGACCTGTGGGCCTTCCCCCAGGCATCATTGCGCGCCTCCCCTCAGGTGACCTTTGCGCGCCCTGTCCCTCGTTCTTCTCCTCGTGATCCCCCAGGCATCGGCCCTCGACATCGGGCCTGGCATCCATGTCCGGCAAGTGGCGGCGCCGCCACAGCCGCTGTCGGGCGTCAAATCGCTCACCGTGGGCAAGTTCAGCGGCACCTTCGGTAGCCTCATGAGCGAGCAGCTCACCACCGCCCTCGGCGACGCCGAGCGCGCCCTCCCCGAGGACTCCCAGATGCTCGCCAAGGGGGCGGCCGCCCTCGGGGCCGGCCTCGCGGCCGGCGCGGCCAGCGCGCTCACCTTCGGCCTCGCCGCGCCCTCGGCCTACACGGCGGTGAACGACGCGGCGACCAACTCCATCGAGAGCAAGCGCGTACAGCTCGACGACGGGCTCACGATCATGCCGATGAAGCTCGGCAGCAAGGGCGACGCCACCATCTCGGGCAGCGTGACCGAGCGGAAGGAAGAGGCGAGCTACACCAAGACCGAGAGCCGCACCGAGAACGGGTACACGTACGAGGTGAAGGTGCTCTGCATGAAGCGCAGCGTGTCGGTCGACCTCGCGTGGACCATCGTGGACAAGGGCGGCAAGGAGCTCGCTTCTGCCGAGGAAACGCTGCGCGCCGCCGACGACCGTTGCGACGCCGACGTGTCCAACCTGTCATCGACCGACGCGCTCGTGGCCTACGCGCTGCGCGGGAAGGGCCTGACCATCGCCAACAACATCGCCCCGGCGTGGCGCACCTTCCGTGTCGATCTCGACACCGACAAGACGGTGAAAGACGCGGTGAAGCTCGCGACCAAAGATGGCGACCGCGCCACGGCCGCCTGCCAGGTGAAGGCGGTGTACGACGCCGACGCCAAGAACGCCGTGGCGGCCTACGATCTCGGCGCCTTTGCCGAGGCCGGCGGTCACCTGGACGCCGCCCAGGGCTACTACGAGGCGGCGATCAAGGCCAAGAAGCACAAGGGCGCCGAGAAGGCGCTGGCTCGCCTCGAGACACGCCGCGCCGAGCTGGCGGCCCTCGAGAAGGCCTGGGGCATGAAGTACAGCATCAGCCCCGAGGTGGACTGGTCGGGCTGCGCGGGCTGAGGCTCACCGCCCCGGCACCACGTAGATCCCGCCGGCGCCCGTGTAGGAGCCGTCGAGCCCGGGCGCGCCCATCGCGAGGTCGTCGTTACCGTCGCCATCGACGTCCGCGCCGCCGGAGAGCCCGGCGCCGAGGTGGTGGCCCGAGTCCGTGCCGAGGTAGGACTCGCCGGCGTCGGCCTCGGTGAGCGTCGCGGCCCAGGTGGCGCCTGCGAAGAGGAACACCGCGCCGGCCTCGATGTCCGGCGTGTCGTACTCGGGCGCGCCCACCGCGAGGTCGGGCACGCCGTCGCCGTCGAGGTCGGTCTGGCTCGACAAGGACGCGCCGAAGTCCCCGGAGCCGGTGATGGTCACGTCGGCGGTGGCCGTGGTCTCGGTGCCCGACAGGCTGCCGGCCCACCAGGCGTACACCTCGTCGTTGGCGGGGCTGGCCACCACGAGGTCGCCGTCGCCATCGCCGTCGTAGTCGGCCGGGCTCGCGAGCGAGGAACGACCGAGGTGCTCTTCCACGCCGACTCCGGTGATCTCGAACGCGGCCGAGGTGCTGGCCTTGTACCCCCAGCTGAGCGACGCGTTGCCTTGGAAGAGGAAGATGGCGCCCGCGTCGTATACCGAGCCGCTGCCGTTGCGATTGGGCGAGCCGGCGAGAATGTCGTCGTAGCCGTCGCCGTTACTGTCGCCGAGGGCGATGGAGCGGCCGAGCTGGTCGTCCGAGCTGTCGCCACAGAGCACGCCGTCGGCATCGTCGAGGTCGTAGCTACCGGAGAAGGCTGAGCCGCCCTCGAAGATCGCCACTGTCCCGCCGCGACCGTAGCTGCCACCGCGATTGTCGAGGGGGGCGGCGATCACGATGTCCGCCGAGCCGTCGCCGTCAATGTCGGCGGTGGTGGCCCAGGTGAGCTCGTCGTCGTTGTCGTCGCCCTCGAAGGTGGCGGCGGACTTGGTGCCGACCCAGAAGTTGCCGGTGAGCGAACTGCCGCCGCTCACCAGGTAGACCGTGCCTTCCTCGCTGCCCTGGTCGGTGGCGGCCACGAGCGTGTCGTCGATGCCGTCGCCGGTGAGGTCGGCGCCGGTGTGGAGCACGTGGGCCACCGGGTAGTCGTAGCTGCCGCCGTAGGCGTCGGCGTAGTCCACGCTGGTGAGGGTGTAGGTGCCGTCGTAGAAGCTGTCCCCAGACGCCCACCAGGCGTGACCCGTCGATAGCTCGGCGCTGGTCACGACGATGTCCGTCTCGCCGTCGTTGTCCATGTCGCCGCCAATGGCAAATCCACCGTCCTGTCCGATGGCCCAGATGGAGGTGGGACCGTCGAGCACCGCGCCCGCGTAGTCCTCGATGGCGAGATCGTCGGCGAGACCGTTGCAGTCGTTGTCCACGTCGTCGCGCGTCTCGGCGGTGGGTTCGCCCACGGTGGCGTCGGTGTCGTCGCAGTCGTCGTTCACCTCGATCCCATCGGCGTCCTGATCGTCGTCGTTGTCGCCCGCGCAGTCGCTATCGACGCCGTCGTACCAGGTCTCGGCGAGGAGCGTGGAACGCGTGGCGTCGGTGTCGTCGCAGTCGGAGCCGTAGGGGTCGCCGTCCTTGTCCTGGTCGTCGTCGTCGGCGCCGTCGCAATCGGCGTCGAGGCCGTCGTACCAGGTCTCGACCAGGAGGGTGGAGCGCGCGGCGTCGGTGTCGTCGCAGTCGGAGCCGTAGGGGTCGCCGTCGGCGTCCTGGTCGAAGTCGTCCGCCCCGTCGCAGTTACTGTCCACCCCGTCGTACCAGGTGTCGGGCGCGCCGGTGTACACGGTGGCGTCGGTGTCGTTGCAGTCGGTGGTGACCTCTTCCCCATCGAGGTCCTGGTCGTAGTCGTTGTCGCCCGCGCAGTCGGCGTCGAGGCCGTCGTACCAGGCATCCGGTGCCCCGGGGAAGGTGCTGCCGTCGGTGTCGTCGCACTCCTCGTCGACGAGGAAGCCGTCGGCGTCCTGGTCGAAGTCGTCGTCGCCCGCGCAGTCCTGGTCCACCCCGTCGTACCAGGTTTCTGCCGCGCCGGGGAAGATGCTGGCGTCGTTGTCGTCGCAATCGGCGGGGTAGGCCACGAGGTCGCCGTCGTAGTCGTAGTCGCTGCCACCGCTGCAATCGCTGTCGACGCTGTCGTACCAGGTCTCGAGCGCGCCGGGGTAGGCGCTCGGGTCGTTGTCGTCGCAGTCCTCGCCGCCACTGGCGAGGCTGCCGATGCCGTCGCCGTCGTCGTCGACCTGCACGGTGAGCGTGACGGGAACGACCAGGGGTTCGAGGAGGTTATCAGCGGTGAAGCTGAGCTCCACCGCGTAGTCGCCGTAGTTCTCCGGGATGACGGAGAGGATGTGGGCGCGACTCTCGCCCGCGTCGAGCGCGCTCGTGTCGGGGCTGGCGCGCCACTGGTCGGCGTGCACGCCGGTGAGCACGAGCGACACCTCGGCGTGGCCAGGGCCGAGGTTGTAGAGATCGAGGATTTCCGCCACCGTCTGGCCCACGAAGGCGAGGGGGAAGTCGAGTGATTCCGGGATGACCATCAGTTCCGCCGGCTCGGGCTCGCCGCTGTCGCCCGAGTCGGGGCCCCCGCTGTCGCCCGTGTCCGGATCGCCGGTGTCGGTCGCGGAATCGGTGTGGGTGTCCGAATCGGTGTCGGTGTCGGTGTCGGTGTCGGCATCGGCATCGG
>SXGS01198012.1_pt1 | contig 16211 bp, 19 predicted proteins | sample 3174681 | NCBI WGS metagenome assembly SXGS01 (sample SAMN11356861, study PRJNA531348) | freshwater metagenome | isolation source: freshwater sample F1-80 | place: China: Fuxian Lake, Yuxi | collected 2017-12-25 | reverse complement strand
GTCCACTCGCGTATACCGGCCCTGCTGCTTGTCGGCCACACTCAAGGCGACTTTGCGATTGGTCTTGAGGGGACAAATAAAGTCACGTTTTTGCTCCTGTTTAATGAACATCAGGGTTTCGGCTGAGGCGAACCAGACGTCGAAGAGCACAAAGCGAAAGGAGATGCGGTTGGTCAGCGCTTGCTTGATCAGCTCCTGACAGACCGCATTCTTGGATACCGGACTCCGGCGTTTCTCCTTCTGCGTCTTGGGGTCCACATACTTCTCGGTCTTGGCCACCAAGGGGAAGCCCACCGGCACCCTCACTCCCTGGCTGCTATAGAGGGCCGTCAGGAAGTTGATCCCTTTGAGCATCCGATCCTTGGAGTGGTCGTAATGCCAGCACACAATATCGTTCTCATCGGTATACGGTTTCTCCTCGATCGAGTCGGCAATGATCAACACCCCGGCCTCAGATTGCACTTCCCGGACAAAGGACTTAACGATCCGCCACAGATCGCTCGCCGTTTGCTTCGGACCCGCCAAATACCGGGGCACTTGATCGTGGCTGACTTCCCCTTCCAACAGTTGGCTCAACCCCGTCGCCGTGGTCGCCCCAAACGAAGCCAGCAAGTAATCGGAATACAACTCGGCGATCGGTTGTGCTTTCATACCAGCGAGTCTACACCTTTTTTGCCCTTATCGCGTAAGATGAGATCCTAAGTGATTCATATCCGTCTCTGCGATCGGTCGACGGCTATATTTGTTGTCAACCGAAAGATTTCCGATCACTTCCCCACCCCAAATTAACGGAGCATAGATCCGCTCAGCTTCGCCTTCTTGGTCTGGAGAACCATCGGAAGAGGCTAAGCAATTCTCCCCGCGTTTCAATAAGTATGGACGAAACGTTTTACAAAGCAGTAAGAAAGAGGGGTCGTCCGTGGCAAGCTGCGGCTTTTCATCTAAGAGTTCAATTCCTCCTGCCTCAGCTTTTCTGATCAGGGTTTGCCCATCTTTTAGAAACAGACGAGCGCGGTCAAAGCCCAAATCTCGCACCCCTCTCACAATGCAGTCAAGAACTTCTTGGAGGTTGCGCTTGCCAAGGAGAGCAGTCCTTGTCACCATGAGTTGCTCGAGAACTTTACTTTCTCGTGCAGAGCTCTGAAGCTTTTGGTGTTCTAGAGCCTGATCGACATAAAGAGCAAGTTCAGTTTCGCTCGAAGGATACTCTCTATAACAAAAAACGCGTGAATGAAAAGCGACGGAAGGGCGTTCCCATCCTCGGGTTGCCAAAATTATTCCTTCAGTGGAAGGGCTTCGGGATTTGATCTTTTTGAATAGCTCTACCCCCATTAACTGTGGAATCTCTCCACTCTTCGCCGCGATGAGGTCTTCTATCAGCGCAATGTCATAAGGCTCGGAGGCTTGGGTGACACGTTGCCACGCTTCATCAGCATCCCCAGCAACTTCCACAATATGACAAGACCGATCCCGAAAAAAAGAAACCCACAGCTCACGCTGTCTTTCTTGGTCCTCCACAATAAGAATACGGGCTGGAGATAGAGATAGGGATTGCGGCATTTTTGGTCTCCTTATTTTCTGCAGACTCTTCAAGGTGGCTAAGGATTGTCCGTCTTGTCGAACCTTCCGCAAGAACGGACACATTTTCTCCTTCGGGCGAGGAACGTGTCTTCCACTAAGCTGCCTTTTGGAAAAGTTCGGCTGCTTGTTCCATCCGGACCATCCCCAAACTTCGGTACGCAGGAATGAAGCCTGGATTGATCTCGATAACCGCATGGAGACGGTCGGCTGCTTCAGATAGCAATCCCAGATTCTTCAGTATCTCGCCTTCACAGTAGTGAGCGACCCAGTTTTTCGGATCAATCCACCGTGCTTGGACGAACTGCATCAACGCGACTTGGCAGTACCGCCATGCCTCGACGCTATCCTTGGCACTTTGACTCTTGCGAACGGACTCAAGGCCAGACTCGATAAGCTTCTGCTCGAATGCGCTCATACAAAACCCTCCTGTGGAAAGCATTTTCCCACTTCGGAGAAGAAAAGGATCGAGTTCCTCGTTTACAATTTGCTTACAGGGGATTACGATTTTGCCATGATTCAATATGAAGAGCAGATTCTCAATGAAGTGCGTTCTCTTCCGCAAGAGGCCCTGCCCGAAGTATTACGTCTCCTGGTGTTGGTACGGGAAGAATTCACTGCCCGCGAACAACCGAACCTGCAACACGGCACCCCGGCGCAGTCAAGCCACGAGCAGACGCGCCGGTTGCTTGCCACTTCAACAAGCAATTGGGCTCAGGATCTCGCGGCTGAACGCGAAGATCGACTGTGAATTCCCGGTTTTTCCTCGATACCTCAGCCTTCCTCAAACTCTACCATGAAGAGGTGGGAACCGCGCAGATGGACGAAATTTTTCGTCAGCCGGAAAATGTTCTGCTCATCTCGGAGCTAACGGTTGTCGAACTTCATTCCTCGCTTGCGCGGAAGGTACGTACTAAAGAGATCTCACCGACTGCCCAAGCCGAAGCCTTAAAGAATTTTGGGGAAGATTGCACCCAGCGGTTCATTGTTGAGCCGTTACACAGCCTCGTGATCCAAAACGCGAAGAAGCTCTTGTTGACCTATGGCAATACGAAAGCTCTTCGTTCTTTGGATGCTCTACAATTGGGAGCCTTTCTTACTGCCCAGGCTCGGGAGGCACTTACCTTTGTTTGTGCTGATGAGCGTTTAGTGGATGTTGCACGGGTGGCAGGTCTTCAGACACTCAATCCAGAATACCCTTAGCCTTACCGATTCGTAGCGGGCTCTTCTACGAATAGATCGGCGCTTCCCCTTCCGGCCGGCGTTTCCAGCGCTTGTGAATCCACAGCCAGTGGTCAGGATACTGTTCGACAATCTGCTGAAAGACGGCGGTGAATTTGGCGGTCGTCTCGCGCAGATCGGCTTCTTGATCGCCGGTCCGCACGATCTCAATGGGCGGAAGAATTTCAAAACGATGCCGCCACGACCCGTGCTCGCGCACGAGAAACGCGGGAATCACCGGCACGTTCGATGCCAACGCCAACCCTGCAAGGCCGCTCGACGTCGAGGCAAGGCGGGAGAAAAAGGGCACGAACACACCCATGCGACCGGAGGCATTCTGATCTACCGCCACCGCGACAATGGCCTTTTTACGGATCGCTCGCAACACTTCGAGGCCCGCCGTGGTCTTGAGAATGACTTTGTTGCCGCAGCGTTCCCGCTCGCGCACAATGAACGCGTCAATCAGAGGATTGCGCAGACGACGATGAATGATGTGGATAGGGAGACCGTAATACGCCTGGGCATACCCAAGTAACTCCCAGTTGCCGAAATGGCCGGTGAGAATCAGCGCCCCGGTGCCGCTAAATTGGGAGACGAGCGAGTGCCACTGCTCAGGGTTCGTCAACTGGACCCGTTCTCCGATGCTCTCTGGGGTCAGCGTGTACAGGTGGCAAAACTCCGCCATTAATCGACCGAGATTGATGAGGCTTTCACGCAAAATCGCCTGATGTTCGGCTTCCGTCTTATGCGGAAACGCTATGGCGAGGTTACACAGACCTATACGACGGTGCGGGCGATCACAGAGATACAGCAACTGGCCGATGCACTCGCCAATGCGGAAAGCGAAGGAAAACGGAAGCGTGCGGAAGAACGAGAAGAGGGCGCGGAAGAGGAGGTATTCGAGGCGAGCAGTAAAAGGATTCTTTCCTCGCGCTGGACGGATGATTTTCTTTTTCCTGAGCCGAGGCAGGCTCACAGGTGCAGACTCGGCTGGAGCCTCGGTATCTGCGAGAGCTGGCGCAGGTGGGCGTTCGACTGCCACTCTCGCTTGGACTCCTTACCTACCGTTCATTGGCTCGTTCAGTGGTCCGGCTAAAGTGCAGCCGCCACCACGGGATCATCATCTGGAGCATCCGAAAAAGAAAAGCCGAAGGCTTCGCGTTCCTTGGCGATCATCTCACTGACCACGCGGCGGTCAATCTCACGATAACGCTCCAAGGTGGCAAGCATCTTCGTTTCCCCACCGTTTTGCGCAGCCAATTCTTTCAGCTTGTCCATGATCCAGCCGATGTGCCATCGTTCATCTTTGGTCACCTCGTGCAGGATCGTGAGTGTTTCCGGCTCGCAATCTGGACGCCGAGAGTGCTCGATATAGCGGCGCTGGGCGCGTTCTTCCACGACTACGGTCAGGGCGAAAAGATCGATGAGAGTTTTGGGAATGCCGACCTGACGACCGATACGTGTTTGATAGCCGTCCTCCACCCGCACCGGGTTGGCTCCCATGGACGCAATCTTTTTTGTCCACAGCCATGCATGTCGGGTTTCATCGGCCAAGTGACGAGAGAGTTTCATTTGCGCTTCGGTATCATCGACACGCATGATGAGCTTGAGCAACAAGGTGGCACCTCGCAGCTCTGCGTCCCGATAGTAGCTGTACAGATGAATCATCCGAGGATCGACGGACATTACGCTAGCCCTCCAGCAAAGAAATACACGGCACCCCTTCCCCTATGGGGATTCATCCGTTCTTCAGAGTTCTACCCGTATAGAGGAAGCCGCCCAGAAAAGCAACGACCACAGAGAAAAGTTTAGTCGAAACAGTGAGTTATTGGGGATTTTCCGGACACTACTTCAACCTTATTTGACTCTCGTCGCGGAACCGCTTATGACCGGGCAGATGAGGAACGAGAAAGAATCAGCGAAGCAAAGCATCAGAGCGTCGGGGAAGAACAGGCATTTTTCCTATCAGCCCATGCGCCTTTTCCCCCTTTCGCCTTTTCCCCCTTTCGCCTTTTGCCTTTTGTCTTTTGTCTTTTGCCTTGTTTTGTCAGCCTGTCGAGGGCCGCAGGAGACCGTGCTCGTCGGTCGTCCGGCGACTGGCCCCTACCGGCTGGAACTAGCGCTGACCCCAGGGCAACCCCAAGCTGGCATAGAAACCACTCTGACCTACCACCTTACCGAGTCCGCTTCAAAGCAGCCTGTTCGCGACTTACAAATTCTCCACGAACGGGCGATTCATACATTCATCGTGAGCAAAGACTTCCGCTCGTTCGCTCATACCCACCACGAAGACTTCTCGCCCCTCACGCCGCAGGATCTTGCCGCCGCATCTTTCCACTTTCCTTACTTCTTTCCACACGCCGGTGATTATCTCATCGCCTCTGAATTTACCCACAAGGATCGCAGTTGGGTGAAGCAATTCTCGCTCAATATCGAGGGGAAGCCTGCTGGACCAGTGGCGGAAGACCTACGGCGAGAGAAGTCGTTTGGTCCCTATCAGGTGTCGCTGAAAACCTCGCCCGACCCGCCAATCGTCGGCCACGATGCAGAACTAGTGTGTCACTTCACCAAAAATGGCGTACCGGTGAAGGATCTTGCACTCTACCTAGGAACCGAGGTGCATATGGCCTCGTGGCGTATCGACGGCGAACACTTCGGACATCAGCACACCTACACCCCAGAAATGGCCAAGATGATGGCGATGATGACCGATCACACCAGCGACCCCGACCATATGGCACGTATGATGGTGCAGATGATGCGTGCGCCAGCGAAGCAGGTCTACTTCGGTCCAGACATTCCCGTACATCACGTTTTCCCCACGGCCGGCACTTATATGCTCTATTTCGAAACTGCGCCCGGCGGGCAACCCCTGGTCGCGAACTTCATGGTCAAAGTCGCAGAGTATGAAGAAGGCATGGATACGACCGTGCATTCGATTGTGCGGCAATCAGGTGCGGAGAACCCGTCATGAAGGCGGTTTTCGCTGCACTGATTTTCGTGCTTTCACTACCAGAAGCGGGTATGGCTGGCCACGGTTTCATGACCGCCTTTGGCAACATCGAATGGCTACCGGAACCTGGGCGTACGCCAGATCACGCCACCTATCGACTCGACGCCGTGCAAGAAGAAAGCAAACTACTCTTGGCACGTGATGCAGCGGCCAAGCTGCAGCTCTATCTCACCTTCACCCGAGAGAAGCTTGCTGAACTCGAAGCGATGGTCAAAGCCGAAAACGCACAAGCAGCACAGACTGCCGTCGAACGCTATCACGTGTATCTCGACCGCGCTAAAACCCTCGTGACCGAGCAAAGCGAGGCCGGACAGAAAGAAACCCTCGCCGAGACCTTGGCGACTGCGCTCTTAGAGCACCAATATATCCTTTCCGTCATCTACCCTGACTTAACTACCGCACCAAAAGCTTCCCGCCAGATTTTATTGACAACAGCCACTGCAATTGGAGAACGGTACAAAGAAATCGCCGCGCTCATGCTAGCCAAAAAGAAAGGTGCGTTGTTTTTCAAGGAAGAAGAAGTGCGCTGGTCCCTGCAAATGGCCGAACGGGGGGAAGAGGAGGAAAGTAGCCAGTAGTCGGCATGCGAAGGCTAGGAGGGTGCGCTGTGCGCCCCGGTTATTCAAGGCGTCGCAGTCAAATCAGCGGTTAAGCACAGGGAAAAAGAAAAACATGGCTCGAATCAGTCGAGAAGAATATATTCAGCATATGGCGACCAGCCTCGATCTACCTCCAGGTGTCATCGAAAAAATTATCGCCCCACGTCGGGCGGGTGACGACAGGGATGGCGGCTGGAGAATTGCCAGAATGGTGACGATTGCTGACCTCCAGCCCTATGGCTTGGAAGTGCGCCTGACCTCAGCCGGCTGGCGCACGATTCTGCATTCGCTCATAGAGGATTAAATAACGACAGGGAAGGAACCAACATTATGGATCTCAGCAACCTTGGCCTGCTTGGCTTTGTCGATGGCATGAAAAACCAAGAGGTCGTGCAATTTGCCCAGCGCGTGGAAAAAGCTGGGTATAGCGTCTTGTGGGTTCCTGAAGTTATGGGGCGCGAGATTTTTTCTTTGTCTGCACATCTTCTGAGTCAAACCGAGCAGTTAGTGGTGGGGACTGGCGTCGCCATCGCGTTTGCCTATGAGCCTATCGTGACGGCATGCGCGACCAGAACGCTCGGAGAATTTTTCGAGGATCGGTTCATTCTTGGGCTGGGCGTGAGCAACAAAGCTTATAATGCGCGACGCGGCGTGGGCTATGAAAAACCAGTTGCTTTCATGCGTGAGTATTTAGAAAAGATGCAAGATGCACCCTACAACGGACCCAAGCCGCAACACGAACCGCCTATCGTGCTCGCGGGCATGATGCCCAAGATGTTGCAGCTCGCAGGCGTAGCCACACAAGGCACCCTCACCTATTTCACGACCACGGAACAAGTCGCGCTGGCCCGTGAAGCACTTGGCTCCAAGCCGTGGCTCCTGGCTGTACAACTCGTCATGTTGGAAACCGACGCGGCCAAGGTGCGCACCGCTGCACGAAAGTACATGCAAATTTATATGGCGATCGATCATTATCTGTATCGCTTACGGAAGATTGGCTATACCGACGCCGACTTCGCCAATGGCGGCAGCGATCGCTTGGTGGACGCGATCATTGCGTGGGGATCGGAAGAGCAGATCCGCGAGCATATCGCCAAGCAGTTCAAGGCTGGAGCCAACCACGTCAGCATCCTGCCACTCAGGTCTGATGGTAAACCGGGACCTGACGAACGTGCGATCGCAGCGCTCGCGCCAGAGAAGGGATAGAAGTTATCCTTCTTTCTTATCCTCACGATGCAACAGCGCCTTCCTTTTGCCTCAGAGCCTATCGTAGTACAGGAAAGTAGGAGGACGAAATCTATGGCAACTCTTCTTACTGGCGGATGCGCCTGCGGGGCGATTCGCTATGCTTGCACTGCCGAACCGCTGCTAGCCTTAAATTGCCATTGTCGCGACTGTCAACGAGCCAGCGGCTCGGCCTTTGTCGCCATCCTGCGCATGCCGGCAGGGGCGTTTACCGTGACCAAGGGTGCGCCAAGTTTCTATACGGTCGCGGGCGATTCCGGGAACAAGGTCAGTCGCGGATTTTGCGCCGAGTGCGGCTCGCCTTTGTTTAGTCGTCTCTCCGCCAGCCTGTCTGATGTCGTGGGCGTACGGGTGGGCAGTTTGGACGATCCCAGCAGTTATCGGCCAGCCATGGATATTTTTGTGACCAGCGCTCAGCCGTGGGACTGTATGAACTCCGAGCTGCCGAAGTTTCCCGGGTATCCGCCAGGAGTGGGATCTAAGCAGACGTAAACGATCTGATTTGATAAACGAGTCTTTCAGAAGCAGACAGAATCGGGAACCTTCCTCACTTCTCAATACGGCTGCTCTCGCGGTGCAGTTTCAGCCGGAAGGAAAGAATCCACGACAATCGGGCGAATAGGGACGACAAAAAGAATGGCTGCACTCACCACGCCAACGCCCGCTGCTACGAGAAACGGCAGAGCCCAGTTGCCATGACTTTGGGTCAACATAAATCCTGCCGTCATCGGGCCAAGGATCCCGGCGAAACTTCCCAACATGCTAATCATGCCGAAGATCGATCCGGCAAAGTGTGGATGAAACTCGATGGCCACCGTTGCATAGCCGGAGATCGCGCTCGTAAATAGAAAAAAGAACACAATGAGCAGAAGCACGCTCAACGTCGCCGATTGCACTTGTGTCGCCGCAGTAAGAAAGGGCAATGACAAGGCCACTCCAATGCCCGGGAAGCGTACTCGGGCGAATTGGGAACTCCACCCTGTGCGTAGTAGCCGGTCCGAGATTGCTCCACCGCTCAGTATCCCAACGAAGCCGGCAGCCTGAACGACGACGCCCATGATGCTCATCATGCTCAGAGAGAACCCACGTCCTTCCACCAAGTAGTCAGGGAACCAGAACAGAAACATCCACCCCATGTACGCGAAACACATATAACTCAGGGAGACCGCAAGCAAAGAAGGACTGGTGAACACGGCGCGCAAGGGGAGCGCGACGGCGGGCTTTGGTGCCAACTGCGACACGATGTACTCACGTTCCTCTGGGCTGATGCGGGGATGGGTCTCGGGCGTGTCGGTCGCATACCACAGCCACGCGGCCGCCCAGACGAAACCCAACACCGCATTGACATAAAAGACGACTGGCCACGACCAGTGCAAAATGATCCAGGTGGTGAGAGGATAGGCGATCATTTGTCCGATCGTGAGGCCCGAGAGGCTCAAAGTCTGCGCCCGAGCAAACTCAGCGCGTGGAATCCAACGGGAATTGAGCGAGGTCAGGGCCGGTATCGTCATTGATTCGAACGCGCCGACGAAAAACCGCATGATGAGGAGAAGCATGAAAGAAGACTGACCGAGCGGTGTCAGCGCTGTGAATAAAGAGAAGCCACAAAAGGCGAGTGCCAGGACTTTGCGCCCACCCCAACGGTCAGCGACCATGCCGCCTGGGATTTGTAAGAGGGCATAGCCAATCAGAAAGGCCGAAAATACCAGCCCAAACTGCGCTTTATCCCAGCCGCTCTCTTTCATGATAACCGGCGCGGCGACCGAGATGTTGACACGATCAATGTAGTTGACCACCGTGCTGCAGAACAGCAAACCAATGATGTGATACCGAACCGACCACCGCATGATTCCCCCATTTTTGGGCAGCCTATCCCCAATGATCGGGAGCGACTCGCCGCATGATCGCGCCGTCGGTAAGTGGTGTAGCAGATTCGCGTCGGTCGGGGAAACTACGGCCCTATTCACTTACCTTGCCAGCAACAGCCAGAGCCGTTCAGCCGTGTGCTATATGCTCCAATCTGTAAAGTGAGGCTTAGTCCTCACTCTTTTTTATTCATGCCTAGTAGCATCTCGCGCAAAGTCGGCGGCGGTTTGGGAGGTTGCAATGCTGACGGGAGCGGCGCTGGAGGAGGAGAGGAAGCAAACAATTTCTCGAAAATCTTGTCCGAATGCGCCTTTTCTGGATCGTTGATGTACTCCCAGAACTGACGTGGCAACCATCCATCGCAGTTATCCGGTTTCGCCTCGACAAGAGTGAACCACGTATCTGGCATATGCGTCCTCAAAACGGCTGCAAGTTCGGTGATGGAAAGGTTTGAAAGGACAATCACCATGTGTCGATATGGAGTAACCCAGGTCGAGACGGCTTGCGTCTTATCGAGGATTTGATACATGGCCTCCGGTGATGTCATATGACTGTGAGAGAGAATAAATGCTTTCACTTGACTGGCTCCAGTACTTCGGCCTCCTGGTGTGGAAGAGAAGGCATTCCCGGTAATGACTGAGCCGGATTAGACGTTGCAGGAGCAAGGTCTAGATTTTCAGGCAACACCGGGTGAGGCAGTTCTTTGGCGGCAATCTCCATCCTCCTGATTTCCGAGCGGTATTCTTCAGATTGTAACCTGTCGGGATCTTTTCTAGCGAAGTAAACATACTGCCAACAGTAAAAAAGAGGAATCGCAACAAATATGCCGACCAAAATGGTGGCGGTTAACGGGACATCCTTAAACAAGTACGCAGCCAGTAGAAAAAGTGGCTCCAAGATTAGTAGGAGAATGAGAGGACCCATCGCTGTCCCCCGACGAATCAACAGGTCCGATGCTTGGTTTAATTCGCGCACCCAGAATCTCATAGCTGCGTCTGCTTTCGCTTCATCCATTCGTGTTGTTGCTTTCTTGCTTTGTATTTTATCCTTATCTAGCCCAGATTAGCTACCTCGCCGGATACACTTCCCAATTCAGCCCCTTGCGCGGCAGTACATATTCTCAGTGCAGCTTTGGAGTACTGGGCAGTTGTCAGCTAGCTAGTTGGCGGCTTGACTGGCTAAAGTTTCCAAAACATGCGCGCTCAAAATTTCTCAAATCATAACATCGCTCGGAGTTGCTAGTTTGGAAAACCTCCGCTATGGGAGGAGGGATGCTAGCGTGGTGCTGTTTGTCAAGAAAAGGGGGAAATGATGGCGGAAGAGACACGAATCACTTTCTATCGAGTTGATCGTTGTGGGTATTATCGGTATGGACAACCAACTCCAGAATTTGGTGTCATGCCCGATATTCTTACTGAACTGATATCATGGACACGGGCGAAACCTCTTGGTAACACCTGCCCTTTTCAAGGGGGAGACGATGACGACGTCTCGCCAGTCTACTGTTTCGATATCGTTCAAGATCAGCACAATGGGGACGTGCTTCTCACGACATGGAATAGTGTGCCATCGACCGAGGGCAATATCGCCAGCGTCGATCCACGCTCTCAGGTTGGTGCTCCGAGTGTGAGCCTTACGGATCTCCCGGCAGGCGCGATCCCTGGCTATGCGACCTATTTTTGGATGATTCCCGAGCATAACCTTCTTGCCACCCTTTGTTTCAGTCGTCGCCTGAATGGGCATCGCGGCCTCGTGAAGCTGATGAACGAATTTATGGCGAAGTGTACTCGCTACGTGGTGGTCAATGAGGAAGATGAGGGCTATCAAGTTCTTGGCTATTGTGATTCCGAACAGGGAAACTTAGAAGATCTCACGCCCTCTTTCCGCACCTCGCTTGTACGCAAGCCTGGCAAGCTGGCTTTTCTTCGTGCGCAACGCGATAACATTGTGAAGGTTATCAAAAAAAGTCAGCTCCAGGCGCAAGATTCTAAGGAGCAAACCTTCTTTCGTCGATTACTCGCCACAATGGGAGTCACACAGCCGATAAACCATGCTCATACGGTCAAGGTCAAGTATGAAATGAACTATCAACCGAGTCGGGACGAGCTTGAAGAGATCATCAGAAACTGGGAGGAGGAAGACAAGGAGGAGGCCTGGGACAATGTGGGGTTTCAGCTCAGCGGAGAGCAGACAACACACTGGTTAAGTCATGCGTTCGCAAGAAGCGCTCTTGAATTAAACGTGGTAAGAGAGAATGCTGAAGTTGTTCAGGCCCGCTCTCTTCTTGCTGTTCTGAGGGAGCAGCGGGCGGTATTACTACGAACGATCAGCTAAACTAGCCCATGCCTATTCTGCAATCCCGCACGTTCCGGACCCTCATCTCCCTTGTGGTTGCGGGTCTCGCTTTTCCCCTTGGAATGAGCATCCCCATCGCGGCGCAATGGCCACTCTATGAGGCGCTGAGAACGACTGCGGCTATCATCTTTGGGGTGATGGGGGCGTGGCTTGCTATTCTTTATCCTCGATCCTTAGAAAAGCTCATTGATCGTTCAACCGCACAGGGAGAATCTGAACATCGCAAATTTTCTAAAATCTTAACGCCTCTTATTCTCTCGACTGTCGTGCTCATTGTGGTGTTAGTGTTCGGAATTACCCGTGAAATCATAAAACAACTCCCCTTTCTGTTTCCTTACTTCGACATATTGCGCGGAATGTCGTTTAGTCTTCTGGTTTTTCTGACCCTCATCCAGGTCTGGACGCTCCTTCTTACCCTTGTCCCGACAGAACTCTCACGAGAAGAGCTTGCCGGGCTTGAAGCGCGTCGGAACTTATTAGACCACCTACAATCGAGAGTGCAGAAGCGTCACTCGCATGGGTAAAGGGAGTCGCTTCTGCGGCCTTTTTTTTCCTAGAACTGGGCGCTTTTCGCGCTCAAAAAATCTCACTTTCAAATAACGTTCAATTTTTAGTTGGTTTCGGATTGGGAAAAGTCTGACTCTCTCCGGCTAACCTCCTGATTTCAAAAGCTTCCACCATCTTTCCCCCCTCTGTTCTCTTTTTCCGTCAAATTAAGGACGAGGTTAGAAGTTACTTGACCGTATAATTATACATAAGTATAAATAAACCCATGACTCGCCCCAGCCGTAACATTGACCAGACGCTAATCGCCACGGCGCGTGAATTGTTGCCAGAAACCGGCTGCCGTGGATTCTCGATCCGCCAGCTCACTGATCGCGCAGGCGTGAACCTGGGGATGTTTCATTACCACTTCGGGAAACGCGAAGAGTTTCTGTCGCGAGTGCTGCATGAAGTGTATCAGGAGATGTTCGCGACGCTCACGTTTCAAGCCCACGCAGATCGTCCGCCGTTGGAGAATCTTCGCGCGGCCCTGACAGTGCTCGGACATTTTGCACGCGACAATCGACAGTTGATGCGGCGTCTGATGGCGGACGCCATGAGCGATGACGCGACGGCACTCGACTTCTTCCGGCGTCACTTTCCTCTGCACTTAGCCGTACTCGCGGAACTCGTCGCGGCTGGGCAGAAGGCCGGTCTGCTACGGAAACTTCCGCCCTTACAGGCCATCACCTTTCTTGCTGGCGCGATTGCCATGCCCAACATTCTCGCCGCAATGTTTGTTGGACAAGGCGGACTTCCCACAGAAGCAGTCGATCGCCTCAATCATGATGTACTCAGTGACGCCGCCATTCAGCAGCGCGTCGATATGGCCCTGCGCGGGTTGAGCGTAGGAAAGTGAGGAATCAGATGCGTCAGTTCTTTCTCCAACACAAAGTCTTTTTTGGCGTCGCCTTATGCGCGAGCACCGTTATCGCGTTCCTTGGCGTTCGTCGCGCTCGTGGGGTTACCGTTGATGTGGTTCCAGTACAGGCACAACCGCTCGTGCAGACGGTCATCGCCACGGGCCGTGTCATGAGTCCGGCGCGGGTAGAGATAGGCTCAGTGATTACAGGCCGGGTGGCGCGGGTGCTGGTTGAAGAAGGCGACCGCGTCGAAGCTGGACAAGTCTTGATTGAGTTAGAGAACTATGAGTTAGTGGCGGCGCTTCGACAGGCTGAGGCCAATGAACAACAAGCTCGCGTACGAGTCGCCACTGTTACGGAAGTGGGGCTTGCGACTGCGACGGAAACCCTTGCTCAAGCAAAGGCAACGCTCGACTGGTCGGAACGTGAATTTCGCCGCTATCAAGACTTGCTCGCCGAAGAGATTCTCAGCCGCGCCCGTTTCGAGGAGGTTGAACGCGCCTACCGCGTCGCTAAAAGTCAGCACGAAGCCGCCCAAACGCAAGTCAAAGCGCAACGTCAGTCAGGTGCGCAAACGCGCGACGCAGTCGCGAAACTGGCAGAAACCACTGCCGCACGCGAACTCGCCGCAGCAAAACTCGCGCAGACCCAACTCCGCGCGAGTGTAGCGAGCACTGTGCTCACCAAGCAGGTCGAGCCGGGAGACATTGTCCAACCGGGGAAGACGCTACTGACGCTTGCTACTGTGGGCGAGACTCGGATTACTGCGCAGATTGATGAGAAAAACCTCCCCTATCTCAAAGTCGGGGAAACCGCGCTGGCCTCGGCGGATGCGTTTCCCGACGCCAAATTCTCGGCCGAACTCTACTACCTTGCTCCCAGCATCGACGCCGAACGCGGCACGGTCGAAGTGCGCTTTCGTATTCCTGACCCTCCCGTGCATTTGCGTGCGGATATGACCCTTACCGTCGAAGTCCGTGCCGCTCACAAGGAGCACGCGTTCATTGTTCCGCTTGATGCAGTGCGTGGAGCCACGAGCGGAACACCGACGCTGCTGACCATCCGAGACGGCAAGACCGTCAGCTTGCCTGTAGCAGTCGGGCTACAGGCTGGCGGTCACATTGAGATCCTCCGTGGGGTGCAAGCTGGAGACCAGATCGTAGTGAACGCGGCGGTCGCTCCAGGCACGCGCGTTCGTCCTCGTCTCCTCGCTGACGCGCAAAGTGAGGTGGCGTCATGATGAAGTTTGAGCGTACTTTGGCATTGCGCTTTCTTCGCGAAGGTCGCATGCAAACAGCCTTAATCATCGGCGGCACGAGCATTGGCGTTAGCCTCATCATTTTCATCACTGGAGTCATCACTGGCGTCCAAGCCGATCTTGTTGACCGCACATTAGGGACGCAGTCCCATATCGTGGTCCGTCCGCCGGATGAGGAGAATCACCCGCAGTTTCGGGAGGGCTCTCACCCAGTCGTTCTTGCCGCCGTACAGGCACGGGCACAGCGGCTGCGTTCAATTGACCAATGGCAATATCTCGCCGCTGACCTTGCAACCTTGCCAGAGGTGATCGCGTTGACGCCCACGGTGTCTGGGCCAGGATTTGTCTTGCGCGGCGAAGTTGACAAGTCCATTACGATCGTCGGCATTGACCCACAACCGTACAGTCGAGTCACCAAGCTTGACGAGAAGATCATCACAGGCAATCTGACCCTGAACCCGGATGACGCCATCATTGGCATCGAGCTAGCTAAAGATCTCGGGGTTAGCCTAGGTGACAAGATTTACCTGCAAACTGCTCGTAGCACGGGCAGCGCCTTTAATGTTCGTGGTGTGTACGATATCGGCAATCGAGACGCCAATCGTCGCCTTGTCTATGTCAATTTACGCACGGGACAAGCGATACTCGATCTGACCGGTGGCGCCTCGAGCCTCGATATTGCAGTGAAGGATGTCTTCACCGCCGAGACGATTGCCTCGGCTTTACGACAACGCACCGATCAGAAAGTCGAGAGCTGGGAACAAACGAATCGCGAGCTATATACGGCCCTATCAAACCAGACCATCATGACCCGGATTGTCCGAACGTTTGTCGCGATTATTGTGGCGATTGGCATCACCAGCGTGCTTGTCGTTTCGGTCGTGCAGAAACAGAAAGAGATTGGCATTCTCCGCGCCATTGGAGCCTCACGTGGAGACATCCTTCGTGTCTTTCTGATCCAGGGTGCGGTGATTGGAGTGGTCGGGGCTATCTGCGGCAGCATCGTTGGCACGGGACTGATGATGCTGGGCAGTCGCGTGTTACGCGCGGCAGACGGCGCGGCGCTGTTTCAGGTCCAGCTACCGCCTGAATTGTATATGAGTGCAGCGTTGGTCGCTCTGGTGTTCGGCCTGTTTGCGGCTACCGTGCCGGCGCGCCGCGCCGCGAGTCTCGACCCTGCACGAGCGATACGGGTGTAGACTATGGCAACTCCGATTATCGCGCTCGACGGGATTCGTAAGACCTACAATGAAGGCACCCCGATTGCCCAAGAAGTGCTGCATGGAGTGAGTTTCGCTATCGCTGAAGGCGAGTTCACCGCGCTCATTGGCCCTTCGGGATCGGGGAAAAGTACGTTGCTCAACATCCTGGGATTATTGGAACCTGCCAGCTGCGGTTCATATCGTTTGAACGGTCAGGAGGTTGCTCAGGCGAGCGAAGACGAACGCACCCGTGCCCGGCTCTCGACGTTAGGGTTTGTTTTTCAGTTCCATCATTTGTTGCCGGCATTCACTGCTCTCGAAAATGTGTTGATGCCAGCGTTGATGCGTGACCGGGATTATGCGCCGGCCAGTCGCAAGGAAGCCCTCCAATTATTAGAAGCCGTTGGGCTTGCTAATGCCATAGAGAAGAAGCCCACGACGCTTTCCGGCGGTATGCAGCAACGGGTG
>SXGS01024695.1_pt1 | contig 16211 bp, 18 predicted proteins | sample 3174681 | NCBI WGS metagenome assembly SXGS01 (sample SAMN11356861, study PRJNA531348) | freshwater metagenome | isolation source: freshwater sample F1-80 | place: China: Fuxian Lake, Yuxi | collected 2017-12-25 | reverse complement strand
TTGATCCCTCGCTAGTAAGTCATCGGAAAAACTCGATTTGCCCGAAAGGTCTAGATGAGCTGAACAAAAAAGGAGGAGGGCCCAATGCCCTCCTCCAGAGTGGAGGGGCTCGTTTCCACTCAAACGTTATGGGTTGGGACTTAATTATTTTTTCGCGAGTGATTGACCGCCCTTTTTCAATGGACCCTCAAACTCGACCTGAACTTGAACTTCGTCCGCCATCGTAATGCCGGCGAAGCTTGGAATATCAATCTGGAAACCTTTGACCGTGGTCGAAAACTCGACCTGGCCTTTCATCGTGCTACCTGCCTTTGATAGCTTTGCCGTTCCGCTGATCACTTGAGGCACGCCTTTGACGGTGAGCTTTCCTCTAAACGGAACATCCTTTTCGAAATCTCCTGCCGGCATCGGATTTGGAAGTTTAATGTCTGTAATTTCAAACGTCGCGTTTGGATGCTTGTTCGTCTCTAGGTACTTCTCTTTCATATGGCTGTTTCGCATGTCGATGCCGGTGTCGAGTGAGTTGAGATCGAAGATGGCTTTGCCCGTGACTTTGCCGTCATTCACCGCGAAGGCACCTTTTGGACTTCCGCCTTTGCCATGAATCTTCAGCATCTTGGGTTTACCGATGGCGTGGAAATCAACTTTGCCGCCGTTCAAGTTGAGAACCCATTGGTCCGCAGCTTGCGCCACGCTGCCGATCGCGAAAACAGAGACGATCGCGAGAGCTGCCTTGCGGGTGATCACGTTCATCATTTTCATTTTGTTCCCCTAGCTTTGGTTTCAGTTTGTTGAGGGTCATCGTTGCGACCCGTTCATGTACTTAGATTAGGGGTCGCAAGCTCTCGGTCACACCTATAGTTTTTGCAGCTAAAAACGGAAATCCGCCGTCATGTTGATAATTTGGATGTTCGTCTCGAAAAGAGATCTTCGTAAATCCGATCAACGAAACTCGTTTGCTCCTGAGCTCGCGTTATGAAATCCTTTTTTTACCGCTTTCGATAAAAATGGATTCGCAACTTTGATTCTCAACTGAGGAACCAGATGCGCTTGTTGTTCTTTGTCCTTTTGATCCTCTCCGCACCGCAAGTGTTCGCTTACCCGGAGCTCGTGAAGCACGGATATCCCAACTGTATGGCTTGTCACGTGAGTCCGAGCGGAGGCGGTGCCCTCACCGAATACGGTCGCGCCCTTTCGAAAGAACTTCTGAGCACGTGGGGAACGGAGAAAGAGACGCGCTTTCTTTACTTCATTCCGACGACCGAGAAGATCGCTTTTGGCGGCGATCTCCGTTACGTCAACGTCAAGACCACGACGCCCCAAGGAACCTTCGAGCGTGGCATTTTCATGCAGCGGGATATCGAAGTTGCGCTCACTCTCGGTAAGTGGACGTTTGACGTTGCTGCGGGAACGTATGACCCACAATTGCAAAACGAAAATCAGTTCATCAGCCGCAGACACTACGCGATCTATCAAGCAGAAGATGAGCTCACGATCCGAGCTGGACGCTTTTATCCTAGCTTCGGCATCTATATTCCAGAGCACAATACATACATTCGGCGTGGGCTTGGTTGGGATCACAACCGCGAGTCTTACAACCTTGAAGGTGCTTGGCAGAATGAGAAGTGGAACTTCTTTGCGACGGGAATCTTTGGTCGTCCCGACGACAAAACTCTCAAGCGCGAAGCCGGCGGAGCTCTTTCGGCGGCCTACAATCCGACCGACAAAATCAAAGTCGGAGGAAGCTACTACTACGGTGAGACCGACGAAATCACACATCACTACGTCGGGCCTTACGCCATTGTCGGCCTATCGCATTCGCTCTATTTGCTCTCGCAAATCACCGCGACTCGGGAGTTCCAGTACACGGCAGCTGATCCTGTTTGGGGTCTCGTTACGTACAACCGGTTCGATTACGAGTTCTATAAAGGGATGCATGTGTTTCTCATGCAGGAGTTCCGTCAATCAAACTTCGACGCGGGCAATACGAGGGGCGATGTTCTCGGAGTGGGTCTTCAATTCTTCCCTCGGCCGCACTGGGAGTTTCAAGCTGTCGTTCAAAAAGTTTATTCACAGGGATTCTCAAATACTCCGGCGGACAATCTCTACCTACTCGCGCACTTCTATTTATAAGGAGAACGGGGCAAGCGCTTCGGCACGGGCGCTTGTCTCACTCTGATTCGCACTCTAAGCGTCGACTTCGCGTTCTCTCTTGAGTCGACTTTTCGATCTCCTCGATTTCCCTGCGCAATCGGCATCTTCACTGCAAAAAGTATGGGTCCAACCTAACCTCCTCCGAACCTAACCTGTTTGAGGGGAGGTTTTATGAGAAAACGCGAGCGCAGCTTATTCACTTTGTTTGTCTTCATGGCTCTGATGGTTGTTTCGTTCGTCAACTGTGGACGACCGTCGAAACTTCCTGGCGATTCGAACTCGCTCTCATCGTCTGGCAGTAAAGGGATGAGCTTTGCGTTGATCAACGAGAAGATCCTTCAGCCGAAGTGCGTGATGTGCCACCAAAACTTTTCGAATTACTCCACCCTGATGGCGAGTGGCGTGGTGATCTCTAAGAAGCCTGATCAAAGCTCGCTCTACTTAAAAACTTCGAGTGGCCAGATGCCGAAGGGTGGCTCACCCCTTTCGGGAGAAGAAGTCAACGCTATCTATCAATGGATCAGCGATGGCGCACCCGAAACAGTAGCTTCGTTGCCTAGCGGTTCAATTCCTGGTGGCACACCTCCAGGTGGAACGACACCTGGTGGTTCAACTCCAGGTGGAACTCCCCCACCGGTTGCAGGAGTGTCTCCAACATATGAATGGATCCAGAACAACGTTTTCATTCCCCGCTGTATCATCTGTCATCGAGGTGCAAGCGCACCTTCAGGTTACGACCTAACGAGTTTTGATAATGTGATGGCCGGCGGTCGCGTAAATCCTGGCAATCCTTCGACGAGCCGCTTGTTCCAGCGGATCGATAACAACTCGATGCCTCCAGGAGGACCAGCGCTTTCTGCGGAAGTGAAACAAGCCGTCGCGAAGTGGATCGAGAACGGCGCAAAGAACGATGCACCGGCACCAGGCTCTCCGGGCAGCGGTGGCCCTGTTGCGACTCCCCCGCCTCTTCCGCCGCTCGGGCCAACCTTCGCGTCGATCAACGCGAACATCATTCAACCGCGATGTTTGGGTTGCCATAACTCAACGAATCGCACGGCTGGAGTTTCGCTCGAAGGCTACACAAATCTGATGCGCTACGTGCGTGCGGGTCGATCGGGCTCAAGCGAACTCTATGAAGTGATCGAGGACAACGAGATGCCTGCTTCAGGCCCTGCGTTGAGTGCGCAGCAAAAGACGGTCATTCGTCAATGGATCGATGCGGGCGCGCAAAATAACTGATTTTGCCTAGTGGATAGTTTGAAAATGGAGGTCATGGGCATGCTCCAGTTCTTCAAAAAATTAGGGCGGAGTAAGCCGAGCACATTCAAACCCGTGATTTTGGTGACGGGTTGTAGCTCGGGACTCGGTCTCGCGTTAGCGACACTGCTTTATCGACAGAGGAACTATCGTGTCGTGGTGACCGCACGAACGCCCTCTCTGCCTTTTCTCAAAAGGCGATTCAAAGAGGACGACCGCTTTTGGATTCATTCGCTCGACGTCACGGTTGAAAAGGAAAGACGAACGCTGATCAAGAACATCGAAGAAAAGTGGGGAGGCGTGAACATCCTAGTCAACAATGCGGGCATCAGCTACCGAGCGGTACTTGAACACATGACCGAGGGGGACGAGTACCTACAGCTTGCGACAAATTATTTAGGACCAGTTGGGTTAATGAGGCTCGTGCTTCCCTACATGCGCTCGCAGGGGCGCGGGAAGATCATCAACGTCTCTTCCGTGAGCGGCATGCTCGCGATGCCGACGATGGCCTCTTACAGCGCTTCCAAACACGCACTCGAAGGTGCAAGCGAAGCCCTTTGGTATGAGGCGAAGCCGTTTGGAATCAACGTCAGCCTTCTTCAACCAGGGTTCATTCGCTCGAAGTCATTTGAGCGAGTTTACTACACCGCTCTCGCTAAACTGACGTCGGACGAAGGCGGAGCATACGCCGACTACTACGGCAACATGCGTCCGTTTATTGCGAGATTGATGAATCGAAGCCTTGCGACTCCTGAATCCGTCGCCCTTCGCGTCTTAAAGGTAATCAGGACGGAAAATCCACCGTTGTGGATTCCCGCGACGCTTGATGCAATCGTGTTTTATCACATTCGCAGGTTGCTGCCGCGAAGGCTCCTGCAGCCTTTGCTCTTCTCGGCTCTGCCGAATGCCAGCCGCTGGGGACTTGGGGAAACTCGCTGCCGCAGGCGGCGGACACATCCGACCCAGGCGGCGACGAATCAAAAAATCCTCGCCTTCCAAAGAACTCGATTGGCGTCGTCGAGTGTCGGCATGAGCGATGATGGCAAGAACGATTCATCTGGCGCGAATACCTTTAAAACCGAACGCGTCCGAAGCTCTGGAACCTAAACTAAATCTAATGATCGTTCTTTTACATTTATAATTCGTATTTAGCGCATTTGCCCCAACGCGCAGTGAGCGAGCCCGCGCTAAATATTGACGTCGGTACCGCAGCCGTGAAACTCAATTGAAATGGCAAATACAGGCGGCGCTACTCTAAAATTCAATCCGCTCATCGCTTACGAACATTATTTGGCAAGCGCCGACGGCCTTTGCGCGATCGATCGCGAGCTTCGCTACGTCACTTGGAACGACGCGCTCGCGAGAATTTCGGGAGTTCCTGCAGACGAAGCCCTAGGTAAGAAAGTTTTTGATCTCTTTCCTTTTCTCGAAGCTGTTGGTGAAAGAGAAATCCACCGACGGGTCTTTGCCGGAGAGTCGGTCTTAGCGGATCCCCGTCCCTTCGACGTTCCCGAGAAAAACCGCAGAGGCTACTTCCAGGGCTTATATTCCCCTTGGAGAGAAAAGGATGGAACCATCGTCGGCATATTCATGTCTATACGTGATGTTGGCGCCTCCATCGACCGTTTGCTCTCGCTTCGCGACCTTTCGACTGAGCTGTCCCAGGTCACAACCATGCAAAAAGCCTTCGACACGACACTCGCATTCCTGACACGGGTGACCGGCGCTAAACGCGGCCTCATTGTTCTATTTAGCGAGGACAAACGAAACTTAGTTTTACAGTCTGAGATTCGAATGTCGCATGCTGTGAAGAAGCAGGAAAATGTCCCTATGGATTTGATCATGCCGATTACTCTTGCGGCAAAGTCAGGCCAACCGATCCTTGTTTCCACGCTCGAGGAATCAGCCCATTTCGACGAGCGATATTTGCGGTATTTGAAAAAAACAGGCGATGTAGCCGCTGGAGCGTTGCCCCTTATCGTTGAAGGCGAAACCATTGGCTCTCTCGCGCTGACCTATGACTGCGAACACTTATTTTCTGCGGAAGAAGTTCACTATCTTTTGGCTGCAAGCAACCTCTGCGCGCAAAGTTACGCACGAGCCCGTCAATTCGAAAGTGAAAAATCAGCCCGTGCCAAAGCGGAAGAAGCCGATCGCGCGAAGTCGCGATTTCTTGCTAACGTCAGTCATGAGCTCCGTACTCCCATGACCGCCATCGTCGGCTTCGCGGAATTGATTCAAAATAATTTTGAATTGGCCGCCTTCTCGGGAGACCTATTACGGATCGAAAAACTAAAAGGCTTTGCCGGAAATATTCTGAAACACAGTTTGAGTTTCAAGAAAATCCTGGATGATATCTTGGATTTAACTCGCATCGAATCGGGTCGCTTCCATATCGAGAGAGAAGTCGTCTTGCTTAAGCCCTGGATGGATGACATCGCGCAAATCGCTCGACAACTTGCGGCCAGCAAGCCGATTTCCGTGGAATTAGTGATCGAGGAGAATGCGCCTCATGCACTCTGGACAGACCCTCATCGCTCCAAACAGATTTTATTGAACCTCCTATCGAACGCTGTAAAGTTCACCGATTCCGGACGCATCCTCTTTCGAGTTAGTTCGAGACGAACAGGTAAGATCGGCGGCCGTGTCGCGAGCATCGTCGTGCAGGACACCGGCATCGGCATGAAGCAGATGTCCAACGTCTTTGAACCGATTGACTCAAACGCTCGCCGTGAGGACAGGCGAGGAAGCGGTCTCGGATTAGCCATCGCGCAACGACTAGCGCACGCATTAGGCGGAGAGATGCAGTTGTTGAAAAGCGAACCAAACGTTGGCACCGCATTTGAACTTTTGCTCCCGATCGATGAATTAAATGAAGAGAGTTCTCACACCGAACGTGCGAACCAATCTCCTGCAAGAATGGCTTCGATCGGCCATGTTCAAAACAAGACTTTAAGTGGAACGGTGATTCTAATCGCGGATGATGAAGCAGACGTCCTCCAATATCTGGCAGAAACTTTGAAATCAGCTGGGGCGGAGGTGATCGCCACTCATGACGGCGCCGAGGCCATCGAGCAAGCTCTGATGAATCACGTAGATTTGTTCATTCTCGATTTACAAATGCCGAGAATCGATGGGCTCGAGGCAGCTAAGCAACTTCGCGAGTCGGGATTTGATCAGCCGCTCCTAGCACTGACTGCTCATGGGCTTCCGGAGTACCAGATTGCGGCCCAGCGAGCTGGCTTTGAACACTTCCTTATCAAACCGGTGGATCTTTCTGTACTCGCTGAGACGATTTTATCGATACGCAAATGAAGTCGCCGATTTGATTCCGGTTGGCGAACTTGTAAACCACGGCGGTACGAGCGTACGAACGTCCGGTCGGGTGAGCCACTGAAAGCTGGGCACCTAGATCTATTTCACCTCTCACGCGCTTGCGGCCTTACTGCCAGCGTCGAAATTTAGTCAGCCCATTGGAAGTTTTTGCGAAATCCCTCCCGTTACTCGACAATTTAACAAGCGACATAGAACTTCGTAGCTTTGGGAGAAGTGATTCCCCATGTCCAAATTAGAAAAAGGACTAAAAGAATGGTTAGCCCTTTGCATTATCCATCCAGATCAAGCTCAGCGTATTCGCGATCACGAAGCTGGTTTAGTCGCACTTTCGCTTGCTGAAATGAATGGTTCGTTTCGAGGCCTCACTGACGGCACCATGTCAGTCTTGGAAGAGTCAATAGCACACAAAGTGATGTTGATCGCATCTAGCGACTACGCTTCAATCTGCATCAATCAATTATTCTTGATGGGATAAGGTCATGCGCAAAACTCTTCTTCTTGCTGCTGTTTTGCTCTTATCTTCGCGTTACTCACAAGCCGAAGTTTTGGACAAGTGCCCGGCGTTCGTTAACACTTGGAATGATGCAGATGGAGTCTATTATCTTCTGTCGGCAAACGAGGCGATCCTTCGCTTGGTTAAATTTTCCGCGATTTACTCCAGCATAGCGGTGCTCCTCTACTTTGTTGCTCAAAAAGCAAAGCGGAAGTGGATTCCATATTTGTCAATGTTATTCACGCTACTCATTGCCATCTTCTTTGTGACGGACTTCGTTCCTCAGGACGATCCTTGCAGTCATTATGTTTTTCTTAGGGAGATCCCCGAGAACCTCTACGGAATTCAGCTCATTTCTGAATTCGTCTTGTTGATCGTTCCAACCGTGTTGTCTCTGGCGCTATATAGGAAAAATAGAAAACAAACGGCCCCTCTTTTGCCGCAGGAGAAAAAATGAAAATCTACGTGGGAAATCTCTCTTTCAACGCAACCGAAGATCTTCTCCATAAGACTTTTGCACCCTATGGCAAGGTTCTGAGCGCGCGTATCGCGAGATCCGAGGATGGCCGTATGAGAGGCTACGGACACGTCCTCATGGATTCTGAGGAGAGCGGTGAAAAAGCGATTTCGGCCGTGAACGGGACGGAGCTGAATGGTCGCAACTGCCTCGTCGCCAAGCATGGGCCTGAATGGCCCAGCCCGCAGCCAAATGGCGGCACTTATTTCGATGCTGAGATGCCGATCATGCTCATGACGAAAACCGGGATCTCCTCATGGAAAATCGAATCGGATGTTGATCTCGTCTTCGACGTCTGCGACCAAGGTGAGGCCGTCAATACGGTGAAGATTGGCGCCGAAGACGCATTCCTCCTTTGCACCAGTGCCGAACGCGTCACTTGGGAAGCAGACTCTCTCACGCTTCTTCTTTGGCGATCATGGTGGACCGGCGAGGAGTTCAAAGAAGGATCAAGCTACTTGGCTCGCGCGGAAGACAACTGGACAACCTCGAAAACCGATTTCTCGATTGCGGGAGGAGAAATGATATTTTTCTCCACTCGTTATACGGCCGAACAAGCAGTGCAAGAAGGTTTACCAATTACCTTGGCGCGCGGAAACTATCGTGCCCGTTTCCAACTCTCTCAGATCGACGACTGTGAAATTGTTTTCGTGCAGTTGATTCCGTCTTTACATGAGTCAGATTGAGGAATGTGCGAATCTCGCGAAAATCGATGTCGAATTGGAAGCTCTAACCCTTCAGTCAGGGTGTACCGCTTCACCTGCTCATGACTGTCGTTCAATAAACAAAAAGAATTCAGAATCCAAATACCTCTGCATGAAGAAGTGAGGCGCAGGGGTTTTCATTTTCCTTCGCACTTCACGGACGCTGACGGGCCTCATGCAAGCGATCGTCAAAATTTTCTCAGACTCACACGCTTCAGGAACTTGTTCGTGCCGATCAAATTTTTGAATGACGATGTCGACGGTTGAGGGATCTTTTAGCTTCTTCGCAACTGTATCAGGTAGCTCAGCTTCGAGGCTCTGGAGATACCAACAATTCTCCGTGCAAGTGTCTGGAGCTCCAGAGCGGAGATCAATGAGACGTGGCTTCACCGACCCCCGATAGCTCGCAAGGGCAGCTTGGACGATTTCCGCGAGATCGTTCGCACCACCTTCGATACGCCATACTGAGTTTTTTGATTCTTGGAATTCCGGAAAGAGGCGGATCGCAACCTGTTCGCCGATGGAAAGCCTAGATTCACCGATCACGGAGGGCTTGATCAAACCTTGCGGCTTGAGCGCTCCCCCGCTTCGAACTAGCGAAATCATCACGGCCGTCATGATCAGGAATGCTAGACCAAGAATTATTGAGATCGTTTTCATTCATTCGCCCCTTGGTGCAGCTGAAGTTCCCAACGTTTTAATAAGTCTATGACTGCGTGACAAAGGCAATTGTCGGTGTTGCGCCAGAATAGTTCAGTGAAAAAATTAGAGCGGAATTTTCCTCCAACGAGTCATGTCAGCTCGGATATCTAGTTAGAGAAGACAAAGGCTCAAGTTTGATTGTCGCTTATGACAACTAACTAACTCACCAGCGTAATGGTCTCCAGTCAAAAATTTGTGAACCTTCAGCGATCAGCACCGCTCAACGACTTGAGCTTTCACCAACAGGAGATTCACCATGCTTGCGATGACGTATAAAGGCCCTTATCGGGTCAAAGCCGTAGATAAACCGATTCCAGAGATTGAGCATCCCAAAGACGCAGTCGTGCGAGTCACACGCGCCTGCATTTGCGGATCCGATCTTCACCTGTATCACGGACTCGTACCCGACACGCGCGTCGGCCAAACATTCGGACACGAGATGGTCGGCATCGTTGAGGAGATTGGTCCCGACGTAAAGACCATCAAAGTCGGAGATCGCGTCGTCGTGCCTTTTAACATTTTTTGCGGAGAATGCTTCTTCTGCCAAAAAGGCCTCTACGGCAATTGCCACAACACGAACCCGTTCGCGACAGCCATGGGAGGCTTTTACGGCTACTCCCACATTACCGGCGGCTATCACGGTGGACAAGCCGAGTACGTTCGCACTCCCTTCGCCGACGCCGGCCTGATTAAGGTTCCAGATACCATCGATGATGACGATGCTGTGTTGTGCGCGGATGCGTATCCAACCGGATACCAAGCTGCAGAAATGGCCGGAATCAAGCGAGGCGATACGGTCTTAATCTTTGGAGCAGGCCCGGTTGGTCTTTTTGCGGCAAAGACCGCGTGGTTCATGGGTGCCGGTCGTGTGCTCGTCGTTGACGAGTATGAGTACCGTCTCGAGTTCGCTAGAAAGTTCGCGCAATGTGAAACACTCAATTTCCGCGAGGTCTCTGACCCCGTTTGGTTCTTGAAGAAAGAGTCGGATTGGCTCGGATGGGATTGCGCGATTGATGCCGTTGGTTGCGAATCACGAGGAAGCGCTATGCAAAGAGCTCTTGGCGTAAGACCGCTCAAACTCCAAGGTGGTTCACCAGTTCCGCTGAACTGGGCGATCGACTCCGTTCGAAAAGGTGGAACGGTCTCCATCATCGGTGTTTATGGACCCGTCCCGAACAGTGTGAAGATCGGCGACGCCATGAACAAGGGTATTAACATGCGAATGAACCAAGCGAGCGTAAAGCGAAACATCGGTCGCTGCTTTCATCACATCGAAGCAGGACACATCAGTCCCAAAGACATGCTTACCCATCGCATTCCCCTTGAGGAAATCAGCGAGGGTTATCACATGTTCTCGAGCAAGCTCGACGGCATCATCAAACCCCTCGTCATCCCACCGCGGGCTAGTCACTAAAAGGAGATCGAGATGGAACAAGTATTAGGCAAATCATCCGATGACGTATTGCAGACTCCCCGAATGGGTGGTCGATCGCTAACGACAACCGAAAGGCGCACAATCGATCTTTCATCAAAGATCGCAGGATGGGGATCTGACCTTGATCCTGCCACGCGTCCCGGCGTTCCGATGGACAAAGCTCCCGACGTAGGCATCGAAACTCTCTACCCCGATTTTGAGCAACAAGTCCCGCGCCACCGAGTGCACAAGTCAACGGAACACGCGAAACTCACGCCTGTGTTCGGCAATGTCTGCCCACCTCGTGGCTTGAGCGGAAAAATCCGCGACTTCGCATACAGCTTTAGCGAAGGACGTCTCTCACACTGGATCTTGCTGATGGCCGCTGACCGGGTAGATGTCGTCGAAGAGATTTTGGTCGATCTCGCTCACCTCAGAGTTCCGAACATTCCGAAAGAGATGGGGCTCAAATCAGAACTGAAATACAACCGCAAAGGTGTCGCGAAAAAAGCCGCGATCGTTGGTATCGGTGTATTAGCTTTCATGGCTCTCTCGCGAAGGAGAACCGAATGAAGATCATGAATAATAATTTGAAAGGTCGAAAAATCGCTGTCTTGATGGCCGATGGCTTTGAAATGGCCGAGTACACGGTGCCCGTCAACGCGCTTCGCCTGTCGGGCGCATCGATCACGGTCATCTCATTACGTCACGGCCGGATTCGTGGCGTGAACCTTCACGAGCCAGCTCATCGAGTCAGTGTCGACCTTTCGATCGATGAAGCAATGGCTACAGACTTCGATGCGCTTTTTATTCCGGGCGGATTTATCAATCCCGATCTCTTGCGCCAATCCGAGCGAGCACGCTCGTTCGTAAGATCATTTGATCTTGCGAAAAAGCCGATTGCGAGTCTTTGCCATGGACCCTGGGTTCTTGGTTCGAGCGGACTTCTAGAAGGCAGGACGCTTAGCTCTTGGCCAGGCATTCGCGACGATGTGGTAAATGCCGGAGGGATTTGGGTCGATCAGCCTGTTGTGCGTGATGGGAATTTGCTGACGAGTCGAGGACCGCAAGACTTCGCGGAGTTTGTGCCTGCACTGCTTGCGTTTTTTGCGGAGCCAATATCAGAGATGGTTTCGCGTTCTGTCGGCACACAAGCAACATCCTCGCCTCAACGCACGCAAGCTCCCGCTGTCATGCTCGGCACAATGAGATGGATGCCAAGGCCGTCGTTTCGTGGTTTTGCGGTCGGGGCTCTGCTCGGCGGCGGATTAGCAATGATGATGCAAAGCCGACGCTTTAGATCGACACAGGCTATGCGGGCGCCGGTAAAATCGCCTTGGGTTGAGGAAGACTTCACCGTTTCAACGGCAACTTACATGTGACACAAGCGCTGATGTCGGTTTGCTTTCGGGTCTGCTGGATGTTCCGGCAGACCTCATTGCGGAGGCGGGCTAATGATTAGTTCGTCGAGAGCGACGTGGACATGTCGTCCAATGCGAGGTTCAAATCGAACTCCGAAAGCGCTTCGATACCTGCTTCCTCGAGTAGATCCTGAACAACAATTTGCGCATCGAGAACTTTTGCTTCTACGTCACTGACGAAGCTCGTTTGGAAAATTACTTTCTTCTCAGCGTTCTCAATGCCGACGACCGCAACTGCGCCGTCAAGTCGCGCGATGTGGACTCCGCCGAGTTCTTCGTTCATGTCTTGGAGTTCTTGCAAATGTGCTTGGATGAGTTTTGCGCTCTCGGTCTCAATGAACTGCATCGGACGATCCTTTACTAGCTTGTTAAACAGTAGCTTTCTTATTGCGAACGCCAGGCTTAGCGAGAATCTCAACGTAGACCTGAGCGGAATTCGCCGCAGCAACTTTATCGATAGTTTGGCTGAACGCGCTAACATGAATCACGGCGGCGGTCTCAGCCGTGGCACCGCAATTACAGTCGAAATCCCAGTAATCCACGCCTTCCGGCAGAGCTTTGCGCCGCTCCCGAGCAAGATACTTATTGATTTCGCGTTTTACGGATTCAGCGACCCGGTCGGGGCGATGAACAGGCGATGTGAGGCTGAAGGATTTTTTCATGGCCTGCAGTTGTAGTGTATTTCAGCCGGATCTACGACGGGAAAGTGCTCGGGGTGAAACTGTTCTAGGATGGAGGACGGAATAACGCGATCTGAGGGGTTCTCGCCTATCAGCGGAGACACCAGCGCGCGGAGCGGCCACTATGCTAGAGCCTCCGTAGGTTTAATTGCCGCCTTCTGATGGCCTAGTCACCCGTGATGGGAGCCTTAGCCCCCGTTTCCTAGCCGATAAACAGGCTCATAAACACTGCCTCACTGAATCAGCCGCTTTGAAAGCTCTACCGACCGCGCAAGAAGCTCGAAGCAGTTGTTCTTCAGATACTCACTCTCGCTTACGTATTCCATATTGCGTTCCATATCCTCTGACGACCAGCCAAGTGAGTGCGCTACGTAAGGAAAAGCTGGAGCGTGGAACCCAAGCTCGCCGAAGAAGTTCATCAACTGCCCAGCAACCGATTGAATATTATCTTGGCCGCCCGTGATGATGAAGCCGGCCACTTTGTTTTTGATCAGCACGCGATCTTTGAGAGTGATTTGATTTTGAACACTGTTGAGTCGCTCCGCCATTTTGTAATAGAGCGAACTCGCATTGCCCCAGCGAATTGGGGTCGAAACGATCACGACATCTGCCCAGTGCACAAAAGCTTCGTAGACGAGATGCATCTCATCCTTCGGATCCATCTTGGTGATGGAGCACGGCCAGGTGCAGGCTTTTTCGGACTTGGAGTAAAAGCCCTCGCAGTGACGGAAGTTCAGCTCCGAGAGCGCGAGGAACTTTGTTTCGACATCGAGCGATTGCTGCGCCCGTTCGAGTGCGGACTTTAACAGCGTTTCGGATGTTGAGAATCTAGGATGCTCTCGGTCCATGGCGGTCGTTGAGAGCCCCAAGACCCTGATTTTTCCCGGTTCACGGTTTGGTTGACGACTGAGATTTGTTCTGCCTTGATTGTAGTTCGCACGAACTCTCTCGGACTCGCCATTTAGATCGATGAAAAGAGATCCGTTTTCAATCTTCAGCGGCAAGTTCGGAACTGTTCCACCGTGGGAAGAGAGAGGTTCCGTCGATTCATTCAGCGCTACGCCAGTTTTGTGATCGAACTGCCAGTAATGCCAGGGGCATTCGATGCAGCCTTTTTTGAGTTTCCCCTTAGCCAGCGGCCCGCCCATATGATTGCACTTGTTATTGAGCGCGCCGAATTCACCTTCGTAATAGCTCAAGACAATTTTGCGTCCATTGAACTCAAGCTCCTTGAGCCCACCTTTTGACTCAAGTTCACGTTTAAGTTCCTCGACTTGGCCTAGGAGCTTCCAATCTTGTGTAATCATGCGGCGATAGTAGCATCGGCCATTTTGATACTTCAAAGGTTGATGTGGTAGGTGCTGAAAGTGATGAGCACCATCTGAGCGTAATGAAATGGACGAATCTTTAAGAATCTCACAAGGCTTCTTGTCTGATTACAAGGACGTAAAAAGCTAGGATCCACTCCAGCAGGAGGTTTTGAGTGGAGACAAACAAAAGTGACCGCAATCTTTCGAAAGATGCTTCAAACGAGCTGGTAGACCGGAATGACCCTTTAGAAATGCAGCGGATTCAAGAGACAAAACCCGCGCGCACCAAGACGGCGGCCGGTGAAACTAGCGTCCCGAAAAATTCCAAGAGCCCTGATAATGGACAGATTGCCGAGCACTCCGAAGAAACCGACGGTGCGGAATCGACCGAGCCGAAATCGGATCGCTCTGTCAGCGACGATTCTCTGGTCTGAACTTCATTTTTTCCGGCGTTGGAATGAGGTCGATGAGCTTTGATCTTAAAGCCCTAAACAACTCTTGTGAACTGCGAGATCAAAAACTGTCTCCCTGACTCCAAGATCTCCAACGCCTTTTCGCGGTCCTTCATAGTTCGAGCCATCGACAATGTTCCCACTAGTCCAGAGTAGAGATTTAGCGCCTTGATATGACTTTGCTCAGGAGTGTCTTCAGGAAACTGTTCGTGAAGAGCCTTGGCGAATATAGCGTAAATGCGATTCATATGTTCCTCATAAATCGCTCTGTGGGCCGCTTTGCACCTTTGCATATCGCTAGCAAGCGAAGTGAACGCGCAGCTGTTTTCAAAATCGGTCAAGCTTTTCTCTGAAAGGTGCGCCTCAATATTCCGGCGCAATGCCATTGGACCGTAGAGCTTGATACTTTCTTCGATGAGATTTTCTAGTCGAGTCAGATCGTGGCTAACAGCCTTCGCAAACAGATCATCTTTCGATTTGAAATGGCTGTAGAGCGCGCCGCGAGTCAGGTTCATATAACTCATGATGTCCTCTGAGGCCGATCCACTACGTCCGTGTTTCTTGAAGAAGGCGATCGCCTTGTCCAAAATTACGAGCCTCAGTTTTTCCTTTTCGCCTTTTTTCGTTCTCATAGTCTGATGATTATAATGCAAATTTGAATTAAAACAATACGCTTTAGATCAGTCAAATCAATGGTTTGTGGCCATTCTAATTTTCATATGTCTTTTGATACATGTTTGTATTAAAATCAATTGTATCACCTAACAGGAGGAACTGTGAGCTATCCATACGAAGTGAGCCCGACAGAGTTTAAAGGTAAGAGAGTTTTGGTAACTGGAGGCACTGCTGGCGTTGGACTTGCGACAGTCACGCGCTTCGCCCTTGCCGGCGCAAGAGTCGTAACAACAGCACGTGAGGCGACCGATCAGCTGCCAAAAGGAGTGATCTTCGTAAAAGCAGATCTCGCAACTGTTGAGGGAACAAATCTTGTTGCCCAAGAAGTGCTAGCTCGGTTGGGCGGCGTCGATATCATCGCGCACGTTTTAGGTGGCTCGAGTTCTCCTGCTGGAGGCTTTAGTAAGTTGTCGGATGAGGACTGGCAGAAATCCTTCAATCTCAATCTTTTTCCTGCGGTTCGTTTGAATCGATTGCTCGTGCCAGAAATGCTGAAGCAGGGACACGGCTCGATCGTTCACGTTGCCAGTATTCAACGAAGCCTTCCCTTATATGAATCGACCATTCCTTACGCGGCAGCAAAGGCGGCGCTCGCAAATTACAGCAAGAGCTTGTCTAAGGAAATTAGCCCGAAAGGAATTCGCGTAAATATAGTTTCTCCAGGCTGGATCGGAACCGAAGCCTCAAACGCATGGATTGAGGAAATCGCAAATACCAACAAGATCACCGTCGAGGCAGCACGACAAAGCGTAATGAATGCCTTGGGTGGCATTCCGATTGGCCGGCCTTCCAAGCAGGAGGAAGTGGCTGAACTGATCGCGTTTCTCTCATCCGATAAAGCGGGATCGATCAATGGAGCCGAATACGTCATTGATGGCGGCACGGTGCCTACGGTCTGAAGCATGTCTAAATTAACACGCTGCTAAATCTAAATTAATTAGTTTTTTCAAAGAGGAAACTTTATGAAACTGAAACTACCAAAAATTGCTGAGGCTCTGGTTCAGGCCACTAACGAGAAGGATGTTAAAAAGTATCTGTCCTGCTTTGCGGAGAATGCCATCTATTCGGATACCGGTGAAAACGAAACTATGGTTGG
>SXGS01679080.1_pt1 | contig 16212 bp, 6 predicted proteins | sample 3174681 | NCBI WGS metagenome assembly SXGS01 (sample SAMN11356861, study PRJNA531348) | freshwater metagenome | isolation source: freshwater sample F1-80 | place: China: Fuxian Lake, Yuxi | collected 2017-12-25 | reverse complement strand
CAGCGGCTGAGATGGATTGCTTTGTTTCTTACGGAGCAAGGCTGGAAACGCAAAGGGGCCTAGAAAAGAAGGGTGAGGTGCTACAAGAAGAGTTCAAGCCAAAACCGCCTTCTGTACAACATGTTGAGAAATTTTATCGCGAAATTTTACCGACATATTTTACGGCAGAAAATAATCGCACTTTTCTTGTGCTAGAAAATGCGCAAGGCAAGCCAGCTTGCGTTATGTCGGTAACTATTGATGATCCAAAAGCTAGAGAGGCATTAAAAATTACCAAAACGCCACAACAAGAGCGCCTGATTTATGTTGATGATATTATTGCTCATGAAGATTACCGAGGACAAGGTCTGATGTCGTTGATGTTTAACGAAGCGATCGATTTGTTGCCAAGTAGCGAAACTCAGACAAATCGCTATGTAATTTCGATGCGCTCAGTCAAGGCAAATAAAAAATCTGATGGTCAAGAAACTGGTTATGTGATAAATCTGCCAGCATATTATAAAATGTGGAGTGAAAAATTTGCCGCTCAATCTGTTGTAGGGCAAATGCGCAGTTGTTATGGCAGCGGTCCTGGCATTGGGGCGGAGGAGTTATTAGTTTTGCCGCAATGTCCAAGTGATGAAGAGGCAAAGTGTTTAGCAGATGGGGTTGAGAAATCCTCAGCAAAAACTCTTGGAGAAAGGAAGTTCACTGGCGCTGGCATGTTCTTGCATGGCGTTAGCGATGTTGAGTCGCAGCAAGAATTACTTGCGGCAAAGTCAGAAAATTTACGTAAAAAACAAGCCGCTTATGATTCATCGCATGACCTAGGATGGCAAGAAGCACCGCAATGGCAAGCGCCACAAACATGGCGACCATGCGCTGAATATGCCACTTTTCAACATCCAGTAACTGGCAAAACATTTCCCGTTCCACTTTCTATTCAAGATTCTTCAGGACAAGTTTTGCAATGGAAAACGCCAAAATTAGCGGGTTGGAGCGTTGGTGGTTGGTATGAAAGTGAGTTTGGTGAAGAGTTTTTGGCCAAAATGATTGTTGCAACAAATCCTGCTGTGATAGTAAATCCTGCTGGAGTATATACGGAAAAATTGCTCAATGATTTGATGACGATTTGCGCTGATACAGAGCTTGGCGCTGAAGAGGCTTTGATTGGACATGGTTTAGACACTATTACCAGCCCATGCTTTATGGTAAAGCGTATAAAAAATTATCGTGATCTAATTAACATTAAAGCTGATGGTGCTACGGCTACTGAAAATGATCATGTTGCATTGCGTAAAGTGCATGCGACAAAATTTCACCCTTTTTATGCCGCTTCTGCTCTTATTGGTAATGATGATTTAAACGAAGAAAATCTCGGTTTACGTCGTATTTCGGATCAAGAAGAAATTGCGCAAGTAATTGATCTTGGTATATTTCCGCCAATGCTATTGCCTGAACAGGCCTCAGTAGCACACATACCATATCAACTCGCTTCATTCATTGGTCATCGTAATCTTCGTGGCATACAATTGGTGCGGCGGCGTTATTTTGGGCATGATGACTTTTTAAATCCACAAGATCGTTTGAAGCCGCAATTGCAAGCTCTAAAGCCAGAAGATATTAGTTATTTGAGTGTGCTTGATGGAATAAATAATATTATCAAGCATCGTGATCAGATAATAGAGCGAGTTAATAAGAATATGGCAGATGTACAAGCGGATAAGAATTTGACAGAAGAACAAAAAGAAAATTACGTTCAAGAATATGCTAAATTTGCCGACATTCTTACTCAAAGAATTGATTGGATGCGGCAAAATTTTGCTGATGATTTGATGTTGCTTAAAGATGAAAAAGAGTGCGAAAGATTTGATAAAGTCAAATGGCGCTTACATCCGAAATTTGCTGAGTTGATGACTTTTGAACGTGAAAATATTTCACTACCTTTTGCAAGAAATGATCTGCAAAAAAGTTTTGCGCAATTGGGAAAAAGCCGAGAAGAAATTTTGTCGCAAATTGCTGATGATAGCGACAAATTGGAATTAAAAAAATGGGCGAATGAAAATCTTATTTTGCACAATGCTATTATTGTTGGGGACGTGGAATTGGTAAAGGCGTTGGTGCAGCATGATATTTCCGATATAAATAAAGTGCGCCCAGTGATGCGTAAACATAATCATCATTTATTTCGTACAACCCCACTTCATGCGGCAATTGCAACTTATCACGATGCTTTATTTTATCAAAAAAATGAAGAATTGGAACCTTTGCGTGAAATGATAGAAATTTTGGAGCGGAAATTTATCGAAAAGAATGGTGAGAAGTTTGATGATAAAAGAGACTACAAAGCCGAATCTGCCGATGCTTTTGCCATTAATATGACTTTCAACGCTTTGCAAAAATATCACGAAATTGCTTCACAAGAAGCTTTGGCTGCAACCAAGATTCAGCGTGCTTTTAGAGCGCATCAAGCCAGACGTTTAAGTGATGAAGCTCAACAAAAAGGTGGCGCCGCTGTTGCTAATTAGTGTTTTTACAGTCGGATTTTTCGATTTTTAATGTGCGGTTTAAAGGGCTGCCGGGCTGCGTTGGATAAGCTACTTCAACTATTACTTCTGCCTTACATTTTAACGTTTCTATCTCATATTTATATTCGCTTGATGCGGAATCAATTCTTCTGATGGATTTGATTGGATAGCCGTGAATTTTACTATATAATTCCTGCGATTTTAGAATTAGATCAATTTGTCGCGTGGATTCGGCATAAGGTTCTAACATTGCAAATGCTGAGCCGGAGATGATAAAAAATAACAAGCTTAAGATAAGTTTTTTCATAAATATTAGCGTATAATTTAGAAGTTGTACTTTCCTTTTAAATATCCCAAATGCGCTTGATATTTGCTGCGTTGTTCGAAGTTGTAATCCAGGCTTAAAACAAAGCGATCTTGGCATAGTAATTTTACGCCAGTACCAAGAATTAAGCTACCACGAGCAATCCTAGAACCACTTGATTCAAGAGCGGTATTTTGTCCAACAAAACTAGTGGTACTTTTTTGAGTATTATGTGCAAAATCATAGCCGTAAGAAATTGTAAAGTTAGGGGTAATGGTTTTGTTGTTTGATGGCTTGTAATCTCTGCTTAGAGTTGAGCCAATTCTACCTTCAAAGAAATTTGTTGGATCGTTCTTAACGTTTAAATTCAAGCTTCCAGCACCACTTTCCTGATATTGATCAACACGATTCTGCGCCGCCGTAAGAGCTAGGCTCGGTGTTAAAATGGCACCATTTTCAAAATGATGATTTAGTCCCGCTTCAGTTCGTGCGACATAATTTCTGCCATCATAATTTGATCGCGCATTGACGCCAACTGATGAAATTGTGCGATTGGCGTTATATTTGTTGAAACCAACGCCAATCAAAGCATTGATGAAATATTGTTCAAAGCTATAGCCGCCATAAAGATTGGCCTGGTAACTATTGATTTTGGTTTTCTTTGTATCGTCGGATGATTTAACGCTGGAGTTGGAATAAATTCCGGCAAAACCTAAGGTAAAATCGCTGCTAATTTTTTTATCAAAACCAATTGCTAAACCTGCCGATCCCGCTTTATAGCCACTGCCATCCGCAGTATCTTTTTGAGTGGCAATTGAACCAAAAGTTTGCATCCAAGTTGATTTATTCACTTCTTCATCGCCGAAAGATTTGGTTTTTGGAGTGGCATTAGAACTGAGTCCTGCATTCAAACGTCCTGCAATTAAATTAGCGGCAACACCGATATTATTGAAAGCCACTCTGTTACTCGAATTATCGGTTTGTGCGGTTGCTGAGTTTAGAGCTTTGGTCTTACTGGCATCGGAATTATCTGATGAATTTAGATAGTTTTGCATATTCAACAAATTACCAGAAGCATTGGAAATGTTGTTGATGTAGTTATAGGTTGCAGTCTGTTGTGAGTTGGCACCGTTAATGGTAACGCTATATCGCGCAACATCTAAAACTAAATCAGTTTCTACAACTGAAGCGGTGTATATGTAGCTACCATAACGGTTGGTACCGCTATTTGCTACATCAATATTACTGGAAGAAATGGCGTTAATTGTTGAGCCATCAGTGCCGGAAACTATAACATATTTCGATCCCGGAGTTACGTCGCTACCGATGGCAACGGTTAGTTTGGTGTTGGCACTGATTGAAGCAACGCCAGATGTTATAATAACAGTGCCAGATTCTATTGTGTTGGTAATTCCCATGGCAATAGTATCGCCAGCAGTTAAGGTTAAATTACCATTAATTGTATTAGTGCTATAGCCTAAATTTAATACACCAGTACCACCACCTGTAACATCACCAGTTATGCTACTGCCGTCTTCAGCAAAATCAAACTGACCGTTTAGCGTAACATCTGCCGCTAAAATATCAGCGAAAGTATAAAGATGTGAACCAGCATTAATATTTAAGCTATCAATTCTGTGGGTTTGTCCAATGTCAGAATAAATTATAACAGTTCCTGAAGTATTGATTGTACCAGCGTTATCTGCGCTGCCATTGATATGAGAAGAATCGTTGCTATTGCCAATAATTGAGCCGTCGCCAAGATTTAATATTGCATCGCTGCCAATGTTAATATTGCTAGCGTTGATGCTATAAGCTCCTGTATTAAGAGTTTTTGCGGCGCTAATATTTACTGTATTTACGCCAAAACTTCCAATACCAATATTACCGCCTAAGCTATTATTTTGCTTAAAATTAATTGTTCCTAAATGTCCGGTGGTGTTGGATTGAATATTGCCATTCACCGCACCAGTTCCCAAATTTAGCACTGCGCCAGAATCAAGTGAAATATTGCCGCTATCAGATAGGTTGATGGAATTGTTGTTGGTATCGGCGTTAAAAGTTACGTCAGTGTTAAGATAAATATAGCCAATGTCATGAGTGCTGCCAATGTTGCTGTTGGTTGTAATTGTTGCTGAAGCAGCGCTGCCAATACTACCACCATTACTATCGGATACGCCATCAATAGAAGCATCAAGCGTTGAACTTGTAAGTGTGACGCCAGCGCCGCTAGCAATAAAAACATTACCAGCATTAACAAGAGCTCCGGTTAAATATCCGCCATTGACGGTGAGAGTTTGTGCTGAATTACCAAAAGTGACATCACTAGTTACTGATGATCCGGTTTCTAAAGTTATTGATGAGCCAGAATTTGAACCAAGATTAATATTTCCTGTGATAGTGCCATTGCCACTAATATCAATATCACCACTTTCCGCTTTTATTGCGCCAGTGATGGTACCATTGTTTATAATCGTAGCGCTATTTGAAGATAAAACATTAATTGCCGTGCCGTTAGTTCCTGCATCAATTATACCAACATTATTGTTAGTAATTGATAATGTTGATCCGCCGTCGGAATCATTAAAATAAATTGCATTGGAATCGGCGTGATTAATTGAGCTAATCGTTCCCGAGTTGGTAATGCTTAAACCGCCGCTGTTGGTGGTATTGCCATATTTAATTGCCATGCCGCCATCGCTGCTAGTGTTGGTAATTGAAGTATTTGCAGCAAGATTGATGCTGGTTATTCCATCCAAAACTTCCAAAAGGGAAATCGTACCAAAGTCGGTTCCGCCGATACCACCAGTAATTCTACCGCTATTTAAATTAAGTTCGGATAAATTTGATTGATATATGATAACAGCTTGGGCATCACCGCTAATACCTTTGTCAGCAGCAGCATTCACATTTAGTGTTAATCCTGTATAACCTCCGGAGTTAGCCGCAATACCGTAATCAGAGCTGGTGTTTGCGATATCGCCGCTTGAAGTAATGTTAATGATTTCGTTATTGCTGCCAAAATTTGCGCTGCTAAAGGCGCCAGTAATATCAGTGGCTTGAGCGCTAGTTGTAATCAATAATATTGCAGCAAATAGGGCAAAGATTTTTCTCTTCATAACATCAATTTGTTTGGGATAAGCATAGCTTGCTTTCTGACTTCGCCGCTCTTTTTCGCAAATAATTTTTCGATAATTTTATCCGATAATTTGGTTGTGTAGCATTATGATGTGCCGATACAGATTCGTCTTGTAATGCCCGTAGTTGCAAGGTCGTTATGCTGTTACGATTTTACTGTAGATTATGTTCACCGCCCAATTCTTAATACCAAAAAGGTGCCAGAAAAAGGTGCCAGGTCACTTTTGGTTCAACTGTCATCCTTAGCAACGCAGTTGCTGAGGATCTCTTTTGTAGCTCGAGAACTGTGCCTGAGATCCTCGCAAAAAAGGTGCCAGGTCACTTCTGGTTTAAAATTGTAAAATCGAAAATTCGTAATTCTTAATTAATTTAGATGCTTAGTAAGAAATCTCTAAAAAGAGCGCTGATTTTCTCTGTTGCATTAATAGGTGGTAACCTGTTAATTCCCTCATCCACCTTTGCAGCATCATGTTCTTCCACTATTTCGGGAACTACGTTTTCAGGAATTATTTGTAGTTTTGATACTGGTAATGATATTACCATTTCAAGCGGTGCTGAGCTTGGTGGTATCAACCAAAGTAGTTATCCTGCCAGTGGTGCCATTACCAATAATGGTACCATTAACAATGGTGCAGACACTGGTATTTATACCTTTGATAGCTCTTTAGATGGTGGAATTAACAACGGCGGTACTATTTCAAGTACAGATAGTTCTGCTATTTACAGTGATTCTTCAAATATTTCCAACGGTATTACCAACAGCGGTACCATCCGTAGCGAAAATGGTGTTGGTCTTTATTTGAATAATAGTAGCACACTTAGTGGCGACATCACAAACAGCGGCAGCATCATCAGCAATAGTGTTAACGACCCAGCTTTAATTATTCGTAATGATAGTGTAATTAACGGCAATATCATTAATAGCGGTACCATGCGTGCTTATGGAGATGGTAACGGTTTGCACATGAGTTTTAACAGTACAATTAACGGTAGCATTACAAATAGCGGCACCATCAGAGGTGGATATTCTGGTCTATATCTTAGCGATTCGTTAACTTTTAATGGTAATATCAGCAATAGCGGCACCATCACAGGCGATAATGAAAATGGCATCAGTATTAGAAATGCTGCAACGATAAATGGTGACATCACCAACAGCGGCACTATCAGCGCTAGCAATTATGGCGTGTTTCTAAGTTCTAACAGCACAATCAACAAACTCACCAACCAAGCTGATGCCACTATTTCTGGTGATAGCGATGCGATTAATATAGATGACTCATCAATCATTACCAATGGTATTCACAACTATGGCACAATCACTGGCAGCATCAACGCTATTTATGTTAGCTTAGATTCTACAGTAAGCTCCATTAACATTTACGATGGCAGTACTATCACTGGCGCAATTAATGCTGAAGGTACCGACATCAACATCAACGGCGGCACTATCAATGGTACCATCAGTGCTAATTCAGTAAATATCGAATCCGCTGCAACTTTTTTAATGGAACATACTATCACAGCGCAAGACTCTGTAACCAATGCTGGTACTCTTTCGCTTGGCACTGCAACGCGAACTATTAATGCTGCTAATGGTTATGCACAATTGGTTGGCGGTACATTAAAAATAGATGTGCAAGATGCCGCAACCTACGGACAGCTTTCTGTGGATAATAATGTTGATCTCTCACAAAGTGGCAAAATTGATGTGAATGTTTTAAGTGGCGCCAATATTGTAATAGGCGATACTTTCAGTAATATTATTTCTGGTTCAACATTAACCTCGCCAACTGACGGCTTTAGTGTAACCGATAATAGACGATTACTAAATTTTTCTGCCACAACTAATAGCAGCTCAGGCGTTGATCTTACAGTAATTGATGATGCCAGTACTTCAGTTTCTCAAAGTAACTCTGTAGCGGGAAATAGCGGCAATGCAGGTGTGGCGGCAAAGCTTGACGAAATTATTAATGCAAATCTAAGTGGTGATTGGCAAAATATTATAGGTGCACTCAATTCTCTAAGTAGTGATCAGCAAATTGCTAATGCGGTAAGTCAAATGACCCCTGCTTTTGTTGGTGCAACCAATGCCGCATCAATTGAAGCTATGGGTAGCACATTACGAATTGTACAAGCGCGTCAAGCTTCATATTCTGGTTTTGCGGCCGGAGAAGATTATCGCACCAGTCACAATTTATGGATCAAAACTTTTGGCTCGTGGGGCAATCAAGATAACAAAAGCGGCGTTTCCGGTTATGATGCTACAACTTATGGCTTTATTACTGGTACGGATAAGGATATTGATGATAAAACACGCTTGGGCGTTGGCGTGTCATACTTTAATTCTAAACTAAAAAGTAATGGCGGTAATAACCAGGCCAACATTGATAGTTTCTTAGGAGTTTTTTATGGCAACTACAGCCTAGCTAATAAAACCGATATTAATGCGCAAATTGCTGCTGGTTATAACGACAATCATGCCAAACGCGACATAAATTTTGCTAGTATAAATCGCATTGCAAAAAGTAATTATGATAGTTGGAGTCTCAGTGCTGGTGCGGGTTTAAGCCATTTAGTAAATGTTAGTAACGCCACCGTAATTGTACCGCAAATTCGTTTGGATTATTTTAATGCTGGTAATGAAAGTTACAGCGAATCTGGTGCTGGCGCACTAAATCTTCAAGTGGCTTCGCAAGCGCAAAATCAGCTTATACCGGCAGCGGAAGTTAAAGCGAATCATAAATTTACTTCCAAAATTTCTTTGGCACTCAACACCGGACTTGGCTATGATCTGTTGCATAATCAAAACAGCGTTTCCACAAGTTTTATCGGCAGTGGTGCCTTTGTAACTTACGGCCTCAAACCTTCACCTTGGATCATCCGCTCTGACATAAGTCTAATTTGGAAACAAAGTGACGCCTTTGAATTAACCACGCGCTACGACCGCCGAGACCGCGGCAGAAGCTACACCAACCAAACCATCTCACTAAATTCTCGTATATTGTTCTAAACGCTAACTCTGAGTAAGTAATTAGCATTTGATGATGTAATACACTGAATGATAAGGTTGCATGTTGTTGTGAAAAGCATCGCTACCAGCGGAGTTAGAATTTATTGCCGTACCATCTCGATCGCTACCTCCTAAACTCTTAAATGTTTTTTTTTCATTCCATCCGCCACTATAATCAATTGGTGTTAGTTCATGTGTATGTGAAGGCATTTCGTAACTGGTGAGTTTGTGTTGATATTCTCCCCCAGTCCATCCTGGATAAAAATTATTTGTGTCAAGAAAATTAGGTAATTTACCGTCGCTTTGCACTCCAAGATCTGGCTTTCCCGCTCCAATCAAAGTTCTGCCATTTAACTTTGGTGTATTTGCGCCAATCAGATTATATAGTTCTGGATAAAGATTTTTATCTATTGTGTTACCATCGCAAAATAGCCAGCCAACTGGCGGTTGAGATGCATTTTTAGCGCCATAGGCAATAATACTACCAACCGGCATTACATAGCCGGTTTTATCTTCCATACGACCTAAGGTTTTAATATCTCCAGAGGCAGTAATAAAACCAGTATTACTAATAGTTGCAACTTCATTTCCAGCTCCGTTGGGATAACGACTATTAAAAAATCCCAGTCCGCCACCATGCCCTTTTTTGTGAATTATAGCAAAAGAATCTACCTCGTTTTGTGAAAAAGAAATTCCAACATCTCCTTCACCTTCGCGTTGTAGATAAGCAACAATACCATTTTCTTTTGAAGGATCTGGATTATAGGCATGCAAAAGTGCTTCCGGAGATGAGCGACGAATTCCAAGATTACCATTAGTTGTATAAATATCGCCTGTAGCAGTAATGTTGCCGTTACTTTGAAGATTGCGAGCAATCCAAGTATCGCCATAATAAGTTACACTAAGAGCTTTGTCTCCGCTACTGTTTAAAAGGCTAAAGCCATAATACTGGTCACCATTTTCCAAAAGCTTAAATGATAGGCCTGTTGCGCTATTTTGTTGAACTAAGGCATGGCTATTATTATGAGTAAGCGTTATTCCATCGCCATTGCCTACATCTTTTTGGCAAACGTGAAGCGTTGTTGAAGGTGTACTGGTGCCAATTCCAAGCTTACGATTGTTAGGATTATTCGTAGACATTTTTATGAATTATTTTTTTTAAAAGTTACCGATGAAACGCCTTCAATCATCGAAACGGCGAAGGTTGTTGAGGATTCAATGAAAGGTGCAAAGTTAGTTTTGAAAGATTCGTAAAAATCGATAACCAATTTTTGTTGATCAGAATTTTGCCATTGAAAATTAGACAAAGTTTGACCGCTTGCTTTGCCACTTTTTGGATCGCGCAATGCTTTAGAAAAACCTTTAGTGGCATCGCCGTCAACTCCGCAATGAATGGCTTCATGTTTTTCTTGAAAGGTAATTTCAGAAATTGCCTGATCAAAAAGACAAATCATCATATTATCTCCCAAATTATCTCTTCTGATTATGTTTGTTGCTGTGCCACTATTTATTGAGATGTTAAAATTTTTCCATCCAGACACCAAAGAGGAGCGTAAAAAAATTCCACTAATCGGCTTTTGTAAACTGCTTTTAATAAGATCTTCGTTTTTGGCGTCAAATTTTTGATCACCACTAGTTACTCGTCCAATGCTGTAAGCGCCATCAATCAAAGCATCAAGCCAAGCCGAATCAATCATAAAGAAACGCAAAGATTCTTGAGGTAACATTTGATCTTGTTGTACCAAATAATGAAATGGCAAATGACGCAATTGCACCAAATCTTGAAACCAACTTTCTACAGAATAAGGCACAAAGGAAGCGATTGGAGCGCTGAAATGTAAATGCGAAGGTACGCTCTGATTTGCGGCTCGTCTTTGTCTTTTCCAATTCAATAAATCGACAGAAACCTTTTTATTTTGTAGTGTCAACATTCTACCTATTTCCCAAGCTGCAGAATAGCTAACATCAAACATTTGCAAGTTAGACCAATATCGAGTTAATTCGTCAGAACTGCCAACTGGAGTACTAATTGAATCAAAATTATTGCCTGTAATACAAGGTCCACGAAACCATGATGCCAAATTATTACCTTGTCTGGTTTGGTGTTTCAACGCCACAAAACCTTGGTCTAAATAAGGTTTGGCATTGGTCTTGCCTTCTGAGGGTAATTGAAAATTTTTTAAATCTAAATTATCGCACAAAGCCTGAAAAGTTGCATCATCAGTAACCGTAGAAAATTGCCAACTAAATAAACTAACCAGTCTGATTTTATCGGCAGAAATTTTGCTAAAATCAGCTAGATCTGTTCTGTTTTCCAAAGATACCAAATGCACTATTGATCCAGTATTAGCCTGTGGCAAACGATTTCCAAGAACTATAGCATATTCACTATTTTCTTCTGATGAAATTCTGACGTGCGATAATAGTTTAATATTTTCTTTGCGTGGAAGAATGGCTTCCAGTAAGGCTTTAGGAACATCGATCACATTAAGTAAATCACCACTTTGATCAGAAGTTTCAAAGGTAAAAGTTGGAAATTGTGGTGTGCCAGACTTTGATACATCTGCTTGCAAATCGGCTAAGCTCATTGATTTTACATCAACATTTTTCATTTCATCGCAACTGAATAACAGCAAAGCTAGCCAGCTTGCTGAGGTTTTTTTATCTTCGCTACTATCAATTCTACGTTCCCACGGCAAGGTGCTGCGATCAATTATGACATGAGGTAAAATATTGCTATATTCTCCCAAAGAACCTTTTGGTGGAAAGACGGAATGAATTAAGTTAGAATCAATGTTGAAACGCGGTCCAACTACGGAAAAGCGTATTTCATTAGTTGCGTTGCCATCATTACTTTGGGTAATCTTTTGCTTCTGATTATCAATTGATAGGCTTTGTGTTGTGGTTAAAATATAGTCCCCATCATCTAAAGCTGGTCGATGAGAAGGAGAAAATTGTAACTGATTTTTACTCATTTTCGTAAATTTAAATTGTGCCATAAAGTGGCGCCGCCGTAGCATTTTGCGCTAAATCAACACTATAATCCGCAACTAAGCAGGCAACAAGGTTAAGCTCTTGCAATACTGCATCTCTCTTTGCACAAGAAGTAATTTGTGAATTTATTTCCGACCATACATCGCTAATTTTAGCTGGACTGAATTTGTCGATATTATTCCAAGACGGAGCATCTCTTTCTTGCGGCGAAGTTTCCAAAACTATTTTATCAATTTGTTGCGATATTTCTCCTGGCGCTGGCGCTGGTTGTAAGCTTGCAACTATTTCTACTCCAACAACTTTTTCTCTCAGCAATGAATCATCATTGATATCGTTAGGTGTTTTATTCCATAAAGCTTTAGGTATTGAGTGTTGGATGGGTACAATTTTGAAATCATTTTGCGCATCAGTACCATCACGCTTAATTGTTATATCATGTAAAGTTTGAACCACATGCAAATTATTTGGATCATATATTGGAGTGATGCCAAAATCAGTATTGTTTGTTGGAACTTCTACGCCGCCAACAATAACTTTGCTGGTTGGTATTATTGAATTAGTTGTGATGCGCAGTTTTTTGGAATTGATGATAAAATAATCTTTGCCATTCGTATTAACTTTGCGATCAATACCATCGGTGATCAAAGTGTTAACAATCTTATCATCGGCTGGTAAAAATGAATTGCGAAATTCTTGCCATTGTAATGGCGGCGGCGGATTTTGAGAAGCGCCAAAGCCAACATCAAAATGAAAAGTAGCAAAAAGGAAATGTAAGCCGATGCGTGCGTGACCGCCAAATTCTGGTCCCCACATTTCCAAGTCAGCGCCAGCATCAAATTCAACGTGATGCGTGCCAAAGCAATGAATAACAACATAAGCAGTGATATCTACATAAGCATCGCCGGCGTAATAAAACGGTTTCCAACTAATTAGAAAATCAACTCCAGCATTAAAGCTGGCACCAATAATATCAGTATCATAGGTCGCTTCCAATGAGCCTCCAGCCATGAACATATGAGGCATTAAAGCATAATATAATCCGCCTTTTAAACTAAGATTATCCATAACCCAGTTAAAGCCCAAACGGGGCACTTGCGGATAATAGTCTGGGCGATTGAAGGAGGCATTATAACCACCCAAAGTAATAACAAAATCTCCCGCATGTTCACCAGCAAACCAACTATAAAAGGCAAAGCCACCAGTCAAATGGCAAGCGCGTGATAGAATAAAAGAGTTTGGCGTAAGTTGAGCTTGCGCCATTATTGTTCCTTCATCAGGAATGAAGGCAACTTTTAATGCCAATTGTGCTTCTGCTAATGGATTATTGGGTGTGTTGGGTGGAACTTGAATATTGCTTAATCCCAAAATGTCGATTTCAAAATGCTTACCAAAATCCACCGTTAACAATACGAAAGAATCAATCAGTTGAAATGAAGTAAAATGAATTCCGGCAGCAATTAAATATTCTCCTAATTTTGGCGTAACGTAAGTGCCAAGTTTTTCCATTTGGCTGGCAATGAAATCTTGCGCTTTTGAAGGATCGGTTGGAATAGGTGCGGCTGGAGGAGATATGGCATCTGCCACTAGTGGAAAATTAGGTAAATCATCAATTGTTGGTGCCTGTAAATTATAATTATAACCAAAGCCGCCAGCTAATCCAGTCACAAAAAAGAAAGATGGTCCACCCAATGGATAGTTAGCCATGGCGTAAATAAAAGCACCGATATGATCGTCGATTTCGGCAAAACAACCAATAGCGGAAAGGCTAAAGCTGGCGGTTTTAACAGTGGCAAGTCCATCAAACTCATTATCCTTTCCTTCTGGCCTTAAAAATCCTCCAGCAATATCAATGGCGCCGGCTTGATAAGATAATCCAAGTCCGCGTAAATCAAATTTCGGACTAAAGTTGGTGATGTTGGTAATTTGCACACTCATCGAAAGATCAATGAGTGACATTGAAAGTCCAGCAAGAGTAACCGCGCCATCAACATAGCTGGTGATATTGCCAGAATTGTAACCAAATCCGATACGCTCCAGGCTTATCGGACCAAAAGATTTCTGAACTTTAATCCAACTAATATTATCAGATGTTGTTTGAGTCGGATAGTTAGGATTACTACCAGTGCTGATGCTGCCGCCACTAGGATTATCATTTAACTGACCATTTTGGCTATTTTGCGTTACCGGAACGCCAATATTAATAGTTTCTGCTCCAAGATGAAGCTTGGTAAAAAGAGATAATCCTTTAAGTAACTGTTTATCTGAAGGTTCTGGCAACATAATACCATAGCCGGCTATGGTTTGATTTAACGCTGCTAACTTGTCGGCGCTTAGAGAAGATTGCCCGGTTAAATAACTAATCTGAAAATCCAAAGAAAATTTTTGCAGCTGCGATAATTCTGAGCCAACTAGCGGAATATTACCAAGCTTTGAAAAATCAACACCTTCACCCATATTGATAGCAAAAAGATAGCTAAAACTTCCTGCATCATTAGAAACGCGTGCAACCAAAGCATCTTTGATACTTAAAGAAAAAGCGTCAGGAATGTTACTTCCTGCATCAGAATCTATTGCTGATACAATCTCTTTAAAACTAACACTTTGAGAATTTTCACTGTGATAGACTGCAATAAATTCTTCATTAGCACCATCTTTAACAAAGAGTAAATCAAATTCATAAGCTCCTCCAGCAGAATCGCTAATCAACCAAGATCCGCTAAACTCAATATTACGACTGCCATCAACTTGTTTGGCAATGCGAATTGTAAGAGAAAGTGTGGCGCTATCACTGAGTGTAGCCTTGCCAGTACAAGAAAAATCTTCTTTTTTTAAATCAAAGTTAAAAGTAATGTCGGAAAAACTTAATGTAGCAAGAAAGCTAGGAATTGTTATTTGAACACCAATTTTGTTGGCCAGTTCTTGCAAAAATTTACCAATCGGAATTGAAATTTCTCCATCTTCTGTTGTGGCATTGTAAGTATATCCAGAAAGTGCGCAGCCAGATCTTGTATCGTAATTACCATCAAAATGAATAGTTAAATTTTCGTTGGTTTTAACATCTGTGACAGCAATTTCCAAATCTCCTTCCAGCCAAAGGTCATAATCCTTATATTGTTCACGCTTTACCATGTTGGCGCCAAATCTTGTGACCTCAATATCAAAAGGAATGGTAATATTTTCGCCGCTACATTTGCGAATCAAATCAATAAGTTTGAGCGGCTTGGTTGGATCGGTTTTATATTCACCACAAATTGTAAAATTTTTAGTCATTAGTTTTGCTATTCGTTGTAAATATTGACTTCAAAACTGCCAAGAGGATCTTCCATATTCACTACACCATCATAATGCATAAGATCAATCCTGTTGCCGTTTGTATCTTGTGGATTGAGAATAGTCCACACCACGTCACAGGTAAAATTTTTGAATGGCTCAACTAACTCAATTGGAGCATTATCATTTAAACCAACTTTTACCATTAGTGAGCTTAGGTTAAAATTCTTGCCATCGCTGCCCATGAACATTGTGGCAGAAAATTCTTTGAGTTCTATTTCGTTCAAAAAACTTTGCAGTTGTTCTGGCAAGTTCCAACTGTTTCCAGCCATAAGATTAAAAATATGCGCCAAGGTTGCACTGCCAGGATTATCGCTTATTTGTAGTGCTAAAAAGCTGCCATTTCGACCAAATAACATAGCGGATAATTCGAGTTGAAGCGGAAGCGTTTTAGAATCTTTACCATCTACTTCGACATCCATAACAAAATATGTTGCCGCAGTAACATCAGCGTAAGCTGGATCCATATCGCTTTCTACATCCATAACTGTAACTTTTAGGTGAGGATGAGAGACTTTCAAAAAACCAAAGATTTCAAAGGTTGCATCGCTTAGATCGGCGCTCAGATCAACATTTGGTAAATTGCCAAACAAACCTTTTTTCTGGTTATAAATATCGATCGTGCCAAACAAGCTGGGTTTGTTGTTATGATTGCCACCATCAAACTGATTAAAAAAACTAACGATAAAACCAAGATCAGCCAGGCTGGTATCGAAATCAGAGTAAAAATTCAGAAATTGTTTTAGGGTGAAGGTTTTGTTCTCAATAAGATAAGGCAAAATGTGGCTTGGTGGAATATATAAGCTGGCAAAAATGAAGGTAGGATTTTGTAAGGGCGATGGCGTTGTTTCATCTTTTTTAAACATCGGAAAATCGCCAAAATCTGGAAAGCTTATTGCTGGTGACCAATCTAATTGCGTAATTTT
>SXGS01614428.1_pt1 | contig 16213 bp, 12 predicted proteins | sample 3174681 | NCBI WGS metagenome assembly SXGS01 (sample SAMN11356861, study PRJNA531348) | freshwater metagenome | isolation source: freshwater sample F1-80 | place: China: Fuxian Lake, Yuxi | collected 2017-12-25 | reverse complement strand
GTCCGAGGCGATAGCCTCGTCCACCCTGGTGGGCAGCACGACCCCAATGATTTTTCCACCACCCCGAGGTCTGCCGGCGAAACGCGGGCCCCGCGGGTGAGGCGCGCGACCCGGAGGTTCCGGCGGCGGCGAAGTGCTGATAGGGCCGTGGAGATGATCAGGGTGGACGAGGCTATCGCCTCGGACTCCGGCGAGACTCGCGAGGTGGGGCGTTCGATCTGAGGGTTGTTCGGCGAGGCGCGCGAGGTGGGACTCTCGCGCTGGGGGTTCTCGGGCGAGACGGGCGCGGTGGGGCGCTTGATCCGGAGATGGTACGGGAACGGGACGCGCAAAGCGGCCCCAGAGACGACGGTGTCACTGCGCGAGGTTCGCCCGAAGCCGCCCCAGAGATGAGGGCGTCACCTCGCAGGTTTCGCCGGAGTCTGAGGCGCCAGCCTCGTCCACCCGGGCGGGCAGCACGGCCCTGACGGAGGACGCGCGACGTTCGCAGTGCGGGAGGCCCTTCTGCGGTCCTGATCCGGGCGGCGTGACGGGGACCGGAGCCCCGGTGTGATGTGGGCCGAACCCCCCGGTAAGCCGAGCAGTTGGGAACGACCGCGAAATCCAGAAGGGGGACGAGGCTGTCGCCTCGGGCTCCGGCGAAATTGGAGAGGGGTGCGATGCCGACGGGGAGGGAGTGCGGATCGGCGCTCGGTGGGGGCGGCGGCACGCGAGGTTCCGCGATCTCCGGCGAGATTGGGAGCGGGGTGCGACACCGCCGGAGAGGGGCGTTGGGATCGGCGCCCGGCCGAGGCGGGAGGCTGGGGCAGGTCTCACCGAGGCGAACCGGAGTGGGGATCCCCACCGCAGAGGACGCAGAGGAGAGGGCGGGCGCAGTGTCCCACCGCACACCGGCGGGGTGAACCCACGGTGCTGCAGCCCTGCGGAAACCCCAGTGCGATCACTCCAGGCGGAACGGATTCGCCTGCCGCAGATCGGCGACATGGATGCGGCGCTTGCCGTCCAGGAGGGCCAGCAGCGGCTCCCCGAGGATAGCGCCGCGCCAGCCCTGCAGGATGGCGGGTTCGGGCGGGGCGTCCGGCAGGCCCAAACGCCAGCGGACCAGGTCCTGGAGGTCCGACGCCGTGGCCAGGAGTTGGGGATCCACTTGGTGTTCGGCTGCCAGTCCGGTGGCGACCACGGAGAGGAGCTGGCTGAGGGCAGACAGTTGCGGGAGGTCATCCTTGCGGAGCGAGGCCGGCAATTCGCTGTCGGGCAGCTTCAATGCCGCCTGCACGGCCTGGACGATTTCAGGGCCGGCATTGCGGATTGCATTGCGCTCCATGCCCCGCAGCGCAAACAGGTCCGCAGGCGTCTGCGGCTTGCGCTTGGCAATCTCCACCAACAACTCGTCCCGGAGGACCCGGCGCGGGGGCGCGTTGTCGGCGCGCGCTGTGTCGTCGCGCCACCGCCAGAGGGCGCGCAGCACCCCCAGTTCCCTCCGCCGCAGGTTCGTGACGCCGGGGAGCTTCCACCAGCGTTCTTCGAGTTCCTCGGCAGCGACCCTGTCGGCGTAGCGGTGCGACTCCAGGGCGAGCCATGACTCCCGGTCGAGCTTCTGTGCCCGCTCGTACAGCAATTCTCGGAGCGTCAGGAGGTGGCGCACGTCATCGGCGGCATACTCGATTTGGGAGTTGCTGAGCGGGCGTTTTCGCCAGTCCGTGAAGGTTTCGGAGCCCTTCAGTTCCACGTTCAGGGCCTTGCGGACGAGGTTTGTGTGCGACAGGGGGTAACCGAAGCCGACCAGCCCGGCTGCGATCTGCGCATCCAGCACCCGGCCGGGGAGACGCCCGGCGTAGCGCAGGCAGAAGCGCATCTCCTCGCGGGCCGCGAACACGATCAGTTCCCGTTCCGGCGCAGTAAGGATTTCCCAGAGCGCGCTGAGGTCGCCCACCGCCAGTGGATCCACAATCCAGATGCCGCCTGCGGTGGAAAGTTGAATCAAGCAGAGCTGTGGTTCGTAGAGCCCTTCCCCGACGAATTCCGTATCCAGACCAATCTGCTCAGCGTCCGTGAGCGCGTTCAGGAGGGACTGTAGAGAGGCCCGGGAATGAACGTAACAGGGAGAAACCATAGGGGGTTTTACGTCTTAGGGTGTGAGTTTCGAGTCCCGAGTTTCCGGAACACCGGAACCGCCCGATGTACCGGAGCACTCGAAACTCGAAACCCGGGTTTCAGGCTCCGGCCTAGCCGACCAGTTCGCGAATGACTTGCCCGCCCTCGGCAATCCTGATCGGACGGTTTGTCGAGGTCTGATAGAGCTTATGGGCGTCAATCCCGAGCACCTGGTAGATCGTCGCCGCCATGTCTTCGGGAGTTACGGGGCGCTCGGCCGGGAGGCTGGCCGTGGCGTCAGTCTTGCCGATGATCTGCCCGCCGCGCGTGCCGCCGCCCGCGAACACGACCGACTGCGCTCGGGACCAGTGATCGCGTCCGGCGGTGCGATTGATCTTCGGAGTGCGGCCGAATTCACCCATCCAGAGCACCAGGGTGTCTTTCAGGAGGCCGCGGTCATCCAGATCGCTCAGCAGAGCGGAAAACCCGCCGTCGAGCGGCGGAAGGAGGCGCTCGCGCAGGCTCTTGAAGTTGTTGCCATGCGTGTCCCATCCGGGCTGTGAGATCGTGACGAAGCGAGTGCCCGCTTCGATGAGCCGGCGCGCGAGCAGGCAAGACATGCCCATCGAGTTCCGCCCGTAGCGGTCCTTCAGCGCTTCCGATTCCTGCTTGAGGTCGAATGCCTTCTTGGCTTCCGGGGAGTTCACGAGGTCGTAGGCCCGCTGATAGAACTCGTCCAGTGCCGCGAGATTCCGGTCGGGGTCATTCTGGCGGAACTTTGCGTCCTGGGCCCGGAGCAACTCGGCCCGCGCCTTCATCCGGTCGTCACCGACGGGACTGGTTACGTCCCGCACCGTGAACTTGCCCTGTGCGCCCGGATCTCCCACGGAGAAGGGCTGATACACCGTGCCCATGTAGCCCGGCCCGCCGCCCCGCAGGGTCTGGGGGACCGCCACGTACGGAGGCACTTTGGTCTTGAACCCCTGTTCGCGCAGCACCACCGACCCGTATGCGGGATACTCGATTGTGGGCAACACGCGGTAGCCGGTGAGCATGTAGTGGCAGGCGCGCTCGTGGCTCGCTTCGGGGCTGGTGAAAGAGCGGATGATGGAATAGCGATCGGCCACCTTCGCCATCTGGGGCAGGTGCTCCGAAATCTGCATCCCGGAAACGTTGGTCTCGATCGGATTGAACTCGCCGCGATATTCGGACGGCGCATCCGGCTTCAGGTCCCACGTGTCCATGTGCGTGGGTCCGCCGTTCATGAAGAGAAGAATGCAGTTCTTCGCCCGACCGGGAGTCTCGGCGGCGGCGGCGCTCTGGGCGCGCAGGAATGCGGGCAGCGAGAGCCCGAAGGTAGACAGCGCGCCGACCTGGAGAACCTCCCGGCGGCTCATGCCCTCGCAATTGGCGAGTGTGCGGCGACTGAGGAAGACGGTTTTCATGACACTCCGGGACTAGGGCGGAGGCTCCACCCGTACAGAGACACGTCAGGGATGCCGAAGGACGCCGGCGCTCTCGGCGGTACGTCCCTCCCGTGAGATGAGGATAGCGGGACGCCGGCACTTCCCGATCACACTGCGCATCCCTGCTGGGGTAGTTCGACAGCGCGGCGGGTCGCTCCTGTTCCGAGAACAGCTTGAGTTCTTGGAGTGCCCGCCCGAACCTGAGGTTTCAACATATTTCGGAACCAGGTGCTGCCGGCATCGGTAGGGCCCGGTGCATCCTCTGCCGATACAGGTTGAAACCTCTCAGCCCCTCCCGTGTCGCACGAATTTGTACGCCGGTCGCATTGTCGGGGACCTGGCGGCGAAGGGGGAATGATGAACCACCGGCTGTGCAGCGGACCAACCGATCGGCGCGAAATTCTGAAGCTGGGCTTGCTCGGCGCTGGTGCGCTGAACTTCGGCGACCTCGCCGTCGCCGCCCCCGCCGCCGGCCCCGGTGGCACGAGCGACCGCTCTCTCATCCTCTTCTGGATGTGGGGTGGGCCCAGCCAGCTTGAGACGTTCGATCCGAAGCCGGACGCTCCGGCTGATGTGCGTGGACCCTTCGGTACGATTGAAACGCGCATCCCGGGCGCCCGCTTCTCCGACATTTTCCCGAAGCTGGCAGGCATCGCGGATCGTCTGGCGGTCGTCCGCTCGCTGCATCACACCATGGCGTCGCACAACGACGGCAGCATTGAGGTGCTCACGGGCAAAACGCCGGAAGCTCCCGATCCCACTTCCACCGCCATCTCGAAGCACCCCGACCTCGGCATGATCCTCAGCCGGGCACGGGGGCTGCGGGCCGATGGCGTGCCGCAGTACATCGGTGTGCCGAACACCCCCTTCATGACGCGCGCGAATTACCTCGGTCTGGCCCACAAGGGGTTCAACTCCGGCGATCCCCTCCGTGACGATCCCACCCCGGCGGAACTGGTGCTCAGTGGAGGCCTGACCCCCCGAATCCTGGACCGCCGCGCGTCCCTGCTGCGCCGCCTGGAAACGGAGCGGACCACCGCTGATGGGCGCCAGGCGCCCGAAGGATTCGCCCGCCTGCGCGATGCGGGCATTCATCTGCTTACCCGGCCGGAAGTGGGCGCCGCGTTCGATCTGCGGCAGGAGGATCCTGCCCTGCGCGACCGGTACGGCCGCCATCTCTGGGGGCAGAGTTGCCTGATGGCGCGGCGGCTGGTCGAGGCGGGCACCGGCGTGGTCATTGTGGACGCATCCGCCCCCATGCGCAGTGCCAAAATCTACTGGAGTTGGGACGACCACGCCAATGCCGGCGGCATCGGCTGGGACATCAAGACCGGCATGTCTCTCCGCGCGGGCTTCATGGATCAGGCGCTCACTACGCTCGTGCAGGACATCTATGACCGTGGCCTGGATCGCAAGGTGATGGTGGCTGCTCTGGGCGAATTCGGACGCACGCCGAAGGTGGGGCAGGCGGCCGGCTGCATGGGGCGGGACCACTGGCCCGGCGCATTCACCGCGCTCCTCTCCGGCGGCGGGATCCGCACCGGTCAGGTCGTCGGCGCCACCGACGCCTGGGCCGGAGAGCCGGCGGAGCGTCCCCTCACCCCGCAGGACCTGCACGCCACGTTCTACCGCCACCTCGGGGTCAATCCGGAGACCGCCTACGACGACCTCACCGGCCGCCCGGTGCCGATCCTGTACTCGGGAGAACCGATCCGCGAACTGTACGGCTGACGCGCCCCACGAGGAGATTGGAGTTTCTGATGTCCATGCCGGCATCCCTGGAACTGATTCGGCCGATTGCTTCCTCGGACTCACGCGGGGCTCCGGTGGGAATAGCAGTCGAGGTGCCGGCGGGCCGGACGCTGTTGGTGCTGCACCAGGGAAAGGTCGCCGACGCGCGACCACCTGGTTCCTACGTGCTCGGTCCAGAGTGGGTGCCCCGAGCGCAGGTGGTGCCTGCCAGTGTCGGAGGCCAGAAGATCCTGTCCGAGGTGACCCTATATCTGCTCCGCACCGAGTTGATCACCAATTGCCCCTGGACCAGCGTGATCCCGTATCCTTCCGGACCCTGGCGGGCACTGCTGCGTTGCCATGCCCAGGGCAGAATCACATTCCAACTGACCGATCCCCGCGTCTTCTTCGAGGGCCTGTTCAAAGAGCTACGCGAGGTGGGACAAGATCAGGGCATGCAGTCGTTCAAGCTGGCACAGCCAAGCCGCAACGGCGTCAGTTTTGCCACCGAACACATTGGCAGCATGGCGGATGGGGTGATCCAGAACCTCGCAGTCACGTCCACCATCGAAGAGTGTAGCAGGACGCCCCCCCGGAATTTGGGAACCGGGACGATGGTTTCGTCGCTCCCTGCGGACCAGCAGATGCGCATCCTGGCCCAACTGGCTCGGGACGCGCCGACGCTGGGAATAACGGTCACCGACTACCACCTGGATCGCCTGTCCCGCCCCGAGCCGGTGCCCTGCGCGGCGTGCGGCACGGTCGGAAAGGTTACCGGCAAGGGAACGTTTCACTGGAACGTCAGCCTCTTCGTGGTCCGCTATCAGGGATCGAAAGAAGGACCGTTCTGCAAGGCCTGTGCCCTGGTAAGCTGGCTTGGCTCTACTGCCCTCACGGTGGTCGCCGGCTGGTGGGGCGTCATCGGGCTGCTGGTTTCTCCCTTCCTCATCATGATCAATCTCTACCATCTGCTCCACATCCTTTGCCGGCAGCGTACGGATTACCACTCATAGCAGGCCAAATTCGCTGCCGCAAAGTGACGGGGAACACCCTGTCCCGGCGTAACCAACCTCGGTCCGGTCTGTCCGCATTTCGACAGAGCAGAGCCGCATCTATGATCCATATCCAGTACAACGCGGACTGCAATGCAATGGCGGATCTTTGCCGCCTGCCCCCGTTGGACGCATGCGCACTCCGGAGACGAACGCCTGGAGGGAAAGGTGGACCTGTCCTAACCGTGACAGACCTGGACGCGCCAGTCTCAGCCTGCCGCGCCGCCTGATATCATTGCTCGGGTGGCCGCCCGGGTACGTCCGGGCGCCCGCTGGAGCTCACGCGATGCGATCCCCGTTTCCGGGCATGGACCCCTACCTGGAAGGGCGCAGCTTTCGCGCCCTGCACCACAACCTGATCACCGAGTTCCTGCGTGTCCTGGCACGCCGGGTCTATCCGCGGTACGTGGCACACATTGAGGAGTACGTCTATCTGGTCCGGCCGCAACCGTTGGAGCGGACGTGGATCGGGCCGGATGTGTTCGTCGGAACGTCCGGGGCGCCGGGGCGGGACGGCGCTCCGGGGTTGGCTGCGGCGCCAATCGGCGCCGGCGGCACGGCCGTTCTGGAGGCGCCGCTCACCGTCATGTTGCCCCGCCTGGAGCCGTTCTCCCAGAACTACCTGGAGATCCGCACTGCCGCGGGCGACGAGGTGGTTTGTGTGCTGGAAGTGCTCTCGCCGACGAACAAGGATCCCCACACCGGGCGCGATGCGTACCTGGGCAAGCGAGCCAGGTTGCTCCAATCCTCCAGCCATCTGGTCGAACTCGACCTGCTGCGGGGTGGGTCGCGTCTCCCGATGGCGCAGCCGCTGCCGGCGGCGGACTACTTCGTCCTGGTGAGTCGGTTGGAGAGACGGCCGGACTGCGGGGTCTGGCCACTTTCGGTCCGCGACCGGCTGCCCACCATTCCGATCCCGCTGGCCGGGGACGATGCCGACGTGGCATTGGATCTGCAGGCGGCGCTGGATGCCGCCTACGACACCGCGTTCTTCGGCGCGACGCTGGACTATCGGGACGCGCCCGATCCCCCGCTGGCGCCCACCGATCTGACGTGGGCGCAAGAGCGCATCCAGGCATCCGCAGTGGCCCTGAAGTAGACATCACCATGCGATCTCCGTTCCCCGGCATGGACCCCTACCTGGAAGGCCCGGACTTTCGCGGCCTGCACCTCAACCTCATCGCCGCAATCCAGCGCATCCTGGCACGGCGGGTGTTTCCGCGTTACGTGATGCGCGTCGCGGAGTACGTGTACCTGGTCCGGCCGGAACCGCCGACGCGCGCGCGGGTAGAACCAGACCTGTTCGTCCGCCCCGCAGCCTCCGCGCCGTGGACCCCGGGGCCGGTCCGGTCGTCAGGCACGGCGGTCCTGGAGGCGCCTGTCACGCTCGCCCTCCCGCCTCTGGAACCGTTTCCCCAGCGGTACCTGGAGATCCGCACTGCCGATGGTGACGAAGTTGTTTGTGTGCTGGAGATCCTCTCTCCCACAAACAAGGATCCCCACACCGGGCGCGATGCCTATTTGGGCAAGCGGGCAAATCTGCTGCAAACTTCGAGCCACCTGGTGGAATTCGACTTGCTCCGGAGCGGAGCGCGGCTCCCGATGTCGGAGCCGATACCCCCTGCGGCCTACTACGTTTTGGTCAGCCGGTCCGAGCACCGTCCCGACTGCGGCGTCTGGCCGGTGGCGTTGCGGGACCCGCTCCCCACGATTCCGATTCCGCTGGCGCGCGGAGATGCCGACGTTGCATTGGACTTGCAGGCAGCGCTCGACGCTGCCTACGACTCCGAGTTTCTCGGCGCCACGGTGGACTATCGGGGTGAACCGGAACCCCCGCTCGCCCCCGCCGACGCGGCTTGGGCGCGACAGAAAATCGCGGCCTCGAACGTGCGCCTGAAATAGAGTGGGTTTGCGGCATCGTTTGCACCGCCGAGCGTGGCCTCCGGGCGGCGATGCACGCACTCGCGGGGTTTCCGGTGAAAACCGTCAAACACATATGGGCGAAAGCCCGTCAACAACTGGACGGTGGCGCAAGTTTAATAGTCCGTGCTCTTCCGCCAGCCCGCGCCGGGCTACAGACACGGCGCTACTACCGTGGAAAGCGGCGATGCCACTCAGGTCGGCGGTGGCTGGCCCCGCCCACATATCCGAGCCACGCACGTTAGCTCAGTGGACCCACCCGATGGGTTTGATCACGTGTCGCAGGATCGCCCACCGTACGCGAGCCGCGCACGTTAGCAAATTGATTCTGCCGGGTTCCCTCAGATGCCGCCGTGTCTCCTCACGGGTGGGAGGATTACTTCTGTACGGTTTGCTCAGCCCCGCGCCGGTTACGATCCTGGATCGTATTTCTTCGCCCGATTTTGGTCAGGAGACCCGACTATTCGTGACGGAGCGCCACGATGGGATCGAGTTGCGCGGCGCGCGCCGCCGGGTAGATGCCGAAGAACACTCCGATCGCCGCAGAAAAGAAAAAGGCCCCGAGGATTGCCCACAACGGTACGAAGATGGGGAAACCGGTTCCGCCCGGTCCCAGCTTCATCTGCCGGGTGATGTGGCCGGCAAGATGCGCTACCCCGGCCCCCAGACCGATCCCCGCCAGGCCGCCTGCCGCGGAGACGGTCGCCGCTTCGAGGAGAAACTGCCAGAGGAGGTCCCGGCGCGTCGCCCCCACGGCCTTGCGGATACCGATCTCCCGGGTGCGCTCCGTCACTGAGACCAGCATGATGTTCATAATCCCGATGCCGCCCACGAGCAGGGCAAGCCCGGCGATCGAGCCCAACACGACGCTGAAGACGGTAAGTACCCGTCCGATGGAGTTCAGAATATTTTCCTGGCTGTCCACGCGAAACCCGGGCAGGTTGTCGTGCCGGCGCATCAAACATGCCCACACCTGCTCCATCGCCGCTTCGAGCGACACGCCGGGCCCCGGCTGGGCCAGCAGGATGCCTACGACCTCCCGGCCGACGAAGCGCTTCTGGGCTGTCGTTGCCGGGAGCAGAATGATGCGATCCTCATTGTTGCCCAGGCCGCGTCCCTTCGGCTCCAGCACGCCGACCACCTGGAGGGTGATCCCGCCGACCTCGATTTCCCCACCCACGGCCGGTTCCTGCGGGAATAGCTCCTGGCGGATCAGTTCGCCGATCACGCACACTTTTTTCCAATCCGCCAGATCCTCGTCCTGAAGAAAGCGCCCTTCCCTGACCTGAAAGTTGCGCAGGCGGGCGTAGTCCGGCTCGACACCGCGTGGCGTGGCCTGAGCTTCGACATCCCGGCGCCGGGCCTTGTCGGCAGTCCCCACGGGCACCTCGACGGACTGCGCGCCCACCGAGTCGCACTGCGACCGCACGTAGCGGGCATCGTCCATGGTCAGCCCTTCGATGCGCCGGGTCTCCTTGCGCTTCTCCTCCAGGTTCGGGTCGTACACGATGATGATCATGTCGGACCCCATCTTCTGGAATTCCTGGACGATGGCGTGCCGCGCCCCCTCGACGATCCCCACCATCAGGATCACGGTGCTGACCCCGATGATGATCCCCAGCATGGTGAGCGACGTGCGCAGTGGGTTTGCACGCAGGTTGCCCAGCGCGGAGGTGACGCAGATCCACGGGTTCATCAGCCGCCGAATTCCACATCCATGGCCTGACGCTTCGGTCCCTGGAATGCGGGGACACGTACCCGCTCCCCTTCCCGCAGGCCGGACAGCACTTCCACGTGCGTCTCACCCCGGAGCCCGACCCGAATCTCTCGTGGTTGTTCTTCTTCGCCCGGCTTGCCTTCCCGGCGGGTGGCCCGGACCACCTGCACCACCGCTGTGTCGCTCCGGCCATCCACACAAGACAGCGGTAGCCGGAGCGTGGCTCGCCGACGGTCCAGGATGATGGCGCAGCGGGCGCTCATCCCCGGCTTCATCCGTGCGTCCGGTTGCTCCACCAGCACCTCGACCGCAAAGCGCACGACCCCCCCCGTGGCGCCTGCATTGTTCCCTCCGCCGGAACTCCCGTCCGACCCGGTCGCGGATCCCGCGGCGGCGGGCGCCACCCGGCTCACCACGCCGCCGAACCGCTCCCCTCGGGCGCCATCCAACTCGATCTCGACCGGCAGCCCCTGCCGAATGCGCGAGACGTCCACCTCGTTGACGCTGATTTTTACCAGCATCTTCGACAGGTCCGCAATCTGCAGCACCGGGGTGCCGGACGAGAAGTTCCCCACTCCCGAGGTGATGAGTTCCCCCTCCTCCATGTAGCGCCGGGTCACCGTGCCGCTCATCGTGGCGGCCAGACGCGTATCCTGCTGGCGCACCTGGACCTCCTGGAGTTGCTGGTCCAGTTGCGATACCGCGGCGCGCGCTTCGGCGGCGGCATCATCGCGCATCCGGGCCTGGCGGCGTCCAGTACGGGCGAGGCCGATCTGGGCGCGGGACTGCTCGACGGCGGCCCGCGCCGCCACCGCCTGCTGCCGACGAATGCCCACCTGCGCCGTGCCGGCGTGCGCCCGGTCCAGAGCCGCTCTTGCCTCGGACACCCGGTTCTGGGCGTTCACGAGTTCGAGCCGATTTTGCTCCTCGATCACCCGGCGCCGGGCCCGTGCCTGCTCCAATCGTGCCCGCGCTCCGGCGTACTCCGTCTCGGCTGCCTCCTGCTCGCGCCGCGAGGCGAACCCAAGCCCATACAGCCGACGCTGGCGCTGGTAGTTCAGTCCGGACGTGCGCTCGGACGTAGCCGCTTCCTGGAGGGCAGACTCCGCCTGCACGAGCGCCTGCGGATGCGCACTGGCCACGAGCAGGTTCAGATTCTCCTGAGCGGTCCGCATGGTGGCTTCCGCCTGTGCGATTTCCCCGGAAGTGAGGGCCGGCTGTGCCTCTCGTTCCGCCTCAGCCACCGCGAGCCGTGCCTCCGCCGATGCCAGGCTCTGCTCGGCTTCCCGGATGCGCGAGGTGGTTTCGTCCTCTTGCAGCAGCACGGCTTTCTCCGACTGGGCCAGCCGGGCCCGCGCCCCCGCCAGTTGTGCTCGAATCTGCTCCACCTGGCTGTTGATTTCGGTGGGGTCTATCTCTACCAGAAGTTGCCCCACCCGCACGCTCGTTCCCTCGCGCACCAGCAGATGCGCCAGGCGTCCGGATACCTTGGACTTCACCTCCACCTTGCGCAGAGGCTCCAGCGTGCCGGTCTCCACCACCCGGATTTCGATGTCCCCGCGGGTTACCGTCTCCGCTCGCCCGGGCGCCGGGGGCTTGCTCCCCAGGCGAACTCCCCCGCGCGTGGCCCACGCACCCGCCGCCACCAACCCGACCAATCCCAGCAGCCACAGCAGTCGCTTCAAGATGCTCTTCTCCCTGGTGTAGTGTACCGGAGAACGGGACGGGAACAACAGGAGAAGGGACCGGGATGGCTCCGGTTCCGACGTTTCTTTCGCGGAGGGGAGGGCCGCAGGCTCTGCTCTGCAGCCATGCAGAACTGGCCGGTCTGTCTCATAATCACTGGGGTACTCCGGCGTCCATCCCGAGCCGGGCCTCCGCCACCTCGCAATGGATACAACCCGCGCCGATCATCCTCGCGTTTCAGTCGTCATTCCCTCCGGAGATGGCTCCCGCGGCACCAATCTGGAACGATTGGTGGACGACGTGCGCGCGCAGTCAGTGCCGACAGCCGAAATCGAAGTGGTGCGGGGCGTCTCGCCCAACGGGCGGGCCCGCAACGAGGGGGTCGGGCGCACCACCGGGGAGATCCTGGTTTTTCTGGACGATGACGTGCGCCTCGGGTCGCTTGAGGTGGTGCGGACGTTTGTGGAGTTTCTCACGACTGACCCGACGTTAGGGTTGGTGGGCACCTCGCAGGTGCTTCCGGCCGATTCTACCCCGTTTCAGAAGGCGCTGGGCATCCAGCTTTCGCGCAGCCAATCTCCGGTTGTGGAGACGCTGACGGAGAGCGACATGGTCACCACGCAGTGTTGTGCGATGCGGCGGGCCGTGCTGGACGAAGTTGGGGGTTTCCACGGGCGGATCCTGCGGGGGGTAGATCCGGAACTGCGTCACCGGGTGCGCCTGGCGGGCTATCGCATCGCCGTCGTGCCCCAACAGTGGCACTACCACCCGATGCCGGCGAGTCTGAAAGCGCTGGTGCGCATGGCGTGGCGAGACGGGATCGCGAGCGCGTACGCGCGCCGGCACTTCCCGGAGACGATCCTGTACAACCCGGAGGGACACGTGGCCGAATTCGACGCCCAGCCGTCGTTTCCGCGCCGCATCGCCCGGAACCTGAGCGGGTTGGTGCGCGATCTGCTGCAAGGGCACTGGTACGCCGCAGTCTATGGAATGGTCTACATCGCGGGGAACATCGCGGAAGGCACACGGCGGAAGGCGGCAGGATGAAGCTGGAAGACGCAGCCCGCGCGGCGCTGCCGGCCTGTCCCGTGTGTGGGGGACACACCTGGAGCCCCCCTCGGGCGCCGACACAATTGCGATGGTGCTGTTCCTGCGGCGTCGTGTGGAACGACCGTTCGTCATCCCGTGAGGCCGAGGAAAGCCGTTACGAAGACTATAGCCACCGGCCCGGCTCGGAATGGTTGGAGGCCGAGGGGTGGAAGGTGGGCTGCTCCCAGTGGGAGTGGGTGCGCACAGAGTTGTGTCAGCCGCTTGCCGGGGTGGAGCGGACGGTGCTGGACATCGGCTGCGGCCACGGGGCCTTCTTGCGCCGCGCTCGGGAAGACGGGGCGCGGGTGGCCGGAGTCGAGCTGGACCCGCAAGGCGCGGCTGAGTGCCGGGCAGCCGGCCTGGACGTCCGGGCAGGCTCGCTGTTTGATACCGGCGTCCCGGAGGGGCCCTGGGATCTCGTCACGTTCTGGGATGTTCTGGAGCATCTGGACGACCCGGCGGCGGCGCTGCGGCAAGTTGCTCCGGTGGTAAAGCCCGGCGGCGCTGTGGTGGTCCGGGGCCGGAACGCGCGGCTCCATGCGCCCATCAAGGTGGCGTATCAACGGGCACGGGCCGCAGCTTCGGCGCTGCGGATTCCGGATCTGAGCTGTGTGCATCGCTGGGGGTTCGGACCGGACCACTACCGCGTTTTGCTGTTGGCGGCGGGCTTCCAGGGGTTGGATCTGTATCCGGGGTTGCCCACGCCGGGAGATCGGTCCCGAACCCTCGGAACGAGAGGCGCGCGAGTGGCCAAGGGGGTAATCGAAGTAGTGGGGATGACTCTGTCCGGGCTCTCTATCGGTCGGCTCTACCCGTTCCCTTCCGTGCTGATCAGCGCGAGAAAGAGTTCCTGATGTGCGGGATCACCGGATTTGTCCGGCGAGAGAGCCGTAAGGATGCGCAGGCGCTGCTGGAGCGCATGAACAACAGCCTCACCCACCGCGGACCGGACGATGCCGGGCTCTACCTGTCCGATTCCGCCGAGCCGCAGGCCGGCGGGATGCAGGTTGGCCTGGCGATGCGGCGGCTTTCGATCATTGATCTGCACACCGGCCATCAGCCCATCACGAACGAAGACGAAACCTGCTGGATCGTCTTCAACGGGGAAATTTACAACCACCGCGACCTCCGTCGGGAGTTGGAAGCCCGCGGCCATCGGTTTCGTACTCAGACGGACACCGAAGCGATTCTGCACGCCTACGAGGAATATGGGCCCGACTGCGTGGGAAAACTCCGCGGCATGTTCGGCTTCGCGATCTGGGACGGGCCGCGCCGGCGGCTCCTCCTGGCGCGTGATCCGGTAGGCATCAAGCCGCTCTACTGGACCGAGGCAGGCGGTGCGCGCCTCTTCGGCTCCGAGATCAAGGCGCTGCACCTGCACCCCGGCGTGCGCCGCGAGGGGGATGCGCAGGCCCTCAGCGAGTACCTTACCTACCTGTACGTGCCTCCTCCGCGGACGCTGTTCGCGGGCATCGCGAAGCTGCCGCCGGGACATCTCCTGCTCTGGGAAGATGGCGTCCTCCGGGTTGAGGAGTACTGGGCCGGACCCCATTCACTCCTGGATGGACAGGCCGGGGAGCCGGTAGCTCCGGGCGAGGTGTGGGCCGCCGTGCAAGAATCGGTGGAGGCGCACCTCCTCAGTGATGTGCCGCTGGGCGCTTTTCTCAGCGGTGGGCTTGACTCGCTGGCGGTGGTGACGGCGATGGCGGAAATCTGCCGCGAGCCGGTCCGAACCTTCACCGTGGGGTTTCGCGACGGGGGCCTTTACAACGAACTCGACTCCGCGCAACTGGCCGCCGACCACTTTCGCACCGAGCACGAGACAATCACGATCGGCCCGGAGTGTGTCTCCGATCTGCCCGAGATCGTCCGCATGCTCGACGAACCGCTCGCCGACGCCAGCGTGCTCCCAAACTACGCCGTAGCACGACTGGCTCGCCAGAAAGTGAAGGTGGCCCTGTCCGGCGCCGGTGGAGACGAGCTCTTCGGCGGATACCAGCGCTACCGGGGTGAGGCGATGGCGGCCCGGGCGCTGCGGATTCCCGGCGTGCTGCGGAACCGGGTGCTCCTGCCGCTGTTGCGCCGGCTTCCCACGTCGGGTGACACGCGGCTGGGCGACCGGGTGCGCCTCGCACAGAAGTTCCTGGAGCCGCTCGACTTGCTTTCGGAGCAGCGTTACCTGGCGTGGAACAGCTTCTTCCACGACTCCCAGAAGCAGGCCCTCGGGCTTCCCGCCACCGGCCACGACTCCTTCGCTCCCGCCCTCCCTCACTTTACGCGAGTGGCCCACCGCCCGTTCGTGGACCGCGCCATGTACGTGGATCTGAAAACATACCTGCCGGGGGACCCGCTGAACCTGGCGGATCGGATGACAATGGCGCACTCTCTGGAGAGCCGCGTCCCGTTTGTGGACCCGGTGTTGATGGAGCTTGCGTATCGTATTCCACATACCCAGAAGCTAAAGGGATCGGTCACGAAAGCCATCATCCGGGAAGCACTGGCGCAACGGGTGCCCGAGGCGCTGTTGGTGAAGCCGAAGCGCGGCTTCGGCACACCGACGGACGTGTGGCTGCGGGATCAATGGCGGCCCCTCGCCACCCAGTTGCTGGAACCGGCGGCGCTGAAGCGAGCGGGATTCTTCGACGCCGGGGCGGTGCGCACGTTGCTGGAAGCACACCTCGCCGGCGGGCGAGACTTCAGCCAGCATCTGTGGGCGCTGCTGGTGTTTCAACTCTGGCACCGGATGTTCATCGAGCCGGAGCGAGCCCCGGAGGGTCCGGTCTCGCTGTCGGACCTGGGAATCAGGATTTAAGGGACTATGGCGTATTCACATCCCAACTGGGATCGCGTGCTCGTCACGGGCGGCACGGGATTCGTGGGCAGTAACCTTGCGGCAGGGCTGGCCGGGGCGGGCGCTCGGGTCGTGGTGTTCGACAACCTGTCGCGAGCCGGGGTCCGGCGCAACGCGGAGTGGCTGCAGGCACAGTTTCCGGACACCATCGAACTACGTACCGGCGATATTCGGGACCCGGACTCGGTGCGTCGTGCTGCGGAAGGAGTGGGTCGGATCTTCCACCTCGCCGGTCAGGTGGCGGTCACCACATCCGTAAAGAACCCGCGTGAGGACTTCGAGATCAACGCTCTCGGCACCCTGAACGTCCTGGAAGCCGCGCGCACGCATCCGCAGCCGCCGGCGGTCTTCTTCACCTCGACGAACAAGGTCTACGGAGGAATGGAAGACGTGGTGGTGGTCGAACGCGGCAACCGCTATGAGTACCGGGACTATCCCGAGGGGATGGATGAAAGCCGGCCGCTCGACTTCCACTCGCCTTACGGGTGTTCCAAGGGTGCTGCCGATCAGTATGTACGCGACTATGCGCGGATCTATGGGTTCCCCACCGTGGTGTTCCGAATGTCCTGCATCTACGGCCGCCGGCAGTTCGGCAATGAGGACCAGG
>SXGS01169784.1_pt1 | contig 16215 bp, 13 predicted proteins | sample 3174681 | NCBI WGS metagenome assembly SXGS01 (sample SAMN11356861, study PRJNA531348) | freshwater metagenome | isolation source: freshwater sample F1-80 | place: China: Fuxian Lake, Yuxi | collected 2017-12-25 | reverse complement strand
TAAGAGGAGGGCAGGTGAGAGTGGTTTGCACGGTCTGACTTGTATTGTTTCCCGACACCGGATCGGTCGTTGCTGAGCTGACTGTTGCCGTATTGTTCACCGTCGTTTGGGTGCAGTTTGCAATCGTCGGCACATTGAAGGCGATCTGGATGTTCGTCGTCTGTCCATTCGACAAGCTGAAGTTATTACATACGACGTTGTTTCCGCTCTGGAAACAGCTGTTCGAACTCTGTGAGGCATTGAACGTGAGTCCCGGAGGAATCGCATCGGTCACCGTCACATTGTTTGCGGTTGCAGGACCGTTATTGGTAACCGTTACGGTGTAGATGGCGACGTTGCCGCGCTGCACTGAGGACGGTCCCGATTTCTGGATCGAGAGATCAGCTTGCACCGGACATGTCACCGTCGTACTGACCGTTCCGCTCTGGTTATTGGAAGAGTTCGGGTCGGTCGTCGAAGTGCTGATCGACGCCGTATTTTGGATGGTCGAGTTGCAGGAAACCGAATTGGGAACATTGAATGAGACCGTGACACTGGTCGACTGGCCGCTGCCGAGCGTGATGTTGTTGCACAGGATATTGCTTCCGTTCTGAACGCAGTTTCCGGAGCTCTGAGAAGCGTTGAATGTCAGTCCCGACGGAATGGCATCTGCAAATGTGACGTTATTCGCCGTTGCAGGTCCTGCATTCAGTGCCGTCAGCGTGTAGCTGACGACTCCTCCCTGACTGACGCTGCTCGGTCCGCTCTTCGTAATCGAAAGATCGGCACCCGGAACCGGGCAGAAGGAATTGCTGACCGGAGCACAACGAAGTTTCACGACTGAATCCGTCGCATCGGGATCGGAAGAAACCTGAGAACCGAAGGAATCGTAGACGATACCGACCGCGACAGAGCCCGTAGGACAGCTGACACTTTGGATGGTTGTCGGTACCTGGCTTCCGTGCGGAAGCATATCTCCCGGTTGGCGTGTATCCACTTCCGTGGGATCGATGCCGTCGCAAGAGACCGGGTTACAGCCGATGCCTTGGCCATCCATTGCGTCTTCTCTGCCTCCGGATGCATTGGACTCGAGGTCGGCCCAGTAGACTGTTGCCACTGCATTATTCGTTCCACAGGTCGGTTGGACGAGATCGCTCGGGAAGCGCGGGTTGCTGCTTAAGTCACTGTTCGAAAGGTACGCACCCTGGGTTCCGAGTGTTCCGTTCGTGGCGTTGATGGGGCTGCAGGCGATTGTGAGTCCGTCCGTGCTGTCATTTCCTGCTGCGATTCCAAGGTAGGCAACACTCGTAATGACCTGTCCCGACGGACAGTTGAGTGTGCCTCCGGAAGGTCTCGTCACGCTGTTTCCGTTTTCATTCGTCTGACTGTCGTATGTGGTCGCGGTATAGAAGGCAGAACCGAGAGGCGGTCCTGCTGCTTCCGTCTTCTGGAGCAAGGGCTCGAAGGTTCCGATGAGTCCGCTCTGAATCTGTACGAGCAGCATCGCTGCAAGGACGAAGGATGATATCGTTTTGCGGAGCTCCATATATGAGACGGGGAAATGAAAATTTTGCAAGTTAGCGAAAAAGGAGGGAACTTTACCTTATAAGTAAAATATTGTCAAATACAAAATGTATATGATAATTTACATCCTAAAACCTCGCTAAAAATTGAGATTTTAGCCCTGATTTCTGCGGAAATTTCATCATCGTGGCAATCCCGATAATCAAGATGCTGAGTCCTGAGAGAATCAGAAATGTTGCGGAAAATGGATCAGAGGGCATCTCTTTTTTCGTTGTCATCAAATTCTGAACTTCAGTCGACAGGTAGTATCCGTTATCGTTTCCTGTTTCTGGCAGCGGGATGTTTTCATCGATGCCTTCGACTGCATCTGCTTCGCGTGTGGCGCACTGGACCCATGCCGAAACAGGCGGAGTGCCAGCGGAACCTTCGTAGGCAAGTGTGATGTTCTTCAGCTCAGCAAACGACTCGCAGTGGCGGGGACTATCCACTCCGTAGATGATCTTCAGTGTCTTCTGCTCACCGGAGTGAAGCGCTTGCTTACAGAAAACATTTCCCCGGAAGTATGAACATGTTTTGGACGACAATGCGCTGTTGAAACTTGCATCGCTTGGCACGGGGCCTTGGTTTGCGAGAAGCCCGTTTTGGATGTTCTTGCTGAGGTTCTTCATCGTCACCGTATATTCGGCGAGGAATCCTTTCGCTCCTGTTCCAGAGGGCTGTGATGAGCTTTCAGATCCTTCTTCGCCATTGACGACATCTTTGCAATGCACCTTGCTACTGACAGTCGATGCATTCAGCGATGTCTTCACCGATTGCAGGGCAGGGGTTGTTTCGCATGTCGAACCGTCTTCGATCTTGTACGTGATCTGAAATTCTTTGCTTTGTTTTCCCGCAAGATCCTGCGTGCATATCACGCTTCCGCTCGATTCCTTGCATCGGCTGTCCGATCGCGAAGGATCGAAGGTGTGGCCGGGGGGAATCGGCCCGTGGGTCACGCTCATATTCTTCACGGTTTTAGAACCGAGATTTTTGAGACTCACGTTATAGACCGATCGCGGGTCTTTCAGTGCTCTCTCTTTGGCATCTTCAAGAGCTTTCTTCGTTGCAAGTTCGCGGTCCAAATCTTCTCCCTTCATCACCCTGCATTGCACGGTCGCCTCTGCCGGCGCAGCCGTGTTTTTTGCATCGGCGAAAACCGTGCGGATGCTCTGAAGCACAGGGCTCAGCCTGCAGAACGCAGGATTGGTGATTTTATAGACAATCGGGAATTCTTTCCTTTCCGATGGCCCCAGGTCTTTGGTGCATCCAACGATTTTTTGGAGCAGCGAACAACTTTTTCCCGATCTGCTCGGGTCGAACGTCGCACCGAATGGTACGGGCCCGTGCTCAAGACGAAGGCCTTTGAGCGGGTTGCCGAGCGGATTTCTGAGTGTGGCGTCGTACACGGCGAAGAGACCTTTGTTCCCTGTCGATGAGTTCACAGAAGAAACATCGAAAGATCCGTCGGAAGACTGATAAGGAGGTACGGTGAAAGGTCCGTCGGAGGAGTTGTAGGGAGGAACCGTAAAGGAGTCTCGGGAGGATCGGTACGGAGGAATCGTCACCGATCCGTTCGATGACCGATACGGAGGAATCGTCACCGATCCGTTTGAAGACTGGTACGGAGGGATTGCAACGGATCCGTCGGAAGACTGATATGGCGGAATATTGATACCCGTGCGACTTGTGTTCCCTGGATCACACTCGACGAAGCCCTTGATACAAGGAGGTTTAGGAAGCATAAAGGATGGATATTTTTAAATTATTAATCAAATTTGTCAAGTATCAAGATTTGCAGCGATTCAGTAATCTTTGCGCACCAAATTCTTTTTCTCTCATGAAGACCGAAGCCATTCGCACCGCATATCTGGAGTTCTTTCGGAGTAAGGGTCATGCAGTCATTCCTGGGGCTTCCCTGGTTCCTGAGAACGATCCGACCGTGCTGTTTACGACCGCCGGCATGCATCCCCTTGTTCCCTATTTAATGGGCCAGAAGCATCCGATGGGGAGTCGCTTGGCCGACGTGCAGCTCTGCGTTCGCACGCAGGATATCGACGAAGTAGGGGACAGCAGCCACCTCACGTGCTTCGAGATGCTTGGAAACTGGAGTCTTGGGGATTACTTCAAGAAGGGCGCCATCGAAATGAGTTTCGAATTTTTGACAGTCGTTTTAGGGATTCCCGTTTCGATGCTTGCCGTCACGTGTTTTGAGGGTGACAGCGATGCACCGAGGGATGAGGAATCCGCTCGTATTTGGGAATCTCTCGGCATGCCCAGAGGGCGCATCGGGTTTCTTCCGAAGGCCAAGAACTGGTGGGGGCCTGCGGGGAAAACCGGACCCTGCGGACCTGATACCGAGATGTTCTATTGGGTGGGAGTTGGGGAGCCGAAGGGCAACCCCGCGACGCACGACAGCGAGTGGATGGAGATCTGGAACGATGTGTTCATGCAGTACAACAAGCAGGAGGATGGGTCTTTTGTTCCGCTTGCGCAGCAGAATGTCGATACGGGCATGGGGCTCGAGAGAGTCGCAGCCGTCATGCAGGGAGTGAAGAGTGTGTACGAGACGGATGCGTTTCTTCCGATCGTACAAAAGGTGAAGAGCGCAGGGATCAAGGTGGACAGTGAAAAGGATGTTCGTATTATCGTCGATCATATAAAAGCAGCGACGTTCATGCTGGCCGATGGCGTTCGTCCGAGCAATGTCGATCAGGGATATGTGCTCAGGAGAATCATCCGTCGTGCGATACGTTCTTCAAAAAAGTTAGGCATCGAGCAAACTTCCGGGTTCTGTTCATCCATTGCGGACATTGCTATCAAACAGTACTCGCCGTTCTATTCCAAGCTCGAGGCGGAGAGACGGGCGACCATCGAGGGATTCGATCGGGAAGAGGAAGCCTTTGGGAAGGCGTTGTCCGAGGGGACGAAGCATTTTCAAAAGGTCGTCGAGAGAAGCGCGAAGCAGATCGTCGGTCTCGATGCGTTCCATTTGTACGACACGTATGGTTTCCCCATCGAAATGACACGGGAAATGGCTTTGGAACACGGACTCGTTGTCGATGAAGCAGGGTTCCAGAAGGCGTTTTCAGAGCATCAGGCTCTCAGTCGCGCCGGCGCCGAGAAGAAGTTTGCGGGAGGTCTGGCGGATCACAGCGCAGAGACGACCAAGCTTCATACGGCGACCCATCTTCTGAATGCCGCTCTCCGGACGGTCCTTGGCGAGACCGTTTCCCAGAAGGGCAGCAACATCACGGCCGAGAGACTGCGTTTCGATTTCAACTATGCGCAGAAGATGACTCCCGAGCAGATCAAGAAAGTCGAAGAGCTCGTGAATGCTGCGATCAAGGCGGATGCACCCGTCAGTTACTCGGTGATGACGGTGGACGCGGCGAAAGCCGGGGGTGCCATTGGAGTATTCGGCGACAAGTACGGGGAGAAAGTGAAGGTCTACACGATGGGTACTTTCTCGAAGGAAATCTGCGGCGGTCCGCATGTGGCAAGGCTTGGGATGCTCGGTTCATTCAAGATCCAGAAGGAAGAATCGAGTTCCGCAGGCATTCGTCGCATTAAAGCGGTCGTGTCGGGCGGCCCCAAGGAGATCGACGTTGCGATCGAGGCATCGCTATAGTGCCATGCGATGATGTTCACGTCGCCGACATTCCTTTTTCTTTTCTTTCCTGCAGTCGCGGCTCTGTATTGCTTGTGTCCGAGACGCCAGAAGCATGCACTTCTCTTCGTTGTCAGCATCCTCTTCTACAGCTGGGGAGACCCCGAAGGAATCGCGTATTTGCTTTGCAGCATTGTTCTTAACTTCATCTTTGGCATTCTCATCGAGCGAGGATCTCTTGGAAGAAGAGGATGGCTTACGCTGATTCTTGGCATTGCATTGAATGTGGGCGGACTCATGTATTTGAAGTACGCGGGATTCTTCGTTAGTTCCTTCAATATGTTCAGTTCACTGCAGCTCTCTTGGACGTCCGTGCATATTCCCCTCGGGATCTCGTTCTTCACGTTCCATGCGATTTCGTATCTCGTGGATGTCTGGAAGAAGAAAAGGCCTCCTGAGCGGTCCATACTCAAGTTCGGGCTCTACATTGCGTTCTTCCCTCAATTGCTTGCCGGCCCGATCATGCGGTACGAAGAGTTCGGCACTCAGTTGGATGCCTTGCCACCGCGATTGAACCTGGAAGACCTGCATTTCGGTTTTCAGCGCCTCGTTCTCGGTCTTGGAAAGAAGACATTGCTCGCAGATCCTCTCTCGCTCATTGCCGATCCCGTATTTGCGGTTTCTCCTTCCATGCTCTCCGTCCAATCGGCATGGATGGCGCTCGCTGCCTACGCCCTGCAGATCTACTTCGATTTTTCCGCGTACTCCGATATCGCCATCGGTCTCGGTCGTCTCTTCGGGTTTCGTTTGCCGGAGAACTTCCGCACCCCGTATGCCGCGTTGTCCGTCACCGATTTTTGGAGGCGTTGGCATATGTCCCTCCTCTCTTGGCTTCGTGAGTACGTGTACATTCCTCTCGGGGGAAGCCGTATCTCGCCACTTCGAACCGGCGTTAACATCATGATCGTGTTCACGCTCTCCGGTCTTTGGCATGGGTCGGAGTGGCATTTCGTTTTCTGGGGAATGTATTTCGGAGTCCTGCTCGCTACTGAGAAGTTTTTTCTTGAGAAGTGGATGCAAAAAGCACCTCGCCTGCTCCGATGGATGTCGACCATCGGTCTCGTGCTCGTCGGATGGGTGTTCTTCAGGAGTCCGACCTTTGCTTCTGCCCTGCAGTATCTCGTGGTTCTGGCAGGATTTCCATCGGGAGCAGAAACGCTTCCGTTTCCGGAGAGAATGTGGAGCGCGCTTGTCTTGCTCTCGCTTGGTGCGGTTATCGTCTTTATCGAACACCTCATCGAATCTTCGGCGTCGAAATTCCGCTCGGGCAATCACGTTCATCAGTGTTTCCTTTTCGCCATTGCCGATGCAGGATCATTCGTTGTTTTTCTTCTGAGCCTCGGGGTCATTGCATCCAAAACGTATCATCCGTTTCTCTACTTCCAGTTCTGATCCATGCATTCGTCTCGTTTCATCCGCAGGAGCAAGATGCTGTTTGTCGGAGGATGCATCACCGTCCTTTTTGCTTCCGTCAGCGGCTTATGTTCCCCGGTATTCTGGAGTGATAAGGAATTTCGGGATCTTGCGCCGCTTCCCCGGTTCGATCGTCAGGAAGAGATCGATGCGTATGTTCGCGATCATTTCGGATTGCGAGGGCCGCTGGTTGCTCTTGCAAATCTTTATTCATTACTTTTCTTTCATGAGGCCCAAGACTCGCGCATGGTTCTCGGGAGGGATGGTTGGCTTTTCTACAATGAATACTCAGAAATTCCCTACGAGACCCCGCTCAGTACGGAGCAATTGGAGATATGGAGGGCGTACATGGAGGGGCGAACGCGCTGGTTCCGGCGTCATAAGATTCCTTTCTATTTCTTCGTGACTCCCGATAAGCAGAGCATCTATCCGGAGTATCTTGCATACTCCCGAAAGGTTCCGACACGCACACAGCAACTGAAGGAGTATCTGGAGAAGCATTCGTTCGTTCGCATTCTCGAGCCGACCGATGCCCTGCTCGAAGCCAAGAAAAGCGGTATCCGTCTGTACTACAAGTACGGCACTCACTGGAATTCGATGGGTGCGTTCGTTGCGTATCGTTTTCTGGCGAGTCATCTTTCCACGTTCATTCCCGAACCGATAGGGCCGGAGCGATTGGAGAGTCATGTCGATTATTTTCCCGAGCAGTCGCTTCTGAGAATGATGCATCTGCAGTTCCTCGGTATGTTCGATAATTCCCTCGAGAATTTCCTTAAGGGTTCTCGTGCCACCATCATCGATGCCTCACCGACTTTTCTACCCGCGACCGGTTGGCGGCTGTACTCCACCGGCGATTTCCGCCTTCCGAGAGCCCTTGTCTACAACGATTCTTTCTTTACCTTGCTCATGCCGTACTTTTCTCAGCATTTCGATCGTGTTCTGTACGTGAATCGAGGATCGATGCAAATGAGTGCCGAAGATCTGCAGTCCATGCAGCCTCAACTGGTCATCCAGCAGTTTGTCGAGCGGAAGTTGAAGTATGCGCGGCCTTCTCTCGATCCATGGATGAAGGAAGAGAACGATCGATTCAAGGATTGATCACAGTCCGGCGGCGTGATGATGCACATGCACAGTTTCATTGGCATTTCCCCTGTTCCATTTGCTATTCTTCAGGCACACTTTCGTCCTTTATCTCTTCTTTTCCATTTCTATGCGTTCCGCACGAATCACGGGCCTTTCTTTCATCGCCTCTTTTCTCACCGTCTCCTCCGCATTCGCCGCGGGCATGGTCCAGAAGACCGAGCCCATGAACGGATTTACGAGAGGCGAGAACCCCGAGTGGATGACGATCAACACCGACTCCAGAGATTTCGATATGCGACATCGTGACTACCAGAGAGATGCCGAGGCAGAGCGAGTGCTCTGGCTCCGCACGCACGAGGGCATGATGGGAACGCCTGCGTACGCCGAGGCAAAGCGCGATTTCTTAAAGCACAGGAACCTCATGCACCGCCTCTGGATTCTGGAGCAGACCAAAGGAATGAGGATGCGTCCTCAGACGGCTCCCGTGGTTCCTACGATCGACCTCACGCCCGATACGTCCATCTCCACCCGCACGTTCACCGGCAATGCGCCGAGCAGGAGGGAGATCGTTCGATGGGCTGATGATCGCAACAAGGTGCGATCGACCTCAGTCGGATACTAGACGGACGACTCGCACAGACTTCCGGCTGTTTGATACTGTTTCGAGGCGCGTTCCAGAAACATCCTCCAGATCGGAGCTGCGACAGTCAGTCCGTCCGCAAGCGGATCGAGTACGCTGTTATCCGCATTGCCGACCCAGACTCCGACGACGAGATCGGGGCTGTAGCCCATGGTCCAGACGTTGTTCACTCCGTACTCGGTGCAACGATGGAAGATGTCCCTCTGGAAGCACACGTTGCTTGTTCCCGTCTTCGCTCCCGTCTCGAGGTTTGGAATCGTGAGCATCGTTCTCCAAAATCCCTCGGGCTTGCTCTTGCTGTCTCTCAGGATTTCATCCACGGCGTCCGCTGCCTGTCTGTCGATGCCGATTTTTGTTTCTGCGAGGGGAATCTTCAGCAGTGTTTTCTCCTGAGCATTCCGGATGGAACAGAGTGCTTGAAGCGGCTTCAGGAGACCGTGGTTTGCGATCGTCGCATACAGTTGCACCATCTCGAGGAGGGGAATATCGACACTGCCGATCGCCATCGGCCACCCGTACGTGAAGTGGGGGTTCTTCTGAAGCATTTTTTGTTTCCGGAGAAGCGGTGTAGTGATGCCCGCGCGATAGCCTGCTTCCAGCACGGCATCTTCTCCGCCGACTGCGAGGAACGTTCGGATGGCGGGAATGTTTCTCGACTGAGAGAGGGCTTGGCGGATGGTCATCGGTCCGCGGTATCCGCCTTCGTAGTTCTTCGGCATGTCCGATCCGATGCGCAGCGGCGCATCCTGTACGATCGACTCCGGTGTCAGGCCGCGTTCGAACGCCGTCGCGTAGACGAGAGGTTTGAAGGACGATCCCGGTTGTCTCGGCACCGTTGCCATGTCGATCTGCCCTGCAATGTTCGATGCGAAGAAGTCGTTGTTGCCGACGTAGGCGACGATCTCGCGGGTCTTGCGATCGATGGCGACGAGGGCGACGTTCTTCGCAAATGCGAGTGTCAGAGCATCCTGCGATTCCAGAATCACCTGTTCGGCAAGTTGCTGCAGCACCGGGTCCAGCGTCGTTCGTATGCTCAGTCCCGCCGCTTCCCATGCGGTCGGTGCATCCAGTGAATCCAGCAGAGATTCGACCTCCCTGCGGACCTTGAGTGTAAAATGAGGAGCGGTGATGCCGCGTCTCAATGGTTTGAATGTCATCCGAAGCAGTTCTCTTGAGGCCGCATCGAACGCTTTCTGATCGATCATCGACAGTCGCAGCATCGCCTGCAGCACGAAGTCCGATCTTCCTCCGATGCGGAGCATCCCCGTTCGGGTTCGTATGTGCATCGGCAGCAGTCCCGTCGACACCGAGAGGGGAGACAGAGACCCCCCTGAAAGGGTTCCTCTGCGCAGGGAATGCAGGATCGCCGGTTCGACGTGCGTTCTCAGGTTTGGACCGTAGGGACTGAAGTAGGTCGGTCTCTGGGGGATCGAAACGAGCGTTGCGGTTTCCGCAAGTGTCAGCGCTGAAGCTGGCTTTCCGACGTACGCCTTGGATGCGGCTTCGATGCCGTTGATGCCGTTTCCGAAGCTCACGCCGTTTAAGTACAACGTGAGAATTTCGTCTTTGCTCAGCAGATATTCCAGTCTACAAGACAGCAGGATCTCGTAAGTTTTCCGCGTGATCGTCTGTTCCTGTGAGAGGTAGAGCATGCGGACCAGTTGCTGCGTGATGGTGGAGGCGCCCTGCATGCCGCCCTCAAGCGTATTCACCTTCAGAGCACGGAGGATGGCACGGACGTCGATGCAGGTTTTTCTTTGGAAGAAACGCTCGTCTTCGATGGCGACGATCGCCTGCTTGATGCGATCCGGAATATCATTCTGCTGAAGATAGAGACGATGTTCCGCATTCGAAAATTCATACAGCACCCCACCCGTGCGGTCGAGGATCCTGATGCTCTGATGCAGCGTGAGTCGATTTCGGTCCAGAACGGGTCCCGCTTTCAGAAATGCAACGGCGAATATGTATCCGGCACTCGCAAGCACCGTCAGCATCGCAAGGGTTGCGAGCAGGAAGTGTGCACCCAGCGAATGGCCACGGATGGGAAGAGAGGATTGCGGCAAAGTGTGCGAGCATACGCCAAACGCACGATGGTTGCCAAAGAAATATCCGTTGTTTCGTCGTGCGGATCAGGCGCCTTTCTTCGCAATCAGACGGTCGATGGACCATGCTCCGCCGCCGTTGATGATCTGCGGAACGAACATGATGAGAAGGAGGAGCGGTCCCATGTATCCGCCCATGTATCCTTTGTCGAACATCACGAACACCGCTCCCGCCATGATGATTGCGAGAGATGCGGCACAGAAGCGCGTGCAGAAGCCCAGGATCAGGCTGAGTGCGCCGATGCTTTCGCCAACGATGACGAGCAGCGCGATGATCCATGGGATTCCCATGCCGGTCAGCATTCCGATGGATCCTCCGAAGGTTCCATCACCCATCAACCCGAGCTTCGAGAAGCCGAAGGGGAGCATGGCGAGTCCGCTGCCGACGCGGAGGATCATGAGACCGAAGTCGTTGGTTGTACTGAAGAAGCTTTTCATAGTGGGAATGATGGAAAGAGGATTTCAGAGTACCACAGACCATGTTTCCGGTCATCACATGCGTGATCGTGGCAGCACTCCATGATTTTTTTTATTTCTTCTCCGCGAATTTTCCGATGTGCAAAGCATTTCCCATGCGGAATTCACGCAATGCTTGCGGGATTCTTCCGTCAGTGAAGGCAAGAACGGAATTTTCATGTTCAAAGCGTTTTGCGGCACCATCGGCAACCAGGAAGACGCTTGGAATTTCACGTTCCGCTTTCTGGGCCGAGTATGAGGCTTCGCTCGTCATCGAGAGATCGTAGTAATTTACGACATTTCCCATGGCTCTGCGAAATGCCGCTATGTGGTAGTCACGCAAGTATGACCAGAAATCCCGATCTTCCATTCCGAGAATCCGTCCCTTTGTCACGTTCGTCATCAAATCTCGTGATCGTTGCTGCAATCCGTCGAGGACGAAACGATGTTGTTCCCCATTGCAGAGGCGATTGAATCCTCCGCGACCTCTCTGGTTCCCCGATCCTCTGTCGACGAGATGTTTCAGGCTCAGTGCCTGAGCCGTATTGCGACCGAGTGAGAGTTGCTTGAATGCGTCGAAGACAACTTCTTGTCGTGCGTTCTGTAAATCCAGGTGCCCATTGTGAATCGCTCCCGGGTTCGAGAGCATTTGGTGAAAGTGTGTCTCGATTTCCAATTGTCCGTGCGGAAACGCGCACGATCCATCCGGGAGCAGGCGAGCGGTGAGTACGTGATCTTGCAGTTCCATGGCATCGTTGAATCTGCGCGCTTCTCCCGCAGGGAATTTCACGTCAAAGGACATGGGTGCAACCATCATCCGACCACTGTCGATTCCTCTCTGACGGGCGAGCGCTTCTACGACTGCGATGCCTCCATTCAGCGGTGCGGTGAAATCCCATCCTCCCTCGACGCGTAGAGGGACAATGGGCATCTGCGGCATGCTTGCATTCCTTCGTTCATACATGGCTTCCAAACAACGCTCGGTGATTCTCTTGCCTCTCTGATCATTTTTATCATCCCATGCGGGATTGATCATCAGGAGGATCCCTGAAAGTATCGGCATCTGCGCTTCGTGTTCTTGCTGTCTCTGTAAAAATGCCTCAAGCGCAGCCATGTCTTTTCCACCGGCGCGAATGATCGCAACGGCAGATTTTCCATGGGAATTCACGGTCTTGAGCATTCGTTCGCCCATCAGGAGCAAGCGCTCTTTTGACGCATTGTGCATGCGTAATCTGCGATTCGTATCTCCGGGGAGATGAACGGCATCTAGGATGGCGTCGACGTCGGGAATGCTACCGACAGTGTCATCGAGCACGACATCGGGAATACCGCCGGTTGCTTCGTCGGAATGTTTGTAGTTGTCGCCAATATTGAGACCATTCGTTCCCATAGAAATATTTTAATATATTTATAATATTTGTCAATTATTTATTTCAGTCTCACAAGGCGCCGTATTTGGCTTTTATAAGCAAAAAAATTCGATTCCTATTCACTCCGTACGATCATTCCCCACACAGAAGCGAGCGCGAGGACGAGTGCGGCAATGACAATCGCTTTGAGGACGGGACTTTTTATCTTCCTCGCCGTGAAATCAATCGCGAGGCCCGTGACAAACATCAACCCGGCCATAGGACCGACAAACCCCCACGGTGACCAATCCCAACCTCCACCCGGTCCTCCGTAGATTCGGGCATTCGGATTGAACAGCGTTGGCAGAAAACCGATGAGCAGGAGAAGCTCAACGATGATGGCGATGCGGAGGGTTCTTTGGAAGACGCTCATAGTGAGATGAGTGATAGCAAGGCTCTCTCAAAATTTTTCGCATGGGTCCGGTTGGTCATTAATATCCTGCACTTTGCCCTAATCCCTGCATGTTCATCAGCGCAGGCGAGCTTTGGCTATCCCAGCGCAATTCATTCGATGCGTTCCTCGTTTCATCCTGTACTCGTCTCACATCCGGAGATGTGGGGGGCTTCTCGGGAGAAGCAGGCTTGGTGGCTTCGCATCCTGCAAGAAGCATTCCCGAGGCAAGAGTGATGTTTTGCAAAGTCTTATTCATGGCTTGATTGCAGGGAAAGGATGGTTACTGGAATAAGCGTGTCATGAAGAAAATAGAGTGTCAAATGCTGAAGATGAGGGAATGGTATGGCTCTGCCTGACTGCCGACGCATCACTCATTGTCCTGATGATCTTCTCTGCATCCCATGTATGCCAGACTTGCAGCTGCAGCTGCCAATGCAGGGAGCATTGCCATCACCATTCTGCTTCTCGTTTCACCGCTGAAATCAGTGATCCTTGTTGGGTCAACTTCAAACATTTCTTGTCTTCCGGTTCTGCTTTTATCGTATTGGGCTGCGGCTTCGTTCATTTCGCATCCTGCGACGCCACCGGCAACAGCACATACAAGAGGGGCAACGAAGGCGCCAAAGGACTTCTCATGATTACTCATGGTATGATTATGCTTTTTATTCGATATGTGTCCAATATGTGTCCAGTTTCCTTTTGGAAATGCATTGAGTGTTTGTGTACAAAAACACATCCGTTAAAGAATTCTATGTGAGCTACACTATGGTTCATGCAGGCCTACATTTGGTACCAGCAACTCATCAAACCCTCGTGGGCTCCTCCTTCATTCGTGTTCGGGCCATTGTGGACCGTGCTCTATATCGGCATCGCTCTTTCCTTTGGATCAGTCTTTTTGATGGCCGGCCAAAAGAAGATCGCATGGATCGTTGCACTGCCATTTGCTCTCAATCTCCTGTTCAATTTTGCGTTCACACCCCTGCAGTTTGGCCTTAGGAGCAACTTCCTCGCGGCCGTAGATATACTGCTGGTCCTTGGTACCCTCATCTGGGCCATGCGCAGTATCTATCCGCATGCTCCATGGGTGACGTACGCACAAATTCCTTATTTCCTCTGGGTGAGCTTTGCGACGTGCCTACAACTCACAATTACGTATCTCAACTATGGGAGGTAGACGAAAGCAGGTGATCGTCGTGCGCGTTGATGATCTCATGCAGAAAAATTGCCAGTACTCTTTGACAGAATCTGAAGGCAAAAACTTCGATGCTCGCTTCAAGCCACAGCTGACGCCGAAAGCGATGCTTACCCTCGGTGTCTTCGGCGGAAAGTACATGACGGATTGTAACAATGAATTTCCGTCTGATTGGTTCGAGAATGCGAAGCTCTGTCACGAGCGTCACGATCCGTCACTGAACTGCTTCGGCGTGAACGCGAGTCAGCCGCTCTCGGTATGGCGAAAGAAAGGTTGGATCCATCCGGCCGATCCCCGCGGCTGGTTCCAGTGGTACTGTCGCTACTACAGGGGCAGGCGAATGCCGGAGGAAGATGATCGTCAAATTCGTCGGTGGCTCGCGATGAAGAGGCACATCACGCAGGTGAAAAACAACTGCGATCCTGGTGATGTATCTTGCAGGAAAAGGCAGCGGCAGGCGCTTTTGCACTGGGCGTATGATAGTAGGAAAATATGATGGTGGACTCTCTGAAAGAACATTGGAACCAGCTACAGGAGATCATTTTTACTTGGTTCGAAGTATTTAACAGAAACAACAGAGACGCCTTTCTTCCTATATAGACAGTAATCCGACATCCTTTTCCTCACCAGCAGAGAATAGAACACTGATTATTCTGAATTCGAGTTTTGTGATTTACTTCGGGCTTCTTCTTCCATTTTTTCAACTGTCGCCAAATATCTCTTAACAAGTGTAGGAGATCTTGGTATTCCAGGAATGTACGTCGAAGGGTCTCCTATTGGTTCCATAAGCCTCAGAGCTAATTCATATTTTAAATTCTCTTGAGACGTTATTGCGATTCTACTTATCTCATCATTTGTTTCCCTTACAGGACCACGTTCTGTGATTGTACGTAGTTCATAGTTGGGTTCACCTAACTCAGTAAATCTTTTCGGAACATAAGTATTATCATCATGGGGGGTTGAATAAATATTGTTTAGACTATGGTGAATTTGTAAGTCGTTTAATCTATTCACATCTTGTTTTTTAAATAAATGAAGGGGGTTCGTTCTAAAATTGAGTTTGTATGTATTGGGATCAAAATAGATTAACAAATGACGTGGTCCAATGGGGCAAAATATTTGCAGGCCCGATGTCTGAAAGCCAGTTGTACCACTTCCTTTTTCCCTTCTTAACCATTGGTTATAAAATATGACCGGCGCATCACTAAAGATGAAATCTTGATTTGTCTCGTTAATAACTAACAAAGCTTGCAAGTCTTCAAGCAAGGGTGCGCCCATGACAAAATCTACTAATGACTGCATATGAGCACCAGAATCAGTAATTGTAATTTTATCTAGATCTGAAAGTTTAATTTCCTTTGGCATATTCGACCCCCACATTATTTCAGCTTCCAAAATCTGCTTTTGAAATGCCTCACTAGCATCTTCTGCACTATTCTTCGCCTTCAACGTTCTTCCGTTTTGAAATAATACAAATGTTCTTAAATGAAATTTATCCTCTTCACTCAGGTGTTCTAGTGATTCTTTCTCAACTATATCATTCAGAATAATTGCCCAAATACTTTCCATTTTGCTGAAGATTTTATCTACTATTGGATTTTTAGAATAAAAATTATCTTTCTGACATTGTGACAAATATGCAACAACTTGATTTATCTTACTTTTCTTATTAAACATTCTAATCGATACATCATTTAGATCTTTTTTATCTTTCACAAATAAACGAAAATACATTTTCGGTACGAAGTGCTGATCTTCATTTTCAGGCATATCAATTAAATAGAAGTTCTTTAAAACTGTGGTGGAGATGCCGGGAGTTGAACCCGGGTCCAACGTGTATGCCGAAGGTCTGTACGATCATGGTGCTCTCGTTCTCTTCACCTCTGAGAGAGCAACAGAGAAAAGGGAAGAGTGATGACGCTTGAGTCGGGAGTCCGTCACGTCAGTCGGAATCCAACCTCGCTAGTGACGCCATTCCGATCCAGCGAGGATCAAAAGGGTGGCGTGGTCCGAAGTGAATCAGACCTTAGGCGTAGGCCGGAGAAAACTTTGCAGAAAGATCTGCAAAGATGTTCTCGAGAGCCTTTGCCATTGTGCTGGTTTTGGCAGCTATAGTTTGCTTCAGTGGATAACGGGAACCGAAACGATCCCGGATCGAGACTCGAACAACATAGAATCACGCTGTCGAAGCCTGTCATCCCCAGAAATATACGAAAGGAAAACCTAGCGGTTTTCCTCTCGTGAGCTCTCCTTTCCCTTTCAGAGGAGTCCTCCAGGGACGGGGCCCACGAGACCCGTCCCTTCGGACAGGTTTTTT
>SXGS01379898.1_pt1 | contig 16217 bp, 17 predicted proteins | sample 3174681 | NCBI WGS metagenome assembly SXGS01 (sample SAMN11356861, study PRJNA531348) | freshwater metagenome | isolation source: freshwater sample F1-80 | place: China: Fuxian Lake, Yuxi | collected 2017-12-25 | reverse complement strand
TGCGAAAGTAAACCAAGCTGACGACCACGCCCGCCAGAAAGCCGTAAAAAAACAGTGGCGCAAGCAGCGGCTCTTTGATCTGGTTATATTGGCCGTTCCTCACCCAGCCCAGCGCCAGCCAGTATTTGTGCAGCTTGTCCAGCAGCGTGCCAGCCAATCTCAGCTGCGGGTAAAGCGGGTTTTGTGTAATACCGGTCTGGCTGGTGCGCGAGAGAAAAGTTGCCGGATAGCGCGCGTACCAAACAATCTGCGGTATCAGCAGTGCAAGCGCTGCCAGCAGAAATGCACCGCCACCCGCAATGCGGTAGCATCAGGGCACAATGGCTAAGCTCAAACTCGATTTGCACGAAATCTACAATCGCGGTGAGCAGATTGATGCGGAACTAAACCGCATTGTCCAGGAAGCGCTGTCGAAAAAGATTGCGCTGGTTGAGATTAGCGGTAAGTATTCTCCGGGCAGTTCGATAGAGATAAGAGTCTCCCCACGTCAGAGCCCGCTGCACTCGAGTCTATTTTCCGAAGGCCCAATCCAGAAAATGCTCTCACGGTCCACCAACGGGTAGGTAAGTTGGATGGTTTGCCCACCTTGGGCCTCAAAAACGACGAAACCACGCGCGGCCATCACGGTTGTTTGGCTGCCGTCGGGAATGGTCACCCATACTGCCCTCTCGCCTTCGGGAATGCAGACAGCGTTCTCCGCGTCGCGAGCAGGCCGACCATCCAGGCGACCCTCCTTCGGCTCGTGGCTGAGCATAAACAGCGCTTCATTTGCAACGCTGAGGCGTACATTGACCCGAATATGGGCGATACCGCTCGGATGTCCTTGCTCACAGGTGACCGCGTAACGCCAGCGATCATACAGACCGCGTGTCCCGGCGGCATTACAGCACTGCATCATGGCGGTTGCATCGAGGTGCAATGTGTCGTTGAGGGTGGAACGGGCGGCAAACCCACCGATCTGGCTTTCCGTTACGCCGGCGCCGGTTGACATCATTTCGTCGATTTCAACTGGTTCTTCAGGCAGGCGGCTGACGGCAGCACACAATCGCTCGAGGGAATGAAACTGGCTTTCGAGGAAATAGTTGCGGCCAAAGCGTTCGGCGTCAGCCAGATAGAGCGGATCAATGTGCAATCCCAGATTGAGCGCAATTTCGAGCATGTCGGTCGTGCAGCAGACTTCGCCGTGGCGGTGGCTCAATCCTTCCGGGAACCAACCGCAGCTGCTGCCGAATTCCCGCGCGCGTTCGTAGCTCTGCCGCGCCCAGGCGAGGTATTCGCGCCGCCGGGTAACGAGGCCCAATTCCAACACACCCGGGATGAAGTTGCTGCGGATGTGAAAATGGTCCACAAGGCTGCCGGGCTGCGGGCTGAATAAGCTGCCTTCGGGGCGGTAGCCGTCGCTGTGATGCAGGGCAAAGCGTGCCAGCCCTTCGGCGAGATGCAGCGCCGGTTAATAACCGGCTGCGCGGTAGAACCGCATCGCGGGGACGATCACCGCTGCATTGTATTCGGTGATGCCGGAACAGATCTGCCTGTCCTGAGTGTGCCAGCCTCCGCTGCGATAGTAACCTACGGGGAAATACAGTTCCAGCCCATCGCGTTCGGAGATGCTCAGGAGGCCGTCAATTATGAATTGACCGGCTATCTGGTATTTCTCGTCCCCTGTGGCTAGAAAACGAGCGGTCAATCCCAGGAGAGTCCCGCGCTGCGCCCAGCTGATCTCCGCCGCGGCTTCCCCGCTGTGCCAATCGCGCAGCATCAAGTCTGCTCCCCAAGGCTCAACAGCGCGGGGTTTATCTGGCAGCCAAGAGAGGCTCTCCTCTCCCAGCTGGCGCATCATCCAGCCCTCAAGATGCTGTTCACCATGGTCTGGTTCAGACACTTTCCATTCTGCTGGCACCATACGCCGCGCCAGAGTCAGAGTCAGGGCATCGATATGCCGGCCGCTGCCGTCGCCGTAATCCCACAGGCCGTAAAAAGCTCTGGGCGGTTTGGCGCGCCAGGCAGCGCGTGTATCAATCCATTTTGGCGTTCATCCAGAAGGCGGGTAAGAAAACGCGCAGCCAGTGCCGCGCGTTTCTGCAAATCGAGAGTAAGAATGTCATCCTTTGATACCAACACCCTGCATGCCCTCGATAAAGTAGCGCTGCAAGAGGAAGAAACATAACACCGGCGGGATCGTGGCCACGGTGCCCGCGGTCAATAACAGCGGTGTGTTGGTCAGCTGCCCACTGGTAGTGGTGGTTTGGGTGAGGATCGGTACCGCCCCCGCCATCAGACGCTGGAAAAGCAGCCCCACCGGCCAGAGTTCCTTGTTCCCTCCAACCACCATCAGCGGCCAGATATAATCGTTCCACATACCGACAAACATCCCGATGACGATAACCACCAGGACGGGACTGAGCATGGGCAGGTAAACGTTGAGGAGAACCTGGAAGGTGTTCGCTCCGTCGAGGCGCGCCGCTTCCTCATAATCCGGCGGGATGGAATAGAAAGTTTGGCGCATCAAGAAGATGTAATAGGCGCTGATCAAACCGCCTAACAAGAGCGACGGCATCTGGTTGATGTAGCCGCTTCCTCCCACGCCCATACTCGTGTTCCCGCCCACCAACGGCATGCGCGCCATCATGACATAAATGGGCACCTGGAAAACGATTGCAGGGACCAGCATGGAGCAGAGCAGGTAGAGGAAGACCGCTTCTTTTCCGCGGAAGCGCAGCCGGGCGAAAATATAGCCCAACAAGATGGATGAAACCGAGGTGAAGAAAATGTACCAGACGATGCGGAAAATTGTGACCATGAAGGATTTCCTGATCAGCGGGATCATGCGCGGGTTGAACAATTCGGCATAGTTTTTAAAATTCAAGCTGCCCGGGATCGGGATCCAGGTGGAACGGATATATTCCGCCGGGGTGGTGAAAGAGGCGAGAAGCCCGTACAACAAGGGGTACATCATCACCATCGAACCTATGATTAGGAGGATGTGGATGGGGATGTTGCGGAGTTTAAAGGTGTTCATCGTTTATTCTCCCTGGCGCATGGTTCGGAGCATAAAGACGCTGGCGCCAAGCAAGAAAAGGGCGAGTATCGTTGATGACGTCGTTGCCAGGCCAAAGTCCATATTTTTGAACGCGTCGTTATAAATTTGGTTGATGATGACGTTGGTCAGGTTGAAAGGACCACCCTTGCTGATCAAAAGGATCGGCTCAAAAATCTGGAACCCACCAATGACACCGGTGACGACGACAAACAGGGTCATGTGGCGCACCAATGGGATGGTCAGGTACCAGAAACGGCGCAGCGCGTCCGCGCCGTCGACCATCGCGGCCTCGTGCAGTTCCTGCGGGATGCCCTGCAGGGCTGCCAGATAAAGCACCATCGTCCCGCCAACGCCTTTCCAGACCGAAAAGACAATGATGATCACGCGCATGGCGGGTGCGTTGATTGTCCAGATGACCTCGTTCATGCCGATGCTTTTCAAGATGATGTTCATTACGCCGCCGTACGGGGAGATGAACAGGGCGACAAACTGTGCCATGATGGCGGCTGAGGTCACCACAGGGATATACCAGAGGGCTCGGTACAGGCCCATCGCGCGCACCTTCTGGTTGAGCAGTACGGCGATAATCAGCCCGAGCGGGATGCCGATGATCAATGAAGAAATCGTAAAGAGCGCGGTGTTGAGAAAGATTTGTACGTAGAGCGGATCTTTGAAATAGCGCAAATAATTTTCAAAACCGACCCAGGCAATTTTTGAAATGCCGTTCCAGTCGGAGAAGCTGACAATGACATTGAGGATGACCGGAACGGCGGCAAACAGGGTGTAATAGAGAAGAATCGGGGTGAGAACGATCCAGGCAAGGAGCGCATCGTGGTTGCGGTAGCGGAAGCGCTGCCATCGCCCAATCGAAATTGAATCTTTGACTGGGGCAGTTTGACTGTTTACCAAGTGAAATTCCTCATTCCCAGTTTTTGGGGGATTTTTTGGGAGGGGACGCCAGAACCTTCTGGCGTCCCCCCTCTTTGTTACTCCGTCTATCGGAAGACGTTCCGTGGGACGAACTTATTTCACAGCCTCTTCTGCAGCAGCCTGGGCTTCGTCCATCAGGGCTTCGACCGGGGTGTCGGTGGTGAAGAGTTTGAGCAGGAAGTCGTTATAGACCTGCCAGACTTTCTGGGGGTTCTTGACCCACTGCGGCATGGCATTCAGGTTGGAGCTGTTGAGCGCCGTATCGATGAACGCCTGGGTGGCGGGATCGGCATCGGGGTACAGCGCCTTCAAACCCGTTTTGGTGGTGGGGATGCGGCCGTTGGCGGTGAAGACCTCCGCCTGGACGTCGTCGCGCTGGGTGAAGCGGATCCACTTCATGGCCTCATCGGGGTGCTTGGAGGTCTTCATGATGCCGTAGATGACGTTGGCAACGACCACCGAGGCGGGCTGCCCGTCTTTCGGCAGCGGAATGACGGAATACTCGCAGGTGGTGCAGCCGGCGTCTTTGGCCCAATTGACGTGCCAGCCGCCGGCCAACTGGTAAGCTGTTTTACCCTGGAAGAGCTGGGTATAGAGTTTGCCTTCATCCGGTTCAAACATCAGTCCGGGTGGGGTGCTCTTGGCGAGTTCACGCTGGAAGGTGTAGACCGGGGCAGCCTTGGGGTCGTTGAACCATGGCATGTCCAAACCGGTTGCCGGGTCGGGCTTGGCGAAGTTGGCGCCCGACTGCAGCAGGTAGACGTAGATGCGGAAAGGCGGGCCCATCGAGAACCCGGCCGGGCCGTGGAGGGTGTAACCGTGATATTCGCCTTTTCCGGCTTTGTTGATCGCCTCGGCCTGGACGAGCAGGTCATCCCAGGTTTCGGGCGGCTTGGAGCAGTCCAGGCCGGCTTTTTCAATCACTTCGCAGTTGCGCTCAAAACCGAAGACGCTGGTGAAACTGGCCAGACCATAGATTTTGTCATTCAGGAACGCGCCCTGGTAGGTGCCGGGGATGGCGTTGTCTTTGATGTCCATGATGCCGTCATCGAGGGGCAGCAGCGCATCCACAGCGGCGAAGTTCTTGAAGAAACCCTCGCCGACGATGATGTCCGGACCGGTCCCTGCCAGCATCGCGTTGGTCAGGTTCTGGCGCAGTTCTTCGTCCCAGCCGTGGTTTTCAAACTTCACCGTAATGCCGGGGTTTTCTTCCTGGAATTTTTCAACCAGCATGTGGGCGTACACGGCCTTGGGGTCGGACGCGGGATCCAATGCGAGTTGACCGTGGGTGGTTCCTTCACCCCAGATGACCAGATCAACGGGTTCTGCAGGGCCGGGGATCGGGGTGACCTCGACCTGGACTTCTTTGACGACTTCTTTAGTCTCCACGACCTTCACTTCGACGGTTTTTTCTATTACAACCGGGGTGGGCGTTGCGCAGGCCGATATTGTCACGCTGGCGATTAGCATGATGGACACGAACCCAGAGAGAGGGCGTTTCCTTCTTGTATCCTGCAGGTTTGGTGCGACGAGCTGAACAACATCGTGTGAAGCAACACGGGCAAACATTTGTGCAACTGAAGTAATGTGCTGATACATAGTCTCTTTTTTTTTCCTTATTTTTCTAAAATCTTCCTTAGTCTAGTGCGTATCTTTTTGACGGACAAGAAAATTCAGCTAGCTTGAGCCTCCACACGAAATTCTACCCCAATTCCTGAGGGTGTCAAATCTAGTTTTCCTATAATCTTTCTGAATTCAATGCGTAACTTTTTGACGGACAAGAAAAGCCAGCTACCTTGAACCCCCACACGTGTAGACTACACCAAGTACCTGCAGTTAAATCTGGCTTTTCTCATGATTTCACTTTTCCCCATCACCTCATGACCACAGGCCATTTTTGTCACTTTTATTCGATACTCCGAAAGATTAGAGTCGGGTAACATACGCAGATTGCACATTGTCTTCAATCCAGGATTGGCAGCCCTAAACATTCAGTGCGCTCTGCCAACGACTGGACCTCGCCTAGCCGCGCGCCGCGGGTGCCATTCCTACAGCGCAGAATTACCAGCCCGCACTCCATTCCGGCCGCAGGCGTACATACACCACGGCCCGCTTCAACTTGCAATTACTGCTTGCGCTTGTCCCCGGCACACCTGCAGCGCTGCTCATAATCAAGTACCGATCTGAAATTCCAGCAGCCGGGCGCAATCCTCAATTACCTCACCCGCGCCCGCTTCTACGGAAACGCGCACCTGCGTTGCGCTCGAGTACAGACCCATCCAAACTGCGTACCTCCCCGCTTGCAGGTTCGCAGCGCTTATCTGTACCTGATCCTCCACCACCTCGCCGGGAGACCATACCGTCGGCGGGTAGGCGTGGGCGGCGATTGCCTGGCCCATTTGCCCGAGCAACTCGCAATCATTGCTTAGTGGTGTGAGGTGAAAGAAATCCGTCCAATCCTCTGCTGCAGGCCGCACGCCCCGCCACCACAACATCAGCTGCAGCGGACACTGACGGTCGGCAATGCATCCACCCGGTAGCCAAGCGGAGCGACCGAGATCGGAGGACTTTTCCAAAGGCAACGGCGCGCCATAACCGCGATAAAAACGACTAGTCGAAAGACGACCACTCCCGGCGGCGGGAAATTGCAACATCGGGTAATGGCCGAGAGTCATCGAACCTTCATGCTCGAGATGATGTGCCGTTGATACACCGCCGTGTGAGCCGCGCGCAGAAAAATGTGTTTGTCCGCCCGACCGAAACAAACCTTGGTCTTCAAACTCAGGTGCAAACTATCCGCACCGATGGATTCGCATTTCCATTTTTCGTTGGCCGTCTCGCCGTGCGAGGGATAGCGCTCGCCCTTGAACGCTTTTTCGCTTCCACCAAACGGCATACAAAAGAAATCACCCCGCAGCACTTTGAGCAGGGGCAGCATGTTCTTCGCAGTTTTCTCTTCCGCCCACGGCGCGATGGCTAATGGCTGAATTCTTTTCTTTCCAATCCGAAATGTCACCGGGCCGAGATGACCGCCGGTTTCAGTGACAAAGGCCTCCACCTCGCGCGTTGCAATGCGCCAGGAGCGTCGGCCGAATTTCACTTGGAGTCGTTTACTCATCGCATAATCAGATCATGCGATTCTGGTAAGCCGCTGAATTTCCGCGTCGGTGAAAATATCGTTTTCGTCCGTGCTGCGGGTGGAGAACTCGCTGACGACCGCGCCTTCGTCTCCCGCTTGAAACCAATGCAACGTGTTGGGTGAGATCGTAAACTGGTCCCCTGGATTCAATTCAATCTCGCGCCACACAGTGTAGGTCGCCTCTTTCCCGCGCGGCGGCTGGCAATGAATCACAGGGGATCTCGTGCCAGCAACATAGAGCCAGACTTTTCCCCAGCGGCAGCGAAAGGTCTCTTCCTTGCCCGGATCGTCACCAACGCGCGGGTGCTTGTGCTCCGGGCAGGTTTGTCGCGGCCACATGGCCAGTTCCTTGGCACAGCAACGGTCGGTATTAACATAGACCAGCACACCAAGGCCAATGTCGGTGAATTGGCCCAGGCCGAAATCAGCGGTTTCGATCTGCTCGTGCTCGGCGGGTGTGATGTAAATGCCAGCCTTGCGGAACAGGTCCGCCGCGTAAGACCGATGGCCGGCTGCTTCAGTTTTGTTTTGCATAGTCTTGTTAATTCGGTGGTGGGACGGTTACTGCGAAACCAATCGCCGGGCTGCCTCGACGATGCGCGGCACATCCGGACGATAAGCATTTTCCAAGACCGGCGTGAACGGCACGGGCACGTCAGGCGAAGCCACGCGCACCACCGGCGCTTGAAGGAATTCACCGCAATGCTCCATGATCCCGGCGGCAATCTCCGCGCTGACACCCCCAGTCTTCGGGCCTTCCTCGACGATGATGACACGTCCCGTTTTCTTCACCGACGCACCGATGGTTTCATAATCAATCGGTGAGAGGCTGCGCACATCGATGACCTCGGCCTGGATGCCCTCGGCGGCGAGTTGCTCAGCGGCAGCTTGCGCGTAATGCGCCATCAACAACCAGCCGAGGATGGTCACTTCCTTGCCCTCGCGCCGCAGGGCCGCCTGGTCCAACGGCACGACGTAATCGCTTTCAGGAATGTCACTGGTCGCGTCCAACGCGCCGGATTCCGCGCGTGCGCCTTTCGATCCATAAAGCAGCTTGTGCTCGAAGATCAGCACCGGATTATCATCGCGCACCGCCGCCTTCAAAATCCCCTTCGCGTCATACGCTGTGGAGACGGCCACCACCTTCAAGCCCGGGACGCCGGTAAAATAGCGTTCCATGCTTTGCGCGTGTTGCGAACCGCGGCCCGTCGCGCCAATTGGTGCGCGCATGACCAACGGCACTTTGCAATCGCCGCCGGACATGTAACGCATCTTCGCGGCGTTGTTGATGATCTGGTCGCTGGCTAGGAATAAAAAGTCCCCGTATTGAACGTCGGCAATAGGCCGCATCCCCATCATGGCCGCGCCCACGGCGACGCCAAAAAATCCGAGCTCGGCGATGGGTGTGTCAATCATCCGGTCGGGAAACCTCTTTTCCAGTCCCAGCGTTACCGTGAACGCGCCGCCCCAGCCGCCGGGCACAGCGATGTCTTCCCCGATGCAAAACACAGACGCGTCACGTTCCATTTCCTCCGCGATTCCATCGCGCAGGGCTTCAGCTATTCCTTGTCGTTTCATAAAAGAATTGCGTTCTAGATGGATTGATGGTTCATAATACGCTTCAGGCGAACACGTCAGTTAAGAGGTCAGCCGTGGTCGGCTGCGGCGCTTGCTGGGCCTCCGCAACCGCAGCGGTGATTTGGACATCAACCTTTGCCTTGATGGCGTCGAGTTCGCCGGCAGTGACGATTCGATTTTCGGTTAAAACCTTGCTGAAGCGAACAATGGGATCCTGGCCGAACCATTCTTCCCGCTCGGCCTTCGCCTGATAATGGCAGGGGTCGCGCCGCGAGTGGCCGGTGCGCCGGTAGGTGAGTAGTTCGAGCAAGACTGGGCCGTGGCCGCTGCGACATTCAGCCACCGCTTTTTGTGTGGCTTCATAAACGGCCAGCACGTCATTGCCATCCACCATCTCGCCGCGAAAACCGTAGCTGGCGGCGCGCTCGGATATTTTTGTGTGGATCATGACCTTGTCCACACGTGTCGAAGCGCCATAGAAATTGTTTTCGCAGACGAACACGACGGACAGCTTCCAGATGGCAGCCATGTTCACTCCCTCGTGGAACGCGCCCTCGGCCACCGCGCCGTCGCCAAAGAAACACGCGGCGACTTGTTTCGATTTCCGCATCTTGAACGCGAGCGCCATGCCGGCGGCCAGTGGAATTCCCCCGCCCACGATAGCGATGGCCGGGATCATACCTTTACTCATGTTACCCATGTGCATCGAGCCGCCCTTGCCCTTGCAGCAGCCGGTGCTCGCGCCAAACAATTCGTCCAGCATCTCCTGCACGCTCAGTCCCTTGGCCAGCGCATGACCGTGACCGCGAAAAGTTGAGGTAATGAAATCATCTGCGTTCAGCGCCGCGCACACGCCGGTGGCCGTGGCCTCCTGACCCTGGCATTGATGGATCGTGCCGGGCATTGTGCCTTCCAGAAATAGGAATTTCACCCGTTCCTCAAATTCGCGGATGAGCACGAGGCGCTCGTAAAGGCCCAAAAGAAAATCCCGGTCGTAACTAGCAGCACTGCCGGAACTGTTCTTGATGTTGACGGTATTCATAATTTTTCGATCTCCGTCACGAGCGCACCCAGAAAGTCAGCGGCGTATTTGCCGCTCACGACTCGATGATCCACCGAAAGAGTCAGATTCACGCGTTGATCTACCGTGAAGCCTTCGCCTCGCGCCACTACCACCGGATGAATCTTACCGATGGCCAGGATCGCCGCTTCGGGCGGGTTGATGATGGCGGTGAAGGTCTCGACGTTCGCGCCGCCGAGGTTGGTGATGGTAAGCAAGCCGGGTTGATTCTTGCGGCTGCCCGGTTCGTTACGTCGCAACGCATCTGCCGACGCCCGAATCTCTTTCGAGATTTCTTCGACAGTTTTTTGCGCCGCTCTTTCGACGGGCATCACATACAAGTCGCCCTCAATATCCGCCGCCACGCCAATCGCCGTGGTGTTCGCTGGTAGCAAGGTGTCGTTTTCAAAGCGACCAGCCAGTTGCTCGAACTTTGGCAGCACACGGCTCGCGACATGGACAAAGAACGCGTCCCACACCAGCTTCTCAGGCAACGCCGCTTCGCGGCGAGCGATCATCGCGCCCGCACTGGCTGAAGTTTGAAGGTAAACATGTGGAATGGTCTGCTTGCTTTGTTGCAAGCGCCGACCCGCCGCCCGGCGCGCGACGCTCAACGGAATTCCCCCAACGGTCGTTGTCAAAACTGGATTGGGTGTCGCAGGTTGCACCGCCGCTTCACGATTGCGAGCAAACATTCCCCCGCTCTTCTTCGATGCGGGCGTCGGAAAATCCGCAGCAGGAGCGACCGGCGCAGCAACCGGTGCAGCCAGAGTTTTAGGTGAGGACGTTGCCGCCGTTTCAATGATGGCGATGACCTCTCCATCAGAAAGTGAGTCGCCGGGTTTGAAACGAGTTTCGCGCAAGATTCCGGTGACGGTGCTTTCAACTTCCATCGCGGATTTGTCGGTTTCGATTTCCAACAACATCTGCCCGCGCTGAACAGGTTTGCCCGGTTCAACCAGCCATTTGATCAGCGTCATGGCCGAACCGGTGGTCGCCAGATCCGGCATTTTCATTTCAAAATTCATTTTTTGCTTCAAGCGATTGAGAAATCAAGTGAACGGCGACCGGCTCTTTTTCGACTTGCGCCTGCGCCTCTGCAAAGGTGAACACGCTAACGGTCGTCCCAATCGCCCGTGTCGCCGATGCGCCTAGCGCGCTCGCGTATCGGAGGATGTGCGGCAACTGCCAGCCGTGTAGCAAGCCAGTGATCAAGCCGCTGGCAAAGGCATCACCCGCCCCCGAGGGGTCCACCGCGTTCCAATGGTACGCGCCGCACTCCCAGAGCCTACCTGCGCTCGCGGCCAAGGCCCCGCGGTTACCCAAAGTAATTACCACGTTTGTTGCGCCCCAGTCACATAACCGAGCGACCGCCTGAACGGGTTCGCTTAACCCCGTAAAAATGGCCGCCTCGGTATCATTGGGCAAAAACCAGTCCACGTAAGGGAGCAGGTTTTTCAGATTTGTCAGGGCGGAAAAATTCTCGGGCACGACGACATCAACCACCGTCAGCACGCCCTGAGCACGGCAGAATTCTAGTAGGTCCTGCAGTTCATCCGCCCGTACCGCTGGCATTGCAAACAGTCCGCCCAGATAGAAAACGCTCAAGCCAGCGAGCCAGGTGCGCGGCAGAGCGCTGATGTCAAAAACCTGGTTCGCACCAAAGGAATGGATGTAGCGCCGGTCTTCTCCTTCCACCAGCAGAATGACGGTTTCGCTTGTGGGTCTGACCGGTGTGCGTGTAATCCGGGTACAGTCCACCCCTCTGTCCTCAAGCGTCTTGATGAGCGTTGCGGCCGCACTGTCCTGACCCACACAACCCGCCAAGTCCACCCGAATTCCCTGCCGTACGAGATCCAGCGCGACATTGGCAGCGCACCCGCCAGCCATCACCGGCATCGCCGAAACAGACACCAATTCGCCGGGTCGCGGTAGCGCAGCCATCGGCCCGCAAAACGTATCCTTAACCAGAATGCCCGCGCAGCCAACGCGTTTCATGCCTTATGCCTTTCCACAGCAGCCGAGTAATTCGATGCGCTCCAGCACGGCCTCGCGCACCGCCAACCTGCCGGCCACCATCACATCGTGCTCGCCGCCCAAGCCGTACAATTCGTGGGGATTAGCCTGGTCTTGGCCCAAGGCCGCGCGCACCGCCGACAGATAACGCTGCTTCAAATACGTCCCGTAGTTGACCTTCACCACGCCCAGCCCGATGGCTTGTTTGACACTTTCTCCGCCGATCCCCGTTCCTCCGTGCAGCGCCAGCGGAACTTCAGGAATCTGGCGGTGGATTTTTTCCAGCCAGCCCAGATCGAGCTCCTGCCGACCGCGCAACATAATGTGAACATTGCCGACGCTGACCGCCAGGAGATCCACGCCAGTTTCCCGGACGAAGCACGCCGCCGCTTCCGGATTGGTCAGCGGCCCGTTCGCCGTCACTTGGCCGGATAAGCCACACGGCAGTTCGCCCATCTCCGCCTCCACCGCCGCACCGCAGCGATGGGCATGGGCAGTAATAGTTTTGACGCGATGCGTGTAATCCTCGGGGCGAGCCTCCGGATCGGCAGGCATCACCAGATTGAAACCCGCCGTGGCCGCAGCCATCACCCAGTCGTCCAACGGACATTCATTGAAGATCAACCCGCAAGGCACGGTAGCCGTCTCCGCCGCCACGCGCCCCAGTTGGGCGTACCACTGCAAACGCTCTTCCGTCCGTCGCTCCCTGCGGCTCAGAAAATCCCCGTTGAATCCGATGATGATCGGCGAGCGTGTGGCCTCGGCCGCATCCAAAACACCTTGTAAAGATTCCAAATTCCAGCTTTCAAAATAACCGAGCGCGTAGGACCGGGCGCGGGCAGCCTTAACGAGTTGCGAAATGAGTGCGAGCGGCATTTGAACTCTCCACCATATAATTATGATATCGATACACGACCAGCAGCCTGAACCTCTTCACGGGGTCGTTGGCCGGTCGCCCGCCCGGCGCCTTGGCCGGTTTGGCCAGGGCCTACGCTAACAGCGGGCGGGAACTGCCAGATTTTTCGGCGTTTCTGACGCAAAAGAAACGAACCCGGTGAGCAAGCACATTGAAAAAATAGGGACTTTGTTCATGGCTGATGATCCTTTATGATAGTTTGTTGAATTCGAGCCGCAAACGGAAAGGAAATTCAAACCCTCAGCCCGCGGTAAACGATACGACCTGAACCTGAATTTGTCAATTACCAATGTACACAAATATCCACCCCGCCATTACCTAATAGTCAACGACACTATTGTTGGATATTCCGAGAGGAACGCTCAGCGCAACGAGCGGAAATTACTCAACTTCTACCAGCCAGCCTTGGCAGCCCCAAACATTTAGGGCGCTCTGCCAGCAGCCACACACGCCTACTCACGCTGCGCGTCGTGTGCCATGCCTACAGCGCAGAATTACCAACCCATCGTCTGATCAAACTCCAGCTCCGGGACCGGCTCTGCATCCGCATCCGCATGCGCACCCGCATCAGCCACCAACCTATCGTGCCCAGCTTCCGCTGTAAGGTTTGACGTGTTGATCTGACCGCCACTAAACTAGGAGCGTATCATGACCAAGCCCGCGTCCGTATCTGCCACCCGTCGCGAGGAGACGATCGTCCGCCTCGGCGGCCACGGCGACAACTTCCACCCGACCTGGGCCGCCGATGATAACCAGTACATCGCCGTCTGCGACGGGTACGGCTTCGTAGACCCGGCCGTCGCGTTCTACAACAGGCGGATGACCCAGGTCGCCGGCGACCCGGTCACGGGGGTCGGGCGCTACTACAACTTCGGCACAATCGTGATCGAGCCGTTCGACGAGCGCTCGACGGACAACATGGCGTTCTTCCATGAGGACGGCGGCACGTTCGCACTGCCGAGCTTCCTGCAGATAGGCAAAGACTACTCGGCCAACAGCGATGGCTACGTATACTCACCGAACAGCCCCGCCGACCGCACGATGAATCAGATCGTGATGTTCCGGGTGCCGAAGGACAAGATCCTCGATCGCGGTTACTACGAGTACTTCGCGGGCCGTGGTGCCGACGGCGCATCGACCTGGTCGTCCGACATCACGAAGCGCGGCGTCGTGCACGAGAACCCGACCGGGTGGGTGAATAAATGACTCCCCTGTGGGCGTGGCTGCCGTCACTGGCCTACAACGAGGGCCTCGGGCTTTACATGATGACCAACTGGGGCATGGACCTCGCCGACGACGGCAAGTGGTTCGGCCGCCCGTCCTACCTCGGCATCTGGGTCGCCGAGCAGCCGTGGGGCCCGTGGACGCAGGTGCACGAGGACGCCCACTGGGCGCCCGGCGGCGACGAGCACGCCCAGTGCTACCACCCGGTGATCCCGCCGAAGTGGCTCGCACCGGACGGGAAGTCCTTCTGGCTGGTCTGGACAGACTTCCAGGTGGTCGGTACCGACGAGGAGCGCGCTGAGCTGGGCGCGGCGACCGAGGCCGCTCAGGCTGCGAACAACGTGCCCGCGCTCAAGGCGCTCGCCCGCGCCAGCCAGCCCTACTACATCCTTAGCGCACAGCGGGTGGGCCTGACGGTCACTCCGTGATCAGATCCACGCGCTGCAAGTTGAACGAGTAGCCGGGACGGAGCGGCATCGCCCGCCGAACCCACTCGGCCATGGTCAAGGAGGTCCGGGTGATCTCGCCCATCGCCACCCCGAAGTCATCGACACCGGGCGACGAGAAGTCGGTCCAGACCATCCAAAACGACTTCCCGTCCGGTGCGATCCACTTCGGCGAAATCTGCGGCTGGTAGCAGCGCGCGCTTTCGACGCCGTGCGGCGTCCAGGACTTCTCTTCATGGATCTGTGTCCAGGGCCCCCACGGGCTGGGCGAGGTCCAGATGCCGAGGTAGGTGGGCGCGGCGAACCAGTTGCCGTCGGAGTCAGTGGCCATACCCCAGTTGGTCATCATGTACAGCCCGAGCGGTTCGTTGTAGGCGATGCTCGGGTGCCAGGAGTACGGGTGGGCGAACTTGTTCACCCACCCGTCGGGGAAGACGTGGGATGCCCCGCGCTGCTCGATGTCGCTCGACCAGTTCGCCGAGCCGTCGGCGTTGCGGCTCACGAAATACTCGTAGGCGCTGCGATCGAGGACCCGGTCCTTCGGTACCCGCAGCATCGCGAGCTCCGCGGTCGTGTCGATATCGACGCCGTTCGGCGCGTACAGGTAAACGTAGCCGTCGGTGTTGGCGCGGTAGTCGCAGCCCATCTGGAGTGCCGTCAGGAGCGCGAAGGTCTGCTTCGGCTCGTTGAAGAACAGCAGCGTGTCGCGGGACTGATCGGCGAGCGTCGGAAACACCACCGGGGTCGAGCCGTCCTGGTTGTGCCAAGTGACCCCGTTGTCGGGCGAGTAGATGACCTTGACCCCGACGAAGGCGTGCACGGTCTCGCCCGACTCGAGCACGGCCGGACCGAAGGTGCTCATGAACTGGTAGATCACCCCGTCGACGGCGATGATCGCGAAGCCGTAGTAGCGCGCGATCGGGTGGTCAGGGTCGGCCGGAGTCAGCAGGTTGATAAGTACGTCCGGGTAGCCCGGAACGTCCTCGAAGTGAAGATTCCGCGGATACCCGACGATGCGGTATAAGTGCGAGTTGTAGAGGCGGTCGTCCGGCGTCCCCGGCAGGAAGCCACCGTCGCAGAGCCCCGTCATCTGGGTGTCATCGGCCGCCCACGTCATCAGCCAGTTGTCGCCGTCACCGCCCAAGTGAAGGGCGGTCTCGTCGCGGCGCACGGCGCCGATCACCTTGGAAGTCATCGTCTCTCCTCGTCCGTCGCTGAGCATCGGCCTGCGAAATGAACCCTCGCATAGGGTCCCGTCGAGGGCAAATTAGTTGACCTACTGGGTTTGGATCGTGCGGGCAACCGGGACACGTGCTCAGCTCCCGCGGGCCCAGTTCTCGCGCACGATCCGCACCAATTCGGCGGGCTATTCGAGCAGACAGTTAGGAAATTCAACCCAAAAAGCACAAGCAAATGGTAAGCGCTGAGCCCGCACCCGTCAATCACCGCTGTGCGCTAACCTGCACCCCGCCATTGCTTAATGATTAATGATCACTTTTGTTGGATATTCCGAGGGGTACGCTCAGCGCAACAGGCGGAAATTGCCCGATTTGGACAGACCAGCATCGGCCGCCCTAAACATTCAGTGCGCTCTGCCAGCGGCTGCACCACGCCTACTCACGCTGCGCCGCGTGTGCCATTCCTGCAGCGCAGGATTACCATCCCAATGTCTGATCAAACTCCAGTTCCGGGACCGGCTCCGCATCCGCACCCACAGGGGACATCCACTGATTATCCCCGGCTTCTGCTGTAAGGTTTGCCGTCTGGTCAAACTCAAGCTCGGGGATTGCCTCTTCTCGCGCGGTGTGGTCATCATGTCTCCCTGCTTTCGTCCAGGGTCCATTCCCGGTCTTCTTCCCGGCCGCCGG
>SXGS01150598.1_pt1 | contig 16221 bp, 11 predicted proteins | sample 3174681 | NCBI WGS metagenome assembly SXGS01 (sample SAMN11356861, study PRJNA531348) | freshwater metagenome | isolation source: freshwater sample F1-80 | place: China: Fuxian Lake, Yuxi | collected 2017-12-25 | reverse complement strand
GGTCTTGGGCGGCGAGCGGTTGATCTCGTCAGCGAGAATCATCTGCGCGAAGAGCGGGCCTTTGAGGAAAGTCAGGTTGCGCCGGCCCGTCGTCGGGTCCTCTTGGATCACGTCGGTGCCGGTGATGTCCGCCGGCATGAGGTCGGGCGTGAACTGCACGCGGCGGAAGGAGAGCTGCAACGCGTCGGAAAGCGTCTTGACCATGTAGGTCTTGGCGAGGCCGGGCACGCCTTCCAGCAGGCAATGGCTGCGCGCGAAGATGGCGATGAGCAACTGCTCGATGACTTCCTCCTGGCCGACGATGAGCTTGCCCACCTCCGCCGTGACGCGCTGGTAAGCCTCCATGAGCCGACGCGCGAGCCGGGCATCGTCGGTGTCGGAACCAGCAGTGCGGAACGCGAGCTGTGGCACGGGCGGTGGCGGTGGCGGCGTGCCGGTGGCCACGGCTGTCGGTGCCGATGGCGGCGGGAAGAGTTCAGGCGTGGACTGGTCCAGCGGATTTTCCGCCTCCTCGGGCGCATCGGGCAGCAGCGAAATCTTCAGGCACGTCGGGCAGCGGAACTCCGTGCCTGCCAGCGCGGCCTCGAAGCGGAACTCCTCTTCGCAGAGCGGGCATTTGAAGGCGATGTCCATGGGTGAATGTCCGCGGAGCTTGGCGCAAAGCCGCGCCGAGGGGAATCCCTTTCCTGCTGTAGCCGCCTCGAAGTCAGGCATGGCATGATGCACGCGCTGGCCGGGCGCTTGACACCCCTTTTGCTTTCCAACAGCCTGCGCGCGCTGGTTCAACGTCATCCTTTCAACGCCATGCTTTCAGCGCGCAAATTTCTCTTCAGCCTCGGCTCCGTCGCGCTGGGCGCGGCGGTCCTCGCCGGCTGCACCACGCTCAACCGCGAGGCCGGCTTCCTCCCGATCTTCGACGGCAAGACGCTCAACGGCTGGAAACTTCTCGGCGGCAAGGGCGAGGGCTACGGCGTCAAGGACGGCGTCCTCTACTGCGCCAAGGGCGGCGGCGGCAACCTTCTCACCGAGCGCGAATACGCCGACTTCATCTTCCGCTTCGAGTTCAAGCTCGAGGCCGGCGGCAACAACGGCATCGCCTTACGCACCCCGCTCGCCGGCGGCAGCCTCGCCTACCTCGGCATGGAATCGCAGATCCTCGACGACACCGACCCGAAATACGCCAAGCTCAAGGCCGCCCAGTTTCACGGCTCGATCTATCTCATCGCCCCGGCGAAGCGGGGCGCGCTCCGCCCCGTCGGCCAATGGAACGAGGAGGAGATTTACTGCCGGGGCCGCCACCTCCGCGTCACCGTCAACGGCAAGGTCATTGTGGACACCAACCTCAACGACGTGGCTGACCGCGACACGCTCCAGAAACATCCCGGCCTGCTCCGCAGCAAGGGCCACCTCGGCTTCCTCGGTCACAACGACTACGTCGAGTTCCGCAATCTCCGCATCAAGGAACTGCCCGTCGCCGAGGCGCTCAACGTCCCGCCCGCCGGCTTCAAGCGCCTCTTCAACGGCGAGAACCTCGAAGGCTGGAAGGGCCTCGTCGCCGATCCCATCAAGCGCGCGAAGATGCCGAAAGCGGAACTCGCCGCAGCCCAGGCCAAGGCAGACGACCACATGGCCGCGCACTGGGGCGTCGCCGACGGGATGCTCATCTTCGACGGAAAGGGCCACAGCATCTGCACCGCGCGCGACTACGGCGACGTGGAGATTCTCTGCGACTGGAAGATCGAGCCCAAGGGCGACAGCGGCCTCTACATTCGCGGCACGCCGCAGATTCAGATTTGGGAACGCGACACGCCCGGCAACCCCAAGCGCGTCGGCTCCGGCGGCCTCTACAACAACCAGAAGAAAGAGAACCCCAGCGTGCCCACCAAGTGGGCCGACCACGCCCCCGGCCTCTGGAACCGCTTTCGCATCCTGAGCGTCGGCGACAAGGTTCACGTCTTCCTCAACGATGAGCTGGTGGTGAACAACGTCACGATGGAGAACTTCTGGGACCGCACCCAGCCGCTCTTCCCCTTCGGCCAGATCGAGCTCCAAGCCCACGGCAGCGTGCTTTACTTCCGCAACCTCTACATCCGCGAGCTTGCGCCGGCTCCCGCTGCGTCGGCCAAGCCAGCCGCCTCTGCACCCAAGGCTCCGCCCACGCCGAAGGCTGCGCCTAAGGCAGCTCCAAAGCAGTAGAGGCGGGGAAGTGTTTAGCCCAAACTCCGAAGTCGAGGCTGAAAGCCTCAGACATGACAGCCCGGGGCAACGCCCCGGGTGGCCGAATAGAAGGATCGCAGCCCTGAAGGGGCGAAATATTTTGTGCCGCCCTTTCAGGGCTTGGAATCTCCCTGTCGGTTAACCCGGGGCGTTGCCCCGGGCTGGTTTGTGATGCTCCTTTGGAGCGCCAGCTTCGGAGATCGGGTTCAGTAATCAGTGTTCAGCGTTCAGTTGGCCACGAGAACACCGATGCCTCCTCACTGATTACCGAAAACTGAACACTGATTACTTTCCCCTCCGCACAAACGCCCCGGACTGCCACTCCTTCTCCACCTCGGTCGCGATGAGCTTCAGCCCCGCCTGCCGGTAAGCACGTTCCACCTTTGCAAACTGCGTCTGCAAAATCCCCGCCAGCACCAGCACGCCATCGGGCCGCAAGCGGCTCAGGATGCGGTCGCGCTCGGCGATGAGGAGGTCGTAAATCAAGTTCGCACAGACTACGTGGTAACGCGTCGCGCTGGCACGCGGCAGCTTGGTGAGGTCACGGCGGACGGGCTTCACGGTGTGCGCGACGCCGTTCTGCACCGCGTTCGCCTTCGCCACGCGCACGGACTCGGGGTCGAAGTCGAAGCAGCGCACGGGCGAGTAACCCAGCTTCGCCGCGGCGATGGCGAGGATTCCCGAGCCGGTGCCGATGTCGAGAAAGGACAGAGAAGGATTACAAGCACGAGCCGAGCCGCGCGTTTCCCCTCGCGCTCCTGATCTTGATCCTAATCCTGCTCCTCTTCGCCCCGCCACGACTTGTCTGAGGCAGAACGAAGTCGTCGCGTGGTGCCCCGTTCCGAAGCTCAGGCCGGGATCAAGGACGACGACAGCCTGCCCCTTGCGCGGCTTGCGCTTCACCCAACTCGGCTTGAGCAGCAGCGCGTCGCCGATGACCAGCGGCTTGAAATGCCGCTTCCACGATTCCGCCCAGTCCTCGCGGCGCACCTTCGTCGCCGAGATTTCTCCAGGGCCGATGTCCAGCCCGCACTCGGTGAGTGTGCGCAGACCTGCTTGCAGTTCCGCGCGCGCGGCAGCAGTCCACTGAGCCGGCTTCTCCAAGTAAGTGGACACCGTCGTCTCGCTCGTCTCGTTGTCGAAGTAGATCGAAGGCGTCTGGCCGAAGAGGCGCAGGAGCAACTCCACCACGGCTTCTTCAGCCTCGGGCGTGGTGGCGGTGGTGATCTTGGTGAGCGAGGTGGGTTTCATTTTGGTTCGCAGTGGCTTGGCGCTGTAGCGGCGGTCTGTGACCGCCATCAGCTGCGGCTGGCCGGGCCACATCGGCGGTCGCAGACCGCCGCTACAGGAGCCGGGGCCTTCATCTCACATCCCGCCACGGCGTGAAGTTCAGCAGCTCGACCTCGCTGCGGTGCGGGCGCTGCTCGACGACTGTGACACTCGCATACTCGATGTCGAAGTGAGCCAGCTTGGGCAGCGGCAGCTCAAGGAGCAGCGACAGCAGCATCCGGATGACGCCACCGTGGCAGACAATGGCGACGGTCTGGCCGGGACAGTCGTGGAGGATTTGTTTCAGGCACGGCTCGATGCGGCCCCGGTATTGTGGGCCGGACTCCGCGCCGGGCACTTCGCCGGCCTCGAGTTTCTCCAGCCAGTCGAAGGCGCTGACACCGAAACGCTCGTGGACCTGCTGCCAGCTCAGGCCCGTCCAGTCGCCGAAATCCACCTCGCGCAAACCCGCAAGCGTGGTGGCGGTCAGGCCCTTGTGCGCGGCCAGCGGCGCGAGCGTCTGCTGTGCGCGCTTCATCGGGCTGACGTAGATCGAGTTGAAGTGCGTGCCTGCCAGATACTCAGCCAGTGCCTTCGCCTGCTCATGCCCGCGCGGCGACAACTCCATGTCAATCCGCCCGCCGAAGATACGGTGGTAGCGCGTCTCGACCTCGCCGTGGCGGAGGAGGAAGAGGCGCGTCGGGTTGCAAGGGGTGCTCATGGCGAATGTTCAATGACCAATTCCCAATGACCAAAGAATGACCAACGCTCAATGTCCAATGCCCGGCCCACCGCGCCATGGGTCCATTGGGCATTCGTCATTGGTCTTCATTGGGCATTGAACATTGGGAATTGGTCATTTCACTGCCGCTTCCTGCAACGCCAGCAACTCCCGAATGCCGCAGCGTCCCAGCGTCAGCATCGCCGCCAGTTGGTCGTCGGAGAACGTGCTTTCCTCGCCGGTGCCTTGCAGCTCGATGAACTCGCCCGAGCCGGTCATCACGAGGTTCATGTCCACCTGCGCGGCGGCGTCCTCGGTGTAGCAGAGGTCGAGCAACGGAATGCCGTTGACGATGCCCACGCTGACGGCGGCGACATTGTTCGCGATGGGATCGGCGGCGAGCTTGCCCTCTGCAATGAGTTTCTTCAGCGCGAGCCGCAGCGCGACAATCGCACCGGTGATCGCCTCAGTGCGCGTGCCACCGTCGGCCTGCAACACGTCGCAATCCACGCAGATCGTGCGCGCGCCGAGCTTTTCGAGATCGAGCGCGGAACGCATCGCGCGACCGATGAGCCGCTGAATCTCTATCGAACGCCCATCCACCCTGCCCTTGCTGCTGTCGCGCTGCTTCCGCGTGTGGGTCGAGTAGGGCAGCATGGAATACTCAGCCGTGATCCAGCCGCCGGTGACGCCCTGCTCCTTCATCCAGCGCGGCACGGACTCCTCGATGGTCACGCCGCAGATGACGCGCGTGTTGCCCCACTCGATGAGCGTGGAGCCGGCCGCGTGCGGCGCAATGTGGTTTTGGAAACGGATGGGGCGGAGCTGGTCGGCCCGGCGCCCCTTGGCGCGGAGGAAGGTGATGCTGGTAGATTCGGCCATAAGGACGGCGATGGTAGGAACCGCCCGGAGCCGGGGCAATGGCGAACTGGGTGCAACAGCGAGGCGCGACACGATGGGCCACCGCCGCGCCGCGCCGAATCCCGACACTTGCCGCTCGGGCAACATGAAGGCGCTCTAACCAAACAAATCCAACTGCGGGTTCGCCTCGATCTGCTTGAGCTTCTCGCGGTCCTGCTGGCGGCGGTTGGTTTGGCGGACGGTGCCTTCGGGGGTGAGTTCGCTGTCTTCCAAGTTGCGGAGGATGACTTTGGCGCGCTCCAACACTTCCTTCGGCACGCCGGCGAGGCGGGCGACTTGGATGCCGTAGCTCTTGTCGGTGCCGCCTTCGACGATTTTGCGGAGGAAGATGATTTGGTCGTGCCACTCGCGGACGACGACGTTGTAGTTGCGCAGGCGCGGCATCCGCGCGGCGAGCTCGGTCAGCTCGTGGTAGTGCGTGGCGAAGAGGGTTTTCGCGCCGATTTGGTTGTGCAGGTGCTCGACGATGCTCCACGCGAGGGAGAGGCCGTCGAAGGTGCTCGTGCCGCGCCCGATCTCATCGAGGATGATGAGGCTGCGGGCGGTGCCGTTGTTGAGGATGTTCGCGGGCTCGCTCATCTCGACCATGAAGGTGCTCTGCCCGCGCGCGAGGTCGTCGCTCGCGCCCATGCGGGTGAAGATGCGGTCCACGAGGTCCACGCGCGCGGAGGCGGCAGGCAGGAAGCTGCCGGTGTGCGCGAGCAGCGTGAGCAGCGCGACCTGGCGGATGTAGGTGGATTTGCCGGCCATGTTCGGGCCGGTGATGAGGGCGACTTGAGGGAATGGAGAATGGGAGATGGGAGATGGGGGATGAGCGGCGTTTGCGTCCGATGACGCGTCGGCGTTGGTGGCCTGCCCCCTCACCCCGGCCCTCTCCCCCGGTGGGGGCGAGGGAGGAGAGGCGGAGGTGCTGCTGGCGAGTTCGGTGTCGTTGGGGACGAAGCGCTCTTCGGTCAGCGCTTGGTCGAGGACGGGGTGGCGGGCGTCTTTCAACACGAGCTGGCCGGCGTCGGCGACTTCGGGGCGGGTGTAGTTGAAGTGCCGCGCGGCTTCGGCGAACGACGCGAGCACGTCGAGCTGCGCGAGGGCGGCGGCGGTTTGCTGGATGGCGGCGAGGTTGCCGATGACTTCCTCGCGCACGCGGAGGAACAGCTCGTATTCCAGCTTTATCGCGCGCTCTTCCGCGCCGAGGATTTTGCCTTCCATCGCCTTCAACTCTGGCGTGATGAAGCGCTCGCCGTTCGCGATGGTTTGCTTGCGGATATAGTCGGCGGGGACTTTGGCGAGGTTGGCCTTGGTGACCTCGATGAAGTAGCCGAAGACGGAGGTGAACCCGACTTTCAGCGACGCGATGCCGGTGCGCTCGACCTCCTGCTGCTTGAGTTGGGCAATCCAATCCTTGCCGTCGCGTGAGGCGGCGCGGAGTTCGTCGAGGTTCGGGTCGAAGCCGTCGCGGATGAGGCCGCCTTCCTTCAACGCGAGCGGCGGTTCGTCCACGATGGCGCGGGAAATCAATTCGACGAGCGCGGGGAGTTCGGTGAGCTGTGCGAACAGGTCGTCGAGCAACGAAGGCGGCGCGCTGCCAACCTCCCCGGTAGTTGCCGACGTAAGGAGGCTCTGACTGAATTCCGCATTCCGCACTCCGCACTCCGCATTGGCAGTGAGACTCCTCACGTCGTCTCCTACGGCTTTCAACACGGGCACTTGCTCAATCGCCAACCGCAGCGCGTGGAGGTCGCGGCCATTGCCGGTGCCGACGGAGAGGCGGCTGACGGTGCGTTCGAGGTCGCGGACTTCGGCGAGCTTCACGCGGAAGGCTTCGAGGGCGGCGCTGTTCGCCAGCCAGGACTGCACGGCGTCTTGGCGACGGCGAATCGGCTCCACGGCGGCGAGCGGTTGCGTGAGCCAGTTGCGCAGCAAGCGCGCGCCCATCGGCGTGACGGTGCGGTTCAGCGCGCCGTAGAGGGAGGTGTTGCGCGGGGCGTCGCGGTGGAGCGGTTCGAGGATTTCCAGGTTCCGCAGCGTGGTGCCGTCGAGCACCATGAAGTCGCGGCTGTGGTAGAAGGTGATACGCGTGAGATGCTTCACGTCGCGGCGCAAGTGCTGCGCGAGGTAGTGCAGCGCCGCGCCCGCCGCGCCGGTGGCGGCGGTGCGGCCCTTCAAACCGAAGCCGTCCAGCGCCGCGACCTTGAAGTGCTCACGCACGGTGAAGACCGCGGTCTCCGGCGCGAAGACCCAGTCGTCGTGGCCGATGAGGATGCCGGGCGCGCCGGCCAGCAGCGTGCGGAGCGACGCGGCTTCGCTGGGGTAAATCGTTTCCGCCGGACGCAGCCGCTCCAGTTCGGTGAGCAGTTCGGTGTCGCTCTCGGTCTCGGTCGTGCGGAAGTCGCCGGTGGTCAGATCCACGACGGCGATGCCGGTGGTCTGGCCGACGGGATACACGGCAGCGAGGAAGTTGTTCCGCTCCGCCGCGAGTAGGCGTTCATCGAAGTGCGTGCCAGGCGAGAGGATTTGCGTGACCTCACGCTTCACGAGTTGGCCGGGACGCGCCTCCTCGATTTGGTCGCACACGGCGACCTTGCGGCCCGCTCGCAGGATGCGGGCGACGTAGCTGTTGAACGCGTGGTGCGGGATGCCACACATCGGGACGACGCCGCGTTTGGTGAGCGAGATGTTCAGGAGCTGTGCGCCAGTGACGGCGTCGTCGAAAAACATTTCGTAGAAATCACCGAGGCGGAAAAGCAGCAACGCGTCCTTCGGTAGCTCGCTTTTGACGCGGCGATACTGCGCCATCATGGGAGTGAGTTGCGGTTCAGGAGCTGCGGTGGACATCGCGCGCGCGAAGATACCGGCAAAAAAAAATCACGCGAAGTGAAAGTTTGTCGTGACGTGATGGGGGTGAATCCGCTACTTCAATCCACATCAGCCGAGACCACACCATGTGCGATAAAAATTTTGGAACGGATTCCAGCGCGCGTCAGCGCGCGCCGAAAGGGGGTGAGTGACTAATGGCAGCCAAGAAAAAAGCCGCAAAGAAAAAAGGTAAGAAGTAGTCACTCATCAACCCAAAACAGCTCCGCCGGGCGAAAGTCCGACGGAGCTGTTCTGTTTTTGTCGCAGCTTACGCCGGCTCCTGCTGACTGATGCAGTGGAAACTGCCGAGGCCCCAGATGAGTTCGGTGGAGTCAACGCCCACGACGCGATGCCGGGGAAACTCGCGCTGCAAAATCTCCAGCGCGCGGCGGTCGTTTGCGTGGCGGTAGGTGGGCAACAGCACGAGGCCGTTGGCGATGTAGAAGTTCGCGTAGCTCGCGGGCAGGCGCTGACCGTCGTATTCCACGCGGCCGGGCATGGGCAGCTCGACCACGCGCAGCGGCTGGCCGTCCTGGTCCTTCATCGTGCGCAGGCGATGGAGGTTTTCCTGGAGCAACTGAAAATTCTCATCCGCCGGGTCTTCCTCGACTGCGGTCACGACGGTCGTGGGGCTGACGAAGCGCGTGAGGTCGTCAATGTGGCCGTCGGTGTCGTCGCCCACGATGCCATCGCCGAGCCAGAGGATGTGCGTGACGCTGAGGTAGTCTTTGAGGTGCTGCTCGATTTGCGCCTTCGTGAGATGCGGGTTGCGGTTCGGGTTGAGCAGGCAAGCCTCAGTCGTGAGCAAAGTGCCGCAGCCGTTCACTTCGATGGAGCCGCCTTCCATCACGATGCCGGGCGAGAAGAGCGGGAGGCCGCGCAGCTTGGCGACGTGTTGCGGGATGGCATCATCGAGGTCGTAGGGCGGATACTTGTTTCCCCAGGCGTTGTAACCCCAGTCCACGATGGCGCGTTCGTGTTCCCCGTCGTGCTCACGCGTGAGGAAAATCGGCCCGTGGTCACGGCACCACGGCTCGTAGGCCGGAAAGTGGTGGAAGCGCACGCGATCGAGGGGCACCTTGCGGTCGGTGAGGAGGCCGCGCACCCACGCCTCCTTCTCGGCATTCCACACGGTGATGTTCACCTCCTCGACCGTGACGAGGTGGCGGATGAACTCGGCGTAAACGTCCGGCACGGTATCGTATTTATCTGGGAAGCTGATACCCTCGGGGCGTGGCCAGGTGAGCCAGGTGGACACGTGCGGTGCCCACTCGGCGGGCATGCGGTAGCCGAGTGAAGCGGGTGTGGCGGCGGCGGATTCGTGAGCCATCGTGCGAAGAGCGTAGCGAGACGGCGCGGCGGAGGGCAACTCCCGCCAAGCGTTCGCTTGCAATTTCCCGGGTGCTCCGAAAAGCTCCGCCCGATTTTTATGCTCCAAAACCGGCTCGGATTCCTCTTCGCCCCGCTCCTTGCCGTTGTGCTCTCGGGCTGCGCTTCCTCCGAAGTCCGGCAGGGCGGCAGCCGCGCGCCGATGGGCGGCGTCGGCCGCGTTTTCCTCGCCCCGATGCACAACGCCACGCCCGACGAGACCGCCGGGCGCGCAGTCACCGAGCTGGCTGCGACCTCGCTTCTCGCCCACGGCGTCCCGCTCGCGCAGACCGAGGACGGCCTCAACCGCAGCCGCGCTCTCGCGGAGGAGGGCAAGGCCGCGCAAATCGTCGAGCTGGCCCGCTCGCTCCAATGCACCCACGTCCTGCTCGGCACCGTCACCGAGTATCGCTACAAGAGCGACCTCGACGGCTCTCCCATCGTGAGCATCACGATGCGTCTCGTGGACGCGGCGGACGGCTCGACCGCCTGGCAGGGCACGAGCACGAAGATGACCCAATACTTCGGCAGCCTCAGCCGCACGGCGCAGGATGCGATGGACAGCCTGATTCAGCAGATGTCCGGCACCAGCAAGCGCAGCGGCCGCGCACGCGGCTACGCCGGCAATATCCGCTACGTAGAACCCGGCTTGGACCCGAGGACAGGCAACGCGGTGCAACCCGGTTACGCCCCCCGCCCGGCCCGCTCCAGTCGCGGCAACTACGAGCCAGACGTGGAGCAAATCCGCCGACGCGGCGACCGATGAAACGCCTTCGCCGAGCCGCGTCCCGATGGACTTCCTGAACAAACTCGCGCCCAAGCACGGCTGGCTCGACCTCGCGGTCCTCGCCGGCCTCTTGCTCGTGGTGAACGGTTTCTTCGCCTCGCGCGACATCGGCTGGACGCATCTGCACCCGACGCCGTGGCTGCTGCTGCCGATCCTCATGGGCTGCCGTTACGGCTTCGCGTCGGGCATGGCGGGCGCGGGCGTGGCGATCCTCGTGGTCACGTTCGGCTTCTTCCAGCAGGCGGAAGTCCACTCGCCCAACTCTGCGGCGCAGACGCGCAGCCTCGTCGAGCAGCGTCCCAATCAAATCGCCGTCGTCGTGCTCGATGGTCGTCAGGGCGGACGGCCCGAGCTTCAGACCCGGCAGCTCGACGTGTTCCTCGGCGTGCTGCTGAGCCATCACGGCTACCTCTTCGCAGCGATGCTCGCGGCCGGCGGCATCTGCGGGCAAATCCAGCGTAGCTTCAAGTCACGCGAAATTCTCGTCAACGCGCAGGCCGAGCGCACTGCCGAGCGCCTCAAGCGTCTCGACACCGATCTCTTCCTCCTGCGCGAGGCCAAGGCCGAGCTGGAGCGTCTGCTCGCCACGCGCGACGCCGAGTTGTCCACGCTCGACGCGGAGATCCGCCGCCTCTTCGACAGCGAGGGCGACGAGCTTTGGCAGGACATTCTGCTGCTGCTCAACCGCCAGGCCCGCGTGAGCGACGCCGCCATTTACAAGCTCTCCGACAACGGCCAGACGCTCGTGCGCAAGGGCCTGCTCGGCAGCGCACGGTCGCTGGGCGAACGGATCGCGCTCAAGGATGTCGAGATGGCCGGACTCGCGATCAAGAGCAAGTCCGCCGTGACCATCCCGGAGTTCTGGCAGCGCGCGGTGGCCGAGCAGCGCGATTACCTGATGGCTGTGCCGCTGCTCGACTCGCGCGACCAGCCGCTCGCGGTGCTCATCGTCACGGGCATGCCTTTCATCTCGCTCACGAAGAAGTCTGTCAATCTCGTCGCGCTCATCTGCCGCTGGGCGTCGCGCGTGGCGGAGGTCGAGGCGCAGGCGGACACGACGAGCCGGGCCGTCGCAGGCGTCGAAGGCCAGCGCGTCTTCACCGAGCAGTTCTTCCGCACGAACGTCCAGTTCGCGTTCGACTCATGGCAGCAGCACAGCCTGCCCTCGGCGGTCGTCCTCTTCGCAGCGGCGCGTCAGCCCAAGGCGAAGCAAGCGCAGGTCGAGGCGCTCATCATGGCGAACATTCGCGGCGGCGACTTCCCGGCGGCCATCGGCCTGCCCATTCCGCACCTCGCCGTGCTGCTCCCGCTCTGCGGCGAGCGCGGCGTGGGCATCTTCGCCGACCGCATCCTCGCCGCGTGCCGCAAGGACCCCGAACTCGGCGGGCACCTCCTGGCGCACGTCGTCAACCTCGACACCGTGACCAGCATGGACCAGCTCTGGGCCGACCTCACCCGGCATGTCGCGTGAGGAGGAAATGATTTCTGCTCCGGTAGCCGCCGAGGTGAGGAGGCGGACGGTGGCTCCGTATTGGGTGTTGCGTGTTGCGTGTTACGTGACGCGTCCGGACACCACTCGGAACACGCAACGCGCTGCACGCAGCACACGCCATGGCCGTTAAGCGCAAAGCCGCCCCGACACAACCCGTCGCTCCGATGCCGGGCAAGGGCGACGCATCTACCAGCCACGCCCTGAGCCTCGCCGCATTTCCCGGCGCACTTGCTGCGATCGTTTTGGAAATTCTTTCAGCAAGGGCGCTGCTGTCCAGCGAGCCGAGCGCCTTCACCGTGCTGGGCTTTCACTTCGTCGCGCTCCTCTGCGCTGTGCCAGCGCTGCGGCAGGTTTTCCCGGAAGAATACCGGCGGTTGAACTGGACCTTTGCCGCGCTGGTCATCGGCTTCGCTCTGCCGCTGCCGGTCATCGGGCCGCTCTTCCTCGTCGGCTACAGGCTGCTGCTCCTCATGAAGCCGGCGCGGAACATCGAGAGCAAATACATCCTCGGCACCACTCAGTATCTCACCCTCGCGCGCCACGAGCTGGACGAAGCCGAGGAGCCGCGCTCGGTCGCCGAGATTCTCAACGGCAAGGACAACGTCGCCCGCCGCAGCGCCATCCTCGCGTTGCGAGCGGTCGAGCCGAAGAAGGCGCTGCCGCTGCTGCAAAAGGCGATCCAGGACAGCGACCAGCAAGTCCGCCTGCTCGCACAGACGCAGTTCAACCACATCATCGCCAGCCTCGAAGGCCGCGTGACGACACTCGAAGCTGAACTCGCCACGCCCCCGCGCCACTTGAACAAGCTGCTGCTGCTCGCCGAGCAGTATCACGAGCTGGTCTATCTCGGCCTTGCCACGGACGGGACGCAGACGATCTACCTCGGCCGCGCAATCGAGCTGCTGGAGGAGGCCGCACGCAGCGCTCCGGATAACACCTCCGTGCGCTTCCTGCTGGTGAAGTGCGCGCTCAAGTCCGGCCAACTCGACAAGGCGCGTGCGTGCATCCAGTTCCTGCGCAAGAAAGGCTGGCAGGCGGAAGTGCTCGGCCCCTGGGAGGCGGAGATCGCCTTCATCGAGCGCGACTGGGAACTGCTGTCCACGACGTTGAGGAAGCTCGACGCCGACGGTGCCGCCGCAGGCGTGCTGCGCGGGCCGGTGGAGTTTTGGCTGCAACCGGCGAAAGGGTGAAGAATGCAACCGCCGTCTCCTGCTCCTAATCTTAATCCTGCTCTCTTCGGGGACGCGGTGGGGAGGAGCAGGATTAGGATCAAGATTGCGAGCAGGAGGGGAAGCGCAGCTGGCTGATGCAACCAACCCAAAATTCCGAACCCGTCGCCGACGTCACGCTCTTCCTCGAGGGCACGTATCCCTACGTTCTCGGCGGCGTGTCGTCGTGGGTCCACCAGATCATCACGGGCCTGCCGGAGCTGAAGTTCTCGCTCTTCTACATCGGCGCGAAGCACGAGCCGAACGCCAAGCGCCACTACAAGCTGCCGGAAAACGTCATCACGCTGAAGGAGGTCTATCTCCACAACGAGCTGTCCAAGCGCGAGCAGAAGCGCCGTCGCATTCCCGCCGGGCTGCGCATCGCGCTCTACGACCTGCTGGGGAAATTCTACCTCGCCAAGACCGACGCCGAGCGCATGGCGTGCTTCTGGGGCGCGCTCGAGGGCTTGCAGGAAGTCGAGCAGCGCTTCCGCTTCGGGAACTTCCTGCGCGACCGCGAGCCTTGGAAAATCCTCGTCGCAGGCTACGAGGAGTTCTGCCCGGACGAGTCGTTCATCGACTTCTTCTGGACCGCGCGCTTCCTGCACCTGCCGCTCTGGAACCTCTGGAAGGCCCGCGACCTCGTGCCGCCCGCGGGCGTGTATCACAGCGTCTCGGCGGGCTACGCGGGCTTCATCGGCGCGATCACCGCGCGTCGTCGGCACGCGCCGTTCCTGCTGACGGAGCACGGCATCTACACCAAGGAACGCATCGCCGAGATCAGCCAGGCGGACTGGATTTACGAGCCGGACCGTTTCCAGATCAACTTCAGCGAAGGCCTCGGCAAGCTGAAGCAGATGTGGATCAACCTCTTCATGTTCCTCGGCAAGGTCGCCTACGATCAGGCCGAGAAAATCATCACGCTCTACTCCGGCAATGCCGCGACCGAGGTTGAGTTCGGCGCGGACGAGCGGAAGATTTCCATCATCCCCAACGGCATCGAGCCGACCCGCTTCGACGCCATCTACCAGCAGCAGATGACGCGCTGGCAGACGAGCCCGGAGAAGAAATACGTCGGCTTCATCGGCCGCGTGGTGCCCATCAAGGACGTAAAAACCCTGCTCCGCGCCGCGCGTATCGTGTGCGAGCGCATGCCCGAGGTGGAATTTCTCATCGCCGGGCCTTACGCCGAGGACCCGACCTACTTCGACGAGTGCTCCAAGATCGTGAAATTCCTGCACATCGAGGACAAAGTGCACTTCCTCGGCATGAGCAAGATCATGGAAGAGCTCCCGCGCATGGACGTGCTGGTGCTCACCAGCATCAGCGAGGGCTTGCCGCTCGGCGTCCTCGAAGGCATGGCCGCCGGCAAGCCCAACGTGTGCAGCGATGTCGGCGCGTGCCGCGAGCTGATGTTTGGCCGCACCCAGCCGGACCGCGCGCTCGGCCGGGCCGGCCGCCTGACCAAGATCATGTCCCCCGCCGAGACCGCCCACGCGCTCATCGGCATTCTCTCGAACCCCGAGACCTGCGTGAAGATGGGCGTCGCCGGACGCAAGCGCGCCGAGCAGTTCTATGGGATGACCACGATGCTCGGGGACTATCGCGACCTCTACGGCGAACTCGCTGGCAAAAAAGTCGTCCGCACCGCACCAGCCGCAGCCGTCCCATCAGCCCCCGCGCCGCGCCGCCCCAAAGGCTTGCCATGACCGTTTCGCGCCCAACGATCTCACATGAACCCCAGCACTTCGCTCCGCACCGCCCTCGTTCTTACCCTGCTGCTCGTCGCCGCGCTGCGGCCCGCCAGCGCCGCCTCGCCCATCGTTGACGCGTTAAAACCCTTCGTCGAGAAGGAGGAGCTCGCTGGGGCCGTCGCCCTCGTCGCGTCAAAGGACAAAGTGCTCGCCGTCGAGGCCGTGGGCTTCGCAAACCGCGCCACGCAGCGCGTGATGAAGACCGACGCGGTCTTTTGGATAGCCTCGCAGTCCAAGCCCATCACCGGCACCGCCGTGATGATGCTCGTGGACGAGGGCAAGCTAAACCTCGACGACGCCGTGGAGAAATACCTGCCCGAGTTCACGGGACAGAAGCTCGACGCCGGCAAGAACGCCGACGGCACGCCGAATCTCAAAGCTCACGCCCATCCCATCACCGTCCGCGAAATCCTCAGCCACACCAGCGGCCTGCCCTTCAAGTCCGCCGTCGAGCAGCCCACGCTCGACGCCCTCCCGTTGCGCGACGCCGTGGCGAGCTACGCCAAGACCCCGCTCACCTTCGAGCCGGGCACGAAATACACTTACTCGAACGCCGGCATCAACACCGCCGCCCGGCTCATTGAAGTCATCACCGGCCAGAGCTACGAGGCCTTCATGGACGCCCGCCTCTTCAAGCCCCTCGGCATGAAGGACACGACCTTCTGGCCCACCGCCGAGCAGCTCAAACGCCTCGCCACCCCGCACAAGCCCAACGCCGCCAAGACCGGCCTGGAGACGAACAGCATCAGCCAGCTCCGCTACCCGCTCGACGGCCCGGGCCGTTATCCGAGGCCTGCCGGCGGCCTCTTCGCCACCGCCGGCGATGTCGCGAAGTTCTGCCAGATGGTGCTCAACGGCGGCGAGCTGAACGGCAAGCGCTACCTCTCCGCGAAAGCCGTGAAGGAAATGACCAGCCGCCAGACGCCCGCGAGCCTGAAGGAAAACTACGGCCTCGGCTGGTCCGCCGGCGCGACCTTCGGCCACGGCGGCGCGCTGGCCACAAACATGAGCATCGACCCCGCGCGCGGCCTCGTCTTCGTCTGGCTCGTGCAGCACTCCGGCTTCCCCGGCGAAGGCAGCAAGGCGCAAGGCGCTTTCAAGAAAGCTGCTGAGGCGCAGTTCGCGAAGAAGCCTTGAGTGACCAGTGGAACGCAGAGGCGCAGAGAACGCGGAGGAACGCAAAGGAGTGAGCCGGAGATTTGCAGCGGCTATGATTCCAGCTCTGCGATTCTCAGCGTCCTCTGCGTCTCTGCGTTGATAAGCCGCGTTCCTCGGCCCATGTGAAGCGGATGCCTTCCAGAGCGTCAGACCACGCTGGAAATCTGAAGCTCGCCCACATGAACTCCCCCTTCACCGCCATCCGCGCACCGCTGTCCCGCCGCACCTTCCTGCGTGGCACGGGCATCGCCCTCACGCTGCCGTTCCTCGATGCCATGCGCCCGGCGTTCGGCGCCGATGCCACCAAAGCCCCGCCACGACGGATGGTCTGCATCGAGACGAACATGGGCATCCTCCCGCAGTTCTTCTTCCCGGAGAAACCGGGCAAGGACTACGCGCCCAGCCCGTATCTCGAACGCCTCGCCGCGCATCGCCAGCAGATGACCGTCCTCTCCGGCACGAGCCATCCCGGC
>SXGS01569506.1_pt1 | contig 16222 bp, 7 predicted proteins | sample 3174681 | NCBI WGS metagenome assembly SXGS01 (sample SAMN11356861, study PRJNA531348) | freshwater metagenome | isolation source: freshwater sample F1-80 | place: China: Fuxian Lake, Yuxi | collected 2017-12-25 | reverse complement strand
GTTCATGTCCATGTCATTGGCCAGAACTTTGGGCTTCCCCTCGGCCGACGTATCCAGCACGTCGTCAAACAGCGAATACGAATCGGGCTGCGTCATGGGGGCGGGAAACGTCATCAGCACCCGCGTTTCCAGCGGCTCAATACAACCGGGAAGCTGACGCCGCCCCGCTCGCCGAGCCTTCCTGCCCCCCCCAATTTGCCAGCACAAGCCGAGAGCAAACGCCCACGAAGAGACCGCAACCAAGTCGCGCGCAGCATGACACACCTCAAATGTGGTCTAAGACCCGTGTGATGAGAACGGCCTCGCCGAGAACCGGCGGATGAACCAGAGCGGTGAACAACGAACACTTCAATGTGTTCCGATAACGAGAGGAGTCCACTCACCGCACTGAACTGATGAGGCAACAACTTGCCAAGCGAAATGCAAACATGCAAGCGTGCCGAGGAAAGATTTTCTACAGATTTCACAAATCGGAAAAACTTTTGCGAGGCAGGTCGCTCCGCCATCACGCTCCGAGTTAGGTCCAATCGAAGTGCGATTCAGGTGATGGGAAGGTGACGGCACGGATTTCGTCGAGCTGATGCTCTCGTTACCCGACTTCGTATTCCACCCCCAGCCAGGCGAAGGGGCGGATGCGGCGGCTCAGAAAATCGTATTCGCTGATGAGCGTGTAGCTGTCTGTGATGGCCAGGTCTTCGGTGAGCACCGTGGCTGAATCTGTCTCCAGGATTCCGGACCCGGTGCGCGGGGCGAGCACATCATTCCCGGTCCCGCCATCGAGCGTGTCGCTGCCGGACCCGCCGACCAGCGTGTCATTTCCGTTCTGACCGAGCAGTGAATCGTTCCCCTCACCGCCGCTGAGCTGATCGTTCCCGGTTCCGGCCTGCAAGACGTCGTTGCCAAGCTGGCCGAACAACACATCATCGCCGTCGCCACCATCGAGACTGTCCACACCGCTGCCGCCAAGCAGCAGGTCATTGCCAGTGCCGGCCACGAGTCGATCAAGGCCGTCGCCGCCGTCCAGCACGTCGTCGCCACGACCACTCGTCAGAGTGTCGTTGCCATCTCCACCAATCAGCGTCACCGACGCCAACACTGCTGACGCATCCAGCGAATCGTTCCCCGCACTGCCATTGAGCAACAGCGGAACGGAACCCGCAGCGCCGGAGAACGTGTCGACCATCGAACCACCGACGAAGTGTTCGAAGGAATCCCACTTGAGGATTCTCGCCGCCGTTGGTGACGACAGGACTTTGTACTGTTTGCCGGCCAAGTCCCAGGTCGCGTTGACGTTCAAGCCGTTGAGCGTGTCGCTGCCGGAACCGCCGATCAGCGACTCGACCGTCAGGAACGATCCGCCCAATCCGCCGAAGGCGGACTCGCGACCAGAGAACCCCGTCGTTGAACTGCTCGTCAGTAACACGGAGCGGCTCACCGACGAATTCGAAAAATCCAGGACGTCCAGGCCGGCACCACCATCGAGCACCCCGTCGAAGTGCCCACCGTCCCCAACCACGAACGCATCGTTTCCGGCCGCACCCGCGAGCGTCTCGAATCCGAGGATCGTCAACCCATTCAACATCACGGCTCCGGGCAATGTCAGTTGAAACACGTCACTGTTTGGTGTGCCGATCAGCGAATCGGTCGTACTTGTCCCCAGCAGCGTTTCGATCTCGGCGATGGCCTTCATCGTGGCGAGAGTCATCGCGAACGAACCGGTGGCGCGCAGCGTGTCCGTGCCCTCTCCGCCGTTGAGCGAAGCGCCGATGACAAGATCGTCGAGGACATCATCCCCCGTGCCACCGCGCAACGAATCGTTGCCACCGCGGCCGATAAGCAAGTCGTTCCCAGCGCCGCCGTCGAGACTGTCGACCACGGAGCCGCCTGTCAGCGTGTCGTTGCCACTGTCGCCGATCAGTGTCGTCTGCCCCGTGAACGCCGCCGCGTCGATCACGTTCGCCGAGACGCCTCCCGACAAGAGCGCCTTTTCGACAGTGACCAAGGTGTCCTCGAAAACTCCGCCGAAGGAGAGCGATGAGTTTGTCAGCGTCATGTCCGAGTCACGGGTCTCGGTCACGCAGTCAAGCCCCGCGCCGCCGGTCAGCACATCACGTCCCACCCCACCCCACCGATGAGCGTGTCATTGCCGTCACCTCCGTTGAGCGTGTCGTCTCCATCGCCGCCAATCAGCAGTTCGTTGCCGCCGTTGCCGGTCAGTTGATCCGATCCACGTCCGCCTCGGACGGCCGTGATGCCTGCCAAGGAACTGACACCCGTTCCACTCAGCCCTTTCAAATTCACGCTGACGGGAGAGTCGAACGCCGAGTAATCCAGACAGTTCCGACCGCCACCCCCTTCGATCCGCGCGACAGAACTGCTCGGCAGAATCGCGAACGTGTCGTCGCCGCTGCCGCCGCGCACGGTCTCGATGTCCGAGAACGTCAGCCCCGCCACTTCGCCACCGTTCGTGCGTGAGAGCGTCCACATCGTCGAGACACCGGCCAAGCTCGGTACGATCAGCGAGTCGTTGCCGTTTCCGCCGGACAAGACCTCGAAACTCAGAAACGATCCCGAGACGCCGAAGACGCTCACGCCCATCGCGCCCACCGAGAATGCTTCGTTCGTCGCATTGTCTCCTTGCAGCCGATCGTTGCCGCCGCCGCCGGAGACGAACTCGAACGCTTGCAGTGTCGAGCCATAGGCCGTGACGGTGCCCTTCGAACTGACTCCAAATTGATCGTCTTCCGCTCCACCGGTCACGGTGTCTTGTCCCAAGCCCCCTTGCACCTTCTCGAAACCTTGAAAGACTTGACCGGCCACCAGTACTCCGTTTGCTGTCACGATGATGAGGTCCGCGCCACTGGTCCCGGCGAGCACGTCGGACGCGCCGGCCCCTTGAACCACTTCCACACTTTTGTGTGTTGTGCTGGCACCGCTCGTGCCGAGCGTCCACGTTCCGAGAACTCGGATCACATCGTTGCCGTCACCGCCGTCGAACTGATTTCCGCCGATCGTGTCATCGAACAGGTCATTCCCCGTTCCGCCCGCCAGCACGTCGTTGCCTGGCCCTCCCATCAGCAAGTCCTCTCCCAAGCCCCCTTCGAGGCTGTCGGAGGCGGAACCGCCGATCAACGTGTCATTGCCGTCGCCACCTAGCAGCGTGATTGCCGTTGTCATTGTCGACGCATCCACCGCATCGTGCCCCGCGCCGCCATTGAGCGTCAGCACCGACGTCGCCCGCACGTTCGTAAACGTATCGCTTCCGGCACCCCCCATCAGAGACTCGAACGAGTGCCATTTCACAGACCGATTATTTGCCGAATCAGTCACTTGATTCCCGAAGACGTCCCAGCTCATCGCGACATCATTGCCGACCAGCATGTCCGGCCGAGCGCTGCCGAACAACAAGTCGATCCCCCGAAAACCGCGCGGCAACGATGCCTCTTGACCTGCGAACCCAGTGCTGCTGCTGGAGGTCAATGTGACGGCGCGACCGCTCGCGAACTGCGACCAATCCAACGAGTCGCTTCCGCTCGCGCCGTCAATCACACCGTCAAACTTGACGCCCCGTGCCAGCACGAACGCATCTTCGCTGTTGCCGCCCGTGAGTGACTCGAAACCCGCAAACTGAAGCGGAGCAATCGACGGACTTCCCGTGACCGAACCGACCGTCGAACCGGTGAGTCTCCAAACCATCGTTCCATTCAGAATGCGCAGTGCGTCGACCGCCATCACATCGTCATTCACGCCACCATCCAATTCCCGAGCCATCGCAGCGTCCGCCGTCAGCATCGTCACGACGTCAGCGAATCGCGACCCGCGAAATTGTTCGATCTCCGCACCCAGCGTCAGCCGATGATTGGGCCTCGCGGTTTGCTGAGTGATTCGGCTCAAATCCAGACTCACTCCGCCGCCGGCCAACGAATAGTCGAGCGAGTCAAAACCAGCACCTGCCTCTTCGACCAAGATGTCTGTGCCACTGGCGATCAGCCGATAAACATCGTTGCCGCTGGCTCCGACCAAGCTGTCGTTTCCTGACGCATCGGCCAACGTGTCGTTCCCTTCGCCACCCGTCAGCGTGACCGCCCCCGAGAAACCGCTCGCGTCGAGCAGGTTATTGCCGGCACCGCCAGCCAGCCGCGCGAGTTCGATGCTCTGCAAGGCATCGCCGCCGAACGCGCTGACCAACGTCGCATCGGTCAGTTGAAAATCGATGTCCTCCTGCCCCACCAGCAAATCGGTTCCCATGCCGCCGTCGATGGAATCATCGCCGAGACCAACAATGATCACGTCATCACTGCCTCCACCGCGGATCGTGTCGTCTCCTGCACCACCATCCAACGAGTTCGCCGCGTCATCGCCGATCAGTGTGTCATCGCCAAATCCGCCGCGGATGTCTTCAAACTGCGTGATCTGACCGACAAACGAAGTTTCTGTGAACGACACCAACCCTTCTTGCAGTGAAGCGGAAACGCCCATGGTAAACGCTCCGAAATTCAACCGATCGGTCCCCGCGCCGCCGCTGAGAGACCCGGTCCACCGCGCCGACGGGGAGAGGTGAAAGACGTCACTCCCTTCACTGCCGGTCAACGACTCGATGCCTGAGAAGCGAATCAGTCCCGTCGATGTGCCGCGCACCTGTCCGGCCCCCTCGCCGGTCACCGACCAATTCCAGATGCCCGAACCCGCCGCGTTCAGCAAGGTCAGCCGATCCGCATTCGAGTGCTCGCCGTCGAACTCCAGCACGCCCCCTTTCGGCACCGGTGTCCCGGCCGAGAAGTCGAGGCTCAGTTGCAACGACTGACCCACGTCAGGACTGATGATCAACGTGTCGAACGCGGAAATCGTCGTCTGTGTCCCAACAATCGGAGTGGTGGAACTCGCAGTGGCGAACAGCGCGACCGAACTCGCCCCCGTGCGACGCAGCATGACGTCGCCGCTCGCGCGCAATTCGACGCGACGGCCCGGTTGAATGTCGTATGTGCTGACGACTTGTTGGTACTCGCCCCAAGTGCTGTGAAACAACACCTGAGTTCCATCCGATGAAGCATTGACGAACGGCTGAGCGATGTAGCTGTCGCCAAACTGCGAACGATGCTTCGCCAACACGACCGCACCGTCCAGTCCGGCCGGTTGTTCCAAGTTGATGGCGACAATCGCTCCTTGATAAGCCGGAGACAACGCCGTGATGTGGCCGGTCCCGCTGTAGTACGAAGCAAACACATATCCTGGATTCTGCGTGTTCGTCGCGGTGAAGTGACTGACCGTTTCGCGGCCGGGCAGAAAGTTCTCTAACGCCGGATTCGTCAGCGACGAAAACATGTTCGTCAGTGGATCGAACCGCATCACTTGTCCGATGGTCTTCACACCGGCGAGATACTCGATATTGGGACCGACGAGATTGTCCTTGCTCCACGTTCCAGGCTGACCAACCACATACGTCTTGCCACTGGCTCCTTGCGCGAACACGGGATGATGCCAGCGCATTGGGAAGAAGCCGTTGAGTCGCACGTCGTCACGGCGCAATTCGAGAATCTCACCGTCCGGCTTGGGTGTCACCGGCATTGTGTGTGGACGAATCGTGCCCCCTTGCAAATCGACATCCAGCAAACGAAATCCCGCGCCAGTGGCAGTCTGGTAACTGACCATGATCGAACGGCCATCCGGCGCGAAGTAGAAGTCATCCACGTTTTGCGGAGTGCTTCCGAACGGAAAACCTGGCGATCCGTCCGGCGCAGTCAACGGAAAACTGGCCACAACCGGATCGGCCCATTGATCAGGGCTTTCCAGTGGAGCGACGTCCAAATCGACGACGTAGGCATTCACCACAGACCGATCAAAGCCTCCTGGCTGCCTCGTGTCGCGCGGATTGCCGACCAGCAACGTGTAGTTGTGCCCGTTCTCCGAATTGAAGAACAACGACGTCTTGGAGGTGAAAATCAACCCTCCCGCCTGCAATGGATCGAATGAGGTCAACACCAGCGTCTGCGAAGCGTGTTGATAGACCGGTTGAATTCCACCGGAATCATTCGCACTGTCGTCCGACGTCAGATACCGATATTTCTTGACCCCGGAAAATTCGCCGTTCGGTCCAACTCCAGAAACAAATCCGTATTCGATGTTGGGTTCGGCCGGATTCAGACTCCACCGCCAGTTGCGACTCGGAATCGTCGGTGTCATCGGCGTGATACTCGACGACGAATCGGTCAGTTCGTTCGCATCCAGCAGCAGATTCCAGTTCGTCTGGCCGGCCTCGTTCGGTCCACCCAGCGTCGATGAGAAATTGACGAGGTGGACCAGGTCGCTCGCCACGTTGAAGCTGGGAGTGGTTACATACGGCGTGCGGACCAATCCTCCCCAGACATGCGGCTCGGTCGCTGGATCGCCGAGCCGATTCGCGGTGAGCACCTCGGTCCCCGGATCGCCACCCAGCCGAGTGATCGTGCCGTGTTTCGCTTCCATCCACTCACCCCAACTCGGAGCAAGGTTCGGATCGACGGGCACCGACTGACGGCGCTCGTCCGCCACCAATTGCACCGCTTTGTACCGTGCATCGTCGGAAGCCAAATCGGCCAGAACATCGTCACCTCCGAGCAGCGGATCGCCGGTCGTGTCTGTCAACGACAACAACTCGTCCGACACAAAGAACCAATCCGCTCCACCGCCGCCAGTCAATGTGTTGGCGACAAAATCCTCGAAGACCGTCTGCGGAATGTCCCTAGCCGTCGGACTCGTCCATAAGGCCATCGACCGCAGCGGCGACTCGGAACCCGCTTGCACAATCCACTGCGAATTCGCCGAGTGTGCCGCCGCTTGACCGGCCTGTCGCTGTACGACGATCGTCTCGCTGTCTGGGTCCGCTGTCGCGATGCGCGAAACCACACGGACAACCTCGTTATCAATTCGGGCGAAAAAGCTGGAACCCGATGGCAACTCGGTGCCGTAGGTCGCACGATCAAATGCGCCAGCCATCGACGTCGGAATGATGAACTGAGTCGTCGATGTCTCAATGTCATTCACGACCACCGCACGAGACGGAGCAATCGTTTGACGACGCACCTCATCATTCACGGCCGGTGCGAGCCAACGATCGCGCACATCACTCAAGCCAGCCATCAGACCAGAGTCAAAAGCCACGGTCGCACCGATCAGCAGATCGTTGCCGTTGCCGCCATCGATGTTGTCTCGCCCATAACCACCGACCAACACGTCGGATCCTGTGTCTCCCAGCAGCGAGTCGTTGCCGAGTCCCCCCAGTATCAGATCATCGCCGTCACCGCCATTCAGACGATCTTCACCGACGCCGCCGAACACGGTGTCGTCACCGGCTCCGGCAACGACGTCGTCGTTGCCATCACCCACAGTCACCCCATCGTCGCCCGCGCCGGCATCGATCCATTCGTTGAATGAACCGCCCAGCACACGATCATCGCCGTCCAAAGTGGTGACGATGACTCCGAAGTCGCTCGGCGTGCCAAGGTTTTTTGCCTCGTCGAGCGTCGTAGGTACCGGCCGTTGATCTCCGGCCGTGATGGCCCGTTGCAGTCCAAAGCCACTCGTGACGCCGGTCAAATCGACGAGGTTCGCAAAGTTGTCGCCGACAACCACGATCCGTGCGATCAAATTCGCCGGCAGGTTCGCGAGAATCTGTTGCGAGCTGTCCTGCCGGACGATCGCCGTCGATCCGTCGATTGTGACTCGCAGAGCATCGAAGGACGTTTCGTCCGAGGAACTCACAACTTGGCTGGCCACGGTCAACGTCGAATCCGAAGACTCGCTCAACTCAATCAGCAGCACTCCAGGTGATTGCAAGTCGCCCGTGAACGAGACCGTGCTCGGCAACGCACGAGTTTCCAAAAGTTCCAGCGCCCGTGCTGGACAATGTCGGGTCCGATTCTTCCGGTGATAGCGGCCAGAGCGAAAACGCCAAGGAATCTCACGGAGCCAATCGAACAACCGCATGACCGACTCCGCGCGACAACATCATTCCGAGTGAGTTGTTGATCGTGCGCGCGAGTCGAGCCCTCGCAAGACGTCATCCGCCGGTTTTCAACTTCGGTGGATAAAGCCAGGCCGGTTATGTCGGCATCCGCAGCACTCTCCCGACCGCTGTGAATCGCACCTTGGCTACGACGGGCACGTCCGCTCGGATCGACGAACTCCGTCCGCTCGAGCGTCCGGTCGTAGCACCGCCGACTCTCACGCCGACCATTCTGATCCTGTCAGATCGCTCGGCATTACGGACTTGCACGCCACATGTCGTTCCGCTGGCTGAAGCTGTTTTCCGGTACGTTTGCCGTGCTGAGTTCCGGGTTCGTCGTGTTCGTGATGTTCGTCTGGCCGTTCATCGACGGCTGGATTCGCAAGCGAAGGCCGGCGGGCTCGGCACGGAGCGTCAGTGATGGCTCCCGATTACGCCCACTGGCACGGCATGTTTGAAGTCGCCGAGCGGTTCTACATGAAACTGATCCCGCAGGCTCGCGAGATCACCAAGCACGCGGCAGAATCTGGGAAGGGGGAACAAGTGGCGGCCGTCAATTCGGTCATCGATGAAATCCTCGCTCGACCCGAACACAAGTGGCAGGACTCCGGAACGAAGCCCGCGGCCGACAAACCGGCCGCTTGGTAACGGCAAGGTTGCCATGATTCCACTTCGCATCAATGGCCGCGACGTCTCAGTGACCGAGGGGCAGACGATTCTCGATGCCGCGTCGGCTGCGGGAATTTCGATCCCGACGCTCTGCCATCATCCTGACCTGTCGCCAGTCGGCTCGTGCCGAGTCTGCTTGGTTCATGCGGGGGGCGAGCATCTCGTTCCGGCCTGCAAGACGCTCGCCGAAGCGGGGCAGGTCATCGAGACTGACACGCCGCACATTCGCGAGGCTCGGCGGTTCGTGCTGGAGTTGTTGCTGCAAAACTATCGCGACGACGCCGACCGAACCGAGATCGGTGATTCGAAATTCCTGTCGCTCGTGCGCGAATACGGCGTGCAGCGAGAAGACGTCCTGACCGAGCCGCCCCGGTTCGTGGCCGACAGCGACCCGCATCCGTTCATTCGGGTCGATCTCAACAAGTGCATTCTCTGCACTCGTTGCTTGCGAGCGTGCGACGAAGTGCAGGGCCGCTTCGTCTGGCATCTCGCCGACCGAGGCCATGATGTGCGGCTGGTGGCTGGCACCGGGACGTCGATGCTGGAGGCCGGTTGCGAATCGTGCGGCGCGTGCGTGGCCTACTGCCCAACCGGAGCTCTTGAAGATCGTCTCGTTCCAGCGGATCGTGTGGACGGTGAGCGAGTCACGACCACCTGTGGCTATTGCGGAGTCGGCTGTCAGTTCGACCTCAACGTGCGTGACAACCGCGTGGTCGGGGTCACACCGAATCCCGCCGCACCGGTCAACGGGATGTCGCTGTGCGTGAAGGGACGTTTCGGTTACGGCTATTTGCATCACGCCGATCGGCTGACGTCGCCGCGTGTGCGACGCTATCTGCTGGATGGCTCGCCAAAGCCGGCGTCACTCGACGAGCGGGGCGACTGGGTCGATGTCGATTGGGAAACCGCGTTGCGGGTCGTCGTCGAGCGATTCGCTCGCATTCACGGCGAAAGTGGTCCCGATGCGTTTTCCTTGTTGGCGTCGGCGAAATGCACGAACGAAGAGAACTACCTCGTGCAGAAATTGGCGAGGCAAGTGCTCGGCACGAACAACGTCGATCACTGCGCGCGGCTGTGTCATTCTTCGACCGTCGCCGGCCTGGCGATGAGTTACGGCTCCGGCGCGATGAGCAACTCGATGGACGACGTCGCCGAACAAGCGGCCGCGTACTTCGTCATCGGCTCGAACACCACCGAGCAGCATCCGGTGTTCGGAGCGCGGCTGCGGCAAGCGGTCCATCAACGCGGAGCCAAGTTGTTGATCGCCGATCCGCGGCGGATTGACCTGTGTGATTTCGCGACGATGCACATTCGCCAGCGGCCGGGGACCGACGTCGCACTGCTCAACGGGTTGATGCGGCTGATTCTGGAGCAGGGCGATCACGATGCCGCGTTCATCGCCGCTCGTTGCGAAGGCTTTGACGAGTTCCGCGACTCGCTGAGGACATTCACCCCTGAGTGGGTCTCGCAGACCACCGGCGTGTCGATCGCCGAGTTGTCGCAAGCGGCAGAGTTGCTCGGCCAGAATCACCCGCTCGCAGTCATTTGGGCAATGGGCATCACGCAACACACGACTGGCGTGCTCAACGTGCTGGCGCTGGCGAATCTGCAAATGCTGCTCGGCAACGTGGGGATTCCCGGTGGCGGCGTGAATCCGTTGCGAGGACAGAACAACGTGCAGGGTGCCTGCGACATGGGTGCGCTCCCCAATGTTTTCACCGGCTATCAATCGGTCACGGACACGGCAGCGTTTGCGAAGTTCTCAGCCGCTTGGGCGACTTCACAGGCCAGTTCGCTCGCGCCTCGTTCGGGATTGACTGTGACCGAAATGTTCGACGCCGCCGAGCGCGGCGAGGTGCGTGCGTTGTTCATTCTCGGCGAAGATCCGGCGCTCACTGAACCTGACTCGAATCATGCGCGACGCTGTCTCACCTCCGCCGAGTTTGTCGTGTTGCAAGAGATTCTGAATTCCGAAACCGCCGCGTATGCCGACGTGCTGCTGCCGGGTGCCGCGTTTGCCGAAAAGGACGGCACGTTCACGAACACCGAACGCCGCGTGCAATTGACCCGCGCCGCGATTTCGCCGCCGGGGATCGCCCGCCCCGATTGGTCGATCCTCGCGGAACTTGGCGGTCGCCTGCTCCATCAACTTGGCAGCGAGCCGATCGGCCCGCAGGCCGCCTGGTCGTACTCGCATCCCCGTGACATCTTGCGTGAGGTCGCCGCGCTGACGCCGTCGTATGCCGGCATTTCGTTCGAGCGATTGGAACGAGGCGATCAACTGCAATGGCCAGTGCCGACGGCCGAACATCCCGGCACACCGATTCTGCACGTCGGACGTTTCACGCGTGGCTCAGGGAAGTTTCATGTCACCGATCACCTTCCCGCCCGCGAACGGCCCGACGCCGAGTTCCCGTTCTTGCTGACGACTGGCCGAGTCCTGTTTCATTGGCACGGCGGCGAACTGACTCGCCGAGTTCCCGGCCTGCTCAGCCTCTGCCCGGAGCCGACGTTGGAAATCAACCTTGATGACGCGGCGCGGCTGGCCATCCATCGCGGAGATTTCTTGCGAGTGCGATCCCGCCGCGGCGAACTGCTCGCGAGGGCCGACGTCACGGCGAGGGTCGCACCCGGCATCGTCTTCGCAAACTTTCACTTCCCAGCCGCAGGCAATGCGAACAATCTGACGATCAATGCTGTTGATCCAGTGGCCAAGATCCCCGAATACAAAGTCTGCGCCGTCGCGATCGAGCTACTGTGTTCGGAGGTAACTGGCCACACCGAATTATCCGAATCCTGACAACCGGCGCAGCGTCCACTCGACAGCCAGCAGGCCGATGAGGGCCAGCCACAACAACGGACTGTCCCAGACAGGTTGGCGCGTGATGACGGCGTCTCCGGGAGTCACCGGGATTGTCAGCAGCGCAGCACTCAGGTCTTGAGCGGAGTGAAAGACGCGGCCGTCAGCGGCAGCCGCTAATTGTTTGAGAACTTCCGGGTTCGATCGTGGTTGCAGTAATTCATGCACGTCGGGTAGGATTTGGATTTTGGTCAACGCGCGGCCGATCTCAGTTCCCTGATGCGAGGCGATGACTTCGATCTCGCGAGAGGGAACAATTGTGGTCGCCGCATTCGCGGCATCGGATGACATCATCAGCGAGGCCGAGTCCAACTGGGCGACGTAGCTCTTGCCGGTCGTCGCAGCCACGAGCGGAGTCGTAGGGATCGTGGATGGCGTGGCTGTCGGAGTCGTCGGTTTCACCTGCGCGACGACGTCGTAGTCGGTCGTTTCTTGCAGATGTTCGTCGAAGGCATGCGCGGTCAGCGCGATGGGTTGCCCCGCGCGATAGATGACTCGATCAGTTTCGATTTGCAGGCGCTTGTTGCCGGCGGTCGAATTCTCCGAGAGCCAGCGGACGGCGTTTCGCCAAAACCGGCGGAAGTATCGGTTGTCCCCTTCGCCCCATTGCGATTCGAAGAAGCGGCCCCAATCGGCGGTCGTGTCGGGAGCGAACGCGAAGGTGCGGCCTCGTCCATACGTCTGCACGGCGAAGATCGGCATGATGCCAGCCTGTGGAATCGGCGTCGCCGAAACCCCCAGCACGGTCGCAGCCGGCTTCAATCGCTGCATGTAGTTCGTCCCGAGAAACACCGGCATGGCGGCCAGCACACGGCGGTTTTGTTCGGGGTCTTCGACGATTCGCCAAATCGGATGCGGCTGCGCGTCATCGGGAATCGAGACTTTGAATTGGTGGTACAGCCAGCCGCGTCCCAGATTACCTCCAGTCATGTTGACGGGGATGAGTTGGTCCCAAACGGTTTGATCCCAGCCGCCGGCTCCGAAACTGGTGATGCCACCGACCATCATGAATCCACCGCCGCGCTTCGACACCAACTCCACAACCCATTCGAGCTGCTCGCGCGTGAACGCACCGATCGAGATGTCGCTGCAAATCACACAGTCGTATTGCAACAGTTCCTCGCGAGTCGCCGGGAAACCACGGATCGAATCACCCACACGCACCAATCTCGGACGCTGCACGTACTGCTGATCGGCGATCATCGACAGGCACTCGATGTCCTTGTCTTCGAGCAAGGCGTTGTGAACCCATTGGTATTCGCTGCCGCCAGTCCCCTCCATGTAAATCACTTTGAGCTTTCGCGACGCCTTGCAGAGTTGAAACGGTACGCGATTGTTTTGCTCGGTGACTTCGCCGGTGAGCGGCGGAGCTTCCAGCAGCAGTTCGCCGAATTCGGAATTCGCCTCGACGATCAGCTCAAACGGCTGCGGCCTTTCGCCGAGCGTGACAGGCAACGTCGCGAGCGGCGGCAACTGCGGACGATCGGCGACGCGGACTTGCAAGACCACTCGCTCCCCCTCGTACCCGGTGCTGCGGAGCACTCCGCGAATTGGGGCCTTCACTCCCGCATCGACACGCGGCGGGACCACCAGTTCGTCGATCGCCACATCTCCCCGAATCTGCGAGCCACCGACCGGAAAGACATGAATCGGAATCTTCAAGCTGCGATACGCGGCTGAGACCTCAGCCAGTCTCTCGGCGTCATCCAATGCTCCGTCCGAGAAGACGACGACCGCGCGAGGCAGTTCGCGCGAGAAGCGTGACGGCAATTGTTCCAACGCATCTCCCAGCCGCGTGGCATCATCCTGCGGCCCCAACTGTGAGGCATCGGCGGCGGACGACAACTGCTCGCCAAATCGAAACAGTTGCACGCGCGGACGATTCGAGTGCCGCTGCAACTGCGAGTCCACCTCTTGAATCGCCTGCTGCACCACCTGCGATCGGCTCTGCGGTTGTTCCAGCGCCATGCTTCGCGACGAGTCCACCAGGAACAACGCGTGAGCTGGCTGATCAGGCAATCGATGCTCGCGCCGCCGCACCGGATTGAGCAACACCACCAGCAACAGCGACAGCACCAACACGCGCGGCACGAACAACGGCCAACTTCGCAGCCGATCCGAAATCGCCATCATCCGCGCGACCACGATCAGCGCCACCATCCCGGCGGCCACCGCGAGGAACAGCCCACCGGAATAGGGACTCGACCACTCCAACATCACACCACCTTGTCCTGTGGCGCACGCGGCTCGCGTGCGACACGCCTAAACAACACGCGAGCCGCGTGTTGCCACGCTACCGCAGGTCATCCGACAACGCGCGATAGTACTTCTCGACCAATTCCTTGTACGCGGGCGGCACCGGCTGGTCAGCGTCCATCAAAGCTCCGGCGAGGATCGCCTCCTGAATTTTCGTTTGCAGCACCTTCGAGACTTCGCGGGCACCGTTGAAGTCTCCCAGCTCCAGCCACGAATAAAATCCTTCCGGAGTTTCCTGTCCCGCCTCGGTGAACTGAGTCGGTTTCAGTTGAGCCTTGCCGCTGTTCGCGCTCGGCTTGTCGCTCGGTTCTTTGGCCGAAGAATCTTCGTTCGGCTTCGGACCTTCTCGGAGTTGCTTCAGCGATTCCGCCAGACGCTTGTCGCCGTCAGCGAGCGAATCGAGCCGTTTCTCCAAGTCGTTCCATTTTTGTTCGGCGGCGGACGACTTGTTTCCATGTTCCTGAGCACGCTTCGCCTGCTCGATCAGTTGCGCCAGTTGTTCTTCGAGCGCGATCAACTCCTTGAGCTGCGGCTGCGCGTACTCGCTGCGTGCGACCTTCAGTGATCGCCCCAGTTCGTTCAATCGTTCGCGAGCCGCCGTCACGCCTCGGCCGGCTTGAGCGGGACGATCGGCTTGCAGATCGTCTGCCGCTTGTCGCATTCCGGCGGCGATTTCGCGTGGCGGGTTTTCGGCTTGAATCTGGTCGAGCTTCTGCTTGACCCCTCCCTTCTCCGTACCGGCATCCCGTTTCAGCGCGTCGAGCAAATCGGCGAGCAAATCAGTTTGCGCTGCCAACGCCTTCTCGTCACGAGCAAATCGTTCTGACGGTTTCGTGTCACCCGTTTTCTTTTCCGTTCCGTCGCGGTTGCCGAGTTGTTTCTCCAAAGACTCTTGCCGGCCAGCGAGCTGCTGTGCCTGCTTCTGAGCTTGATCGAGCCGCTGACCGAAATCGCGAGCACCCATCGCGGCCAAATGAGCAGCCAGTTGTTCCAACTGATCAGCGGATCGTTCCCCTTCTTTCGCGGCCGCGTCGCCCTTCCTCTTTTTCAGTTCATCCAACCCTTGCTGCATCGACGAGGCCGCTTGCTGAGCCTGTTCGCGTGCGGACTGTCCGGTCGTCGGCAGTTTGTCGAGTTGTTGCTGCAACTCCGCGAGTTCCGCCTGCAACTTTTCTTGAGCCGCCGCGACTTCCTCCGGCGTCGGTTTCTCTGACTTCTCGCCTGACGGCTGCTCGGTCGGAGACGGCGAAGAACTTGATGACTTGCTGCTGGAACTGCTGCAACATTGCTGAGCTTGCTCGGACCACTTGCGTTCGCGCTGGGCGAGGTCGTTGAGCTTCTTCCGAGCGTCAGCGAGTTGCTGCTGCTGGTCCTTCTTCTTCTCCGGCATGCGGACCTTTTGCCGTTGCTGTCGATCGAACTTGCGGCACTCGCTGGCCGATTGGCTGTTCGATTGGCTCAGCTTCTGACGCACGTTCTGCCGCGCGCGGATCAATGCGGCAAGCGCTTGTTGCTCGGCCGACACAGCGTCTTCAAGGACCGGCGTTTCGAGGGCCGTTAGCGCCGCCTGCATCTGTTCGAGGGCTTCATCGAGGGCCGGGATCGCGCCCCCTCGCTCGACCATCCCTTGTGCGAACTCGGCCGTCTTGCCGGCGAGTTCCTTCTGATTGTCACTGACCGCGCTGACGGTCTGCGGGGCGAGCGGTTGTTGTTCCTGAGCTGCGAAAGTGAGTTTGAGATTGTCACGTTGCCGGGCGATCAACTCTTCCAGAGTTGTTGAGCACCCGTTTCAGGTTCCCCCGGTGTCGAGCAACTGAAACGCCAACTTGAACGGCCGGATGTCGATGAACCGCAGCGGAGTCGTCGTCCGGCGCGGCTCGCCAAAGTAGTTGTCCTCGGCGAACGCAAAGTACGTCACCGCGTCTTGATGGCTGAGCGAATGCCCTTCAAGCATCAGCGTCGATGGCAACTGAAACGCCTCGATCGAGCCTTCGGCATTCTGCTCGATCAGCGATTCCATCGGACCGCCATTGATTTGATACATCACGCCGACCTTGAAGAGTCCCAGATCGTCGTCGGCCTCGACGAGCATCGGCACGTCGGTCGTCGGCGTGACGACCAGCTCTTCCGGCGGCTCGATGAACTGCACCTGCGGCTTGCGATCGAGGTGCACACGAATTTGGAAGCGGATCGGCTCCAACGTCATTCCGTCCGCAGCGTCGGCAGAGAATTCGAACGACGTGCTCTTGCGCAGATCGGTCAACGTGCCGCGAATGACGTTCCCTTCGATCGTGAGCGGCACGGCGCTAGCCGCCGGTAAGGCAGCCGGTCTGAAATGTTCTACCGGTTATTGCGGGCGGATTGTCAGGCTCCATTTGGGCAAGGTGTCGGAGCGTTGGATGTGAGGAGCGTATTTTTGGAGGGCGGTCTTGGTGAGTGTCACGCCGCGTTCGTAG
>SXGS01728985.1_pt1 | contig 16230 bp, 13 predicted proteins | sample 3174681 | NCBI WGS metagenome assembly SXGS01 (sample SAMN11356861, study PRJNA531348) | freshwater metagenome | isolation source: freshwater sample F1-80 | place: China: Fuxian Lake, Yuxi | collected 2017-12-25 | reverse complement strand
TGTCCACTGAGAGGTCAGAAGACAGTTTTGCCCACTGTTCGGCGCGAACCACATCCAGGTACGCTGAGGCAATTTCGGCAGCGAGATCGGCCGTCCGTTCGTCAAAACGAGCGTCTGCCCCTCGCCGTTGAAGAGCCGCGCGGCGCCAACGGAGGATCGGCTGGCCAGCGATCGGAATCGGCAGGCTCGCCCGCCACTCCACCTCCTCACCCGTTTTCTCAAACTCCAACGAAGGATTTTCGAGCGCGGCGGAGTGTTGGGCCTCGCCCAAAGCAGCCTCCCTCTCCGCGCGAAGGATCTCCGCATAAGGGCTCTCTTCCATCCCTTCGCGAAGGGCGGACTCCAAATCCAGTTCAGCGCCAAAGGCGACGGCGAGGCAGAGGGTCAGCATGAGCGGCGAGTAGCAAATCCCGCGCCACGAAATTCGCCCCATTGGCACGTCGGGGAACGGCAAAAGTGTGACCTCCCCGATCACACCCCCTCCCGATCGATCACACAGGCTTGATCCCGCAACGACAGCACACCCGCGCGCATTCGCGCTTCCATGATGCACTTTGTTACCACTTACAGCCCTCACAAATTTCGGACATCGGTTAACCGGGCGGCGCTAACGCCCTGTGGCGCTGCCGTTGTTGTTCGAGGTCGCTATGATTCGCAGTTTATTTGGGTTTTCCGCCCTGTTTGCTATGGGATGCGCCCCAGATGGAGGCAGCCTCCGCGAGCCCGGCGTTGACCGGCCGACCTTTTCGGACGCGGGCACCCTGCTCGGGGCTCCGCCGACGCTGGCCGAGTCCTCCGAGTCCGGCTTACCCAGCGCCAAAGGCTTGGGCCTCCCCACCGATGAACCGGTGTTTGTCAGTGTCGACGCCTACCTTGGATACCAGCCGAACCACGACGTGCCAGTGGATGGCTTTGTAGGCTTTCTGAAGCCGTTTTCGTTCAACGACGAGCCCGAGCCCTCCCGGGTGGTGTTCTATTTCGCGAGCGCCTCCCAACCGCTTTGCTCGGTTTCTTTGGGCGTACACAACAGCGCTCCCGACAATGTCAACGATGCCAGCACCGATCGGTGGAGGGTGGGCAACCAGCTGTACACCGGCTTGTACGTATTTACGACCGACATTTTGGAGGAGTCGACCTGCGACACCTCCAACCGGGACGCGTGGCTGGACTGGTTCGACGCCTGGGGCGTTCTCGGGTTTGGATTCTCGGGCTTTTCGAGCGATGGAACGCCCTCTTCCACAGTTGCCAGCGTGTTGACCCACGGCGACCGGATCGAGACCAGCGAGCGCACCGGCGAGGCGTACGCCCTCGATGAGGCTGGAAAAGTCGGCGAACTCCTGCCACCAGGGGCCGACGAAGGTTGGGACTACTCCCTTCCCACCTTGTTCATCTCCTATGGTCGCGATTGGATGCCCCTCGAGACCGAATAGACAAGTACTTGACTATTCGACCGCGAACACGATGAAAGCGCCCGCATTGTTGTTCGCTCCGTCGCCCCCTTTAATGCAGGCGTCCACTTGGTATCCGGTGACCGCCGCGGCGCCTTGATTCGTGTTGACCGTGGCCGGAAACATCGAACCCGGGACCTCCAACTCCACCTGACCATCCACCACTTCCATGTCCCCAAAAAACAGGAATTGGCCCTGCGACATCTCGTTTTGGCCGTTCACCATCGGAAAGACCTGAACATAATATCCCACGCTCGTTTCCGGGTTCCCGAACACATCGGTCGGATGGTCCACTTCCAGAGTCAGCGTTTCTTCCGGAGTGATCGGCATGATTTGACCAGTCCAATCCGACCAATCCCCGCCACGGCCGATCCTCCGTGGCCAAGGCGGCGCTTCCAGTCGGTGGGTGAGTGAAACGGTTGACGACGCTGTGGTGTCGTCCGCGAGCTCCACATCGATGTTGAACGCGTCGCCTTCGTACATCAGAACGTTGGGTTTTACGATGACCGACGTTCGTCCATCGGTGTTGGGCGTAGGGAAGGCAAAATTGGTGTTCGCCCACGGAGTCGTGGACCCCATCCCCATGACCGCGAGCTCTTCCGCATAGGCCACCGAAGCGTCCGGATCCAACGACGCTGCCAGGATCGCGGCCTCCTGATTTCCGGGGATCTCAAAGGTCAACCATTCGTGCTGCAGCCGAGCGGCGTCCCGGATGCCCTGATCCTCGCTCCAAAAAGAGGCCATGTCGGTGTATTGGATCCGAAGGGAGGTAAAGACGTGCACGGTGATCGGGTTAGGCGGATCCTCGGTGTCGATACCAGTATCCGAACCCGTATCGGTATCCGAACCCGTATCGGTATCCGAACCGCCCGAATCCTGTTCGTCCGAGTCCTGCTGCGCGGTGTCCTGGCCATTCGAGTCCGCGCTATCGGTGTCCGAAGCGTCCGTATCCTGCACGCCCCGCGCACACCCCAAGGCCAACACCGCCCACCCGCCGATCCACCGCATGCGCCCCCCCCCTGCGCGTACGGATCGCGAGGCACACCGCTTGAGGGCGGCTAGCTGCGACGGCGCCGCACCATCGCGACCAATCCCAGGATCATACCCATCGAAGGCGCCACATCCCCCGTCGAGCAACCGCATCCGCGTTTTTCTACGTCGGTGTCCGTCGCGACGGTGTCCGTATCCCCCGGCCCGGTATCGACCACGACATCGGTGTCAGCGACATCGGTGTCGCTGTCGGGAACGTCGGTATCCACGGGAACGTCGGTGTCGACGGGAACGTCCGTATCCACGGGAACATCGTCCGCATCGGCCTCAACGGTGGCGCTCGCCAACGCCTCCCCGTCATCGTCACAATCGGCATCCGCGCTTGCCACCACATCGTCGGTCCGAAGGCCATCGCCGTCGGCATCGATGTAGCAAAGCTCTTCGCCATCGCAGTTTTGATCGACGCCATCCGCGTCAATCTCTTCCGCAAACGAATGAATCGCCGCATCACTGTCGTTGCAATCGCCGGGCGAGGCGTAGATCGGCGCCTGACCTTCGCCGTCGCACCCGAGGTCCACGGTGGAAAGGGTGGTCGAAACCGCATCGCCGTCGTTGTCAGCGTCCGTGTAGCAGAGTTCTTCGCCGTCGCAGTCATCATCCACCAGGTTGGCAACGACCTCCGTCACACCAGGGTTTTGGTAGACGTCGGTGTCGTCGCAATCGCCGGACGCCATCGACGCCAACGCTTCGCCGAAATCGGTACAATCCGCATCGCCGAGGATCGCAGTGCCGGTTCGATAGGTATCCCCATCATTGTCGCGGTAGCACGCTTCCTGTCCATCGCAGTCTTCGTCGACGCCGCTCGCCTCGATTTCGGTGCCACCAGGGTGCGCATTCGCGTTGGCGTCGTCACCATCGCCATCCACATCGCCCGCCGTCGCCTCCGTTGCATCGCCGCAGTCGGCGTCCGCACTGGAGATCACGTCTTCGTTGCGGAAATTGTCGCCGTCCAAGTCGGCGTAACAGAGCTCCCCGCCGTCGCAGTCGTTGTCGATCTGATTGCCAACAATCTCCGTTGCGCCAGGGTATGCCGCCGAGTTTCCGTCAGCGCAATCCCCGGCCGGCATCGACGCAGGCGCTTCGACACCGTCATCGCAGTCCGCATCGGAACTCGTGGTCGTGCTGGTCGTGCGGTAGTCGTCCCCATCATTGTCCCGGTAGCAGGTAATCAATCCATCGCAGTCTTCATCGATCGTGTTGCCGACAATTTCGGTCGCCCCCGGGTACACAATCCCGGAGGCATCGTTGCAGTCGCCCTCGATCGGCGAAAACCCGTCACTATCGGCGTCCTCAGCCACGGAACCGTACACATACACCTTGCCCGCCGCACCGATCAGCAACTCCGCGTTTCCATCGCCGTTGGTGTCGGCAATGCGCACAGGCGAGCCAAAGTTCGCACCCCCAGGAGTAAATTGAGTGCCGTCGCTGACCAGACCGCTCGCCCCGCCCAAGTGGACTTCCGCTCCCACTTGCGCCTCCCCGAACACGACATCGGAGAATCCATCGCCGTTGATGTCCCCCGTCGTCATCGCATAGCCAAACGCAGTTCCGGCGCTGCCTACAAATTGGGCATCGGAGGTACTGTCCGGTCCATTGGCCCCCGACAGGTAGAGGTCCACGGAGCCGCGTCCATGGTTAAAAACATCGCAACACGGTCCGTTTTCGTAGTCCTCCACCAGGATATCCGCCCAACCATCGTCATTGACGTCGGCGGCGGCCACCACCTCCCCAAACTCATTGCCGCCGGCGGGTGCGGGAATGGTGACCATCGGGGTTCCCCCGAGCCCCAAGCTGCTGCCTTCGTACACCAACACCTGGCCCTTGCCGTCGGAAAAAACGTCGCAGCATACGCCACCGGAACGATCGCCGGCGATCAGATCCGCGGCCCCATCGCCGTTCACATCGGCAAGCACTTGACTATACGCAAACTGACCCTGCGGAACCGGTGGCTGAATCACTTGATCTTCGGTGATGTCCACCACTCCTTGAGCGCCCGCATAGATGTAGATGTTGGCATACGGCGGATCCGAGACCGCCAAATCGTTGGCCCCGTCGCCATGGATGTCGCCGATCGACAGGGTCCATCCGAAGTCCTGGCTCGAGGATGGGCCCGAAAAGGTGGCGTCCGGCGGCACCGACGCGCCTGCACCGGCCAGCGTACTGCCATAGTAGCAGTAGACTCTGCCCTTCCCGCTGCCAGCTTCCGGATCGCCCGTCACCAGCTCCGCTTGGCCATCGCCGTCTAAGTCCCCGATCGCGAGCGAATACCCAAAAAATCCGCTGTTTGGCGCCACCAATTCCAAATCTGGCGACGCCGAAGCGCCATTCAGGTCGCCCCAATGGATGTACACCCGGCCAACCAATCCCGCGTCCGGAATGCCCACCGCCACGTCGTCGATCCCGTCGCCGTCGATGTCCCCAGTCGCCATGCTGGTCGAGTAAAGCGCGGTTCCGTCGGTCCATAGGGTGGCGTCCGTCGCCGGAATGCTTCGATGCATCGACGCCTGATGAACCGCCCCGCTCTCGCCCTGACACCCGAGCAACAACGCCAGCCAGCCAAGCCGCATGGAGACCTCCTGTCGGGATGCTACCTCAGCCAGTCCACAAACCAATCGGCGCCGGGTCGGTTGAAACGCACCTGTAACGCCCGTTGGTAAAGTGCTTTACGATTCGGCGGAATGGTAAAGCGCTTTACTACTCGATCGGCCGGCCACGGAGGGCGGACAAGGCGCGAACCGCCGCTTCTTCCTCTGCGAATCCGATCAACAGCTCAGCGCGCCCCATCCCCCGCGGGACCACCGGCGCGAAAGAGTCCTGCCGGGTGCCCACAAAGGTACGGTTGCCGGCCCAGCGGTAGTCGCCGCTTTCATCCGCATAGAACGTCAAATCCATCGGAATCGTGCCGACCTCGAACTGGTAGACATCGGTCAAGGCCAGCTCGAGATCGCCGTGAACATTGTATCCCAAGTCCTCGAAATATGGGATTTCGACGTGAAGATCGCCATCCTCGTCCGTCACGATGATTTCGCCCACGGTCGGGTCCACATAGGTGCCCACCAATTCGGCATGATCGGTTTCGTCCATGGGAAACGGAGGTGCTGTCTGTGCGGCGGGCAACACCTCAGCCCGGGTCATCAATTCCACGGCCAACTGCCCGAAATTGTCCCCATACCCATTGGACAGAATCGAAATGGACATGCGCTGTTCCGGGAGCACATAGGTCGCCGACGTGAACGCCAGCGTGTTTCCACCGTGCATCCAGAGCGGAATGTCGTAATAGCCGCTGCCGAGGTGGGCGCCGTCGATCACCATCCAGCCGTAACCGTAGGTTTGAGCTTCGTAACTCGGATACATCCGCGCATAGCCAGTGGTCATCGCCTCCCGCCGATCGTCGGACAAAACGGCTGGATCCCCGTCGATAAAGAACCCGCCAAAGGCGGCCATATTTTCGGCGGTGGACCAGACCAAACCCGCAGGACGGACGAACCCATTGTCGGCCTGGTCCTCCATCGGTATCCGGCCGGAGGCGTACTCCGCATCGGGATAGTATGGAACAAACGGCTCAGTGGAGATCAGGGAATACCCCGTGCCGATCGCAAAATCGCCGTCCGCTTCCACCTCGGACTTCCGTGCAAACGTTCGCGTCAATCCCAGAGGAACAAAGACATCTTCCGTGAGCACATCGGCCCAGAGGCGCTCGGCCGCCACTTCCGTCGCCAAGCCGGCGATCGAGAAGTTGGGATTGGAATAGTTCCACAATGCGCCGGCCGGGGCCATCGCCCACTCGGTCGCTGCAAACACACCAAACGCCCGATCATGGAGCTCGGCATCGGCCGGAGCATCGTCCCAAGGGGTGTAGTCGTAAAGGGCGCCCTGGTGCGAAATCAGGTGGTGCAGTGTCGTCGTCTGATCCCAGTCCGGGCTTTCCACGAGCTCCAACCCCGGGATCGCCACCGAGACGACGTCGGTGCGGTCCAAGGTTCCCGCCTCCTCCTGCTGCAACAACGCCAGTGCGGTCATTTTCTTGGTGTCGGACCCGATCTGAAACAGGGTGTCCCGGCCGGGCGGCACATCCAATTCGGGGTCGGCAACGCCGAAAGTCTCGGAATATACGATATCGCCGTCGAGCCAAACCGCCACCTGCACACCGGTCGCATTTCCGGCATCCAGGCCGGCCGCCGCGGCCGCCGCGAGCTCAGTCAAATCCTGTTCGCTGTAGGGACTTTCGATTGCGATATCGGTGTCGATGTCCGTCTCGGAAACCTCCGAGTCCCCCGAATCCGATCCAGTACACGCCATCAGACTCCACAGGACCATGCGCACGAGCACCTCCGTCATCTGGCCACTAACCCAAGCGTTTGAGGGTGCGGTGGCAACACGGCTCGACAAGTTGACACCATAGGCTACTTTGCAGGCTTCATGAGAGGACCCATGTTTCAAAAAGCGCCCTCGACCCCCGAAGAACTCGCCGCTGCCAAACCGGTGGACATTGCCCCGGACAAGGTCGCGGAAATGGACGAAGCCACTTGGTACGCCCAGGTCTACCGTGGCGAAGACTCGCCGCAGCTCACCATCCGCGCGGTATCCATGGGCGCCATCTTGGGGTTCTTTCTCGCTTTTACCAATCTCTACATCGGATTGAAGACCGGTTGGCATTTGGGTGTGGCCATCACCGCTTGCATCCTCTCTTTCACCCTTTGGAATGTGTTCCAGAAGGTGGGGTTGGCGCGCACGCCGATGACCATCCTCGAAAACAACTGCATGCAATCCACCGCATCGTCGGCCGGGTATTCCACGGGTTCTACGATGGTATCGGCGATTCCAGCGTTGCTGATGCTGTCGGTGACCGAGGCCAATCCGAAAGGGACGCATCTGCCGATTTGGGTTCTCGCGTTATGGACGTTCTTCCTTGCGCTTCTCGGCGTATCTCTCGCGATTCCGATGAAGCGGAACATGATCAATCAGGAGCGGCTGAAGTTTCCTTCCGGCCTCGCTTCCGCCGCCACCCTCCAGAGCTTGTACGCCGAAGGCAAAAAAGCCGCGGAACAAGGCAAATATTTGATGCTCTCCGCGATCGTGGGCGGCATATTTCCGGCGCTGCTCGATCTGAAGCTCAAACCGGCCTTTGACCCCGAAACCGGCCTAAGGATCATGGAGCCCCTGGCGGATGGCTCGATGAAAGCCGGGCGACAGCCGCTGCTGGACAGCCTCGTTTCTTGGTTTGAAGGCGGTTATCTCCATATTTTCAATTGGCTCCCGGTGGGCGGCTTCAAGACCGTCAAAGACAAGGTGGTAGCGGCCACCGCCGCTGACTGGAATGTGATGTGGGAGGTCAATCCGGTCATGATGGCCGCCGGAGCCCTTACGGGGGTTCGCGCCACCGTTTCGATGATGATCGGCGCTGTGACGTTGGTGTGGATCGTGGGGCCCTATGCCATGGACGCCGAATGGGTCAATTTGACCGGAAAGACCGTCACCGCGATTACGACCCCAGGGAGAGCCTGGAAAGAAACCGGACTTTGGTTGGGCGCACCGATGATGGTCTCCTCCGGTCTGGTCGCGTTCTTGTTCCAATGGCGTACGATCGTCCGTGCGTTTCAATCCCTGGGTGGCGGCGGTGAGACCAGCGCTTTGGAGGCCAAAACCGAGGTGCCCATGTCTTGGTTTCTGGCAGGAGCGGGGCCCGCTTCCATCGGCATCGTGCTGCTCTCCTGGTATTTTTTCCACGTCCCCCCGTATTTCGGTGCGCTCGCCGTGGTGATGACGTTCGCCCTGTGTTTGGTCGCAGCGCGAGCCACCGGCGAAACCGACGTCACGCCCACCGGGGCGATGGGAAAAGTGATGCAGCTCACCTACGGCGTTCTGATTCCGCAGTCCTCCACGGCCAACCTCATGACCGCGGGGATCACCGCCGGCGCCGCCGCCACCACCGCCGATCTGCTCAACGACCTAAAGTCGGGGTACCTCCTCGGCGCGAACCCTCGGCGCCAATTCCTGGCGCAGGCCGCGGGGATCCTCTCAGGCACGATCGCGACCGTGATCGGCTTCCATCTCCTGGTTCCGGACGCCACCACCCTGCTCGGCACCGATACCCTGCCGCCGGCGTTCCCGGCTCCCGCCGCTCAAGCGTGGAAAGCGGTGGCTGAGCTGTTTCAACACGGGGTTGGCAATATGCACCCGGTCAATCGGATGGCGATCGGCATCGGCCTGTCGATGGGGACGGTCCTGGCCGTTCTGGAGCAACTGCTGCCTAAATACAAGAAGTACCTGCCTTCTCCCACCGGCATCGGCCTCGGTTTCATCCTTCCGTTCTTCAACCCCTTCTCCCTGTTCGTCGGTTCGGTCATCGCCGAAGTCGTCCGCAAATCGGATGAATCGCTCGCCGAGCGAACGATCGTGCCGATTTCTTCGGGGTTGATCGCTGGGATTTCGATCATCGGGGTGATCGTGACCGCACTCAACAATTTCGTGCTGTAAATCCAATGGGACGCCCCTTTCAAGGTGACCTTTCCGCTTCCGTGCTCACCGAGGCCGAACGTCAACTCGACCAGCGGCCGGCGTCCGAGATCTCGCTGCGGGAGATCGCACAAGCGGTCGGCGTAAGCCATGTCGCCATCTATCGCCACTTTGAGAATCTCGATGCGGTGTTCGCCGAAATCGCCGCCAACGACTTTCGGACGGTGGAGCAGCTCCTGCTGGCGGCGGTGTCTGAGGCGACAAATGAGGAAGAAGCGCTGTCCGCAGCCGGACGAGCCTACGTCGCGTTCGCCGTGGTTCACCCCCACCGCTTCCGGTCCATGTACCGCCTGCTCGGTCTGAACCACCGAGCAACCAAGGAAGCTGCAACTCAGCTCTTTGGGGTGCTCAGCGAAACCATCCGCCAAGGGCAGCAAAAAGGTACGGTCATCCTCGGGGAGCCCGCGTCTGTCGCCACTGCCGCCCTTGCCGCAGCGCATGGGCTCGCCTGCCTAGCGATCGACAACGCCATACCGCCCCAGGTGGCGAATCCTCTAGGATTGTCCGAGATCGTCGCATCCATGCTTCGGCGGTAACGCCGTTCCCGCGCCATCCACTCACATTTTCGTTGCCGACTCAGATTACCAGTGGTAATTACCACCGGTAACTGGAGGCTCGATGTCTGCTCTTCCCGCCATTTCTGCTCCACCCATCCGTTCGACACAGCAACAACGTACACATTGGTCGCGCCATTTCGATCAGCCCAAGGTGCTTGAGCCCACGCGCCTCTCCATCGAGGGCCGACTTCCGCCAGGCCTGCAGGGCACGCTGCTTCGCAACGGGCCCGGGGTTTTCGATCTTCCAGGGGGGACCCGCACGAACATCTTCGACGGCGACGGGGTGGTGGTTCGCGCGCAGTTTTCCCACGGGCAGGCCATCGGCCAAGTGCGCCCGGTGGACGGCCCAGACATGAAAACCGAGCGAAAAGCCGGACGCGCGCGGTTTTCGGCATTCGAGCGGCCCGCGGATCGCTGGGTGGATCGCCTCGGCGCACGCATCAAAAATGCTGCAAACACCTCGGTCATGCGGTGGAACGGGCGTCTGTTTGCGATGTGTGAGGGCGGGCCCCCGACGGAACTCGATCCCAACACTCTGGAGACGCTTGGAGAGACCAACCTCAACGGCGTGATCCCAGGTGCATTTTCCGCCCATCCCGCCCGGGTCGCGTCCCGGCACACCACATACAATTTCGGCATTCGATACGGAATCGTCAGCCAGTTGGACGTCTTCGCGTTTCCCGATGGGGGAGACGCCCGGCGCTTGATCTCGGTGCCACTCGACGCCCCCCGCGCCATGCACGACTTCATCGCCACCGATCACCATCTCGTATTCTTCACCCTGCCCTTGAAAATCGACCTGGCGCGCATGGTTCTCGGGATCGGCGCTATTCACCATAACTTGCATTGGACGCCTTCGCTGGGCGTTGAGGTCATCGTTGTCCCGATCGATCGGCCCTCCGAGTGCGCGCGGTTTTCCATCGACCCCTTCATGGTGTGGCACTTCGCCAACGCCTTCGAAATGGGCGGTACTAAGCTCGCCATCGACTACGTTCGATTCCCCGACGCCAGCGGCCTCGATTTCGTGCGCACCGGCCGGCAGGGAATGGTGTCGGCAGCAGTGCAGCCCGGGCTGCTGCATCGCGCCACGGTGGACTGGAAGCGGAAGACGTTCGAAACGCAGCCGCTCTGCGAAGCCTCGGTCGAGTTCCCCCAAGTCGCTCCCTCCAACGCCGGAAATACCACGGGACCGATCTACATGGTCTCCCACTCAAGCGAAACTGTCGCTCGAAATGGTTTTTTTGACACCATCATGCGAGTCGATCCCAACGACGGTTCCGAACAGGCGATCACCCTCGGTGACCGCCAATGGGTGACCGAGGCCTTGTTTGCGGCGAACCCACAAGCCACTCATCCGGATGAGGGTTGGCTTCTGTCCACCGTTTACGATGAGACCCAACATCAGAGTTACGTCGCCGTCCTCGATGCGCAGCGTTTGGATCGCGGTCCTCTGGCAAAAGTCTGGTACCCCCAGGCAGTGCACTGGACCTTCCACGGGATTTGGACGCCCCAGTAGCTCCGGAACCTGACGCTGGATCGCGTTCGCGACCTGGTCCTAATCGACCGCGCGAAGGTCCAGGACAACGGTTACGGGAATGACGCCCTGGTCGGTCACTTCCACCGTCGTCGCCGAAGTGGTGACCAGGTCGCCGGTATCGGGCGATGGCTGGTCGGGATTGGCGGTCGCATTGTCGTCGAGCATGGAGCTTAGGTAACGGAGGCCACAAGGTACCTGGACAATCGTGAGCTCAACCACACCGCCGCCGGACAGGTCCGCCGACACATGGCCCCCTGCAACGCTTGGAATGCCCGGATCCGGGAATGGATCGGAGGCGTACACCCCCACATGAAGGTCGCCCACGCAATCTCCGCCCACCAAGCAGCTGACTTCAGGATCGACGCTGACCGTGACCTGGAGAGTGCCGAGGCATTCGTCGCCGGTGTCGCCGCTGTCGCCGCTGTCGCCGGTCTCCAGGGACGAATCCGAGGTGTCCGCGGAGTCGGTGTCGGTATCGGGGCCCTGAGCAACGCCTCGTGCACACCCCACCATCCATCCCACCGCGAGCAGCCGACAACGCATCTTCCCTCCGTTACCAGTGGTAACGATACACCGGCGGTCGCTTCGTGAACAACTGCAGTACTTTGGTCGGGTGAAGCAGAACGATACTCGCGGGGTTCCGCGGCGGTTTTCTCCTCCGCGCTAGTTACCAGTGGTAATTCGGACCTCCACGTTCCCTGGGGCGCGCCACTGGCAGCCCATCCTAGTCCTCCACGCGGTTCTCCAGAATGTCGAGCCGACCGCCCAAATAATCCTCGGTGTAGCTGCGCAACACGGAGGGGACATTTCCACTCTTGGCGTTGAACCGGAGGTTCCACTGCAGCACGGTGGCGCCGTCCACCGCAAACGTCCGCATGATCCCGCAATGATCTTCATAGGAGGAGGACTTATTAACCCGATAGGTCAACTCCTCTCCGAAATGATAGTCGGTAACCTCTTCTTCAACGATGGGCGCGCCATCGGCACCCACCACCCGGATCGAACCCGCCCCGTACGGCTCGCCCTCCACATCCCCCTCCTGGGTGAGATGGAAGGGGCCAAGCCAAGAAATCTTGTCCGGGTGGGTCAGGTACGGAAACAGCTCGTCCGGCTCCACATCGAAGGTGCGGACAAATTCCACCCTGAGATCGCCGGGATCGTTCGTGCAACGCTCCGCCCAAAAGGCCTCCGAATCGGGCTCCGCCAACACGTCCTCCAAAGGCTCCAAATCCACCGGGTCGGACTCTTGCGGTTGGCACATGCTTGCGAAAACAAACATTGAAGCGGCGGCTTTACTCATCGGATACCTCGGTGACGCCTGTAAGTACCCAAAGGGTCGCAAATTCGCCATCACAATCCGGTTACAGTACATTACCGCGCCTTCGACGCCACTCTTCGGCCCTGTCCCCAATACAAATGGCGGCGCCCCTCCGGATCAGGTAAGCAGGCGGCCGGAGATCCCTCCACCCGGACGAGACGCGCCGTACCCGGTCACGACAAGACGACGCAGCGGGTGAGCTATGGCCTGGATTCTCATAGTGGTAGCCGGACTTTTGGAAGTCGCATGGGCGACCGGACTGCGGTACACGGATGGCTTCTCCCGACCCTTGCCTAGCTTGTTGGTGCTGATCGGCATTGTCGGAAGTATGGGCATGTTGGCGGTGGCATCCCGCGATCTGCCGCTCGGCACGGCCTACGCCGTGTGGGTGGGGATCGGTGCCAGCGGCGTTGCCTTGTTGGGAGCGGCATTTTATGGAGAGCCGTTATCAGCCATCCGGGTGCTGTTCTTGGGGTTGGTGATCACCGGGATCATCGGACTGAAGGTCACTGCACCAGAGGAAGCCGCAAATCCGAACCTTGCGGATCCCCCCTCCCCTTAACGCCCGATCAGAACGACATTCCAAAGCCGACTTCTCCACCGGCGAGAATCTCGGTAGAGATGCTGCCCAACTTCCCCTCGATCGGCGTGCGGAGCGACAAGCGAAACCGATCCCGCGTCCAGACGAACTCCGGCCCCGCGAATACCCGAGCATGCCACGGTGAAATGCCCTCCATACAGGCGGAATCGCGCACGCCGAACAAGCTATCTACGATGGAACACGCCATCCCAATGCTGAAGTAGTCGAGCCCACCCACCCCCACCGCCGCCCCGAACACGGGAGCCACGTAGAACCCACTTCTTTGATCGGTTCTCAGTGGCACGTCGTAGCGGTAGTGAAGACCGACGCCGAGCCAGGTGTCGACGCCACTCTGCGCTTCGACCGCCAGTCCCGGCCCCGTCATCCCGCCGCCGAAGTGTCGCCCAAACACCACCTTTCCACCAAAGTCGGCCGCCAAGATCGGTTCCTCGTCAAGCCACTGCGCTCCGAACAACATCCTCGGTCCTCCCTGAAAAAACCACGGGCGTTGTGGGCCCTCAGCGGCGGCAGCGACATCGGGCGCCAACCCCAACCCGCACGCCAAAACCAATCCAACACCGCGTCCGAAAACTTCCATTGCGCCTACCTCCTCGCGCACGATCACATCCCGGGGGCGATGCACGTGTTAATCGATGTAAAACGGACCCGGAGTGCACATGCGTTGGGGATGGCTCGCACTCGGTTTTGTCGGTTGCACCTTGCTCCATCGCGCGCAGACCTATCCGCGGAGCCGAGACGTTACGTCGGTGGAATGGTACAAACCGATGGCTCCCGTGGCGGGCGCTCCGGAAACCATGCCGAAACACGCGCCGGTTCGACTCACTTCCGCCGCCATCGCCGAGATCGAAGCCTATGCTGCAGCCCGAAACACAGCGGGCCTGGTGGTGATGGAGGACGGCGCCATTGTTCACGAGTGGTACGCCCCCGGATTCGACGCTTCTAAGAGCACCAATTCGATGTCCATGGCCAAAACGGTGTTGGCGCTGCTGGTGGGGATCGCCGTTGCCGACGGAAAGATCACCAGCGTCGAAGATTCGGTATCGACCTACCTTCCTGAATTTCGACGCGGCGGCCGCGAAAGGATCACGATCCGCCACCTGCTTGAAATGACCTCGGGGCTCCGCAATCGAGAGGAGCTCAAGCTCGGAACCGACCTCGTCACCTACATGCTCGGTACCCACATCGAACGCCGTGTGTTGAGCATTCCCGTCGAAGTGCCACCAGGAACCACCTTCGACTACAACAACGGCAACTCGATCCTTCTCGGCATGGTTCTGGAGAAAGTGTATGGTAAAAGCTATGAATCATTGACTTCCGAACGGCTATGGAAGCCGCTTGGCGCCGGCAACGCGGAGATGTGGCTCGACCGGAAAAAAGGTATGCCGCGCGTATTCTGCTGCATGTTCGCCGTGCCCCAGGATTGGGCGCGGGTCGGGCAATTGATCCTCGACGAAGGTCGCGTAGGGATCACCCAGGTCGTTCCATCCGAATGGATCGCGCAAATGTCGCAACCCTCCCTCAACAACCCCGAGTACGGTTGGCAGCTCTGGCTCACGCCGCAGGAAGGCGGCGGGGTTCGAAAAGCCACGTCCGAAGCGTACCTCGACCCGAAAATGGTGTTCCTGTCTGGCTATGGAGAACAAAAGACCTATGTCCTCCCCTCTGCGGGAGTGGTCGTGGTTCGGGTGGGGGAACAGCCGGAAGAATGGGATGACTCCTTCATTCCGAACACCGTGATGCGAGGACTGGTGAAATGAAGATCCTGGTGCTCGGGGGAACCCGCTTCTTTGGCCGATCGTTCGTTGAGCAAGCGATCGCCGCCGGCCATGACCTGACCCTGGTCAACCGCGGGATCAGCGGTGCCCACCTGTTTCCCGAAGCCGAGCAGTGGGTGGCGGATCGCTCGCAAGGGCTGTCCATTCTTGGCAACCGACGCTTCGACGCCGTATTGGACACCTCAGGGTATACCGAAGCCGAGGTGACCGCGTCCGCCGCGTATTTAGTAAACAAAGTTGACTATTACTTGTTCGTGTCCACGATCTCGGTGTATGCCGATTTCTCCAAAAAAGGAATTTGCGAGTCGGATCCATTGCTGCCCGCCGACCCCGCGCTATCGCGGGAGGACGGCGACTACGGCGGAATGAAGGTCGCCTGCGAGAACGCCGTACGCTCCATCTTCGGCGATCGCGCGGGCATTGTCCGACCTGGATTGATCATCGGACCGCGGGATCACACCGATCGGTTCACGTATTGGCCGGTTCGAATCTCCGAGGGGGGCGAGGTGCTCGCGCCGGTTGACCCCCATTGGGGATTCCAAGGGATCGATGCCCGCGATCTTGCCGCGTTCGTTCTATGCCAATTGGAGTGTCGGGCAAAGGGGACATGGAACGCCGTTGGTCAGACATCCACGCTGGAAGAGCTCTTTCACCGATGCCGAAGGGTTTCAGGCTCAAACACTACCTTTACGTGGGTTTCCGACCAATTCCTCGCCGAGCAGGGAGTGGGCCGGTGGGTCGAACTGCCGCTGTGGTCCGAGCCGGGGATGGAGGGATTCGGCCACGTGGACGCTTCGGTGGCCATCGCCGCCGGCCTCGTGCTACGACCCCTGGAAATCACCGTCCGCGACACCTTGGATTGGCACCGCCAACGGACAAAGGTGGAATGGGCAGCCGGACTTTCGCGAGAAAGAGAGCGCGAACTTCTCGCCAAATGGAAATCGTCAACCGGTTGACGATCGCACGCGGCATGGCGCCGCGCTACCCAGGAAACCCGGAGGCCCGATGTCCGCGATCGCCGCTCTTCCTTCCTCATCACCCCTGGACGTGCTTCGAGAGCGCGCTGCCCAAGCGGCTTTACCGTGCCAATGGTGGTCGGTGCGGGCATTGCACGAGCTGTCCGAGACCCACGCGATCCGCAGCGGAGTGAGGAATCCACCTACGATTTCCGACGATTTGGGCGCCATGATCACCGTGCTCGTCGGCGGGGTGCTCGGGTATGCTGCCACCCCCGATCTTTCCATTTCCGGGCTGAGAGCAGCGTTTCAACAAGCGTTAACGCATGCCCAAGCGGCCCAGTCCTGGCCATTGTTTCGCGTGGCCCCTGAAGATCTGCCCAATCCGCGCACTTCCTGGTCCGCACCCTCGCTTTGGGCCCCCACGGCAACGTCCCGCCGCGAATGGGCGGATCGCCTCCATCAATGGGAT
>SXGS01020835.1_pt1 | contig 16230 bp, 12 predicted proteins | sample 3174681 | NCBI WGS metagenome assembly SXGS01 (sample SAMN11356861, study PRJNA531348) | freshwater metagenome | isolation source: freshwater sample F1-80 | place: China: Fuxian Lake, Yuxi | collected 2017-12-25 | reverse complement strand
GGGTGGCGACTCCCAGTTGTCCTCTTCGAACTTGATGTCATGCTTTCGGAGATCGATGCCGAGGGCCTCGAGCGAGCCCAGATATTGATCGATCACGTCGGCCGGCGTGGGCTTCAGGATCACCTGGAGTTGCTGGTGCTTGTACAGGCGGTTGGGGTTCTCACCGTAGCGCCCGTCCGCCGGGCGGCGCGAAGGCTGGACGTAGGCGACGCGATACGGCTTGGGACCCAACACGCGCAGAAAGGTTTCCGGGCACATCGTCCCGGCGCCCACTTCGAGATCGTAGGGTTCCTGGATGATGCAGCCGCGATCGGACCAGTATTTCTTCAAGTTGAAAACGAGCTGTTGGAAGGAAAGCATTGCTAGAGGGTTTCCAGATAATGGGACGTGACAAGGCGGCGTTCGACGTGCTCTTCGATGGATTCGCACAGTTGGCGGCGCATGCCGGCGAGGATGGCGCGCGACCACTGGCGGGGGGCGAGACTGGACAGCGGAGTCCGCAGCATCTCTTCCGCGATGGCGCGTTCCTCGTCGTCGATCTCGATGGGCGGGAGGATCCCCGCGAGCCGCACCGACCACAGCGTAAAGTAGTTGACGGCCGGCCACAACCCGGCGAGACCGGCGTCGAGAAGATAACCGGTCACGGCGAGCAGGAGACGGAAGAACTTTTCGTTGGGTTCATGAAGGGGGAGGATTTGTTCGCTCACTTCGGCCAGGTAATCCAGGGCGACGGTGAGTTCGTATTCGGAGGCGAGACCGAAGCGGGAGCCGATCAACTCGCACGAGTCGACGGCGGCCAACTCGAGGTTCTCGCTCGCGAAGTAGAAGAGCCGCACGTGGGAGAGGCGCTCGAGTCCGCTGCCGAACGAACTGCCCGGCTTGCGAGCTCGCCGGGCCACGCCGCGCAGCTTTCCGGAGTCGCGAGTGAGGAAGCTGACGATGAGGTCGGCTTCCCGCAGCGGGTACGTCCGCAGAACGATCGATTCGCTCACTCTGGCGGCCATACCGCTGTCAATCAGGAGAACTTCAGGTTAGCATAAGGCCCCGCCGGCGAAGCTCGTCGAACATGTCGAGCGTCCTGGCGGCGCCTTCGTCGAGCGAAGTGGAGGGAATGCCCGGAACCATTGCGTGAAGACGCGCGGCGTCCATGCGGTAAGAGACGGGCACGGGTTTTCCGGCGACGGTCAACAGCTTTTCGGCTCCGGGACGATGGCGGGCGATCATGGCGATCAGGTCGTTCATCTCGACGATGGTTCCGGCAAGATTAAACACGTGGGCGCCCTCGAGCGGCGACAGCGCGCAGTGGATGAACGTTTCGGCGACGTCCTCCACGTACTGGAGGTCCATGTGGCCAGAGACTCGGATTTGGAAGGGCTGTCCGAGCGCGACGGCTTTCATGGCAAGCGTGGGATCGGCGGTGAGGCCCCGGTCGCGGCCGACGCCGTAGACGGTCCATGGCCGCAAGCCGACGCTCGAGATTCCACTGTCCTGATGGAAGATTCTCGCGTTGCCTTCGTTGGCCTGCTTGAAGACGCCGTAGTGCGTGCCAGGCAGCGGCGTATCCGACTCGGAGAGAGAACGCTCGCCGTATGCCTCCTCCGGTCCCCAAACGGCGGAAGAGCTCGCGTAGACGACGCGTACCGGGCGGCCGGCGTCGCGCGCCGCTTCGAACACGTTGAGCGTGCCGATCACGTCGATCATGCCGCCCTGGACGGGGTTCGCCGCGCAGAACGGCATCAGCACAGCGGCCAAATGAACGGCATGGGTGATGCCTTCATCCTTGACCAGCGCCTTGACGCGGGCCGTGTCCTCGATGCGGCCGGTTTCCATTCGAAGCTTGGGGGAGCCCACGTGGCTCGAGATCAGTCCCAGGCGGGAGGTGTCGGCTTCCGTGTCGAAGCAAAGGACCTCGATGCCGCGATCGAGGAGATTCTTGACGGTCCAGGCGCCGATGCAGCCGGACGATCCGGTGACGAGTACTCGCATGTGAAGAGCCTATTCTACCTTTGCGCGGCTTCCCTGCCCTTGCGAATCCGGTAGTCCTCCACGCCGCGGGTCGAGATGGTGCGGCACATCTCGAACAGGCGCGAGCGGGCGCGGAGGCCGATGCGCTCGGTGAGGTAGTAGCGCCCGGATACGTCGCTTTGCAGGCCGCCGGGAATGGGTGCGTCGCCGCCTTCGGGATCGCGCAGGTTGGTGGTGGTGATGATCGCCTTATTGTTGTTGTAGCGATGGGTGATGAGCGAGGTGACGGTGTCTTCCACCCAATCGGTGACTCGATGAGCGCCGAGGTCGTCGAGCAGGAGCACTTCGCAGTCGAGGGCGGTGCGGTAGGCGCCGCGGTCACCGGTGCCCGAGGCCGGATCGTAGCTCGAGCGGATGCGCTCGAGAAGGTTCTGGTAGTCGAAGAAGACGGCCTGGAATCCGCGCTGGATCAGGCGTTTGATGACGGCGACGGCGAGATGCGTCTTGCCGGTGCCGGGATCGCCGATGAACAGGAGGCCCTGCGATTTGGCGCCGTACCCGTATTCTCTCGCGAACGAGTTGGCGACGGTCACCGCGTGGGACAGGGCCCTGTTGGCCACCGGGTTGTCCGGGCGTGTATTGAAATTTTCGAACGACGCATTCCGGAACAGCGGCGGGATGTTGGCATGCACCGTCATGTTGCCGGCGCGCTCGTTGAGAACGCAGTCGCACCGGACGACGGCGGAGATGCCCTCGCGATCGACGGACCGCCAGCCCGTTCCACTACAGTTCGAACAGACGTCCTGATCGGCCACGCTTCCAGCTTAGCGGTCGGAAGCAGGCCTAGTCGAGGGGCAATTCGGAAAGCTTGATCGAACGGCCCTCGAGAGCGCTACGATCGGCGGCGAAGACGGCGCGGTGGCTTTCGAACGCGGTGTCGAAGTCGGTATGCGGCATGGCATGTCCGAGCTTGAGCGAATCGATGAAGGCCTGGAACTGGGGCTGGTAGGGGTGATCGCTGACATCGCCCGAGTCGACGACGGGAACGCCGAGGTGCGACCAGCGGTCCTTGGCCATGCCGCTCCAGTTGTAGCTGGTGAATTTGTCGTCGAGCACCGAACCGAGGCTTCCCACCAGGTGCTGATGGAAGTAGTAGGGCTGCAGGCAATCGATGATCGATGCGACTTTGCCCACGCGGCCGTCGGCGAACTTGAGAATCGTCACGGAGGTGGTGTCGTACTCGTAGGGCTTGAAGTACTCGCTCTCCGAACGGGCCTGGTAGCTGGTGACCTCGGCGATCTCGCCGGGCATGTAGTGCCGCAGCAGGTCGAGCGCGTGACAGCCGGCGGTGAGCAGCGACGAGCCGCCCATGTTCTTTTTGATGTTCCACTCGTATTGGTCGTACCAGGGGCCGATGCCGTGGAAGTAGTCGATTTCACCGTAGTGAATCGTGCCGACGAGGCCTTTGTCGATGAGATCGCGAATGGCCATCGCCTGGCGGCTGTAGCGGACTTCGAAACAGACGCAAGCCCGCACCTTGGCCTTGTGGATGGCGGCCCGCATCTTGCGGGTGCTTTCGTAGTCTATGGCCAGCGGTTTTTCTATGATCAGATGTTTGCCGGCGCGCGCGGCGGCGACCGCCTGTTCCGGATGTTGCGGATGCGGAGTGCAAATATCGATGATGTCGAGCGATTTGTCCTTCAGCATCTTGTCGTAGTCGTTGTAGACTTTGATCGGGATGCCGAAGCGTTTTTCAAGGTCCTTGGCATTCAGCTTGCGGCGGGAGCACACAGCGGCGACTTCCGCGCCCAGGACATGTTTGAAGGTCTCGATGTGGGCGCCGGCAACCCAGCCGAGTCCCACGATGCCGATTCGATAATCAGAGGCCATGCGATTGCCAGTATATCAGCGGCGGCGGGACGCTGACGCCCAGTGGCCGGGACCGCTACCATGACAGTGTGAGATTCATCGTACTACTGCTCATCGCGCTTATCGCCGGCGCCCGGACGATCGCCGAGACGATTATCGAATACGCGTGGTGGAAAGAGATCGGACAGGTTCCGGTCTGGTTGAGCCAGATGCTCTACGGCGCGGGACCGGGCGCGGCGGCTACCGTGCTGGCGGCAGTGGTGCTCTGGATCGCTTTCGCGCGGGGGCTGAAATTCGGCGGGTCGGGACTGCGGCATCTGCCGTTCATCGCGCGGATTTCTCCGTTGGCGGCCCTGGCGGCGGGAGCATTCGTCGCGGCGATCGCGGTGGACCGGCAGGACGTGATCCGGTACATCGGCGGCGGCGGAATGACGGACGCGGCGGCGTGGCGCGATCCGGTGTTCGGCAATCCGCTCTCGTTCTACCTGTTCGATCTGCCGTTCTGGCGGGTGCTGCACCGTTTCGTTTTGGCGTCGTCGGTGGCGGCGGCGCTGGTGTTCTGGATCTCGGCGCGCTATGCCGGCATCCGGCGCGGGATCGAGGAGATGCGGGTCCGCGACACGTTCGATCCGCGCGAGTTGGGGTTGGACCTGGGTCTGGAGTCGCTGTTCCTGCGGTGCGCGGCGGCGTTGTTTCTGCTTTCGTTGGCGGTCAACTTCTTCCTGTCGCGCTACGATTTGCTGTTCAGCGACCACAGGTTCATGGTCGGCGTGGATTGGACCGACGAAGTGCTGCGATTGCCGCTGCGGTGGATCGCCGCCGCGGCGTCGGTGGCGGCCGCGGCTGCGATTTTCTCGCGGCGCGTGAAGACGGCGGTCGCGATCGTTGCGGTGGCGGCGGTGGCCGGTGAAGCGGTTCCGATGGTGGTGTCGGCGGTGTACGTGCGGCCGAACGAGATCAATATCGAGCGGCCCTACATCGCGAGGCATATCGAAGCGACGAGGTCGGCGTATGGGCTTTCGACGCGCGTGACCGAGACCGATTTCGCCGCCAAACCCGGAACCCGCATCAACGTGGCCGCGAACAAGATTTTGCTGGACAACGTGCGGCTGTGGGATTGGCGGCCGTTCCACGACACCGTGACGCAGATTCAGGCGCTGCGGCCCTACTACGTGTTCGCCGATACCGATGTCGACCGGTACACGATCGGCGGGCAGTTACGGCAGGTATTACTGACTCCGCGCGAACTCGACATCCGCCAATTGCCCGATGCGCGGACGCGGTGGATCAATCCGCACTTCATTTACACGCACGGCTACGGGATGGTGATGGCGGAGGCGAACCGTATCACCGCGGACGGGATGCCTGTGTTTTTGGTGCAGGACGCGCCGCCGAAGATCCACATCCCCGAACTGAAGCTGACGCGGCCCGAGATCTACTACGGCGAGGTCACGCACGAGCCGGTGATCGTGCGCACGTCGCAGAAGGAATTCAGCTATCCGACGGGCGCGGAATCGGCGTTCACGCGTTACGAGGGCAAGGGCGGGTTCCCGATGGGATCGTTCGGGATGCGCCTTGCGGCGGCGATCCGCGACGGCGATTTCAATCTGATGCTTACCAACCTGACCACGCCCGACAGCCGGATGATGATCCACCGGAAGGTGATGGACCGGCTGGAGACGGCGGCGGATTTCCTGTCGTGGGACGAGGATCCGTACCTGGTTCTGACCGATGAGGGCAGACTGGTTTGGACGGCGGACGCATACACGACGTCGGATTCGCACCCGTATTCGCAGCACTTCCGGATGGCTTCCGGGGCGCGCATCAACTACATGCGGAACTCGGTCAAGGCGACGGTGGACGCCTATGACGGCACGGTGCATCTGTACGTCTTCGACGCCGGCGATCCGATCGTGCGCGCCTATCAGCGGCTGTTCCCGACACTGCTGGAACCGGCGGCGGCCATGCCGGAAGGGCTACGGGCGCACGCGCGGTATCCGGAAGCGTTCTTTCAGGTGCAAGCCGAGATCTACCGCACCTACCACATGCGCGACCCGCAGGCGTTCTACAACAAAGAGGACGTTTGGGAGGTGGCCCGGAAGCTGCAGCAACGGGGCTCGCGCGCTCCGTTGCAACCTACGTACGTGGTCGCGGTGTTGCCCGGTGAGACGAAGCCGGAGTTCCTGCTGACGCTGCCGTTCACACCGAGGGGCAAGGACAACCTAATCGGGTTGATGGTGGCGCGATGCGACGGACCGGCGCTCGGCGAGTTGCGGGTGCTGCAGCTTTCCAAGCAGGATCTGATCTTCGGACCGATGCAGATTGACGCCCGGATCGACCAGGACCCGGAGATTTCGAAGGACCTGACGCTTTGGAACCAGCAGGGATCGGAGGTTCTGCGAGGGCAGATGCTGGTGCTGCCGATGCAGGAGACTTTCGTTTACGTCGAACCGATTTACTTGCAAGCGTCGCAGGCGCGGATGCCGCAGTTGAAGAAGGTGGTTGTGGCGGTGGGTAACGACTTGGTGTACCGGAACACCTACGACGAGGCGATCGCGGCGATCGGTTCGGGGGGGCCGGCGGCGGCGGTTCCAGCGGCGGCGCCCGGCGCTCCAGCGGGCACTCCGGCGGTTGTCGATGTCAAACCTTCGGCCGAGGGCGACCGGAGAGTGACCGAGATCCGGCAGAGATTGCGCCGTTACCGGGAGCTATGGAGCCAGGGGAAATACTCGGAAGCCGGCCGCGAGTTGGAAGCGGTGGAGGCGCTGGCGAAGTAGCGCCTCCCCCACTGGAAATCATCCGTTGGCGACGCGCTTGCGGGAGCCCGAACCTTCGCCGGCGCCCGGCTTGCGGTTGCGGCGAGTCTGGTACATGCGCTCGCGAGCGGAAGCGACCGCTTCCTGCAGGCGCTCGTTCTGTACTTCGAGGCCACCCCAGCTAAACATCACCGAAAGGTGCCCGAGGGAGCGAAGCTGGAAGTCCCAGAGCTTCTCCGACACCTGGAACAGACGCCGTTGCGCGGAGGAGCCGCTTTCGCCGGGATAGAGCAGAATGTACTCGTCCTCGGTGAACTGGCAGGCGAAATCCTGAGGCCGAAGCATGGACTGCACCATGCGGTTCAGGGCGCTGAGCGAGTCGGCCCCGGAGTTGGCGGCGAGCTTTTCCTTGAGGCTAGGATAGTCGTTGATTCCGATCGCCACGGCGACTCCGTTGAAGGACAGTCCGAGTTCGATCAGCGACTGGAGGACGACGCCGTCGTGAAGACCCGCTGGCACTTCCAAGTACTCTTGCGCGGGCTCGACTTCGGGGACCGGCGCCAAAGCGACGGCGACTGCCGCGGCGGCCGGCGAAGTGGAGATGGAGGCCGCGGGCGGAGCCGGAACTGGCGGAGCATAGAGGCGCGCCGGTGCGGCGGGCTGGGGCTCGATTTCGGGCTGGGGCTGGGGCTCGGGCCGGGCGGGCTCCGGTTCGAAGACCGGATCGAGCCGCGGCGGCTCGGGGATCTCGCTTGGCGGCTCGAGGTCTTCTTCGTCGACGGGCAGCACCTGGAGGCGAGCGATATCGGCGGCGGCGTCCCCAGGGGGTTCCAGCGTGGGTGGCGCCTCGGCATGGAGCGCCAGCGCGGGGAGTGCGGGAGATGTTGCCGTGGCAATCACGCGAGCCGACTCGGTACTCGGAGCAAGGATCACCGGGGGCGGCATGTCGTCGTCTTCGGCGTCTTCATGCCAAAGCGAGGGGGCGGGCTTGGGAGGCGCGAAGACGAGAGGTTCCTTGGGAGCGGCGGGCGCGGCAGCCGGCATCTCAAACACGAGAACGGGCTCGGGATCGGCGTTTTCGAGAGCCGCCGGAAGCGAGATTACGCGGTCGGGCGTCCGCTCGGGCGCCTTGATAGGCATGACCTTTGGGGACTCCGCGGCGGGCGGCTCCGGGGCTTCCAATTCCGCCGGTGGCTCCGGGACGAGATGGGTCTGATGACGCGACACTTCTTCGGTCAGGCGCGTCGCGGTGTCTTCCTTGAGCTTGTCCTCCTGGGTTTTGTGAGCCTCATGGCGAGCCCGTATCCTGGCCGCGCGTTCGGCGAGTTGCTCGAGCTCTTCCTTGGAAGCCCAAGTGGGGGCCTGCTGCTGGGAGCGAGCCTTCATCTCGTCGTACATCCGGCGCCGCAACGGCGGACCGGTATCGCCTTCGACACTGGCGGGTTCGGCGTCCGGCCCGTTCTTGCGGAGAGCGGTGAACGCCTCCGCTTCGCGGTGATGGGCCGCCGCCGCGCCGTTGCCGGCAAGCGATTCCGCCATCGGCGGCTGCCGAAGGCCGGAAATCAAGGTTCGCATCCACTCCATTGGGTTCTGGAAGATGCCGAGTTTCTCGCGCTCGTCTTGCCGCGAAACCAACTCTATGTTCCGTTCGCGGAGTTGTTCGTTGTTCCCCTTGAGGAAGTCACACAAGAGCGCCACGAACACCGCGCCCAGTATGACAACGATTCCGACGAAAATTTGTAGCTCCAACATTTGCATTTGCGTGGCCGTCCACGTATCTCATCGTCGGAGTACGTTTTCGGGATTAGGGGTAGAGGATCGAAAGCGCGGTCCAAACCCTTTTCTTTCAAACGTGTACGAGCGGCATGGGGCGGTTCCCTCGAATCCGCCACCGGCGCCTCGATCAAGCCTAAACGACATAGCTTACGCCCTCCTAGGGCAATCGCCCTACCGCCTCAGGGAACACGCCGGCCGGGCAGACGGCCCGGAATCGGCAGCGATTGGCGCTGTTTGCCCGATTGCGGCCCATCCCCGTCGGAAAAAGAGTTCCGCCGCGCCAGCGGCGTCCCGAAATCGAGTTCCGCGTCCTTGTACTCGAGCGGGCGGTCCAGAACCATCTCGAGGGTCGTGCCACGCGGCAGGGTTGCGTCGGGCCCGCGGGAAGCCAACACGCCGATCAGGCCGGCGGCGGCTCCGGCCGCGGCTCCGATTCCAGCTCCCATGGCTCCGTTGCCGCCGATGCTGCCGGCGATGGCGCCAACCGTGACTCCGCCGGCCGCCGCTTCGCCAACGGTTCGCGCGTCGCCACCCTTGTCGCCCTCGCCTTTCACCTTGCCTTCGGTGCGGTCCAGTTCCTGGGAAGACCGCCCGTCGAGGCTGCCCATGCGGGCGCGGAAATCGCGCGTCACGCCATTCGGCAGGGTCAGCGAATCGAACCGCACGAACAGTTCCGACCGCCCCTTGACCCGGCCCGCTCGTTTGACCTGGGTCACGGTGCCCGCCACGTAACTGCCGGGCGGAATCACGATGCGGCCATCCACCATGATGGGAAACACGCTCTCGAGATAGACACGGTCGCCCTCGACGGCCTGCTTGGTGCTGATGCTGTTGATCATGCTGAGCGGAACGCGCGTCCCGGTGTCGACACGATACGATTTGGCTTCTTCCTGGGCGCTCGCGGCCGCGACGAGCACGAGCGACGCCGCCAGAGTCCGGAATTTCATGAGAGAGCCTCCATACACTAGACTATACGGCGCCGCGGCGTGGCGCGTTGCCGCTACTGCCTTCGGATGGACACTTTTACATCCGGCTGGCTGGAGGCCGCGTCGAGTCGGACACGAAGGGAAGCCGGTCCCGAACCTTGGGCGAGAAAACCGGGGACGCGGCAGTTGATCTGGTATAAACCGGCGAATCCCGGCGACAGGCCCGCGTAGAGCAGATCTTCCGGCGGCGCGGCGCGTCCATCCCATTCGAGATCGAGCGCGACTCCGGGGGCTAATCGCGCGGGGCCGCGCGCCACTTCTCCGTACAGCGCGGGCGGCGCCGTTTCGCCGAGACCGGTGGCGAACAGGACGATCACGTCTCCTGGCGAGGCGGGCGACTCCGGTGAGACGATGCGTCCATCGCCGTGGATGGCGACGGCGAATCCTCCGGGGAGTTCGAACAGGCCCGGAGCCGCGCGATCCAAACGAAGTGGCGCGAGCGGGCCGGCGCGGCCATCCACGACGAGTTGGAGGTCACCCTGGCCCGGGCGCAAATTGGCGGGAACCAGGAAGTTGATCTGCCGTGGAGACACGAAGAAGATCTGGGCTGGCCAGCGGGAGACGACGACACGGACTCCGGTGCCGCTCAAAAGCGTTGGCAACGAGCCGTCGCGTATGTCTTCCGGGCGAAGCTCCCGAGTGACGAAGGCGAGGTCGGAGCCGTACAACGAGCCGATCGTGTTCGGCGCCAGTGGACCGGGGAGGTTCGACGCCGCGTTGACGATGCTGGACTGCGAATAGGACGGCGCCTGCCGCACGGGATCGGCGGCCTGAACAACGAGACCGATCACCGGAAGTGCCAGCAGCGCGAAGGCCGCTCGCATTCCTACATGCTATCGCGTGTAGGCGGCGGCGGCAATGGCAGCCACGAACAGCGCCGCGGAGACCTGCCGGCGGCGGTCCACCGGGCCGGCTTTTTCGACCCACGACAGAAGGGTCAAAACGGGCATGGCGGCAATCCACCGGTGAGTCACGGCACAGACCAGCATCAGGGCCCAACAACTCAGCCAACAGTTCACGAACACAGAGCCGCCATAGCGCAGGCAGTCGAGATCGGCGCGCAAGCCGATGGGTGCGAGAGGCGCGGTTCGATGGCAGGCAACGAGCGCGGCGCGCTTCCAGGGAGTCAATTGCCAAATGGCCGCCACGAGCAGGCACGCGGGGATCCAAGGCACTCCGGGCCACGCCTGCTGGGCAGGCGCGATCGCCAGGCCGAATGGCATCCACAGGGCGGTGTAGGAGATCAGAAACAGCGCCATGGCCCAGTGCCGGCGCCCCCACAGGCTGCGCGCGGCCACCGACCGCAGGTGACCGGCCAGAAACGGGAACATCATGGCGGCGACCATCGCGGCCCAATGCGCGGCGGCCGAGCGGAGGGAGACCGAAGCGGCGCCGTGGGCATGGTGCGCGTGTTCGCCGCCAGACGGTTGGTTCGAGAGGAGGATGAAGATCCAGCAGACGGCGGAGACCGCCAGCGCCCACCATTCCGGATGCCGCCAGGCGAAGTCCCGCCAAGGCGGCGTCCGGACGATGGATGCGTCGGGCGTCATGCGTAATAGAGACTGACGCGGCCTACCTGAACGGGAGCGGTTTGGAGCTCCTCCTCGCGGTCGCCTTCGGTGGCGTGGGGCACGAACGAGACGCGGAGGGTGGCGGGATTCCACTGGTTCCGCGATTGGAGAGCCCGCGCGATACGGGTGATATCGAACGAGTAGCTGACGCCGCTGCCGCCATGTTCGGAGCCAGGCTGGGAGGCCTTCACCATGCCGAATGCGGGCAGCAATCCGGCCATGAGTTCCGAATGGGCGGCGGGACTGGCTCCTTCGGGCAGGTTGACGTAGACCTCGTAGCTTTCCACCGGATGGCTGGCGGCGGTGACGTTGTCGAGGCACAGGTGCACCGAGCGGGTCGCGCCGGCCGCTTCCGCGCCGGAGGCGTGCGCGGCTGGTCCGGTGGGCGGGCGCAGGGCGATTTGGACGTGGCCGGCCGCAGGGCCGAGCGTCAGTCGCTCGGGTGAAGCTCCGACCATTTCGGGGATGGGTTCGGCGTGTTCCATGGTTTGCGGTCCTGGAGGGGCTGGCGCCGGAGTGGCGACGGGGTCGTAGCGGTAGTCGAGAAGCGGCGCGGCGGTGTTCAACACGTCGGCGGCGCGGATTGTGGTGGGGTTGCCGGCTTCGTCGTGGAAGTCGAACGTGAGGCCGGTCAGCCAGGCGGCATCGGTTGGATTGGTGCGTCCGGGGCGGGCGAGCCAGACTTGCCACAGACGGTCGATGTTAGCGTGATGGAGCCAGAAGATGGGATCGAGCGCGGCGAGATCGGGATCGTTCATCCACCCTCCGCTTCCTCCGATCGCGCCGTGCATGGTGTTGTGAGGCACGCTCTCGCATTCGCCGAACACTTGGCCGACGTGGTTGAAGCCGGTCCTGGGGCCGCCGAACTGTGACACGAATCCATTATTGATGAATCGGGTCTTGCCCAAGCACGACGTGGTATCGGCGGCGGCGGCGCTGCCCACCGGCTGGCCGCCGTTGGCGGCGGGGCTGCGGCGTTGGACGAACAAAGCGTTGGGCGCGCCATCGGGTAGATTGCGGTCGCGAAACGCTTTGGGGAGCGTGCGAGCGGCGACGCTCGGAGTGTAGTTCCAGTAGGGGAGCGCCCAATCCGCAGGGCCACCGAGTTGCGAGACCGCCTTGGCGACGGTCTTTTCGAAGTACAGCAGGTAGGCCCGGTGCCAGGGCAGGAAGAACCACGACCCGTGCTGGCAACGGTCCCAGAATTTGGTTCGCTGCGCCTGTGGCGGCAGCGTCTCGCCCGGGGTCCGGAATGGATCGCTGGCGGGGTTGTAGCCGTGAATGGCGCCCTGGTAGCGCCAGCTCGTGGGGTCGGTGATGGGGCGTGCCTTCATGACGGCGACCGCCTTGGCGTACCACAACAGGATGGGATCCCAGCCCACCAGATCCGCTGCGTTCTTCCGAACTCGCATGCCCAGTCCTCCTTCGGCCGTTTCGACCGTATGTCACCAGGATAAGCGAGAACCGGCGCCGCGGAGTGACAGAAAAACGAAAGGCGGCCGGGTCCGGAGACTCGGCCGCCAGGGAATGATCGGGACCCGGTCTAGTTGGGAGCGATGTAAAGCGTCGATCCTTCGGGAGACAGGATGTCCGTGCCGATGCGAATCCGAAGCTCGTTATGCGCGTTGGGGCGGATGTTGGAGTTCGGAATCCGCATGTTGATCTGATAGAGTCCGCTGATGGCTCCGGGGACGAGGCCAATGTAGAGGATGTTCGCTCGATCGACGGGCTGGCCGTTGAACTCGAGCGTGATGTTGCCCGCGGCGCGGGAAGGACCTTCCGCGATCTCGCCGGCTTGCCAGATGGGATCGGTAGCGCCGAGGCCGGTGGCGAACAGGCTGACCACGTCACCCGCCTTTGACGGCTTGGCGAAATCGAGCAGCGACGGATCGCCGCTGATCTCTCCGGTATCGACCTTGATGGCCGCGATGCAAGGAGTCGGCAGCAAACGGAAGAACCCGGGCGCGGCGGAAGCAACCTGGATGGTGAACGGATCGGAGCGGCGCTCGTTGGTTTGACCGGGATTTGCGATGACTCGCACCTGCGTGGAGCCGGTTTGGGGCGTGTTGGTGGGAAGTTGCGCGTTGATCTGATTGAACTGGGCGTAAGCGATCGGCGCGCGGGTTCCATTCACTTCCACCGCGACACAGCCGGCCTTTTTCGGAAAGGTCTGGTCGTTGAGGTATTCTCCACCGTTGGACGTGCCGCCGGCGCGCTGGAAGCCAGTGCCGAAGACGGCCACGATCGAGTTGAACGAAACGGGACCCGGCCAGAAGGAGGCGCCGTTCTGGAGCCCGGTGATGCGCGGCGTATCGGTCAAGTTGCAGGCTCCGTCCTCGCCGATCTTGGCGGACCGGGTATAGATGTAGTCTCCGGCGTTGGAATTGCTGTTGTTGGCGGCGTTGCCGGCGAAATAGAAGATCACGTCGCCGGACCCGGCGGCCGGCGGAGTCCATTCGATCTCCCAGGACGCTCCGCCCCCCTGACCGGCGAAGGAGGCCGGTTGGGTTTGTTCGGCGAATTCGAGGTTGTCTCCGCAGTTGCCCTCGGGGGCGCCACCGGCGCACTGCACGCGGGTGACGTTGGCCACGGCAGTGAACGTGCCGGCTTTTCGCGCCGGATTGCTGGCGAGACGAGCGGTCAATTGGTAACCCCAGCGATTCGCCTCGGGGTGTTGAATCTGGACCTTGACGGTCTGCTTGACGCCCGGCTTGTAATCGGCCAGCGTGGTGATCCACAGCTTGCCCCGCGGATCCGAATTGGCGGGCGCGAAGGTGCGGTGGCAGGCCGTGCAATCCAGCCCGCCGTCGACTTCGGCGCCGGTGCGCATGACCGGCGCCCCGTTGGAAAAGCCGAAGGCCGTGGATGACGCCAAGGCAATTAGCCCCGGCACGATCAGTGTTTTTATCTGCATTCAGTCTCCTTGAATCATCGTTGTATGGTTGTAAACAACTCTTGTCCCGTGCCGATGTTGTCGACGGTGGCGGAGAGGGCGATGTCGCCATCGGCCACGTTTGGCACGGTTACATTGAACTGGCAAAGTCCCACGGCTCCGGGCGCCATGAAGCCCGAGGCGGTCGCGACGGTGTCGCCGAAGCGGAACTGCACCGGCGACGAGAGGTTGGCCGCTGGCGTAGGCGCGGCCAGACCGGGTCCGATGGCCGGAGCGGTGGGACCGCATCCCACCGCGAAAATCACGATGGTGTCGCCGGGCTTCGCCGGACGGAAGTTCACGCCCTGAATCAGGCCGGTTCGGCCAACGAAGGTGACGAAGTCCGGGAAAAGGGCGGCGACGTACTGGCGGTTGTTGACGCGGAAGGTGGGTGTAGTCAGCAGGGCGGGCGACACCTTGGTTTTGGCAAGCCGGGTGGTGGAGGTCCCTCCGGGCGTGATCACCTGCACTTCGACGGGGCCTTCCCCGGTGTCGTCCGAAGGGGCTTGGGCATTGACTTGAGTGGGGCTGATGTAGTTGATGAAGGCGTCGCGGCCGTTGATCTTGACCTGGGTGCCATCGAGCGCGGTGGGAGCGCGGCCATCGCGGAAATCGGCGGCGGCCCAGGAGCGGGTGTTGGACGCGAGGTTCTGCCCGAAGATCTGAATCCAAGTGCCGGCGCTGAGCTTGGCTTGGTCGCTGAAGGCCTGCAGGACGGGATTATCGGCTCGGATGCTCGGCGCCTGGGTGGTTCCGCCGCCGGCAGCCAGGGTGTAGTTGTTCAGAAAGATCCGGTCGCCCGACGGCTGGCCATTGAGGTTCGCGGCATTGCCTGCCACGTACACGCGAATGTTGCCGGAAGCCGCGGCGGGTGGAGTCCACTCCAGCGTGAACGTGTTTCCGCCGGTGTTGGGCCGCGTGTGAGTGGCGTATTCGATAGGAGTGGACGCGCTGCAGACGCGGGTTCCGGTCCTCACGGCGCCATCCTGGCAGATGACCTGAGCCGCGGCGTCGACGGTGTCGATGCGGCCGGCCTGCTGGAGTTCGTTACTTCCAAGGCGAACGGAGAGCTGGAAGCCGTAGCCGCGGCCGCTGGCCCCGTCGACGGTGATGGTCCAGCGCTGCTTCACTCCTGGCTGGTAGTTGGTTCCTCCGGGGAAGGCGATTTCGACGCCACTGCCCCGTTGCGGGTTGCCCGTGCCGACGTGGCAGGTGGATTTGGCGCATCCCTCGGCCGCGTCGGCCGGACCGGCCGTGTGCCCCGGATCGGCTCCGCCGTCATGGGCGAATGCCGCGACAGGGATCGCCAACAGGAATCTCAAAGCACCCACAGTTTTGTAGTTCATACCCCGTGTACCCCTAGTTTCATCAAGTCTAATCGAAAATCCGGATTTCCAGTTGTTAAACTTCAGGCCGGCGCAGCGTATCAATTTTCAACGCCTTGCGAGCGATGGTGCTCACCGGCATCGCCGGCAGGCGATCCATGACGATCCATTCGAAGCCCGCCGGGGCCTTTCGCACCGAAGCTTCCACGACCCGGAACCGGTATCGATTAAAAGTGATCGAGTGCCGGAACTCGCCCAAAGTCCGGCCGAGCTTGACATCCGAGATCTGTCCGGCTTCCGGCAACTCCCAGAACCCCTGCATTCTGGTGGAGCCGGGCGGCCGCCGCCACATCAATAGTTTACCGCCTCGCTCCAGGCGTAGCAGTACTTTTTCCTCATGGACCTCGCGGCGGTCCTGGAGCTTGACCGGGAACTGCTCCTGCCGGCCTTCCGCCAAGGCCCGGCAGCACGCGCTCACCGGGCAAAGCAAACAGCGGGGATCGCGTGGCGAGCACAATGTGGCGCCGAGTTCCATGATGGCCTGATTGAAGGCGCCGGGCCTGGCGGTGTCGAGCAGGCGGTCCGCCACGGCCTGGAGCCGGGCGCGCGTCTTGAGAGAGCCAATGTCACCGGGCTCGCAAACGACGCGAGACAGGACGCGCATGACGTTGCCATCGAGAACGGCATGAGGCAGATCGAATGCGATGCTGGCGACGGCCGCTCCCGCGCCAAGGCGTGCCGTATCCGTGCCGGTGAAAGCATGAGGCAGATCGAATGCGATGCTGGCGACGGCCGCGGCAGTGTAGCTTCCGACGCCCGTCAGCGCGCGGATTTCGTCGAATGTCGCGGGGAAAGCTCCCCGTTCGGCGATCTGCTTGGCGGCGCGGTGCAGATTGCGCGCCCGCAGGTAGTATCCGAGACCCGCCCAGAGCGTGAGCACGTCGTCCTCCGGCGCGGCGGCGAGACCGGCGGCGGTGGGGAAGCGTTCGAGGAAGCGCTGGTAATAGGGGATGGCCGCGGCGACCCGGGTCTGTTGCAGCATGATCTCGG
>SXGS01406604.1_pt1 | contig 16234 bp, 15 predicted proteins | sample 3174681 | NCBI WGS metagenome assembly SXGS01 (sample SAMN11356861, study PRJNA531348) | freshwater metagenome | isolation source: freshwater sample F1-80 | place: China: Fuxian Lake, Yuxi | collected 2017-12-25 | reverse complement strand
GTCGCCGACGGCAAGCTGAGTTGCCAGTTGTATCAGCGATCGGCCGATATCTTCCTTTTATGCCCCCAGCAGGATTCCGCACAGTACGTGATGGTTGCGTAAAAAAATTTACCTTCACGGTCAGTTTATTGTGATCTACGATATCTGCACTGTTTGCACAATGCGTGCTGAGGGTAAATTCGATGAAGGTAGTTGCTGCGAGAAGGGTGGTTCTGGATCTGAGTGAGTCCTTGCTGAATGAGGATGGGGCTCAGGTATCAGGTCTTGTGAATGTCACAGGTGGTGCGGTCTTTGATGACGACGAACGCTTGCTGCCTCTGTGCTCGGGGTTCCTCACGCAGCATGCCAAAGAAGAATCCCTTTCGATCACTTCGGTAGATACATATGGCAAGAACCTAGGGTATGCCCACCAATACCTGAAAGCCCGCCGTGAATTCGCCACAGCCCGCTTAGACGAAGCCTTTCTCGAAGTCAGCAGGAGCTTGCTGACCGAGTACATTGCTCATCTGATTGAGAAAGAAGAGCTATCGACGAAGACGGTGCGCAATCGAGATGCAACTCTACTGTCCTTCTTCGATACCTATCTCTGCGCACCAATTTCTAGTGGGCAGGTCTTACGCACCGATAACCCCTACAAGGAAGGACTGCTTTCGCCCAGCCCTAAGAAGAACCTGGTCATTCCATGCAGCCTTTTGGAACTTGAAACGCTCATTACCAGTAGTGACTGTGAGCGTGAGCGCTGTGTGCTTCAGTTTATTTTTGACGCAGGGATTAGGCGCTCAGAGCTGCCTAGGGTCACGCTAGCAGCAGTGAAGAAAGCCCTGCACGCTCAGCGGTATGAGTACATCTCCAGCGGTGATGCACCTCCGCTTCAAATTGACTATTGCTCGCTAGAAATTGCAGGCAGTAAGGGCCGGTCAAACCAGGTGAAGTCGCGTTACACCCTCGTCAGCCGTGCCACCTTGCAGCGGGTTCAGCGGTATCACGCCTCTGTTCTCTACAGGAAGCACGCCCGCAAGTTCAAAAACGACGACAGCACGCCAGCATTCCTGAATGCCCATGGTGATACCTACACGGCGAACTCCGTAAGCAAACTGCTTGAGCGGTTGAGTGCCAGGGCAATCAAGGCCTGCAAGCTGAAAAAACCCATTTCTCCTCACAAGCTCAGGCATGGCTATGCCTATGCCATTTTGAACAGCCCCGATCTCGGGGTGGACTTTGCAGAACGCCTTTTCATCGCCCAGAAAACGATGGGCCATGCAGACATCTCGACGACCCAGATCTACACCATGGTTCCATTCGATATCTACAGCCGCATTAACGGCTCTATTGAAGACACCACAACCAAAGCTCAGAACATGCAGGCGCTATCAGATGCGACTCGCTTGAAGATCGGCCTGGGAGATAGCAAGTAATGACAGCGCATGAGCAAGTATTCATGAGCCTCCCGGCTTTGGCTGAAATCGAGCAGCGATTGGCTGTATGGACAGCAACAGTCAGTGGCAACCGTAAAGCCCTTTTGGATATCCCGCTTCAGTACACCGATAAAACCACGATTTCTCGCCGATTCATTTCAGAGGCCACTGGTATTCCAGAGGAGCCATTGCGTATCGCTCTGCGTGACCACAGGCATCTCCTGGCAGACCTCGAACAGGAGATGCACCGGGAAGGGATCATCGTCCAGGGCTACAACATTCTCGACAGCGAACAGAGCCGACTGGTGCTGCGCTGGTATGAGCACCTGACGGATGAGGAAAAGCTACAGGTCGAGCTTCGCGGAGACCTGGTTGCGCATATCGGCTACCTCAATCAGATGGAGGCATTCAAAAAGAGCCCGCTTCGCTATCCCTTATACAAGATCAAGCGCGCAGAGATTGCCCAGGATGTCATGCGGCGCCGTGAGCTCGTTGATGCGATTCAACAGAACGAGATTGCCAAGCGTGTCGAGGCGTGGGCGAACAAAGCCCTTGCTTCCAGGCAGGCGCTATTAGACGTGGAGTTGGGAATTAAAGAGCCGCTCGCCATTGCTTCGTCTTACCTTGCGAAAGAGGTGGGTGCAGGCATTGAGCGCATTCAAACTAATGAGTGGTTGACGAGAGTCATACAGGGCATGCAGCGGGAGAACATCATCCTTGCTGGGTACAGCTCTCTGGAGTGTGAGGCGCGCAGGAAGTTACTGCGCTGGTACGAAAACCTCAGCGATGAGCAGAAGCTTGGGGTTGAGGTTTGGAATGGCAAAGTTAGGATGCAAGGATACCTGGATGAGGTTCCTGAGTTGGTGCCCGGCCACAGGCTCTTACCTCTCTACAACGAAACGAGCGGGGAAATTGCAAGCGACGTGATACGTCGTCGTGAAGATCACCAGCGCACGCTGGATCTGATTCCTAAACCGCTAGATCCAATCACTGAAAGCCGACTCCAGCAGTGGTCAGAAGAAGTCGTTAACAGCCGTAGCGCATTGCTGGACGTTGAACTAGGACGTGGTCAGGCTCCAAATATCTCGATCTCCTACCTGTCTGAGCAGATCGGTATTCACCTCGGTAAGGGCCTTGAGCACTCGGCATTAAAGAGCGTCATCGACGCTATGGTTAGCGAAAAAATCATTGTGCCGGGATATGGCTCCACAGAGTGCAACCTGAGAAGAATCGTATTGCGCTGGTTCGAGCGTCTGGATGACCGCGAAAAGGCGAGGATTCGCCTATTTAATGGACAAGTAGCCCATGAGGGCACGCTAGATCAGATTGATGGTGTCGGGCTCCACCATCGGAATTATAAGCTGCTGGGCATCACGCGAACTGAGCTTGCCGAAGAAGTTTTAAGGCTTCAGAAGTATTACCCACCTGAAGACAACTCGATCTCATCCCAGGTGCAGAAAAAGCTCTCCCAATGGACTGAATCCGTCCTCGGCAGCCGCGAGAAATTGCTCGAAGTCGAACTGGCTCAGAAAAAGCATCTGGCAGTTTCAGCTACCTACCTGAGTAACCTCATAGGAGTGGGTGTACACGCAGTTTACGGCCTCAATGAGATGCCCGAGATACTTCAGGCCATGACTGATGAAGGCATCATCGTGGAGGGATATAACGTCCTGGATTGCGATAAGCGCCGTAGGCTTCTGCGCTGGTATGAAGGTCTTGATGATCAGCAAAAGCTCATCGTTGAGACCCATGGAGATCAGGTTAAGCATCTTGGCTATCTCGACCAAATTCCAGAGCTTGCGGACATCAATCCTTCCCCCCTGTTCAACCTGACGCGCGCAGAGATCGGTAAGGACGTTTTAAGACGTCGTGCGGAGGTAGCAGCTCCTTCGGCCAGAATGAGAACCGAAGAGATTAGGCGTCGAGTGGATGAATGGCGCAAAGATGTCCTGAGCAGCCGTGAAAAACTACTGAACGTTCAGCTTAACGCCAGCGGCCCCCTTGCTGTGTCAGTGCCATACCTCTCCGAGCAACTTGGCGTAAGTAAGTCGGTGCTGAACAACTACAACGACATGCCCGACGTGATCGAAGCCATGACGCGCGAAAGGATCATCTTGCCGGGCTACATGTCATCTGAGTGCGATAAGCGCCGTAAGCTTCTCCGTTGGTACGAGGGGCTTTCTGAGCAGGAAAAATTCTCCATCCCTCTGTTTGGCAACAAAGTCAAAAAGAAAGGCTATCTGGATCAAATTCCTGGAGTCCGGGAGTTACTCACTAGCTCTATGCACAAACTGATCAACCTGACTCTCGATGAGATCAGTGAAGACCTGGTGCGGCTAGGTGTGGGAGCCAGCGATTACAAAACTGTTGAGGAGCGTGAGCTGGAGAAGGCTCAGAAACCTAAAGAGGAAATGGTCAGCTACAAAAAACACTTCTTTGCGTTGCGCGCGGTATCAGTCGGATCAGTGGCTGATTTGGCACAGTCAGCAGATATTCCGTTCACTCCAGTGATGCATTTATTCGCCGCTGCAACCATGCAGAGTCATAGTAAGTCCGGCCAGTCCAATTATTACGATGCCTGTAAGTGCTTTATCCAGTGCCTCGTTGATGGTGGGCACAACGAAGGTGACTCGGTGCTGACCATGCTCGGTGAGCACACACTGACTCGGTTCAGAAAATATCTACAAAGCCTGCTTCAGAATGCACAAATCTCCACGGCAGTGGCCAATACGCATATGAGCGCAGCTCGGAAGATGCTGGAGCGTGCGACTGAGATTAAAGACCTGGGGCTGCACAGCTTTTATCCTGCACTTGGCTTCGATGTAGCGCGTGAAACCGATCTTTACAGCCCATATTCACCTAGTGAACGTAGCCGAATTTCTGAGGCCATACAGGCCGCGATTGCCCATACCCATGCTTTGGCACAGCCCTACGTCTGCACTGGAGTTGGGGAGGATCCCTACGACGAGCAGGGAAAAGTCAAAGTCGGCATCGCGACGCTCGACACCGCGCGGTGGATTTTTGAGAACAAGTTGGGCTGTGTGCCCATCAACTTCGCCAATCTTGACGTGAATGACAAGTACCACAAGTACTTTAGGAATGTCCTTAACGCCTCCAGCTTATCGATTTATGAAATCTACGAAAGTTGGGGGGTTCTTTATGACCGCTCTTCAAAAGTACTTGCGCCATACATCGCAAGGCTTGCACAGGTAACTGGCCTCAACGCTGACTCCATTGCGACGCTTCAGTTAGATGACTTTGTTCCTGTGCACCCACTCAGCCAGAGGCCCTGTTTGCGGTATTGGAAAGAAAGGTCGACAGGTGAAAAAGAATACGATCTAGATATTTTCAAAGCCGAGATTTCATGGCTGACTACTAGTCAGGCTAAAGAAGTAAAGAAAATTATTGATGACATCACTCTTATAACTTCTGATTATAGGGGGCAAGCTGATCCGAAGATTAAGAATGATCTTTTCATCTATAAGTCTATTTCACGTAGGTCTTTTGGCGAGATAAAGTCACTCTCGCAGCAAGGTACAATTTTGAATGTTGCCCTTCAGGGTTTTTCTAAAAGGAGCAATTTACTTACAGACGAGGGTGAGCCGCTATCCCTGTCGCCTTCTCGGTTCAGGCCTAGCTTCGTCAGTGAACTGGTTGAAAAAGGCGTCTCTGTTCGCGAAATTCAAATGATGCTTGGTCACGAGAACATTGAAACAACCCTCAAGTATTTGGATCGATTGGACTTAAATCGGGTTGCACGGGAGAAGCTGGATGTTGCGCTTAGGGAAATTCACTCTGAAACCATTACAGATAAGCCAGTAACCGTAGTTCCTGATATTAACAGCGGCAATGACGATAATATTATTTTCAAGACCCCACTTGGTGGGTGCAAGAATATTTTCAATCCGCCAGATTTCATAAAGAAACTGCGCAACTACATTCCTGGTAAACCTTGCTCGCTTTACAATAAGTGCTTGGCTTGCGAGAACAACATGATTACTAAGTCGGACTTGCCCGTGTTGTTTGCTATGCGCAGGGATTACTTGCATATACTGCGCACTAACCGGGTGGCGGATACACCCTACGGCTATGTGGTTCTTGAAAATCTAAATCTGCTTGAAAATATTTTGGATTCGGAAATTTCTGATTTCCCGAAAGAAGAGCTTGAAGAGGCTGAGCGCCTGTCAGAATACGTTGATACTAATATTGCTATCGAAGGGGTTGGGCAATGAGTGAAAAATATATCAACCAGCTAGCCCAATTCCGCACCTGGCGTACTGACTTCCTGCCGGTTCTTGAATCGGCAGTAGAAGGCTTGGCAACCACAAGTGGGGCGGCAGAAAGCGCTCTAGAGGCTTGGGGTTACTATCAATCCCTGATGTTAATGCCAGTATCTAAATTGTCAAAATTTGGTGACGCTGTATGGGATTTTAATGCGGACGATCCGCATGCGGCCAGGAACGTGAAGGGCGCAAAGCTAAAAATAGACTTTACCAAATACAAAAATCTCAATGCCACGGCAATCTTAGAGGTCAAGGCTGCACTTAATTTTTACTTGCTGGCTCCAGCGGCAGTTGCGGGTGATACTCCACGAAGTAAAAAAACAGTCAAGTACAACACTGCCATTGCCAATTTTGAGAGTGGTCTAAGGTTTGTTGATCGTATGTACGCTTGTGCCATTGAAGAGTACAAGGCGGCTTTCATTTCATCGACTTGCTTTAGTATCTCTCAGCTCGATGATGATATCTATAAAAAAGCGGCAGAGACATTTGAACATAAATACAGCAATGGACTGTCTCGATTCTTTAGTATTTTGCGATCCCCTTTTTTGAGAGATTCTATATTTGGTAATCCACTGAGCAATAAAAAGCTCGAATCCTTACCGTGGAAGCTGGAGGATATAGAGGAAGATGAAGATGGCGACGAAGAAACTCTGGCCGACCAAGAGGATGAGACAAATCATCTGCCCAATGACGTTTTCGAGTCAATTTCGAATTACGCATCCTTACAAGTGGTAGATTTTCTAGATGCGCTGAGCTTGCCAGTTCAAGACGCTAATTCTCTGAAGAGACGAAATGTTAAAGGCTTCAGAATGGGCGATCAGTATGGGCTTACCCCTAGACTGATGGAGCTATATACCGTCCTGCGCTTGGGCGCAAAGGGATATGACTATCCGGCAGTCATGCAGCTTCTCGGTGCTGTTCCTGATGGCGTAAGTATTGGCGATAAGCTTGTTTCAAGAGATGCCATCGAGAAGCTGGCAGGTGGTTTGATACATAATGATTTTAGAAAATACTTAAATCTGGTGAATTACAGCTGCTGTTACCTGGTTGCGCAGTATACCGGTATGCGCCCATCTGAGTTGAGTGAGCTCATGGTGGATAGCTGCTTGATTCAGGAGGGGAAGTATTGGCTGCTAGAGTCCAGAGTAATCAAGCATCAGCAAGCAGATCGAAAATTATTCGATGACAAGTGGATTGCCATTCCCATCATCAGGGATGCTATTGAAGCGGCCCGAGTGATTGCGCGTTACAAACAAAGCCCGTATCTATTTTCTAGTGTGGATACGATAGCGCCAGATAGTACTTGTATGGCATTGCACTCAGGCGGGATTAAACACCAGTTGCAGAAGCTGTTTTCTGCTGTGCTTACTCAGCAGCAGTATGAGAGTTTAGAGTTCAGTCCATACACTCTACGACATACGCTTGCATTTCAAATGTATCGGATTGACCTTGGTCTACCCTTCATTTCCCATCAGCTCAAACATTTTGGGGAGATCGTGGGTGGATACGCAGGGAAGGGTGTAAGTAAGGTTACATTGGGTTACGGTGGCATTGGCGACATTATCGCGAAAGGTGGTCGTCACGTTAAAAACCCACTCCGTAGGGAGGCGGAAATTGAAGCCGTCAAGGATTTTTATGACCCTGACGGCGGCTATGCCGGAGTTAATGCGTCTGCGCATAAAGCCCGCAACAAGCAATTCTTTAAAGGTTATATGGCCGCTGGCTACACAAAAGATCAAATTATCGCCGCCATGGCAGATCAAGGTATGGCCATAGTTAACGTCGGCTTAGGCTTTTGCTATGGCAATAAAACCGAGGACTTTGATGATGTTCTGCCTTGCGCAGGGGGGCTTCGTTGCAATCCCAATAAGTGCTCAAACTCTGTTGTAGGCGATGTTCATGCCCCCAAGTGGCGTGAGGTTTATTACCAGAATAAAGCGCTTCTTGATGATCCAATGTATGCAGATCGTCGTGATCAAATTGAAGAGATAATGAAAGAAGCTGCTGGCGTTCTCAAATACCTTGGGCAGGAGGTCGAAGATTGAAGCAGCAAGCATTTGAGGGTCGAAACAAGGAAGACTTCGATCAGAATACAGAGGCATTAAGTAAGGCTCTACAGGTCATTGCGTCCGATAAGAAGCTCAAGGCAACCATTAGTGAGCTAAGTCGAGTTTCGGGTATCCATAGAAATACTATTCGTAATAGACGATGGCCATCTGAGCGATTGGAGGCAATAAAGGAGCAGCGGAAGCTCGACGAACTAAGAATTAAACTTAATAAAGAGAAGCGACAAGACCCGGTTTCTGTGTTGTCGGAAAAGCTAGAAAAAAGTCGTCTTGAAGTAGTATACTGGTTCAATCAACGAAATGAGATCGAGCAAACTGCTCGTGCATTAGAAGTTAGAAGTGGAAATCTAGAAAAGAATCGGGATTTTTATCTTAAGCAGTCCGAAGCAGGTCAGCTTGAAATTAAAAAACTGAAGCTCGAAATCGAGAAGCTCAAGGGAGTCATCTCGGTTCTTGAATCTGAGCGCTGAGGGCTCAATATGAAAGCTTATCAAGATTTACTGTCGGACGTTCTCAATAATGGCGTCCAGAAAGGCGACCGTACCGGCACCGGTACTCTGAGTGTGTTTGGTCGTCAGTTTCGTCATAACCTGGAAGATGGTTTTCCACTTCTCACCACAAAGAAAGTGCACTTTAAGGGCATCGTCAATGAACTGCTGTGGTTCTTGAAGGGTGATACCAATACCAAGTGGCTGAAAGAGAACGGCGTTACCATCTGGGATGAGTGGGCGACTGAGGATGGTGATTTGGGCCCCGTCTATGGCAAGCAGTGGACGGCCTGGCCGACGAAGGACGGCAAGACGGTCAACCAGATTGACTACGTCGTCGATACCCTTAAGAACAATCCAAACAGCCGTCGAATCCTGTTCCATGGTTGGAATGTCGAATACCTTCCTGACGAGAAGGTCAGCGCCCAGGAGAACGTGAAGAACGGCAAGATGGCTCTTCCCCCGTGCCACCTGCTGTACCAGTTCTACGTCGCTAACAACAAGCTGTCGGCTCACCTGCTGATTCGCTCGTCAGACCTGTTTTTGGGCTGGCCCTACAACTGCGCGTCCCTATCAGTCCTGACTCATATGCTCGCCCAGCAATGCGACCTTGGCCTGGGTGAGATCGTGATCACCATGAGCGATGCGCACATCTACCTGAACCACCTTGAGCAGGTGAAGCTCCAGCTCACTCGTGATCCCAAGCCGCTGCCGAAGCTGAAGATCAAGCGTAAGCCCGACAGCATCTATGATTACTCGTTTGAGGACTTCGAGCTGGAAGGGTACGAACCGCATCCGCATATTGCTGCGCCGGTTTCGATCTGAGTTGCGAGATGGACGCGGGAGCTGTATGGCTCCTCCGTGCCATTCGCTGCGGTTTTTATGATGCTCACTTTTTTGCGGGCAACAAAAAAGCCGCCCTTTCGGACGGCTTTTTTGAATCTTGCCTTGCGGCGAAAAAACTAATCTTGCCTTTCGGCTACCATTTAATGCTACAAAAATCGGTGCGTTTTGTCAATACGATTTACCGTTTGATCATACTGCATCGGCTTACGTTACTGGATCGGCAGCTTCTACGACGACGGCTTCGATAGCTTCTCTGGTGGCAGGTTCGGCGGCTTCAACAGCTACAGAAGGTGCGGCGACAGCTTTCGGCACCAGTGTACCCATACCCATCGAAATCATCACCCCATGCCGAATTTTCAGCAGTGTTTCTTCAGACACTTTATAGGCCGGGATGTTCTTGTGGATACCGTGGTCGTAAATGTCCGTGAGTCGTCCACCGTCGATGGACTGCACCAGATTGCATTTCGCCCAGCGCTGCTTGCCTTTTTCATACCGCTGAGTCTCTGGGAAATCATCCCCCATGGGCACATGCATGCCCGTATGCTCAGGGATCTTGTGTGGCTTCTTGTCGCCTTCGTAGGTGCTACTCACGGGCACGACCAGATAGAGGCCCCGGTGCTTGCCGATGACAACGGCGGCGCGTCTTTTGACCATCTCGTTCGGAATTCGATAGTCGTAAGCGGTGGTGTCGGCCTCTTCTCGGTCAGACGTGACTGCGTTGGATCCTGCCTTTTTAAATCGTCCAAAATCGCACTCGTAGACATGCCCGATTCTGATTTGCCCCGCCACACGCGTTAACGCCACTTCAAGCACTCCCTGAGCCTGCTAATGCCATCATTCTGCCCGTTCGTACGCGTGTTGTGTTGTTGGCGTTGTGAGAGACGGCCAGCTGTGGCCAATTGTGCTGTAGCCGCGTGGGGCGAAGGGCATTTTATGGGCGCAAGTTCTGCGTTTCCTAAATGCCTCGCCACCTAGAGAGGCATCGGTCTACTGCGGTGGTCAGCTACAGGGCGAGAAGGCACTTTGCCATTTTGTGAGCTATACAGATTCCAAATGGAAATTACTCCAGAGGGATCTGCTCATGAAGTGTGCTGAACACTCCATCTTGTCGCACCTATCTGCCCACCGCTCGCCAACCTGGTTATTTTCCGTCGCGGCTGCTGCTATTGCAGTCCTGGCATCGGCCAGCGCCGGCGCTTACGACATGAACCCCATCAACGTTGATTGCTGGGGGAAAAAGTCACTTTGCCGCCTGACTGACCTCAGTGCCGGCGTGAAGCGTCCCGTTCACGAAACGATTACGTTGCTGGCGTACGACTACTACCTGGAACCAGAAAATGCCGAAGGCGGTGTGGCTCAAACTTCCGCAGAGACCCTGAAGAAAAGCGGTGTTCTGAGAGACTTGGTGCTCGGGAGTGAATGGAACGACGACCCTGATTCATTTCTGCGCAAAAACATACTGAAAGCTCAGCAATGGAACGTCCTGTTCAAGGATGCTCAGCTACAAGCTCAGTGCAAGGTCGATGGCAGCCAGCCCAAATGCAAAGGGGTAACCGTCACGGATACCCCCATGATGTTGTACCGCAGCCATTTTGGTGATCTCCAGTTTATTCACGCCATGGCGTCCGACCAGTCTGAAACTGCTGCCGAAACCAAAGCGAAGATGATGAATTGGGCAGAGTTCACCTACAACCTGTCGATCTCATCCAACAAGCTTGGTAAAGAAACTATTGATGGCCCGACAATAATGGCCTTCTCAGATATATCCAGCATTCTGCAAAGGCAGGGCTGGACTGTCGGGGCCTTATTCGACCCCGTACCCGGTGGAGAGTGGGTGCCGTCCTATAACCCGTTCAAGCTTGGTAGGTACAACCCCACAGGCAAACCTAGAGCGCAGGTGGTGTATAGAGATACTAAAGAGGCCCCAAGCATCAAGAACATTGCTCTAGGCTCATTACTGCATATGGTGCAGGACTCTTACTCCGACGCCCATGCAGAGCGAGTCGGTGGGTGCAATCCATTGAGCAGGCAGAGAAAGACTATCGTTTCATTCAGGAATTATGTCTACCAGAACAGTGATGATCATGCTCACGCCGACATACATCCCAGTTGGCTAGAGAATGGAAAGCTCGAACAGAACAACCCGCTTTGGGCCTCAGCGAAATTGATTAATTTCTCGTTTGAAAACACTCCCTGGGCAGGTAAAGACGGTGTACAGGAGTTCTTAGACATTTACGTCTTCCCGCTGAAAAACCCTGCCAGCCTTCCCACAACTGGCGATGTGGACTGCTACCTAGGCAAGAAATAATTGCACTTATGATTTTCACCAGCCCTCCAATCCGAAAGGAGATGCATATGCGCGCGCGTACAATACTTATGGCTGCTACATTGCTCGCCAGCCCCATTACATTTGCAGGGGGCCTGTCAGGTGCAGTACTGCCGTGCGAATCCGATAAGACTCTATTTAGCCAGGCGACTATTGGAGCCGATATTGCTACAGCAGTTGTTCGAACACTTCTAGGGACTACAATTGACGCAGCGGTCAATTACCTTGACACCCCGAAGATTGCCAAATTTGATGTTGTTATCCCAGTAGACTCTACAGCGGCTCTCACCGGTAAGAACAAGTGCATCTACATTAGCGATACTAAGATCTCACCGACTTCAGACTCAAACCCTGTGCACACCAAGGAGTTCATTGATAAAGCCACACTATTTGTCAAGATCCAGCTATCAAGGTCAGAGCAAGCCGGAAAAGATAATAACCATCCACTAAGAGCCAATATTCTTAAGTGGAAGTATGGTGCATTTTTAAGCGACAAATGTCCTTTCCTGCGACGCTGCACTAAGCGGGACGTAGTCATGAAGCTCGGACTGATGATACCGTCGAGTACCGTTGCCAACACGACTCATGCATCTGAACCATTTGGATTCTTGATTGAGAATGCAACGGTTGCTGAGGTTCAAAGCGCAGTGCTGCCACTCGACAGCACAGACATAGTCACCCTTCCCTGGATTACATTCGCCGAACCGACAGGGCCTTTGAATGTCCGCTTCGAGCTGATCGAAACCTCACAACCCAATGCCTTTACAAAAGCACTTGCCGCAGCCGTAAAAGACCAGAAGGCCAACATCCAGGATACGGTTGAATACAAGATCAAAGGGATCTCTGCCCAGGTCGCCGCTAGCGCAGCACAGCCACGTGTGACAGAGGCAGCGAAGGCCTTTGAGGCATACAAGACCGCATTCGACGCGCTGAGCACCACTGCCACAGCTCACAAATCAGCAACCGGCGAGCAAAAGAACTTTCTAGCGGCTCAGTATGTAATCCAGAAGAAAACCGTAGAGTTGACCGAGACACTGGGTAAGGCAGCTTTCAAGGTCGCAGATATTGACTGGCCAGCCGGTGGGCTCGGCCCTTTGCCTTCTCTTTAACCTGGACATACATACCAAACCAATAAGCGGTTTAGTTGAGTTAATCTAGGTAAACTCGGTATCTTAAGCCTAAAGGAACCATAATTAGGAATCACCATGTCGATCATCGCCGAATTTAAAGCGCTCGAAGCCCAAATCGCTGAACAACAAAAACGTCTCGAAGCCCTGAAAAGCGACGAAAAACTGAAAAAAGAAATTGAGTTTGAAAACAAACTCCGCGCCTTGCTCGCCGAGTACAACTACTCCCTGCGCAATGTGATCGCGTTGCTCGATCCGAACGCCGGTAAGACCGCTGCGGCCCCGGCGAAAGGCGCTCGACGTGAACGCACCATCAAAGTCTACAAAAACCCGAACACAGGTGAGGTGGTTGAAACCAAGGGCGGCAACCACAAAGTGCTGAAAGCCTGGAAAGCTGAATACGGTGCCGATGTCGTGGATGCCTGGCTGCAATAAACTCGTTTCGAGTTGATAAGAGGGCCGCTAACGCGGCCCTTTCCATTTTCGGAAGAGACATGACACGTAACGAACAACGAAAGCTCTGGGCTATTGCACTGGAAGAATACGGTGCCGCTGCCTTGGAGCTGAATGTGCTCGGTTGCCTAGAGAGAATTCTGGCCGGCGACCTGGCGCAAGAGCTTCCGAGCCATGTCAGTGCCGAAGGATTGGCTCAGCTGGCGAGGATCCTGCTGAGCAATATCGAGAGCGGAGAGCGACCGCTCCTAGGTGGGCTATGGCCACTGTACCGACAGCATTTCCGTGTGTTGCGATACCTTCAACGCCGGCTGACATTTTCTCTCCTGTCCGACCTCCCCGCAGACCTCGTCCCCATTGGGATGCTTAGGTTTAAAGCTCAGGCAGATTTCGGCGTCTGAGTCCACGACCCCCGCCTCAAGAAAACTCTGCCTTCAGGGTGTCGTCTTGCGAACGCCATCGAGCTTGCGGTGCATGAGCGACACCATGGAGAAGATGTCCAACGCGTCCTGTTCAGACATCGGCCAGTTTGTCTTGGTTGCGTGCGCGAGGGGATTGCGGACTGCGCCGAACAGACCGATCAGCAAGTTGGCGAAGCCTTTCTGCTCGCTCTTCTCCGAATCGGTATTCAAAGGCCCCAACGCCAGCAAAGGACGTTCTCCCAAGAAGGCCTTGGTCACCAACTCACCCCCATCGCACCCAAGGCCGGTAAGGTCACGGATTCTCTGTGCGACCCCCTTCGTTGCCTCGAAGACCGCATGAAAGCAGTTGTCGTCCAGCAGCTCGGAGCGGCAGTACTTCAGAACTTCGTCATGTACCGCGCGATCCTCCAACGCCTTCTTGAGTCGACCTGCTCGGGCGCGTGCAGCGTCGAGGGTGGCCGCTCGATCAGTGTGACCGACCCTTCCATCCTCCCGTACATAGAAGCCTACGAAGGCCAAGGCAACGTTCAGTTCGCCCCGACGCGCCGCGAATGTCGCGTGGTCTCGGATATAGCTCACCGGGTTCATAGCGGCGTTGATGAATCTGATGAGGTGGTTGCCGACCCCATGCTGGTTCTGAGCGGCGGCGAGCGCGTTGAACAGACGCTTCCACTTGGTATTGCCAGGGTCTACATCGGGGACGCTGATCTCTTGGAGTAGCCGCCCAATTTGGGTGCCGCTCAAGCCGTGGTCAGTGTGTCCAAGCACTCGGCAAATAGCTTCCAGGTGCTGGGAGCTGAAGGGTGTGATTCGACTCATGGCCATTGCTCCATCAGGATGACAAACCGTGGTGGGGGAGACTACGGCTTTCGCCGCACCTCCGGTGCTGGTTCCCTCAGCCATCCACCATGATTGGGCCGAACATCCCGGTGTTGATCACAGCCTCCCAGATCTTCTTCATCTTCTGGCCCGTATCCTGATTCACGAACAACGACGAGCGACTGCCGTTCGGCTTGCCCAGGAAATAGCCGCGCATGGTTTCCCAGGTCTCGGCCACCTCTGCATGCCTCCAGAACATCAGCTCCCTTTCAAGCAGCAAAGGCATGGCCAGCGAGATCGGAATCATGTTGTCAGGTAGGTGCTTTTCCCATTCGCATTTCACCAGAATGGCCGTTGTTTCTGGGTGGTAGAACTTCACGTCCAACCGTTCGGCACTGATGTGAGCGACACCGCTATAAGGGAGTGCCCGGACTGAATCGATCACGTCCTGGCCATCGCTGTAGGGGCACGTGATGAATCCGTGGGCGAAGAACTTCGTATGGTCTAGCCCTTCGTAGCTGCATTCACGGCTTGGCCTCGTGACTGGGAAACGATTCCGGTTGTTGCTGACCAGGGGATGCCAAGTGGGGTAGGCATCCACCACCGGCCCAAGCTCATGGGTAAGATCCCAAAGCGTCTCCTTGGCATGCCTTCTCTCTACGTCATTCGCGTACATGGATGGAGGCACCAGGTAGCGCTCGGCCTCCTCGTAATTGCGTTCTGCTGATTCGTCCGCTCGGAATGCCATTGCTCACCCCATTGCTCTTGGTTGGTTGAAATCATGATTCTCCAAGCTTGCGCATAAAGCAACGACTTTATGCGCTAAGTGTTGATTTCATGATTGGGGTGAGTTGAAATGGCGCTGCGAGGGGTGTCGGCAGACCTCTTCTATGTCCCGCCAAAACCTGTACGCCAACTCACCAAGGAAGAGCCATGACCGCTACGCTGCTTCGCGACATCATCATTCGCGACCTAGGCCAAGAGGCCTACGCGGACTACGCCAGCTATCAGGAGAATGACCTGGAGCTGATTGCTGAAACGGCAACGCGAACCCTCGCCTCTATTCCTCGTGCGGCGGGCCACTGCGTGATGATCAGTGCCGGCTTCGTTGCAGCTCTGCGGGCCAGTGAGGTGCCTGCTGTCGTCATCCTCGGTGACCTCTTGATCGATGGAAAGCATGTTTTCCGCTGCTACGACAATCTGCCCCGTCCAACGCATGATGATGAGATCGTCGACGCTACCTGGGATGGGCACGCCTGGGTGATGATCGGAGAAAGCATCTGCGATCTGTCGATCTTCCGGACTGCCTATGAGCTCGCGCAGCCGAATCGGCTCAGCGACTACATCCTGAAGTACTTCGGCGCCGGAAAAGGTGCTTTCATGTGCTACCCCCACCAGCTGCCGCCTGGGATGGAATTTGTTCCCAAATTCGCCCTCGCGGATGACCAGATTTATGGGCTTCTGGAGGGGTTGTCACACCAGGCACGTGCACTACAGCAGCAATAGCAACTGGCTTACCAAGGAGGGTGCTGTGAAGGACTACTTCACCGAAATTTTGTATGTGATCGCGCTTTCGAAGCGAACCCAGGTGGCACTAATTCTGGGTGTCGTGTTCTTTCTGGGGATCAGTATTGTCGGGGAGTTTTATGTCTCTCGGATCAACTTTTCAGGCAGTGTTGCTGGTCTGGAGCAAACAGTCATACCCAAGTTGATAAAGCGCTTCGACAAAGCCGCACTCATCGCGCTGATTTCGTTCTGGGCCCTTGCGTTCAAGTTCTACCATCGCGACAAGCGCCGCTTTTTTTAGCTATGAGCGCCCTAGTGTGCTGAAGCTCTGCCCCTTTATTGAACCCTGAATTCAACACATAAGTGCAACGCTCACCCCTGCATAAACTTCGTACGGCGTCTTCCAGCCCAGGCGTTTTCGCGGGCGTAAATTGATCTTCGTTACCACGCGACTGACCGCCTCGACGGTCAGCTTGCTGAAGT
>SXGS01690421.1_pt1 | contig 16240 bp, 12 predicted proteins | sample 3174681 | NCBI WGS metagenome assembly SXGS01 (sample SAMN11356861, study PRJNA531348) | freshwater metagenome | isolation source: freshwater sample F1-80 | place: China: Fuxian Lake, Yuxi | collected 2017-12-25 | reverse complement strand
GGTAGAGGTCGATGTAGTCGGTCTGCAGCCGTTTCAGTGAAGCCTCTACCTGACGGCGGATGTGTTTTGCGGACAGCCCCTCCGAATTTGGCCCATCGCCCATGGACCCGTACACCTTGGTCGCCAGCACCACGTCTTCACGTTTGCCGGATGCAGCGAACCAATTGCCGATGATGCTCTCCGTGCTGCCTTTTTTGTCCCAGCCGTAGACATTGGCGGTGTCGAAAAAATTGATTCCGACGTCGACTGCCCGGTCCATGATCTGGTGGCTGTCCGCTTCGGTGGTCACTGGGCCGAAGTTCATGGTGCCCAGAACCAACCGTGAGACCTGGAGGCCGCTTCGACCGAGGTAGGTGTAGTCCATGATTTTCCCGATTCGCCGATCTGAATGCTTGGTCCAGACCGACTCAACTCCGCTTGCCGGAGCCTGTCAAGACGCGCCGCGCCCGGTCGATTCGCTACTCTGAGAGCGAAATTTCACCCCAAATACGTCGAAAATCGAGGGAAAACCGCCAATTTCCGGGGAAATCAGGGCGTTTTCACTGGCCAATCCCGGCATAACTGGTATGTTTTCGAACAGTGGCTAGAACACACCCCGTGTTTTGGCTCGATCCGAGGTCCAGGAGGACATAAATGGCTAAGAACCGTAGTGAGCTCGTCGCTGAAGTTGCTGCCAAGGCTGAAACCAGCCAGGCTGCTGTGAACAACGTGCTGGACGCGCTGTTCTCGACCTTCGAGAGCTCCGTCGCCGCTGGCGAGAAGATCACCATCCCGGGCTGGCTCGCCGTTGAGCGTACCGACCGTGCAGCCCGTACCGGCCGCAACCCGCAGACCGGTGAGACCATCCAGATTGCCGCCGGCCACAGCGTCAAGCTGACCGCCGGCTCCAAGCTGAAGGCTGCTGTCGCGAAGAAGGCTCCCGCGAAGAAGGCTCCGGCCAAGAAGAAGTAATTTTTCTTCCCAGCACTTTGGCTGAGGGCGGTTCCCATCAGGGAGCCGCCCTCAACTGTTTCCCGGGCCCGGGGCCGGGTCCGCGGCCCGGAAGCCTGGTCCCACTGAGTAAGCGGGCTCAGTGGGACAAAACGATCTGGTCCCACTGAGTTGGTCAACTGAGTGGGACCGGGCCGATGCGTTCAAAAGCAACCCTGGCCAATCGAAGCGCCAAGCTCTAAGCCGCCAAGCCTCAAAGCCGCCAAGCCCCCCGGGATTAGCCCAGAATCGGCCGGTACCCGACAATGGAGAAGTGCCAGTCGCAGTTGCCAGACCGAATAAGTCCCAAGATGCCGCCAAACCCGTACCGGGAATCCGCAATGCTTGGTTGCTGATCGCTGCTTTGGCCTTGGCGCTGGGCCTCACCGGTGCCTTGCTGTTCGGCGGTGCCGCAGCGGCCCGTGGTCTGCTGGATCCGGGCCCCTTGGTGCGCTGGGGTCTGCCCGGCGCCCTGGCTGTGCACAATGTCGCGGTGGCCGCCGTCGTCGGCGCTTTGATTTTCGCCGTGGTGATCCTGCCCAAGGACAAAATCGCCAAAGGCCGCAGCAGCAGTAGCAGCAATACCGAGGAGCATCCGGCCTTCGCCAGGGCGATGACGCTCGCCGCCGTCGCCGCGGTGGTCTGGACCTTCGCCGCGATTTCGGTGCTGATCCTGACCTACCTGGACCAATCGGGTCTGCCGGTCTCGGCGAGTTCGGACTTCACAAAAGGCCTGGTCTACTTCATGACCGACATCGACTCCGGGCGGGCCTGGCTGGCGATCTGCATTTTCGCCGCCGTGGTGAGCACGCTCTGCTTCGGCGTGCGGGCTTTGACCGGCCTCGGACTCACCCTGGTGCTCGCCCTGATCGGCATGGTGCCGCAGGCTTTGATCGGCCATTCGGCCTCCGCCGCGGACCACGAAGGAGCGGTCAATTCGCTCCTCCTGCACATCGTCGGAGTGGCGCTCTGGTTCGGCGGGATCACCGCCCTGACCTTCGTTTCGCCCAAGCTTTCGGTTCCGGAAGCGCTCACCGGCAAGGTGCTGAAACGGTTCTCCGCGCTCGCCCTGTTCGGTTTCACAGTGGTCTTCGCCTCCGGAGTGGTGAATGCTTCGATCCGGCTGACCAGCTGGGACGCCTTGTTCAATTCGGCTTACGGCCAGTTGATCCTGATCAAAACCGTGGCCACCTTGCTGCTCGGCGCGATCGGCTTCATGCACCGGCAATGGATCATCCCGCAGCTGGCCGGCGATCAACCGGCCGGCAGCACCAAGCGCCAGGGCCGCGGCACGATGAGCACCAAGCGGGTGCTCTGGCAGTTGGTCGCCGTGGAATTGGTGATCATGGCCGCGGTCAGCGGAATCGCCGTCGGCCTGAGCCGTTCCGCGCCACCGCAGCCGACGAGTTACGCACCCAGCACGCCGCCTGCGGAAATCCTCTCCGGCTACCCGCTGCCGCCCGAGCTGACGCCGATCCGCTGGATCAGCGAGTGGCGGATCGATTGGCTCTGGCTCAGCTTCGCCCTGGGCGCCGCGGTGGCCTATTTCCTGGCCGTGCGCAAAATCCGCCGTCGCGGCGACAGCTGGCCTTGGCTGCGCACCGCGTCCTGGATGGTGGGCATGATCGCCCTGGTCTACATCACCTCCGGCGGCCCCAGCGTCTATGGCCGGGTCCTGTTCAGTGCGCACATGGTGGACCATATGGCGCTGACCATGGTGGCGCCGATCTTCATGGTGCTCGGCGCCCCGGTGAGCCTGGCGCTGAAAGCGCTGCAGGCGCGTGGCGACGGCAGTCGGGGGATCCGGGAATGGATCCTGGTGATCGTGCACTCCAAATTCGCCGCGGTGGTCACGCACCCGCTTTTCGTCGCAGTGAACTTCGCCGGCAGCATCGTGTTGTTCTACTACTCGCCGCTGTTCGGCTATGCACTGCGCGACCACGTGGGCCACGAATTGATGATCCTGCACTTCACCATCACCGGCTACCTCTTCGTGCTCTCCATGATCGGCATCGATCCGGTGCCTCGGCGCTTCCCCTACCCGCTCCGGCTGATCGTGCTGCTGGCCACGATGGCGTTCCACGCCTTCTTCGGTATCGCCATCATGTCCTCCACAACGCTATTGCAGGCCTCGTACTTCGGCAATCTCGGCCGTGATTGGGGACTGTCCGCCATTGCGGACCAGCAAATGGGCGGTGCGATCGCCTGGGGCATCGGCGAAGTGCCCACGGTGCTGATCGCAATCGCGGTCGCGGTCATGTGGTCACGCACGGATGCCCGGGAGAGCAAACGGACCGACCGGGCGGCAGACCGGAATAACAACGCCGATCTGAATGCTTACAACGACATGTTCGCCCGGCTGGCGAAACGGGATTCCGGCAGCCCGGACGCCCGCAACGATCCGCCGCGGAACAACACCGGCAACGCCGGTTCTGGCAAAAGCTCTGGCAAAACAGGAGAAGAATAATGGCACAGGACGCCCTCGCCGCACACCACAGCGCCCCGCGGATCCGGGCTTCGGAGCTGGTGGGCCGTGCCTGGCTCAATACCGGCGGCGAACCGTTGGACCTGGCCAAGCTGCGCGGCAAGATCGTGCTGCTGGACTTCTGGACTTTCTGCTGCATCAACTGCCTGCACGTGATCGACGAACTGCGGCCGCTCGAGCAGAAGTATGCCGACGTCCTGGTGACCGTCGGCGTGCACTCGCCGAAGTTCGAACACGAGGCGGACCCGGTGGCGCTCGCTGCCGCGATCGAACGCTACGAAATCCACCATCCGGTGCTCGACGACCCGGAGCTGGTCACCTGGCAGGCGTATTCGGCGCGGGCCTGGCCGACTTTGGTGGTCATCGACCCCGAGGGCTACATCGTGGCCAACCTCTCCGGTGAAGGCCACGCCGCCGGCCTGGAGTCCTTCATCCCGGAGCTGATTGCGGTGCACGAGGAAAAGGGCACGCTGCACCGCGGCTCAGGACCTTATGTGGCCCCCGAGCCGCAAGCCGGCACGCTGCGCTTCCCGGGCAAGGTGCTGCCGCTGCCCGGACAAGCCGGCAGCGAGGGCAGTTTCCTGGTTTCCGACACCGGGCACCACCGCCTGGTGGAATTGGCTCCGGATCTGGAGACCGTGCTCCGCAGCTTCGGCTCGGGCACGAAGGGCTTTGCGGATGGTCCGGCGGAAACCGCCCAGTTCAACGAGCCGCAAGGCATGGCCCTGCTGCCCGCGGAACTCGCCGAGCAGCTCGGTTACGACGTTGTGGTCGCGGATTCGGTGAACCACCGGTTGCGCGGGCTTTCGACCGCGACCGGCCAGGTCCGCAGCTTGGCCGGAAGCGGCGTGCAGCGGCTTCTGGATGCCGGACCGAACACCGTCGACGACGCCGGCGAAGGCGCCCTGGGCGAGTTGCCAGGGGATCCGCTCGGCATCGCATTGTCCTCGCCGTGGGACCTGGTCTATTCGAAAGCGCTCGGCCAGGTCGTGATCGCGATGGCCGGAGTACATCAGATCTTCGGCTACGACCCGGTGGTGGGGCGCCTCGGCATCCTGGCCGGAACCGGTTTGGAAGGCCTGCTCGACGGCGCTGCGGAGCAGGCTTGGTTCGCGCAGCCCTCCGGCCTCGCCGAGGACGCCGCCGGTGACATTTGGGTCGCCGACTCGGAGACTTCAGCATTGCGGGTGCTGCGCATCGCCGAAGGCCGGGTGGCCCGGGTCGAGACCGCGATTGGCGAAGGGCTTTTCGATTTCGGCTTCCGGGACGGCGCCGCGGATCAGGCCAGACTGCAACACCCGCTCGGCGTGGCAGCCTTGCCGGATGGTTCGGTCGCGATTGCGGACACCTACAACGGCGCGGTGCGTCGCTACGATCCCGTGGCGGGAACCGTGAGCACTTTGGCACGAGGCCTGCTGGAGCCCTCCGACGTGCTGCTGGACGGCGAGCTGCTGATCGTGGTGGAAGCGAACCAACACCAGCTGGTCAGGGTGCCGCTGCCCAAGGAGGCGTTGCAGGTCGATGAAGGGGCGGCGCAGACTCAGCGGCCGGCGACCGAAGTTGCGGCCGGCGAGTTCACGCTCAAGGTCAGGTTCAGTGCGCCCACCGGCCAGAAGCTCGACGACCGATGGGGCGATCCGACGCAGCTGAAAATCTCATCGACGCCGCCGGAGCTGTTGCTCGACGGCGATGGCACCTCGACCGGCTTGAACCGGATCCTGACTCTGAACGGCGAGATTCCGGAAGGGATTCTGCACATCACCGCCCGGGCTGCCGCCTGCGACGGGCCGGAAACCGCAGACGGGGAGATCCCGGATCATGCCGCCTGCCATCTGTACCAGCAAGATTGGGGCATCCCGGTCCGCTTGAACAGCGCCGGAGACACCGGGCTGGCCCTGGATTTGCGCGGGATGAACTGAGTTTTCCGCAGTCACAATGCAATCGAGTGGTCAGGTCTGCATGCTAAACATCGTGTTTGACGTGCAGACCTGACCACTCGATGTGGGTTTAGCCGGCGCTGATCACCATGGACTGGATCTTGTCGTCGGCCACCGTGAAGACGAACGGGCTGACGCCGTTGTAACCGTTGCCCCCGGTCCGAATGCTCACCAAATATTTTCCATGGCCCTGGTCTTCGATCGACAACGCTTCCCAGGTCGCTTGCTTTCCGATGTTGTCGGTCGAGTTCCAACTCGCGACGCCATCGGACCCGTTGAGTTGTCGCCCCCAGTCGTTGATGAAGCCGTCACTGGCGAACGCCGCTACGAATCCGTCGTCGTCCGCCGAGTTGGTGGCGTCGAAGGCCCTCTGGATGGCTGCTGGAAGTTCTACGGTCATGGTTCCCCCTTGTGTTGACGGACTGGCGGAAGCGGCGGGTGCGGGCGCTGCGGCCGCGCTGGAGTTGCCGCTTCCCTAAATGCTCGGCACCGGGAAAAGCGATGGCACCGACAGGAGAAGGCTATTGGGCTTCTTCATTTTGTCACTATACCCAGCATGAATTCGCTGAGAATCATCTGAACATACGACGAACGGACAGTCCGGCAGACCAGACATCGTGCCTGGCCCGCCGAACTGCCCGTTCGGTGATGCGTGGTGCGGTTTTTAGAGCGCTCCGCCGGCGGTTTCCGGGGCGGAGGAGTCCTCGCCGCCGTCGCCGATGGTTTCCCGGGCGATGAAGTTCTCGATGTCGAACAGGCTGTCCGCCCGCTCGGCGATGTTCACCAAGGTGCTCATCGAGGCGACTTCCTCGACCTGCTCCTTGAGGAACCAGAGCATGAACTGCTCGCCGAGCGCATCGTTCTCAGCGCGTGCCGTGGCGAAGAGCTTCTCGATCTGCGAGGTGACCTGTTTTTCCTGCTCCAAGGCGAGCTTGAGCGGCTCAGTGACATCCTTGAAGTCGTTGACGATATCGCCGATTCCGGGGATCTTCACGTCCTGGTCCCGGTCCAGCATGTACTGCACCATCATCATGGCGTGGTTGCGCTCTTCGAGCGATTGCTTGTAGAAGTGGGCGGCCAGCTGCGGCAGGTCCTGGGAATCGAACCAGACAGACACCGCGATGTACTGCTGGGAAGCAGCGAACTCGTGGCCGATTTGCTCTTGCAGGAGTGTGTTGAATTGGCTCATGCCACTAGCCTAGTTATTCTGAGTGATTCGCGATAGCTAGCCTAGGCAATCCTCAGCGAGGCAAAGCAAACCTAAACCGTGCGGGCCGGCAATGCAGGCGGTCGGCCCAGGCAGCAACCACCGGCCGCAACCACCGGCTCAGTACTTCACCACCGGGGTCACGGTAACCTGCTCGCCGTTGATCGCCAAGCGCGCGGTGAAGTAGTGGTCCTGGACTTTCTCGACCGTCGAAATCGCACCGGTGGCGTAGCTTTTCTCCTGGAACTGCACTTTCGCCTTGAAGGTCAGCGGTGCGATGACCCAGCTACCGTTGTACGCCGTGATCGACGCCTTCGGGTACTCCACGATCGACCAGTTGATCTCACTGGTCAGTTGGTTGTTGGTGTCGAAGGTCAGTGGACAGCCGCTGGGCTTGAGGACTTTCTGCTGGGCGCATTTGTCCACGAACTGCTTCAACGCGTCGTCGACCTGGCCGATCAGCGCCGGAGTGGGCGCGGTGGCGAGCGTGATCGGGGTGGGTTTCGACGCCGGGGAGTCAACTACCGCAGTACTCGGCTTCGCGGTGAACAACTGGTTTTCGAAACCGGCCTCGTAGCGTCCGGGGTAAAGCAGCGAGAAGGTGTTTTTGCCCGCCGGCATCGGCACTGCGACGCCGTTCACCGTGGCTTCGGTCTGGTTCACCACCGAGACGTCCATGACCGGCAGCGATGTCGGCAGGAATTTCCATTTGTGGAAGAACATCCATTGCACCCCGGCCGGCTCCAAAGTGAAGTCGCTGCTGTGCCCTTCGCCGTCCAGCTGGTAGCTGACCGTGATCCGGACCCGGCCGTCGTCGAGCGTCGTGGGATTGCCCAGGCTGACATCGCTGACGCCCTCCGCGGCGGTCTTCAATGCCTGCCCATCGAGCAAGGCCGGCGAGGCATTGGGCACATTCGCGCCGAGCAGCCCCAAGGCGCGGGCGCCGTCGCCGTTCTGCAGGGCTTGGATGTAGTCGCGCACCGGTTGTTGCGGGCCGTAGAGGTTGGCATTCACCCATTGGATCGTGACCACGGTTGCGGCAATGCTCAGCAAAAGGCCGAAAAGCCATAGCGCAGCTACCCGGATCATGGTGGATCCAGGCGCATCCGGGGCAGTTGCTTCTGCTGCGCTCGAGTGGGTCAAGGGCAAAATCTATCGGCGACGGCGACTGGTCGTGCCGAAGATGTCGCGCATGATGTTCCGCCCCAGGTTGGTGCCCATCGACCGGACCATGGACTGCAGGCCGCCGCCGAGGATCCCGCCGAGCGCACCGGCCACGTCCGCGCCGAGGCTGCCGCCTTGCTGTTGCGGCATGGGTGCCGGAGGCGGCGGAATCGGCACCGGCGGTGCGGGCATCGGCGGCACCGGATCGCCGACCGAATCCCCGGTGGGCGGGGCCGCCTTGTTCTGCAGCTTCTCGTAGGCGGAAATCGGATCGACCTCGGTGCCGTATTTGGTCAGCAACGGCGATGCGGCGACGGTGGATTTGACCACGTCTTCCGCGCTGGCGCCCATCACGGATTCCGGCGCCCGCAGCCGGGTCAGCGCGACCGGCGTCGGCGCGCCCTTTTCATTCATCACGGTGACCACGGCCTCGCCGATCCCGGCGCTGGTGAGCGTCTTCTCCAAGTCGTAGTCGCTCACCGGGAAGGTGGAGACGGTGGCTTTGAGCGCTTTGGCGTCATCCGGGGTGAAGGCGCGCAAGGCGTGCTGCACCCGGTTGGCCAGCTGGGCCAGAACATCCGAGGGCACGTCTTTCGGAGTCTGGGTCACGAAGAAGATTCCGACGCCTTTGGACCGGATCAGCCGCACCGTCTGGGTGATCGCGGCGAGGAACGCCTTGGTGGCGTCCTTGAAGAGCAAGTGGGCTTCGTCGAGGAAGAAGACCAGCTTCGGCTTGTCCTGGTCGCCGACCTCGGGCAGGTCCCGGAAGAGGTCGGCGAGCAGCCACATCAGGAAGGTGGAGAAGAGCATCGGCTTGTCCTGCACATTCGGCAGTTCCAAACAGGTGATCACGCCCCGGCCGTCCGGCGCGGTCCGGATCAGCTCTGCGGTGTCGAACTCCGGCATGCCGAAGAACTTGGTCATGCCTTGCGCTTCCAAAGTGATCAGCTCGCGCAGGATCACGCCGGCCGTGGCCTTGGACAGTCCGCCGAGCTCGGCGAGGGCGGCTTTGCCGTCGTCCGAGGTGAGGAACTGGATCACGGCCCGGAGGTCTTTGAGGTCGTACAATTCCAAACCCTGGGTGTCCGCATAGTGGAAGATCAGCTGCAGACTGGATTCCTGGGTCTCATTCAACTGCAGCACGCGGGACAGCAGGATCGGGCCGAACGAGGTGATCGAAGCGCGCACCGGAACGCCGTTGCCGTCGCCGCCGAGTGCCAGGAACTCCACCGGGAAGGCTTTGGCGGCCCATTCCTGGCCCAGGCTCTGGGTCCGCGCGGTGAGCTTGTCGTTGGCCGTTCCGGGCGTCGCCAGGCCGGACAGATCGCCCTTGATGTCCGCCATGAAGACCGGCACCCCGGCGGTGGAGAGCTGCTCCGCGATCATGTGCAAGGTGACCGTCTTGCCGGTGCCGGTAGCGCCAGCCACCAGGCCGTGCCGGTTCATCATGGCAAGCGGCAAGCGGACCTGGGCGTCTTTGTAGACCTGGTCTTCGACCAGTGCCGCGCCCAGCGCGATCGCCGGAGTGTCGAAGGTGTAGCCCTGAGTGATGTTTGCGACGATCTCCGCCGCGCTCTTGGAAGCCATGAGGTTAGAGTACCTGTTCGACTGCCCGATTCGCTGGCGTCACGCCAAAAGGGCCGCGACCACGAGCATCGCCGGCACCGCGATCGCGGTGGTCAGCAACACCGTGTCCTTGGCTTGGGCCACGCCGGATTGATACCGTGCCGCGATCACGAAGACGTTTTGCGCGGTGGGCAGCCCGGCGAGCACGACGGCGGCGAACAGCGCGGCGCCGTCGAGCTGGAACAGCGTGGTCGCGAGCAGGTAGCCGGCAGCCGGCTGCACGACCAGCTTCACGACGGTCGCGGCAATCACCGAAACCCGGCTGGCGCGTTCCTGAAGCGGTTTGGAACCGAACAGCGAGATCCCGAAAGCGATCAGTGCGCCGGGCACCGCGGCGCCGCCCACCAGCTCGAAGGGCTGCAGCAAGAGTTCGGGCGGCCGCCAGCCGGAGGCGGCGACCGCGGTTCCGGCGACCGAGGCGAGCAGCAGCGGATTGCTGATCACGCTCAACAGGATCTTGCCGAGCGAGGCACTGCGGCGTTGCCGGACCAGTTCGATCAGGATCACGAACAGCGGTTGGTAGACCGCCAGCTGGAAAATCACGATCGGAGCCGCGAGTGCCGCGTTCCCCAGCACGTAGACCGCGATCGGCAGGCCCAGATTGTTGGCGTTGACATACGAAGCACTCATCGTGCCCAGCACCGCCTCCGCCCCGAAGGGCTTGCGCCGCAGCACGGTGAACAGTACGAAGACCGCTGCGGCAATCGCCGCGGAGCCGGCGACGATCCAGAACGACGGCCCGAAGACGGTGTGCAGGTCTGCGCGGGAGATGGTTTCGAACAGCAGCGCGGGGCTGGCGACGAAAAAAGTGAACCGGCTCAGTACCCGCTGTGCACCGTCGCCGAGCACATTGAACCTGCCGAGCAAGTACCCCAGCGCGATCACCGCCCAAACCAGGGAGAAGCCGATCAGCACGCCGCCCATCGAGTCAGTCCTGGACGGCGAACGGCGGGCGTTGGGTGCCCTCTGCGGCTGCCGCCGCCGGGTCGTGGCCGAGTTCCACGATCCGGTTCTGCCCGTCCACGTGCACGATCGCCGGGCGGTAGGCCTGTGCTTCTTCGGTGGACATCTGCGCATAGCTGATCAGGATCACGGTGTCCCCGATCGCCACCAGATGCGCCGCTGCGCCGTTGATCCCGATCACGCCCGAGCCGCGCTCACCCAGGATCGTATAGGTCTCCAAGCGTGCGCCATTGCTGACGTCGACGATCGCGACCAGTTCCCCGGGCAGGATGTCCGCGGCTTCGAGCAAGTCCTGGTCCACGGTGACCGAACCGACGTAATGCAGGTTGGCATGGGTCACCGTGGCGCGGTGGATCTTGGATTTGAACATGGTGCGGATCATGATTGCCAACTCTAGTCCGATGTAGTGGTGCCGGGCACCCGCGACGGACTCGGCTCGGTACTTCGACCGCTGGGTCGGTTCGGCCGCCTTGAGCCCGCCAGCCGCGCCCACTGCGGCCGGCTCAACTTCTGGCCGGGTTGAGTTTGCGGCCCATGATCGCCTGCTCCAAGGCGTCGACGACGTCGGTCCTGGCCAGCGGATTGCGCACCAGGGTGAAATCGACCTCGCCCACCGGCGGCAGGTCGAAACGCCGGGTGATCGAGACCAGGTCGTCCGGGATCAGGGTCGAAGGCATCACCGTGATCCCGATGCCGGCCCGGACCGCCGCGATCACCCCGTTGATCTCCTTGGTGTTGCAGGTGACGCGCCAGGTGCGCCCATTTTTCTCCAGCGCATCGATCGCGAGTTTCCGGCTCAGGCTCGGTGCCGGATAGCTGATCAGCGGCACCGGAACGCCGGGTTCCAGTTGGGTCTGCTCCAGGCCGACCCAGGAGAAGTGGTCATGCCGCACCACGGTGCCTTCTTGGGCGCCGGAGACCCATTTGACGAAAACCAGATCCAGCTGGCCCGCTTTGACCCGGCGGTAAAGCTGGTCGCTCTGGCTCACCGTGAGTTCCAAATTGATCTGCGGGTAGAGCTGGCGGAAATCGCGCAAGATCGTCGGCAGCCTGGTGTAAGCCAGGTCGTCGGCGGTGCCGAAGCGCAGTCGGCCGCGCATCGCGGCACCGGAGAAATAACGCCCCGCATCGTCTTGGGCGGCGAGGATGTTGCGGGCGAAGCCGGCCATCGCGTCGCCGTTGTCGGTCAACCGGACCGCCCGGGTGTCCCGGAGCACGAGTTGCCGCCCGGTGGCCTCCTCGAGTTTCTTGATGTGCTGGCTGACTGTCGGTTGGCTCAAACCCAGCCGCTCAGCCGCCCGGGTGAAGTTCAAAGTCTCCGCGACCGCGAGGAAGCTGCGCAGCTGGTCGTTGTCGTACACCAGACCCTCCCATTGTGTTTTGTAATCACAGTTAGAGGGATTATATGACTTCAGAATGGGGTTGCACCCGGATAGCGTTGAACTACGCCCCATTCCTCACCCTGCGAAGCACTAGTCAAGGATCTACTGTGGCATCCCCTGCAACCGCGCAGCTTCCCCTCGTCCACCCGCAACCGGCAAGCAGAATCCCGAACTCGGCGGTGACCGCGCCGATCAGCATCGTGGCGGCATCGCCGAGCGTCAAAAGCACCTTCGCAGCATTCTCGATCCGCAACTACCGGTACTTCACCATCGCGCATTTCATCGCGGTGATCGCCCTGTGGATGCAGCGGATCGCCCAGGACTGGATTGTGCTCCAGCTCTCCGGTTCGGTGACCGCGGTCGGCATCACGGTGGCTCTGCAGTTCGCACCGACGTTGCTTTTGGGCCCCTGGGGCGGCGTACTGGCCGACCGGTTCTCGAAGCGGGCGTTGTTGATGATCGCCCAATCCGCGGCGGCCCTGCTCGCGGCATTGATGGCGGTTTTGGCGCTCACCGGAACGCTGCAGGTGTGGCATGTCTACCTGGTCGCACTGGTCCTCGGCCTGGTCACCGTGGTGGACCAGCCGGCGCGGCAGGTTTTCGTGAACGAGCTGGTCGGGCCGGTGCACCTGCGCAATGCGATCAGCATCAACTCCTCGATCTTCCAGCTCGGCGGAATGATCGGCCCGGCCGTGGCCGGCGTAATGCTGGTGGCGGTGGGCGGCGGCTGGGCGTTCGCCGCGAACGCCGTGGCCTGCGTTTTCACCGTGACCATGCTCGCCGTGATGCGCAGCTCCGAACTCATCCGTTCGACGCCGGCGCCCCGCAGCAAAGGCATGCTCGCCGAGGGTGCCAGATACCTGGTGCGCAAACCCGCAATCCTGTTTTCCACCATCATGGCGGGGTTCGTGGCGGTTTTCGCAATGAGCCTTCCGGTGGTGATGGCAGCTTTCGCGGATCATGTGTTCGACGCCGGAGCCGGGGGATACGGATTGCTGAACACCTTGGTCGCAGTCGGCGCGCTGATCGGCGCACTGGCCTCGACCAGGCGCAAGGAATTGCGTTTGCGCTCAGTGGTGATCAGTGCCGGGTTCTACGGTCTCTCGCTTGCGGTGGCGGCGTTCATGCCCTCGATGTGGAGTTTCGGTGCGGTGATGGTGGTCGCCGGATTCGCCTGCCTGCTGTTTCTGACCGGGGCGAACCAATTGGTGCAGATTTCCACCAACATGCAGATCCGCGGCCGGGTGATGAGCCTGTACATCATGGTGCTCATCGGCGGCCAAGCGGTGGGCGGGCTGCTCACCGGGTGGCTGGCCGAGGCGATCGGGCCGCATGCGGCTTTGCTGATTGCCGGCGGCGTTCCGGTCCTGGCTGCGGTCGCGGTAGGGCTGATCCTGGCCCGGCGGGGCGAGTTGTTGCTCAAAGTCAATCTGCGCCGGCCTGGCAGATTGCTGGAGATCAGGCATCGCTGAGCGGTATGAACTTTGTTTCGGAGGGGAGCTTTGCTTTGGAGAATTCATAGCGGAAACCCAGCGCATTGAGTATGCTTGCAAATCCATTTCCCGAAAAGACGGCATAGGATTTTCTGCAAGGCCCAGTATCAGTTATGGGGAAATGCTCGAACTTGTGCCGATTGGGGAATGAAATGAATAATGCTGGCATGTCCAGACGTGGATTCGGGTTGTCGGCGGTCGGTGCGGTGGCTGCCGCAGCGGCCACCGGAATAGGTGCGGGCGCGGCGAACGCGCAGAGTTCCAGTGCGAGCTTGACGCCGTCCTTGGCGCAGCAATACGGAGTACCGCTCTCCGGGCCGGTGGTGTTCGACAGCCGGCTGAGCTTCGAACAAGCCTACGGGACCTCGAGCGATCCGCAACGGGCCAAAGACTTGGCGCTCATGAAGCCGCATATGGCGCTCGTCAATGTGCTCTACCGCGGCTTCGACAATGCGCTGCATTTTGGCCAGATAGTAGTCAACAAGGCCATCGAGAACGAAACCAAGATCCTTTTCGTCAAGATGTTCCAACTCGGATTCCCGATCAAGTCGGTGATTCCGCAATCGCAATTCGGCTACGACGACGAAACGTCGATGCAGGCCAACAACACCAGCAACTTCCGGCCGGATCGGCTGGGCAGCGGCAATCTCAGTGAGCACTTCAAAGGCGCGTCCTTCGACATCAACACGTTCGTCAACCCGTTCGACGTGCTCAATGACGATGGCAGCCGGACCATCCAACCAGCGGGTGCCAGCTACGACCCGCGGGCCAAGGGTGCGATCGTGAAGGACAGCGATCTGCGCCGGATGTGGTCCGCCCGGGATTACGAATGGGGCGGCAACTGGGGCGACCCGCAGGCAGACCCGCCGATCGATTTCTATCAAATCGGCTACTTCGACTACCAGCACATGCAGTTCAACCAGAAGAAAATGGACACCGTCAAACTGTCCCTGCCGGAAGGTTTGGCCTGAGCTTTCCGGCCACGTCGGACCGCCCGGCGCGCGGAACCGGTTGAACCACCCGACGCCTTGGGCCCGGCAGGCTGAGCCTGCGGAAAACAGTTCCGGGCCCCGTATCGGGGCCCGGAACTGTTTTCCGGTTCAGGACTTGGTGACCGAAACCTGGTCCAGTGCCCAGAACCAGTTGTTGGTCCCCGCGTAGCGGAAGCCGAACTGGACCGAGCGCGCCCCGGCAGGCACCTTGACGGAAAGCTTTTCCGGGCCCGCCGTCGTCGTCGAATAGCTCTTCACGATGCTGCTGCTGCCATTGTCCCAACGGGCCACTACCTGGGCCACCTGTCCGGACTCGTGCTGGTACTGCGTCTGGTAGTCCAGGGTCACCGAGGCCGAGCCGGCGGCGTCGTAAGTGGGGGTGTAAAGGGTGGAATCGAAGGCCCGGCTGCTCTTCGGCAGATTCAAGTCGTCCCAGGCATCGGAATCGGCGACCGCGATCACGTCCCGGCCGCGGACGAAGTTCTCCCGGCCCTGATTCTTGTCGTCGGCGGGCGAGCTCCAGAATTCATTCGTGGTGAACGTCCAGCCGTACCATTCCGGGACGCCTCCGGTGGGCATCTTGCTATTGTCGATGCTCCAGCCGCTGGGCGCCGTCTGGGTGTATCCCTTCAGATCCGCCGGGATCTCCGGCTCGGTCTTTTTGTTCTGCAGGACGCTGCGCAGCGAATCGAAGGCATCCGGCTGCAACTCGTCCACCGGCTGGCCGTCGAAACCCCAGGCCGGATCGATCGCCACGCCGGCCCGCTTGAGCACGGTCGGCGCAATGTCCACCGGCTTGAGGTCGTAGCGGACCTGCCCGGTGTTTTTGCCCGGCGTGTAGACCGCGGTGTAGACCGCCCGCTCGTTCAAAGTGGTCCCGTTCCCGTGGCTGCCGCCGTCGGTCAAACCATGGTCATTGGTGAGGATGACCCGCCAGTCTTCCGAACCGAAGCTGGGGCTCGATTCGATGGCGCGCAACATTGCGCCGACGTTTTTGTCCGTGGCTTCGAGGGCGTTTTTGTACGCCGAGCCGAAAACTCCGCCGGAGACGTTTTCGTCCGGGGCGCCCATGTAGATGAAGCTGATGTCGGTGCGCTTTTCGTAAATCGTCCGTGCGGTGAGATCGGCCTCCCTGGCGTCTTCGCTCAGATACCTGGTGCCCGAGGCCGCACTGCCATAGCGGTAATCGATGTCCTTGTTGATGATCGGGCCGCCGCCTGCCTCCATCGCGATCGGCTGCCAATCGGCGGCCGCGAAGGTGCTCAACGCCGGCTTGGCCTGCTCTGCGCGGATCAGGAAATCCGGGTATTGGTCGAACTTCTTGCCCTTGAAGGAGTTGTCTTTGACCCCGTGTTTGTCCGGCCAGACCCCGGTCAGGATGCTGCTCCAGCTGGGACCGGAGACCGTGGGCGCCAGATTGACGGTGCCGGCGCCATTCGCCGGTGCGAAGGTGTAGCTCAGCGCTGAGGCGCCTTCGTTCAGGATTTTCTTGATGTTCGGCGTGTTTGCGGCCTGTACCCGGTCCCAACGGATCCCGTCCAGTCCGATGACCAGGGTCTTCTGCTGCGAAGCGGCTGGTTTGAGATCCGGGACCGGAAGCGGATTGCTGACGTTGAGGCCGGAGTCGAAGGAGTTCGCGGCCGGTGCGGCTTGGGCGGGTGCCGCCGCGGCCGTCATGGCGAGGACGACGGCGGCCGTCCCGATTCGAGTGCGCAAGGTTGTTTTCACGGTTGCCTTTGCTGCTTGGAGGATAGGCTGCCGGAGCGTGAAGCCCCAATGATTCATCAGGCCAGCGGACAGCTTGTAAATACAAATACCAGCACTTGGCGGGGGAGCCGTGAATGCCGAGTGAACGCCGGGTGAAGTGTCGCCGAGGCGGTTCCGCTGGGTCGCCCGGTGGGGCCGCGAAGAGGCAAAACGAGTCTGGCCCGCCGAATCGTGCGATTCGGCGGGCCAGACGCCCGGCCGTGGCCGGTGCGGCGCGGGCGACGGGAATCGAACCCGCGTCTCGAGCTTGGGACG
>SXGS01185825.1_pt1 | contig 16248 bp, 15 predicted proteins | sample 3174681 | NCBI WGS metagenome assembly SXGS01 (sample SAMN11356861, study PRJNA531348) | freshwater metagenome | isolation source: freshwater sample F1-80 | place: China: Fuxian Lake, Yuxi | collected 2017-12-25 | reverse complement strand
GGGCTTTGCCCGCGAAGTGTCCAACCAGTTGCTGTTCCTTCATCAGGGCCGCGTCGAAGAAAGCGGCTGTCCGCGCAAGGTGCTGGCCCAGCCCAAGTCCGAACGTTTGCAGCAGTTTCTCGCCGGCAGCCTTAAATAGACGGTGCCTACAGGCCAACCGCGCGCAATGCCACAGCCGCGGTCGGCTTCGGATACACTTCAGCCGGAATTATCCAGGCTCGCCCCGACCCGGCGCGCACGCCCACCCCTTCAACGTGCTGAAAGCCCATCCATGCCGACCTCTGCCAAGAACGTAACCGTCTACGCCGCCCCGGTAATGCGCAAGCTGGCGGAAATAGCCCCGCACCTGCAGCCCTCGCTGCGCAAGGTGGCCGACTTTATCCTGCGCCACCCGTTGAAAGCCGCGACCCTGACCATCGAGGAAATGGCGGTGGAAACCGCCACCTCAGCGGCCGCCGTCAACCGTCTGGCCAAGGCCATCGACCTGGGCGGCTATACCGGGCTGAAAGCCGAGCTGGTCAGCACCCTGCAGCAGATGGTGTCGCCGGTGGACAAGCTGCGCAACGAACTGGCGCATCGTCCGAACGGCGCTTTCGGCCTGCACGAACAGGTGCAGATCGCCAGCAGCAACCTGGCCACCGCCGGCGCCAATAACAGCGCGGACACCTTCGAAGCCTTTGTCAGCTGCCTGATCCAGGCCCGCAAGATCTATATCCTCGGTTTCGGCAACAGCGCCTACATGGCTGGCCTGGCAGCCGCTAATCTGGTGCCTTTTTGTGCCGATGCAATAGCCGTGAGCATGGAAGGTGGCAACGAAAATGCCGCCTACCGCCTGGCGGCCATCACCGAACATGACGTGCTGCTGTCGATCTCCCTGCCGCGCTATTCCCTCGATACCCTGCAACTGTCGCGCTTTGCCAGCGAACGCGGCGCAACCGTACTGGCGATTACCGACTCGCCGGCCTCGCCGCTGACCACAATCGCCAAACATGCGCTGTTTGCCCCAGCTGATCACCCGGTGCTGATTAGCTCGAACACCTCGGTACTCGCCCTTATTGAAGGCCTGGTCGCCGGCGTGATGGCGCGCAACAAGGAAGCCGTGCAGCTGGCCGCAGAGCTGACCGAAAGCGTGATGTCTTACCTGCATGTGCCCAGCAGCGACAAGCCTGCACGCAAACCGATCAAACGCCGAACCAGCACCACGCCGCGACAAAGCTAGCAGGCGCACCAACTTAAAGCCGAATCTGTCCAGCCGGTCAGTTATCAGTGCATGCAGCGTATTTACATTCCCCTGGAAACCAATAGAGTGCGCGCCCGCAGCGCTTTAGTGGCCGTGCTATAGGCAAATGCAGGAATTGGCCTTGTTCTTGCTGAAGCTCCGACAGCCTGACCACTTAGACAGGTTTAAAACGATAATTCAGCACTTTGGGGAGCACCACTCGATGAACCGTACTCTTTCCTCTTTGGTCATGACTGGCGGGCTGCTGGCTGGCGGCCAGGCCGTAGCGGGTGATCTGCTGCACTGGCAGAACAACAGCCTGTCCTATCTGTATGGCCAGGATTACAAGATCGACCCGGAAATCCAGCAAACCATAACCTTCGAACACGCCAGCGGCTGGAACATTGGCGATCTGTTCTTCTTCGTCGACACCATCAAGTACAACACCGACGCCACCAACGGCGCAGGCGACGGCCACACCTTCTACGGTGAGTTCTCGCCGCGCCTGTCGTTCGGCAAGCTGTTCAACAGCAAGCTGGAATTCGGCCCGATCAAGGACATACTGCTGGCCACCACCTATGAGTTCGGTGAAGACGATGTCGAGTCCTACCTGATCGGCCCGGGTTTTGATCTTGCGATCCCCGGCTTCGACTATTTCTCGCTGAACTTCTACAACCGCACTACGGATGGCAAACGCGACGGCGATAATGTCTGGCAGATCACCCCGGTGTGGAGCTACACCATCCCGGTCGGCAAATCCGACATCGTGATTGATGGCTTCATGGACTGGGTGGTGGACAACGACAAGAGCTACCACGCCAACCTGCACTTCAATCCACAGATTAAATACGACCTGGGCAAGGCCATGAACTGGGGCGAGAAGCAGCTTTATGTCGGTATTGAGTACGACTACTGGAAAGACAAGTACGGTATCGACAACGACAGCTTCCTCGGCGACGTGATCCTGCGTGGCACCGACCAGAACACCGCCAGCCTGCTGGTAAAAGCGCACTTCTGATGCACCCCACCCCCACTGGCTCAGCCTCAGGCCGCCGGTGGGGGCACGCCCTTTATACCGCGCGATTTGCCTCAAAAAACGTACAAAGCCCCACCCTGCATAGCCGTGCCATCACAATGACGCCCAAGCAGATTATCAACATCGCCCAGATAACAACTTAAGCATGTTGCTTTAACGCACGGTACAGAGTTGGCGGCTTGCCAGTTTGCTGTTTAAAGAAGCGTGAAAAGTTAGCCTCATCGGAAAAGCCAAGCTGTAAGCCAATACCACCAATGCTCATACTGCTGTGCGCGAGCAAATCTTTCGCTACATGGCAGCGGCACTCGTTGTATAAATTTCTTAAGTTAGTATTTTCAGCCGCTAACCGGCGACTTAAGGTGCGATGAGAAAGTGCCAACTGCTGGGCAATATCGTTCGCGGCTACCGTAACTTGATGCCTTAACGCCGAAAAAATAGCGCGCTTAACCTGATCCGTCATCGATCCTTTTTGTATGAGGTGAGCTTCATGCGCTTCTAATACATTGGCGATGGCCTGGTATGTGGCTTCATTGCGCGTAACAATCAGGTGATCAAGCAAATGACTCGGGAGGACAATTAGATTCTCTGCACCGCCCATTCGAATGTTGAGGTAGCGGTATAAATGAGGCAACTCTGACAACATGAGTGTTGCGTGCTGCAAGGTGAGATGAATAAGAGGGTATTGCTGGCCAAACATGCGTAAAAAAGAATGCAACGCGCAGAAGATCATTTCCGTCATCAGCTCATTACACTCACCAAAGTCTGTTAAACGAACAAACCCGATTTGGCACTGATCGCCTTCAACGCGATAACTAATTTTAAATGCAGGCATCACTTGATGCGCAAAGCGCACAGCCACATCCAATGCCTGCTTAACGGTGGATGCCGTTATAGCGGCAAGAGCGACATGCCCATGAATGGTGGGTGGGAACACATCAATGAGCGTTTGTTGATGCGTTTTATCTTGAGAAACAAATATCTTGAGCAACCTAAGCAAACTCAACAACTGCATGCCATTGAGGGTGGTGTGCGGGTCACTCAGTTGTTCGGGCGTTATTGCTAACTGTGACGACAGGAAATGCGTCGTATCCATGCCTTGAAGACGACCAATTTCTTGAAAAATTTGTGCGTAACTGATCGGAAACGATAAATCTTCAAGTTTGATCATAAGCGCCTCAATTGAGTGAGGGCTGGAAAGATAACGCGCCATGGCGAAAAATGACAAGCCTTGGCGATTTTCGCAATGTATGGCGTGCTTCAAGGCTACTTATCATGACGCCACCTTAATAGTCTTGCCTGGACTTGCTCATGATAAAAAAAATAACCGCACCGCAAACAAAGACGAAGGCTGCGTCTACAGAACCCAACTCAAAGGCGTCGCCCTTATTCAGCATGGCGTGGCTATGGCCACTGATTGGTTTATTGCTGCTGACATACGGCCTGCTGGCCTTTAACTCGGGTTTGACCTTATCGCCACTCAGTAACCACAGCGACAATCCGGCTGCGATAGCCACTACCGTGCTTCATCAAGCCAGCAGCGGTGTCGACATGCGAGGCTCCACGGAAGTCCAGCAGGTCGTACCGGCCTGGGTGAACGTCATGGCGCAAATCAGCTCCAGTGAGTATGCCTACGGTGATGACGGTATCAGTGATACCAATATTTATTACTTTTCCATGTCAGAAACACGTCGCCATGTATTAAGCACTCACATGACGCTTGGGCTGGTACTGATGGTCGCGGGATTTTTGCAGTTTTGGCCAGCATTTCGCCGGCGTTACCGTAAAGCTCATCGCCTGATCGGCGTGACATATATCCTCGCCGCCTTTATATCCATGGCGATGAGTGGGCATCACTTAATCAACAGTGGCATTGCCAATACCTATAACACCTTCGTCTTCCACATTGGTTTATGGATCATGTTGGTCGGCGTATTGGTTAGCTTGACGATGGCCGGAATCGCCGTGTTGCGCAAAGACATTGCCCGACACCTGGGCTGGCAAGCATTGGGTTTTGGTTTTTTGCTGACGGCACCGCTGCAACGGATGGACTGGCTGATTCTATCCACCATGGCCGACGGCGTGAGCTTTAACGAGATGAACATACTTGTGAATACCATTCTGTTTGCCCAGGCGACATTGGCAGGCTTGTGCCTGTTCTGGCTGAACCGGGCCAGCAGTCCACTGCGTAAAAACACCGTGCTCAGCATCACCCCCTTGACCAAACCCGTTCAATACATGGGTTATGGGGCTATTGCGCTCGGTGCATTGGTGCTGATGCTGCCGGTCGTGATGAGCGTGGGCATCGGTGACATCGGTTTATTACAACGCATAGTGCCTGCGCTGCCGTTGGCGTGGCTGGCAACGCTGTTTGATAGAGCTTGGTTACCAGCATTCGTTTTGCTGCTGATCGTCCTATTAACCTCAGCTTGGACGCAGTTGTCGGCAGTTCGAGCAGGGGCGGGATTATCAGCAACACAAGAACGCGTCACCTTCATCAGCCTGCTGGTTGTGGTCTTGATGTTGTTTTATGGGGCGTTTCAATTAGGCATGCCAACGCACGCCCGATCTTCAGGCGGTTCAGGACTCGCCGTCATGGGGGCATTGTTGCTGGTGTTTGGCGTGTTACTGCAACGGGCAACGCTACGCGCGGAACGCGGTAAGGTCATCGAATCGCTGCAATTGGTTTTGCTGTGCGCGACGGCTCCCGTTTTGTTTGTGATCAACTGCCTGATGTTCGACCTTATCGGGGCGGTGCCTGCAGAGTATCTTGCCCGCTCAGCCGCTTATGAAATAGCGGTTATCGGAGCACTGTTTGTCCCGCTGCTGGCTGGCGGATTACTGTCGATCTACTCGGCAGAAACAGAGCGCTATTGTGTCTCGTAGGAAAAGTCGCTCGGTGAGCACTTCCACCCTTTGCTAAAGCGTACTTCTGATGCAACACCACCCCACTGGCTTAGCCTCAGGCAGCCGGTGGGGGCATGTCCGGCTTAAACCCTTTACACTGCGCGGCCTTTCTCAATCGATGCACCAAGGAACCGCCGTGAGCACCCTGCCGCCCTGCCCCCTCTGCAACTCCGAATACACCTACGAAGATGGCTCACAACTGGTCTGCCCGGAGTGTGCCCACGAGTGGTCTGCCGATGGCGCAAATGAAGTGACTGACGACGCCAAGGTCATCAAGGACTCCGTGGGTAACGTGCTCAACGATGGCGACACCGTTACCGTGATCAAAGACCTGAAAGTCAAAGGTTCCTCCTTGGTGGTTAAGGTCGGCACCAAGGTCAAAGGTATCCGCCTGTGCGACGGCGACCACGACATCGACTGCAAAATCGATGGCATCGGCGCGATGAAGCTCAAGTCTGAGTTTGTTCGTAAAGTCTGATCCTGCCGCCCCTGCAGCCCTGAAGCCCCCTTGAGGGCTGCACAGCAAAACACCTCACAGCGCCGTCAACATCACCTACGCTGACTAAGACCGTTGCGTGCTCACGTGTTTGCTGCCCGGAGGTTGTATGCCTGCGATAGCCTTGCTGCTTCTGCTATTCACAACCAACCTGGCGCAAGCCGAAACCTGGAAGATTGTGGGCGATGAACAGTTTGCGCCCTACAGCTTCGTCAACATGCATGACGACCAGCCGCGCGGCCTGGATGTCGAGTTGGTCGAGGCCGTGATGCAAGAAGCGGGTATCCCCTACAGCCTGCGCCTGTACCCCTGGGAACGGGTTAAACGCATGCTCAACCGGCAAGAGGTCACCATGGCCTTTCAATTTGCTGGCACCCCGGAACGCATGCAGCAATATGAGCTGGTCGGCCCGCTGCGCATCGGTTCTACGGTGTTTATGACCTCACGCAAAATCAGCCTGGATGACTGGCGCGAGCTTGATGACCTGCTGCCCTTTGTCATCGGTCAGGTGCGCGGTTATGCCTATGAATCGAGCTTCGACAACGCCGTGCTGTCGCGCGATATCAGCGCGCAGAACCCGCGGCAGTTGGTGTCCATGCTGTTGGCTGGGCGCATTGATGTGATCGTCGGTGACCGCGCCCAACTGCTCTACTTTGTCCGCGAGCAACGCGCGGAACAAAGCGTGCGCATCCTGCCCAAACCGCTGGTGCAAATGCCGCGCTTTGTCGCCTTCAGCAAAGGCGATACAGCGCGCGCCGAGCAGTTCGCCCAAGCCCTGCAACAATTGCAGCAGGTCGGCGGGTTGGAGCCCATCTATCAGCGCTGGCAGTAATTACTGCACCGGCAAGAAGTTTAAAAACAACAAGCCCTGGGCGTAGTTCACACCTATGCGCCGGTAACGCTCATCCAGCACATCGGTCAACAGATCCAGCCGCGCGACCATTTTGCCGAACTCCACGGCGTAGCTCAGGTTACGGCCCTCGGCGGAAATTTCATTGGACAGCAGCCACGGCCGGCCCGAGGCGTCGGTGCGCTGCGCCAACATCCAACTGGCTTTCTCCAAATTGCGCGCTGCGTTATGGATGAACGCCGGGTCCAGCGAATCACTCAGGTAAAACTCGGTGCGCCCGCCATGGGCGGTAATCAACATGCTGGCCAGTGAGTAGATAAATGCGCCGACACGGTCGCCCTGGTAATCAGCACTGAGCGCATAACTTAAGGCGGCAATGTCGGTGCGACCGCCCAATTGCGGCAGGGGTTGGTCGAGCTCAATGGCGCGATGCACGGCGCGCTTGGCCGCTTCCACGTCCGCCAAGCCGGTTTTACGCCACTCGCGCGGGTTGCGCAGGTAGAGCTTGTCCATCAGGCGATACAGGCTATTGAGGTTATTGCGCATACCCAACGTCGCCATGCGGTCGGCATGACTCTGGAAGAACTCGGTGGGTTTGATCGGGCTTTGGTTGCTGACGATGGCCTGATGATCCTGCCGGGTTGAGCATCCCGTAGCGAGCAGCAGGACGCCGCCAACCAGCAGCGCGACCCGTACACAGCCATAGGCGCTGCCGCCCTTAGTGAAGAGACCGGTTACCTGCCATTGCCAAAGCTGCCAAACGCTCATCAAAAGAGCCCGCCTGCCGCACAGTGATGAGGTAACGCTAGCAACAAAATCCCGTCTGGCCAGTATTTCGGCCCAACGGTAGCTTTTTCATCACAATCAGTGACCTAAGGCTTTAACCTCAGGTTGCACCGCAAGTGCAAAAGCCACCGAGAAAAACCCGGTTTAAAAACAACCAAAAGCCCGTGCCAGAGCGTTTATGCCTGTATGATCCGCAGCCTTTTTGCCTGCCGAGCCTTACATGTTGCGCTTGCTTGTCCTGTTGTCCCTGCTGCTTGCCCTACCCGCCTTCGCCGAAGCGCCAAAAACCTTCAACGCCGCCAAGAAAATCGCCGGGCGTCTGTATGCCGAACGTCCCAGCACCTTTTATTGCCAGTGCGCCTACAGCGGCAACCAGGTCGATTTACCCAGCTGCGGCTACACCCCGCGTAAACAATTGCGTCGCGCTCAGCACGTGGAATGGGAGCACGTGGTGCCCGCCTGGGTGATCGGCCATCAACGCCAGTGCTGGCAAAACGGCGGGCGCAAGAACTGCGCGCGCAACGACGCCAGTTTCAAAGCAGCAGAAGCCGACCTGCACAACTTGGTGCCGAGCATCGGCGAAGTGAACGGTGATCGCTCCAACTACGCCCTCGGCATGCTCAGCGACAAGCCCACGCAATACGGTGCCTGCCCGATGGTGGTCAACTTCAAAGCCAAAACAGCCATGCCGCCGACGCATGCACGCGGCCCTTCGGCGCGCATCTACCTGTACATGGCCGAGCGCTACCAACTGCGCTTGTCCAAGCTCGACCGCCGTACCTACGAAGCCTGGAGCCGTCAGTACCCGGTGACTGAATGGGAGCGCTGGCGCAACCAGCAGGTCGGCTGCGTGATGGGCCATGGCAACCCCTATGTCGGCGGCTTCGATGCCAGCCAGTGCAACCCAATGCGTCGCGCCGCCAACCCGCAACGCAACAGCGGTTAAGCACGGGCTACTGCCCCGCGAACCCTGCCGCCGCTATTGACGCTAAACTTCGCACCACACCAACCAGAGTATTGCCCTATGTCCAGCGCCACCACCCCAAGCGCAGCCCATGCCATTGCTGAAACCCGCGCCTGGGTTGATCGCGCTGTTATCGGCCTGAACCTCTGCCCATTCGCCAAAGCCGTGCAGGTCAAAGGACAAGTACGCTATGTGGTGTGCGCCAGCGCCGAGCCGGAAGAACTGCTCAGCGCCTTGATCGACGAGCTACATGCACTCGCCAACTGCGCGCCAAGCGAAACCGACACCACCCTGCTGATCCACCCCGCCGCCCTTGGCGACTTTCTCGACTTCAATGACTTTCTCGCCGTCGTCGATGACACCCTCGATGAACTCGGCTACAGCGGCATTCTGCAAGTGGCCAGCTTCCACCCACAATTCCAGTTTGCCGACACCCAGGCTGCGGATATGGGCAACGCCACCAACCGCTCGCCCTACCCGACCTTGCATCTGCTGCGCGAAGCCAGCATCGACCGCGCCGTAGCGGCCTTCCCCGACCCGGAAGCGATCTTCGAAGCCAACATTCAAACCCTGGAAAACCTCGGCACCGAAGGCTGGGCCGCCCTGCAGGCGCAATGCCGCAAAGACGCCCAAAACAGCTAAGCCTCAAGAACAAATGGAGCCAGCTAAGGAGGGGCCGCGCTGGCACCACCGGGAATGGCCTTTATGGAACTGATTATGTGCTTGGTCATCTGGCGTTACACCTTGCACCCGCGGTAGCGGGCCACCAACAGACCTGACTAAGCCAGCAAACGCGGCTATTCTCACTCCCATGTTTACCGGCGATCTGCCTGGGGAGAAACCAGATGTCGCACTTGCATGATCTGCAAGAGCAGGGCCCGCTGCAGCTCAAGCTCAGCTACCTGCTGCAAACCCTGCAGCGCAAATACCCTGAGGTGGAGCGCCTGGCTGTGGCCCTCTACGACCACGGCAGTGACTGGGTGAAAACCTTTGTCGCCGTGGAGAATCAGCCCAACCCCCTGCCGCTGTATCACGCTCGCCTGAGCGAAACCACTTGGCTGCAAAGCGTGGCCGCCAGCCAAACGCCGCGCATCATCAACGACTTCAGCGTGCTGCAAAACAGCCAGAAGATTCACGTCAAAGCCCTGCTGGATACCGGCTACCGCGCCAGTTACACCCTGCCGATGTGCGTAAATGGCTACTTTTTCGGCTTTGTATTTTTCAACAGTCGCACGCCGAATCTGTTCCAAGGCATGTTACTGAGTGAACTAGATGTACTCGGCCACCTGGCCAGCCTGATGGTCTACAACGAGCGCTCCAGTGTGCGCACCCTGTTGGCCACGCTCAAATCTGCCATGACCCTGACCCACGCCCGCGACCCGGAAACCGGCAACCATCTTGAACGCATGTCCCGTTATTCGCGGCTGATAGCGCAACAACTGGCTGGCCAGCGCGGTTTGGACGACAGCTTTGTTGAGCACGTTTACCTGTTTGCCCCGTTGCACGACCTGGGCAAAATCACCATCCCTGACCGCGTGCTGCTCAAGCCGGGCCGGTTGGATGAGGATGAACAGCGCATCATGCGCCAGCACTCGCGCGCCGGTTTGGAGTTGGTTGATCAGTTGCTGGCCAACTTCGGCCTGGCCAGCGTTAGCCAAGTGGACATGCTGCGCAACATCGTGCTGCACCACCACGAACTCTATGATGGCAGCGGCTACCCAGATGGTTTGGCTGGCGAGGCCATTCCGCTCGAATCACGCATAGTCACGGTATCTGACGTGTTCGATGCCCTGACCAGCGACCGCCCCTACAAAACAGCGTGGAGCAATGAGGCGGCCTTTGCCTGGATGACGGAGCGCTCCGGCACAATGTTCGACCCCGAGTGCCTGCGCGCACTGCTGGCGCAACCTGAGGACATCGCACATATCCAAGCGTGCTTCTGTGAAAACGCCTTCGGCTAAAACATCAACTATCAGGCGACTCGGCCTCATTGCTATAACGCTGCCAGTTAGCCAGCAACTCCGGCACCTCAGCTTCATCATCCAGGCTGGCCAGTTCACGGTTATCCAGCAAAGCCTGTACCTGCGGATCACTCATGCTCAGGCCCATCGCACCATCGGGCAAACAGGCCGTAATGCGATAGGGCTGCGATTGCGCATCGGTACAAATCTTCGATAAGTCCAAAAACCGCGGCGCACAGCGCTGGCCTTCGGCATCGATCAGCACCGCCACCTTGGGCCGTAATTGCAACTTGGGGTGTTTCTCCAGCACCAGGCCAATCTCGCCTGTGTGCAACTCAACCAGCGTGCCAACCGGAAAGATGCCCAGCCATTCGATAAAGCGCATCACCAACTCGGCGTCAAAATGGCTGTCGCGACAATCCATCAGCACCTTGAAAGCATCTTTGACGCTGCGCGCACGGTCATACACACGCCGACTGGTAATCGCATCAAAGCAATCGATGATGCTGATGATCCGCGTGAAGTACGGGATTTGTGCCGCACCCAGACCGCGCGGATAACCTTGGCCGTCGAGGCGCTCGTGATGCCCGTGGGCCACGTCAATGGCGATCGACGGCAAGTCGCGATGGCTGAGCAGCAGCTTGTAGCCGAGCACCGCATGCTCCTTGATGTGCTCGAACTCTTCGGCCGTGAGCTTGCCCGGTTTGTTGAGTACCAATGGATCGACGCGGATCTTGCCCACATCGTGGAGCATGCCGCTGATGCCCAACTGCTCCAGACTCTCCCCCACCAAACCCAGATGATGACCAAAGCCCATGGCCATGATCGAGACCGACAGACAATGCTGGCTGGTGTACTCATCCTGATTTTTCATGCGGGTCAGCCAGAGCATGGCGCTTTCGTTACGCAGCAAGCTTTGCAAGTTTTCCTGCACCACCTCGCGACACGCCACCGTGTTGATGCCGCGCCCCAATTGGATATCAAAGAACACATCCTTGATCAGCTGCGAGCTCTTATCGCGGTTGCGCCGCGCCTGCTGCAACTCTTTGGATAACGGCGCACGCTTGTTGGCGGGGGTCGCATCCAGCCCGCTAGAAGGTGGCGTCAGGCTGACCTTGACGCGCTGAAACTCATCGATAAACACGTACTGGCAGCACTCCTGCACCGCACGCAAATCCTGCACCGTGAGCAGCGGGAAGCCCTGAAACAAAAAAGGCGTTTCTCGCCAGGGGCGGTCCACCTCACAGATATACATACCGATTTCAAGCTGCGACACATCCAGCTTGCGGCGCTTAAGGCGAATGCTTTCGTACATGAAGAGTGCTCGTAACGGCGTACCCATGCAGTGTAGAAGCTGGTGCGCTGCTATTCGAGCGCGACACATTACGGCAAAAGTCGACTTGCGCGACCCGCCGGTAGGGAATTGGCGCACAGAGAACACCTAAAACGGTGACAAAGCATGGCCATCATCGACTGGGGCCGCTACGCTCAGCTTGTTACTCATCATCCGCCGTCCCCACTCGCAGAGAGAGTCCGTCGTTTGACCGCATGGCGCGCCCTGGCACTGCTTGCAAGCTGCCTGCTCAGCTCCCAACTGCTGGCCACCGAACCCGTCCGCCTGGTCGGAGATGAGTTCTGCCCCTACAACTGCGACCCCGCCAGCGGCAAACCCGGCTACATGGTTGAAGTGCTGGAAGAAATCCTCACCGCGCAGGGCATGACCATCAACTACCGGCTTAAACCTTGGTCGCGGGCCGTACAAGTGGTGGCTAACGGTGGTGCGCAGATTCTGCTGGCCAGCACCTACAACAGCGCACCCGACAAACGCCTGCAACTGGTCATGGGGGAAGACAGCACCTGTTTCGTTACCCGCCGCACCTACACGTGGCACTACAGCGACATTAACGAGTTACAACAGCATCGCCTGGGTGCGATTCAAAGCTATCACTACGACTCAGGCGGCCCGCTGGACCAGTACCTGCGCAGCAATCACCCGCAGGTTTATCTGGCCAAAGGTGAGTTACCGCTGCGCAGCCTGATGTCGATGCTGCTGCAAGAGCGCATCGACCTGCTGCTGGATAACTGCAACGTGCTCAAGCGCAAGGTCAGTAAAATGGGCATTGCCGAGCAAACCCGCCTGGCTGGCACCCTGCCGGACTATCACGCCGACCTGCACATCGCCTTCTCCCCTGCCGACCCAGACGCCGAGCACCTGATGGCGTTGGTACGCGACGGCCTCGCCGAACTACGCCGCAACGGTCGACTGGCCGAAATCCTCAAGGCCTACAACGTCAACGACTGGCAGCGCTAAGCGCGCTAAACAGCGAGAGCCGGCGCTTACACCAACAGCGCATCAACATAGGTCAGGTAATGCGCCAGCGACTGAGTGACGGCCTCTTTATCCTTGGCCGAATCATCGATACGGCGCAAACGCACCGCCGCGTCCGCATAGGGCAGGCACGCAAATGCCCGAACCTCATCCGCACTCATCGGCCCGCCCTGCAACTGCAGGGAACGCACAGAATCGTCGCTCAACCGGCTCAGGTAATCCGCCTCGGTGGCGCATAAATAGCGTTTGGCAGGCACATGTAAACGCACCGGCTCGACCACCTCCGGGCCAAACGCCGCCGTCAGCCAGGCCGCACCGCGCGCCTCATGCGTGTCGTCAATGCCTTCGGCAGCCGGGTCTTCGGCCAGGTCGTGAATCATATGGCCGACGTCATGCAGTAACGCCGCCACAATCAAACTGACAGGCTCACCGGCCTGTTCCGCTAACGCTGCCGCCTGCAAGGCATGCTGCAACTGATTAACGCTCGACAAACCATAACGGCGCTGCGCGCGTCCGGCGTAAATGTCTTCGATGGCAGCACGAATCTGCATGGCGGCAACCCTCTGGCGGTGATGAGTGCCGAACAGAGTGGCAGGCGCAGGTTGCAGGTTGATGGCGGGAGGATTTGGGTATTTAGCGTATGCAAAACCTTGATTTCGGCTTTACATCGAGTCACTCCATTCGCGCGCCCGCAACTGTGTCAGCCTCTTAAACAGGGCGGATGAGAAAAGCGTCATCTACCCTGCGCGCTAGCACCAAACATCCATGCCCTCCCCAACCCACAGAGTGCGTAACAACAGGCGGCTCATACCGTCCGTCTTGCCTCGGCGCAGTCAACTCGACAGCATCCATACTCATCAGACATTCAACGGCAGCAAGAAGTAGCCCCCATGAACACACGTCATTTGTGGTTGGCTGTGGTTATGATCTGTATGGCAGCCCCAGCCTGTGCTGAACGCATTTTGATTGCTGCCGAGGATGACTGGGCACCCTACTCCGCCATGCGAAGTGACAGCCCGGAGCCCGAGGGCTTTACCCCCTCACTGGTGCGCGAAATCTTTGCGCGGCGTGATATCGCCGTCGAGTTTGTCACCGTGCCCTTCTCCCGCTGCCTGCATTACGCACAAACCGGGCGCACCGTTGCCTGCTTCAACGTCACCATCACCGACGACAACCGTGACCAGTTCTACTGGCACCCCACGCCCATGTTCCATGAAGGCCTGGCCATCTTCGCCCTGCGCGGGCGCTTCAAACCGGAGCTCAGCAGCAAAGACCTGGAGCAGTACAAAGTCGGCATCACCAACGCCTACACCTACCCCACCGACTTTATGCAGAACCCCAGAATCGATCGCTCTGTTGCCCAGTCGGACGCCAATTTGCTCAAAATGCTGATCAAGGGCCGGGTGGACTTCATCATCATGAACACCCTACCCGGCCAACTGCGCATACTCGATGAAAAGCTGGGGGGCAAAATCGAGCGTGTGGGCATGATCAGCCTGGATGGCTTCTGGCTGAGCTTCTCCAAAGCCCACCCGGACGGCGAGCGCCTGTCACAACTCTTCGAAGAAGAACTCAACCGGCTGATCGTCAGTGGCCGCGTGGCCGAACTGGAGCTCAACATGAAAACCCGCCTCGGCTTCCTGCTCCCGCAAGACGCTCAGGTCGGGCAATAAGCCTGGTATAAAAAGCGTGTTACCCGCTTACGCACCGGCCGCCTGCGCTTCGAGGGCCGCGATGCGTTGCAGGTGGCGGCCGAAATCCGGGTCCTCGCCTTCGAGCAAGTCAGGCAACATCGCGCGGAAATCCTCACGCTGACACCAGAAATGCATGTAGTCCTCCCACGACTGCCACATGCGCGCCTGCTTGCGGTTCATGTCGTCTTCGTAGACCAGCAGATAAGCCCGCTCGAACAACGAAATCAGCAGATCAAACAACAACACCCGCCGCTCTTCCTGCTCGGCGGTGAGGTTATCGGTGCGCGGTTTGGAGCGCAGTTGCAGGTCGGCATGGCTGAGCACCAAACGCAAAAACTCGGCGTACTCGTCCGACAGGCTTTGGTAGATGCTTTCTTCCTCATTGGCGCGCTCTTCGCGCTGCTCAAACAGAAAGACACCAATGGCAAACGGCAAGCCGACAATGGTGACCAGATAACTCAACGCCTCCAGCCACTCCAGCACATTCCAGGCGGGCATAACGCAATCCTTTAACCAATGACGCGCCATTGTCGCGCAACGCCTGACGCTTTGCAGCGCGGCGATTAAACCTCAGTGGTGGATGAAAAAGGCGGCTGGTGACCGCAGGCATTCCGCCGCCGATGTATTGGCCCTGCTTACTGGTTTCGCCCTTACGGCGAGTCACTTTCTCTTTGCGCGCGCAAAGAGAAAGTAACCAAAGAGAAAGCGCGCCCGGCATCCGGGTTTCGCTGCGCTCAACTCCCCTCGCTCCGGCGCTGTTCCGAGGGTCGTCACGGTGGGCCATCCCTGGCCCATCGTTCCTCGTTTGGCATCCATGCCAAACGCCCCTCTCCACAGCACCTCCACTCGGCCTCCTGACGGGACTCGGATACCGCGTTGCCTAGGCGATTTGTGGAAGACAGAGCGAAAGGCAAAAGCAGAACAAAGACCAAAGCATCGCGGCCATGGGCCGCTCCTACGGGTTCGTAGCCTGCAGGGCGGGTAAACCCCGCCATTCCTTTGCTTTACCCCCGCGATCTCACAGACGACACCAAACGCCCCATTCAGGAGGCTGAGTGGAATCGTTGTGGAAGGGAGCGAGCCGCATGGATGCGGCGAGAGGCGTAAAGGGCCAGGGACGGCCCTTGTACGCCGGCCCCTGAAGCAATGATGGAACGAGGGAACCCGACGAAGTCGGGCCGGATGCAAGGGGCAAGACTTTTTGCTTACTTTTGGGGCGTTTGCCAAAAGTGAGCCGCCGTAAGGGCGGAACCGGTAGACATGGAAACCAACTTAGCCAGCGGCTTAGCACTGGTTTGCTCCGGCCGTTACGGTTAATGTCGAACCTTGATGATGGCACAGGGACGACGCAGGCAAACAAGCCCCTTCCCATAACTAAAACTGGGGCCTGCCCCCTACTAACTTAGGAGCAGCAATGGAAGTTTTCTCCGTTGAACACGATCAAGTTGTACGCGGCCTCGTAGGCCAAGGTGTAACAGACTATAAGTTTGCACTAGAAAAACTATACCCACTCATCGACAGACTGGGAATACAGAGAAAAATCCAAGATCCAAAATTTTATGATCGATTAAAACGCGACATATTAAACGGCTGTGTAATGCCACCAATAACCATAGCCTTTATTGATACCGACGGTGCAATCAATGAAAACGCTACCTCTGCAGAACTGACCAATTTTCTAAATGAGGGTGTTGACAAGGGATTCATTCTAGATGGCATTCAGCGACTGAATACACTTCAACGCGCCATGAATGACACTTCAAATAATTTCAATCTAGAAAAAAAATTATATTTCAGTGTTTTAATATGCAAATCAATGGATAGCTTACTTTACAGAATGATCACATTAAACAACGGTCAAAAACCAATGACCACCCGACATCAGATAGAAATAATCTCATCCAATATATACTCCTTCGAAGAAACATCACTACCAATTCAGACCGAAAAACTAAACGGCCGGAAAAAAGGCACTTTCAAGCAAGTCGACTTTGTGCTCGCATACCTTG
>SXGS01123700.1_pt1 | contig 16248 bp, 11 predicted proteins | sample 3174681 | NCBI WGS metagenome assembly SXGS01 (sample SAMN11356861, study PRJNA531348) | freshwater metagenome | isolation source: freshwater sample F1-80 | place: China: Fuxian Lake, Yuxi | collected 2017-12-25 | reverse complement strand
CGATCTCTGACCGCATCGTGGTGATGAACCAGGGGCGGATGGAGCAGGTCGGCACGCCCTTCGAGATCTACAACTACCCGCGCACGCGCTTCGTCGCCTCCTTCGTCGGCACGCTGAACGTGCTGAAGAGCCGGGTGGTCGATGCGGCCAGCGGCCGGATCACCGTCGACGATCAGCCGATCGTGGCATCCGCCGGGCTCGACGGCGTCCAGGCCGGCGAGTTCCGCTCGATCGCGCTCCGGCCCGAGGCGGTGTCGCTGTCGGCGCCGGCTGCCGACGGCAACGGCCTCGACGGTACGGTCGAGGAGGTGAGCTTCCTCGGCTCAGTGGTGCGCATTCGCGTCCGCTTCGGCGAAAACACGATCTCGCTCGACACCTTTAACAAGCCGAGCGCGCCGCCGCCGGAGCGCGGGCAGAAGGTCACCGTCGCCTTCGCCCGCGACGCGCTGTTGGTTCTGGAGGGCGGCGATGCGGCGGCCTGAGCGTCCGCCGCCTCAAGTCGTCCTCACATCTTCTCGATGTTCCAGAACACCATCGATTCCGGCACCTGCAGGATGCCGCGGACGTTGTCGCGGAAGGCGACCGGCGACTGCCATTGTCCGTAGGGAATGTACTGGACGATCTCCATCGAGCGCTTCTGGATCTCGACGGCGATCGCCTTCCGCGCATCGAGCGTCGGTGCCCGCACCCAGTCGATCCGCAGCTTCTCCATCGTCTCGTCGCAGGGCCAACCGAACCACGCCTTGTCGCATGCTGCCGACATCGGGATGTGGAAGGCGGGATTGGCTGCGGAGAAGCCGCCGCCCGAGGTGAGGAAGATGTGCCACCCGCTGGGGCCGGCATCCTTTCGGCCGCGGCGGCTGATCACCGTGCCCCAGTCCGAGGTCGCGAGCTCGACATTGACGCCGCCCTTCTTGAGCCATCCCGCGAGAACCGTCGCCACCGGATGGAAAACGGCATGGTCGGCCGAGTGCAGAAGGATGATCGGCTCGCCCCTGTAACCGGCGTCCGCCAGCGCTCTCTTGGCCCTGGCGATGCGGTCGGCCTCCGGCAGGTCGTTGATCATCGCCTCGGCGCCGGCCTCGCTTCCCATCGGCGAGCCGCAGATCAGGATGGCGCCGCAGACGCGGTAGCGCGTCGGGTCGCCGATGGCCGCTTCCAGGATCTCCTTCTGGTTCACCAGCCAGAGCATCGCCCGCCGGACCGCCGGCTTGTCGAACGGAGGGTGCAGATGGTTGAGCCGCATGATGCCGGCCGAGCCGAGCGGGCTCAAGGTTTCCACCTTGACGCCCGCGGTCTTCCTGAGGATCGGGATGAAGTCGGCGCCGATTCCCTCGTAGAAGTCGATCTCGCCGCGACCGAGCGCGGCGACGCTCGTCTGAGCGTCCGGCAGGACGACCCACTCGACCTTGTCGACCTTGACGACATGGCCGCCGGCCGTGCCGCGGGGCGGGTCGCTGCGCGGGACGTAGTCGGTATTCTTGACGTATACCGTCCGCGACCCCGGAACCCACTGCTCCTTGGCCATGCGGAAGGGGCCGGAGCCGGTCGGATCGGTGATCTGCGTGTTCGCGTCGGTCTCGGCGAGACGCTTGGGCACGATGAAGGCCGGGGTCGCCGTCGGCTGCGCCAGCGCGTCGATGACCAGGCCGAACGGCTCGGACAGCGCCAGCTTGACTGTCTTCGCATCGGGCGCGGTGAGCTCTTTGGTGAAGCGCAGCATCATCTGGCCGGCGGCGTCCTTGACCCCCCAGCGCTTGATCGAGGCCACGACGTCCTCGGCGGTGACCGGCTGGCCGTCGTGCCACTTGAGGCCGTCACGGAGAACGAAGGTGTAGGTGAGATGGTCCGGGCTGACGGTGAAATCGCGGACCATCTGCGGCTGCGGCAGGTTCTTGTCGTCGATCCCGAACAGCTGGTCATAGATCATGTGACCGTGGTGCTTGGTGATCGTGGCCGTCGTCCAGACGGGGTCGAGGCTCTTGAGGTCGGCATGCATCACCGCCCGCAGGACCGTCTCCGCCGATGCCGCCGCGAGCGAGCCCAGCAGCAGAGCTGCCGCCCCCAGCGCGACCTTCGTCTTCTTCATATGTCCGCTCCCCCTATGGCCGGCTGCTCGCCGGCGGCTGTGATGGACTCAGCCTCCGGCGCGGTGAGGCTCCGGGTCGATCGGCCAGATCGGCTGCGGGATGCGCGTATAGGCCACCCGTCGCGGGTCGCTCGGATAGGGACCGCCAGAGTCGATATAGAGGATCTCCTTGGCGATTGGCGCGAAGCCCGCATAGAAGTGGTTGCTCGACTTGACGACGACGATCTTCCGGTCGGCTGGCTCGATGTCGAGGTTGCGAAACAGGCTGGGGTCGAAGGTCTGCGCCCGGTTGGTCTCGAGCACCACGTCGATGCCGGCGACTCGGATCGCAGCCGCGTCGCCGAGCTCGACCACACTGGAGGCGAAGGTCTGCCTTGCCGCCTTCACCACCCGCGTCACCTCCACCTCGGCGTCGACCGGCGTCCCCGACGTCGGCGCGGCCTTGCCGCCGAACCGGAGCCAAAGCCGCGCGCCCTCTCCGGCGCCGTGGCAGAAGCGGACCGCGATCGGATCCCATAAGGCGCCGATCGCCGCGTTCGTGATGCCGCGGGCCAACATCCGGTGCAGGATGACCGTGGAGTCGCCGGCGACGCCGCCGCCGGGATTGTCCCAGCGATCGGCGAGCACGACCGGACCGCCCGAGATCGCGAGGGCACGATCGATTCCTTGATCGGGCGTGAGGTGCTCGGGCGCGCCCTGGCCGCGAAGACTGAAGAGCTCGCGGCCGAGCGTCTCAGCCAGCCGGGCGCCCTTGGCCTTTCGATTGTCGGTGATCACAAGCATCTTGGCGCCGAGGTGCGGGACGTCCGCCGCCGAGAAGCCGTGGACGACCGAGATCGAGAGAACGCCGTCCTTGCCCTCGAGCGCCGAAATCCGATCGACGAAGCCGCGCATCGGCTGGCGGCTGGTCATGAACGTGTCGATCATCCGGCAGTCCCACACCGAGGTGACCGGACGGATCTGGCCGCGTGCCGTCGCCAGCAGCAGCCTGATGAGCTCCTCTGCCCGCGGCACGAAGTCGGTATGGGGAAACTCTTTGTAGCAGATGAGGACGTCCGCGGCCTCGATCATCGTCGGTGTCATGTGGCAATGCGGATCGAGGGTCGCGCCGATCGCGGCCTTCGGTCCGGCGATGGCGCGGGCCCGTGCCAGGATGTCGCCCTCGCAGTCGTCGTATCCGTGCGCGACCATGGCGCCGTGGAGGCCGAGCGCGACCGCGTCTACTGGCAGAGCGGCGCGGAGCTGACCCAGGATCTCGTCGCGAAGCGTCTCATAGGCCTTCCGGCTGGTGGTGCCGGCGGGATGCGCACCGGTGACTGTTCCTTCGATCAGATCGAACCCGTCGGACCGGGCGCGCCGCCGCGCGACCACGAGCGGCGAGGAGGAGGAGGTCGTCGGATGATCTGGATGCGTGCTCGGCTTGAAGTAGCGGTTGCCGGTGAAGCTCTCTAGATCCGTCGGAATCGGCGCGAAGGTGTTGGACTCGGTCGACAAGGCGGCGGCGAACAGGCGCATCTAGGTCTCCGAGGCATCAAGAGCGCGTGAACGTTCGGTCCCTGGTGTTTTCAAGTCAAGGAACGGGCGTTTCGCCGAGCGGAATTTGTTGTCCTCACGTCGGGCGCATCGGATGTGTAATGATGGCTTTTGCATCATGGCAACGGAGACTGGTCGATGAAGGCGTTCACGGCGTGCCTCGGCAGCGAGACCAATACCTTCTCGCCGATCCTCTGCGGACGTGACGCCTTCGAGGGCAATTTCTATGCGGCCCCCGGCAAGCACCCCGATCACCCGACGCTCTATTCCGGTCCGATGATGGCGCTCCGCCGCCGCGTCAGGGAGAGCAACTGGGAGATCGTCGAGGGGCTTTCGACTTTCGCCACCACCGGAGGAGTCGTGACGCGGCCGGTCTACGAAGAGTATCGCGACGCCATCCTGGCCCAGCTCCAGGCGGCGCTTCCGGTCGACTTTGTCGCCCTCGGCCTCCACGGCGCCATGGTCGCCGACGGCTACGAGGATTGCGAGGGCGACCTGCTGGGGAGGGTCCGCGCCATCGTCGGGCCGAAGGTGAAGGTCGGCGCCGAGCTCGACCTCCACTGCAACCTGACCCAGGTGATGGTCGACAACGCCGACGTAATGGTGCCCTACAAGGAGTCGCCGCACATCGACGTGCTGGAGCGGGGCGAGGAGCTGGTGCAGATCCTCGCCGACGCCACCATCGGCAAGACCAGACCGGTGATGAGCGTTTTCGACTGCCGGATGGTGACCTCGTCGCCGACGACGCGCGAGCCGATGAAGAGTTTCGTCGCCCGCATGCAGGCGCTCGAAGGCAAGGACGGCGTGCTCTCGGTCTCGCTCGTCCACTGCTTCGGATTCAACGATGTGCCTGAGATGGGATACAAGGTCCTCGTCGTCACCGACGACCGCAAAGCCGAGGGCGACGCATTGGCGAGACGGCTCGGCCACGAGATCTATCGGATGCGCCGCGAAATCGGCATGACCTTCCTGACGATCGATGAGGCGATCGACCGCGCGCTGGCGGCGCCGAAGGGACCGGTGGTGCTCGCCGACGGGGCCGACAATGCGGGCGGCGGCGCGGCTAGCGACTCCACCTGGTTCATCCGGGCGCTGCAGAAACGCGGGGTGCGCGATGCCTGCGTCGGACCGCTATGGGACCCGATCGCCGTCAGGATGTGCTTCGCGGCGGGCGAAGGCGGGGTGTTTCATCTCCGCTTCGGCGCCAAGATGAACGCCAACTCCGGCGAACCGATCGATGCGAAGGTCAGGGTGACCAAGCTGCTGAAGGATGCTTGGCAGACCTTCGGCGAGGTGCGCGATCCGATCGGAGATGCGGCGGCGATCGAGGTCGACGGGATCGCGGTCGTGCTGAACTCTGCCCGCGACCAGGCTTTCGGTACCGACCTCTTCACCAACCTCGGCATTGATCCCACGAAGAAGAAGATCGTTGTGGTGAAGTCGCACAACCACTTCTTTGCCGCCTATTCGAAAATCGCAACCGAAGTGCACCGCACCACGGCACCCGGGCCGCTATCGCTTGACTATTCGAAGGTGCCCTACAAGCGGCTGAAGCGCCCAATCTGGCCGCTCGACCCGGACCCGCTCGAATTGGACTAAAAATCCTCTCCCACCGAGGGGAGAAGGTTCGAATCAGGCCCGCGTAATCCCGGCACCGAGCTTCGGGAACTCGCAGCGGATCGAAGTGCCTAGCTTGGGCGCCTTGCAATACTGGTTGATGCGGAGGTCGGCGGCGATCGACATCAGGCCGAAGGCGTCGGCCGGCGACACGCCGAGCCGCTCGCCCAGAAGCGCGATCATCGAGCGGGTGGCGAATTCGGCGGCGTCCTCGAAGGTCGGCGCCGAGGCGGTGGTGATCCAGCGGTCATGGGTCTCCAGCCACGGCCACTCCTTGGCGCCGCCCTTCACCAGCTTGAAGCGGAGATGGACGCGGGCGCCGATCTCGGCGCCGGAACCGCACATCTCGGCATCGCCCATGGTCGCGTGCACGTCGCCGACATAGAAGAGGCCGAGCGGCGCGTAGATCGGCAGATGCACGGTGGTGCCGACGGCGAGCCGGTTGTTGTCCATGTTGCCGCCGTGCCGGCCGATCAGGCCGACCGAGATCGGCTCCAGCGGCGCGCAGGCCATGGCGCCGATCATCGGCTTCACCGGCAGGCGCAGGTCCTTGAAGTGTACCTGGCCGTCCTTGATCGGCAGCATGGTCACTGTGCGCTCATTGACCACGTCACGGACGATGCCGACTTCCGGGAAGACGCCGACATAGCCCTGGTTGTCGACCTCGATCGAGACGATCTCCACCGCCAGTGAATCACCGGGCGCGGCGCCGGCGATGCCGACCGGGCCTGTCATCGGATTTGAGCGCGGATACTTGTCGTTCGGGTTAGGCCGGGTGGTGACCTCGTCCTCGGGCTTGTTGAGCTTCCCGCCACGCGAATTGTGAGTCTCGATCATGATCTCGCACGGCGCCTCGACAGTGATCCGCGGCTTGTGCGTGGCATCGAAGGCGTATTCGACCTGAGTGCGATCGAGATAGTGCAACTCGCGGGACGGCATTGGCTCAGCCCTCGAAGTCGGTGGCGAGATGGGCGACGCAGTCGCCGCGCTCGGCGCGGCCTTGCGCACGCTTGCAGACGACCAGGCCGGCGCGCTGGAAGCGCGGCTCCAGCGGCGGGCGCATCGGATCCTCGACGAAGTGGAGGCGGCCGGCGAGCTGGCCCTTCTCGACCCAGTCGCCGAGCTCGACCGCCGGCTGGAACAAGCCGTCGGCCGGCGCATAGACGAAATAGTCTCGGCCGCCGAGCTGCATGAAGCGGGTCGGCTTTTCCGGCGGCTGGATCGTCCAGGTCTTGAGGATGCCGAGATGGGCCAGCGTATTGCGGATGCCGCGCTCGACCAGCGCGACGCCGGTCTTCGACACCGCCGCCCGCCCGCCGAACTCGCCGCCCATCGCAGGAATGCCGCGGACATGAGCGCCGCGCTGGGCTAGGCGGTCGTCGGAGCTGCGCCCGACGATGCTGAAGGGCGGGCCGAAGGCGCGCACTAGGGCGAACTGCTTCTGGTTCACCTCCTCGTTCTGGGTCAGGTGCATGCCGCAATATGTGAGGTAGTCGAGCGAACGACCGCCGGCATGGAGGTCGTGATAGGCGCTGGCCAGCGGCACCAGATGATTGGCGACGTAGAAGGCGATCTGGGCCGTCGGCCCGCCGTCGGGATCGCCGGGGAAGGCACGGTTGAGGTTGCCGCCGTCGAGCGGCGAGAGCCGCTGGGCGGCCATCGCCGCCGGGAAGTTGGCGGCGGCCATGATGATGACCCGGCCCTGGATGTGCTCGGGCTCCAGCTCGCGGATCAGGTTCAGGAGGCCGATCTGGCCTTCGTATTCGTCGCCATGGGTGCCGGCGGTGAACAGCATGGTCGGCCCAGGCCCGTTCTTGATGCAGGCGATCGGGATGTGGATGACCTTGTAGGCGGAATCGTTCATCGACCACGGCATGAACAGGTTCGAGACCTGCTTGCCGTCCTTGTCGAAGTCGATGTCGGTCGAGATGCGGGTCGGTCGTGTGGTCATGCGGACTCCGTGGAGAAATCTTGAAAGGGAGGCGGACCGGTTTCGGCGCCGGCCCGCGATGCTTCTACTTCTTCTCGACCGCCCAGAGCACATGGGTTCCGATATCGATGATACCGGAGATATTGCTGCGATAGGCTGCGGGCGTGGTGAACTGGCCGAGGTTGATATAAGGCACGACCTCGTAGAATCGCCTGTTCAGGCGCCGAGCGATCTCGAGGCGCTGGTCCTGGGTCGAGGCGGTGGTGAACTCTGCGCGGATCTTTTCGAGCTCCGCATCGCATGCCCAGCCGAACCAGTTCTTGCCGTCGCAGGTCGTGTTGAGCGCATTGTTTGCCAGCGGATCGCCCTGGAAAACCGCGGTCGAGGTGGTGATGAAGATATGCCACCCGGCCCGGTTGGCCGAGGGCGCGTCCTTGACCGACCGCCTGGAGACCAGCGTCGACCAGTCCATGCTCTGCATTTCGACGTTGAAGCCGGCTTGGCGCAGCTGCTGATTGGCCAGCTGGGCAAAGATGGTGATCTGCGAATGGTCGGTCGGGTTCATCAGCACCAGCGGCTCGTTCTTGTATCCCGCCTCCTTCAGCAGCTGTTTCGCCTTTTCGATGTTTGCATTCGGCTGGGCGAAGTCACCCAGGCCAGCCTTGGTTTCGAGCGCCGTCCGGCACGAGAGCGCCGACCAGCAGACGATCTCCTGTTCCGGCACACCGACCACCGCATTCAGGTACTGCGCCTGGTCGACGGCATAGAGCATCGCCTGTCGGATCTTCGCGTTGTCCATCGGGGCAATCAGATGGTTCGGCCGGAGGATGGCGAGGCGCCCCAGCTTGTTGGTGATCTCCACTCTCACGTTCGGAGCCTTGCGCAACATCGGGATCAGATCGCTAGGCGGCGCCTGGATGATGTCGACCTCGCCGCGGATCAGCGCCTGAATCGCCACGGCCGAGTCAGGCAGGTAGGTGAACTGGATGCGGTCCGTCCTGCCGGTCTTGTTGCCGGTGTGTCCGACCGACGGCTCGCTGCGGCCGACATAGTCGGAGTTCTTGCGGTAGGACCATGTGGCGCCGGGCTTCCATTCATCCTTGTTGAAGATGAAGGGGCCGGAGCCGATCGATTCCGTCACCTGCTGGAACGGGTCGACGCTCGCCTCCTTCTCCCTCATGATCAGAAGCGGCGTTCCGGAATTGGCCAGCACCTCGGGCACCGGGCCGAACTTCTCCTTGAACAGGATCTGCCAGGTGTCGGCATCGAGCGCCTTCATTTCGGCGACGCGGTTCATCATGGTCGAGCCGACCGACATGCGCGCGGCCCAGCGCTTGATCGACGGCACGACGTCCCTGGCGGTGACGGGCGTGCCATCGTGCCACTTGAGACCGGAGCGAAGCTTGAAGGTCCATGTCAGCCCATCCGGACTGACGGTATGGCTGCCGACCATCTGCGGACGGACGGCGCCATTTCCGTCCTCGCCATACAGCATGTCGTAGATCAGCGACCCATGCGCCAGTGCGACCCCGGCGGTGGTCCAGATCGGATCGAGGGAGCGCAGCTCCGACTCCGAAGCGACGTTGAGCGTCACCTCGCTGCGGACAGCTCCTGCGACGGAAAGCGCGGCGGTCAAGGCGACGGTTGCGGCCAGGATCCTGGAGGTGCGGCGCATGTCTTGCTTCCTTTGCTCTACTCGCGGCTGGAGGCGGGCGCCGGTAGGGCATGACCGCCCGGAAAAGCGATCGAAAAGAAGAGGCCCGGCGCTCGGCCGGGCCCCAATGACGAGACGCTTTACTTCTCGACGTTCCAGAAGGAGAGGCGAAGGTCCTGAATCACGCCCTTTAGCTCCTTGCGGTAGGCGACGGGGCCGACGAACTGGCCGAGCGGCAGATAAGGCACGTACTCGTAGAAGCGCCTCTGGTAACGCTCGACCATGTCCATGCGTTTGGCCGGGGTGTCGGCGTCCAGGTACTCGAGCCGGATCTTCTCCAACCCTTCGTCGCAGGGCCAGCCGAACCAGTTCTTGCCGTCGCAGGGCGTCTGGGCGCCGGAGTTCATCAGCGGGCTCGACATGAATGGCCCCGAGCCCCAGGTGTGGAAGACGTGCCAGCCGCCTTTGTTGACCGACGGCGCCTCCTTGACGGGACGACGGGAGACCAGCGTCGCCCAGTCCATCGTCTGGACATCGACGTTGAAGCCGGCCTGCTTCATCAGCTGAGCCGAGATCTGCGTCAGGGCCGAGATGACAGGCTGGTCGGTCGGGTCCATCAGGACGATCGGCTCATTCTTGTATCCCGCCTCCTGCAGGAGCCTCTTCGCCAGCTCCGGTTTCGCTCCGGGCTTGGCCCAGGCGTCGTTGACGCCGGCGTTGGACTCGAGCGGCGTCCCGCACATGAAGACCGACCAGCACAGCGTCCGCATCTTCGGGTCGTTCTGCATCACCTGCAGATACTGGTCCTGGTCGACCGCGTAGAGCAGCGCCTGGCGGACCTTCGGGTTGTTGAAGGGCGGCACCAGGCTGTTCGGCCGGAGCATGGTCTGGTTGCCGATCTTGTCCATGACACGGACTTCGATGTTCGCGCTCGCCTTCAGGAGCGGCAGCAGGTCGGGCGGAATGACTTCGATGGTGTCGGCTTCGCCCTTCAGAACGGCCTGGACCCGGGTATTGGCGTCCGGGATGTAGATCCACTCGACTGCATCCACCTTGACGACCTTGCTACCGGCGACGCCGTCGGCCGGTTCGGTGCGCGGCTTGTAGTCCTTGAACTTGCGGTAGGTGATGCTGTGTCCTGGATTCCAGTCCTTGACGTCGAAGGTGAAGGGGCCCGAGCCGATCATGGTGGTGACGGCGACTTCCGGGTCGGTCTTCGCCTCTTGCTCGCGCATGATGAACAGAGGGTTGGATGACGTGCCGATCGCCTCCAGCATCGGTCCGAAGGGCTGCTTCAGGGTGATCTGGAAAGCGTCCGCGCCGGTCGCCTTCACTTCGGCGATGCGAGTCGCCATGGTCCGGCCGAGCGTGTTCTTCGCCATCCAGCGCTTGATCGACTGGGCGACGTCCTTGCCTTCGACGTTGCTGCCGTCGTGGAACTTCAGTCCGGCGCGGAGCTTGAAGTTCCAGGTGAGCCCGTCAGCGCTCACCGTGTGGCTTTCCGCCATCTGCGGCTGGTAGATCCACTTGCTGTCCGGCGCATACAGCATGTCGTAGACCATGTAGCCATGCGAGATGGTGGTGCCGATGGTGGTGAAGATCGGATCCAGCACCTTGAGATCCGCGTCCGGGATGTGGCGGATGGTCTTCTGCGCGGCGGCAGGGCCGGCCAGAGCCAGCGCGGCGATGGCCGCCGCGGCGAGCGGGATCAGTCCTCGGGTCGTCTTCATCTCGTTCGAGCCTCCTCTTTCGACGTTTGGGGAGGGATGCCTCCCGTTTCGCACCGTAAATGACCTCAGCGACACTTGCTGCGGCACCGGCGCCAGCCTAGCCTCGGACCAACATAAGGCCCCATTTTCCGATCATCAAACACCGGCCGGCGGTGGCGATCAACCGTCTTGGCGGAAAGGGAGAAACGATGGCCGTCGATGCAGGCAAGTTGCACCGGGAAGCGATCGTCATCGATGCCGTTTGCCCGCTGCTCCGGGGTCAAAAATACACCGACTGGTACGCGGAAGGCGGGGTCACGATCGCGGCGCCCACGGTCGGCGCCATGGAGGGGATCGACGTCACCATGCGCAGCGTCGCCGCATGGAAGGCTTTCATCGCCCGGAACTCCGGCAATGCCGGCCGTATGACCCAGGTCTCCAGTGTCGCCGAGATGCGGGCGGCCAAGCGCAACGACAAGCTCGGCCTCCTCTTCCATTTCCAGGGCACCGACCCGATGGAAGACGACCTCGACATGGTGCATGCCTACAAGGCCCTCGGCGTCGGCATCATGCAGCTCTGCTACAACATCCGGAACCGTGTCGGTGACGGCGCCGACGAGCGCCAGGACACCGGCCTCTCCTATTTCGGCGTCGAGATGGTCAAGGTGATGAACGAGGCGCGGGTCATCGTCGACGTGGCCCACACCGGCCTCAAGACCAGCTTCGACGCGCTCGAGGTCTCGGAACGGCCGGTGATCTGCAGCCACGGCAATCCGCGGAAGGTGAAGGAGTCCTACCGCAACCTGCCGGACGACCTGATGAAGGCGATCGCCGGCCAGGGCGGCGTCATCGGCATGGTCGGTTTTCCGGCCTTCGTCGCCGACGGCCCGGCGCCGACCCTCGACCAGTTCATCGACCACATCGCCTATACCGCCGACCTCGTCGGCATCGACCATGTCGGGCTCGGCATCGACTACTACAACGGCCAGTACATGGTCATGCCGGACGACCAAGCGAAGGCCTACTACGACTCCCTGATCGCCAGCGGCAAGTGGCGGCCGGGGACCTATCCGCCGCCGCCGCACCGCTATCCGGTAGGGATCGAGACGCCGCGGACGCTGCCGAACCTGACCAGGCGCATGATCGAGCGGGGATTCTCCGCCGAGGACACCAAGAAGGTGCTGGGCGAGAACTGGCTCCGGGTCTACGAGGCGGTGTGGGGCGCCTGATGACCCAGCAGCTCTCGGACGCCGCCCGTAGGATCGTCGAGGCCTACAAGGCGCCGGGCGTCGCCGTCTCGATCCTCAAGGACGGGAGGCCGATCTTCCGCGAATGCTTCGGCGTCATGTCGACCGCCTCCAGGCGACCGTTGACCGACAGCGTGACCTTTGACATCGGCTCGATCTCGAAGACCTTCAACGCCGCCACCGTGGCGCTGCTGGTCGAGAAGGGGCTGGTCGGCTGGGACACGCCCGTGGTCGAGGCGTTGCCGGGCTTCCGCCTCTCCGATCCGACCATCACGCCTCATGTCGTCGTCCGCGACCTCGTCGGCCAGTCCATCGGCTTCGGCGAGGACAACATCATGAACTACAACTCGCGCTTCACCCGGCCGGAGATCCTCAGTCTGATCCCGACCCTGCCGCTCAGGGTGCCGTTCCGCAGCGAGTGCGCCTACCAGCAATTCGGCCCGATCATCGCGACCGCAATGGTCGAGCACCTGACCGGCGAGGCGTGGGAGGACTTCGTCGAGCGCGAGGTGGCGGCCAAGCTCGGCCTCGAGGAGACCTTCGCCAGCTACTTCCGCATGCCCGACCGCTCGATCGCCTGCGACCCGCATCTCGACCTCGGCGACGGGACGATGAGCGTCATCCCGCACCGGAACTTCGACGCGCTGTCGGCGACCGGCGGCATGACCGCGAGCCTCCGTGACATGGAGGCATGGTTCTCCGCCTTCGCCTCGGGCGGTGCCGTCAACGGCCGGCGTCTGCTGAAGGAGGAGACGGTCGAGGAGATGCTGGCCCCGCGCATCGCCGTGCGCCGCAACGGCCTTCACCCGCAGCGCTGGACCAGCCGCTACGAAGCGAACTTCGTCAGCTATGGCCTCGGCTGGTACGCGCATGACTTCGCCGGCCGGCGCATCAACGAGCACACGGGCGCGCTCGAAGGGTTCCTGGTGATGGGCTGCTCGGTTCCTTCCGAGCGGGTGGCCGTCGTCGTTCTCACCAACCAGCACCAGTCAGCGGCGATCAATCCGCTCCGCTACCTGCTGCTGGCTCATGCCTTCGGCATCGAGCAGAAGGACTGGGACGGGCGTTTCCGCATCTTGGCCAAGGACTCCAAGCGGGCACCGCGGCTGATTGACGGCGAGCCCTATTTCTGGCGTCCGCTGGCCAAGGCCGAAGGCACGAAGCCGGGTCAGGCGCTCGCCGACTATGCCGGCGACTACGTCCATCCGGGCTATGGCACCGTGCCGGTGCGGGTCGAGGAGGGCCGCCTCTCCATCGACGTCATCGGCAACCCCTGCGACGTCGACCACTGGCACCGCGAGATTTTCCGGGCGGTGCCGCGCGATCCGGCGATCCGCTCCTATCACCAGGAGGTCTTTTTCTATTTCGAGCCCGATCCGGCCGGCCGGCTGACCCGGCTCGTCATCCCCACCATCGGCCGCTTTATCAAGGCCGGCTGAGGCTCACGCTCCGAGCGGCGGCGGCGCCTCGCCCATGTCCCAGAACAGCCCGGTCATGATCGCCAGGCCCTCGCGCAGCAGCGGCTCCAGCACATGCTCGTTCGGCGCGTGCTGGGAGCAGGCGGCGTAGGAATGGGGGACCCAGATCGTCGGCATGCCCAGCGTATCTGCGAAGCAGTCGTTGGGGAGCGAGCCGCCGAGATAGGGCAGCACGGCCGGCTTGATCCCGGTGGTCGCCTCCAGGGAGGCCGCGGCCCAGCGCGCCGCCGGATGATCCGGATCGACCCGGGTCGCGTGCATGATCACCTCCTTCGACGCCTTGACCTCGACCATCGGGAAGCCATGGGCGTCGAGGTGGCGGCGGATCGCTGGAAGGAAGGTCTTCGGATCGCGGTCGACGGTGAAGCGGATCTGGCAATGGGCGCTGGCGGTGGGCGGAACCGCGTTGACCGGCTTCAGCGGGTTGCCGGTCGAGAAGGCCAGCACCTCGAAGGTGTTCCAGGCGAAGACCTTCTCGGCCGCAGAGAGGCCGGGCTCGCCCCACCAGGGATCGATCGCCGGCGCGTCCTCGCCACCCGAGACCTCGCAGTCGGCGAGCGCGTTCCGGATCGAGTTGGGGATTGACTGGGGCACGATGTCCCTCAGGAGAACCCGGCCCTTGGCGTCGATCAGCGAGGTGATGGCGTACGCCAGGATGACGCCGGGGTTGGCGAGCAGCCCGCCCCAGTTGCCGGAGTGAAGGCCGCCTTTGCGGAGATTGACCGTGAGATCGAAGTTGAGGGCGCCGCGCGTCCCCATGAAGATCGTCGGCCGCTCGGGCGAGAGCCGGGGGCCGTCCGAGCCGATGAGGATGTCGGCCGTGAGCTCGTCCCTCGCCTGGGCGCAGAACTCGGCGAGGCCCGGCGATCCGATCTCCTCGCTGGTCTCGATCAGGATGCGCGAGTTGAAGCCGAGCCTGCCGCGCTCGGCCAGTACGAAGCCGAGGGCGGCGAGGTTGATCGAGTGCTGGCTCTGGTTGTCGGCGGTGCCGCGGCCATACCAGCGCTCGCCGACCTTCTGCAGCACCCACGGATCGCGGTTTTCCGCCCAGCTTCCTTCCTGGCCGCGGACGACGTCGCCGTGGCCGTAGGTGAGCACCGTCGGTAGATCCGCACCCTCCCGCCGCTCGGCGGTGAGGAAAGGCCCGCCGGGGGCGACGGGGTTCTCGTGGACCTTGGCCGTGTAGCCGAGCGTCCTCAGCTTCGGGCCGATCTCGTCCTTGAGGTAGCTGTAGAGGTGAGGCCGGCTCTCCGGGACCTGGCTTTCGGTATGGAAGGCGACGCGCCGCTTCAGGTCGGCGAAGAAGGCGCCTTCGTCGAAATGGCGATGGGCGCGGGCGATGGCGGCGGCGCGGGACATGGGACTCTCCGGGCAGGTTACTTCTGAGCCAGCAGCCAGCCGGCGACGAGGGCGACCTCGCGCGACGGATCCGCGACCTCGGGCACGACGAGGTGGTGGGCGAGTCGGGCTGGCCAGCGGCGGCCGAACAGGTCGGCCAGGGCGCCGGATGCGACCAGGGCGTCGGCGACCGGCGACGTCGCCAGGGCGACTCCGGCGCCGGCAGCGGCCGCATGCAGCGCCACCACGAGGCTGTCGCATTGGATGCCCTCCGACGGATCCATCCCGGCGACGCCGGCGAGGCGGAGGTAGGTGCCCCAGCCTTCGCGTTCGCCGATGGCGTGAACGAGCCGATGGCCGGGAAGGTCGGCTGGCGACTCGAGCGCCGGCGCGCCGGCGAGATAGGCAGGGCTCGCCACTGGAAAGAAAGCCTCGTCGAACAGCCGGTGCGCCTTGACGCCGGGCCAGGTGCCGGCGCCGTAGCGGATCTCGATGTCGATGCCGTCCTGGCCGAAGTCGACCGGGGCGTAGAGCGTGGTGACGCGGACGGCGACCTCCGGATGCTCGGCGCGGAACCGGGCCAGGATCGGCGCCAGCCAGAGCGCGGCCAGCGTGGCGGTGGCTCGCAGCGTCACCGGGCGCCCCTCGGGGCGGCCGAAGATCTCGGTGGTGCCGAGGTCGATGCGCTCGATCCCGTCCTGGACGATCGGCAGATAGGCGATGCCGGCATCGGTGAGGGCGAGCGCGCGGGGCAGTCGCTTGAACAGCTGGGCACCGAGCCAATCCTCGAGCTGGCGCACCTGCTGGCTGACCGCGGCCTGGGTCACGCCGAGCTCCTCGCCGGCCTCCGTGAACGAGAGATGGCGGGCGGCGGCCTCGAAGGCGCGAAGCCAGTTCAGCGGCGGAAGGCGTCGGCGGCGTGGGCTCTGCATAAGCGGGAGTGGGTCTCAGGCCCAGGATTGCTTTCGTGTCGGAGGCGGGGCCGGAGGATAGATTCTCAGCCGCGACGGCCGAGGACAAGGGCCGGCGCGAAGGAGGAGGTCATGGACACGCTGCTTGCCCCGACCGAGATGGCCCGTCGCGACTATGTCCGGGCGATGGCGGCCCAGCACCGGGCCGGCGGCCCGCTGCAGCGCGAGTTCTACACTTCGCCCGACATCTTCCAGGAGGACATGCGGCGGATCTGGGAGCGCTATTGGCTCTATGCTGGCCATGCCTGCCAGATTCCGCGGACCGGCGACTGGCTGACCTACGACGTCGGCTCGGACTCGGTGATCGTCGTCCGCGACGAGAAAGGTCAGATCCGGGCCTTCCACAACACCTGCCGCCATCGCGGCAGCCGGGTCTGTCCGGCCGAGACCGGCAACAGCCGCCGGCTGGTCTGCCCCTACCACGCCTGGACCTACGGCCTCGACGGCCAGCTGATGATGGACACCAAGGGCGACTTCGGCGTCGATCGCAGCGAGCTGTCGCTGCATCCGGTCAAGGTGCGCGCCGTCGCCGGTCTCATCTTCATCTCGCTCTCCGACAACCCGGTCGACTTCGAGGACGGCTTCGCCACCATCGCCCGCAAGCTGGCGCCACACGGCCTCGAGCGGGCCAAGGTCGCCCACCAGATCGACTACGTGGTGAAGGCCAACTGGAAGCTCGTAT